>Ga0228698_1001573_pt1 | contig 10851 bp, 3 predicted proteins | sample McNCre117_Aug_MG_FD_178015 | JGI IMG/M metagenome (GOLD analysis project Ga0228698, IMG submission 178015) | Freshwater microbial communities from McNutts Creek, Athens, Georgia, United States - 1-17_Aug_MG | ecosystem: Environmental > Aquatic > Freshwater > Creek | place: USA: Georgia...
CAGGCCGCGATCCCCGGGGTTCCGCTTCGGGTCGAGGAAGCGGCGGTAAAGCTCCACCGATTCCTTGCCGTCGGACCACACGATGACGAATTCCGCCCCGTTGGTGTTGTTGTTGCCGGCGTAAGCGGCGGCGAGGAAGCCGTGCCAGCCGGAAACCGTGGTGGCGCCTTCGGGCACGTTGAAGACCATCTCGCTGGGTGCGTGAATGACCATGACCTCCCGGCCGTCGATTTTCTCGGCGTTGGGCGGATTGGCGGACTCAAAGGAAATCGGCGCCACCCCGAACATGTAGAACCTCTGCCGGTTCATCGGATTGAAGAACTCATGGGCGGCCGTCGACGGCTTGAGCCTCGAGAGTTCGACCCGGCCCGTGGCCGCGTAATATTTCCGGTCGGCCGGATCCAGCACGAGGGTGATGCGGCGGGTCAGGCGTTCCGGCTTGCTGATCGCGAAGTAGGTGAAGGAGGTGAAATCATCGATCAACGGATTGATGATGAATCCGGCGCGGCCGATGGGGGCGGGCATCCGGTAGACGCTGGTGCGGCCGGTGCTGTCCTCGACCGCCAGGCGCAACATGGGCGGCTTGTAGAGGAAGGTGCGCAACCGCCCGAGCAAGGTGGGCGGCAGGTCGATGGTTATCCAGAGGGGCTGGCGTTCGTCCTTTTCACCCAGGGCCCAGGGTTGTCCCACGGTAAGCTCCGCCTGGCGGAGCAATTGCGGCCGGGCGGCCGGGTCGGGTGGCGCGGCGTTCCGCTGCCACAGCTGATAGCCTGATTCCGCGAGGACAAAGGTGTAACGCTGGGTGACCTGGTAGAGGACCGCGGAATCATCCATCGCCGCCAGCCGCTCGTCGATCGAGCCGACCTTCACCAGCACGAAGTCCGGGGCGCGGTCGGACAGGTAATGGTCGGCATTGAGCCGGGCGAGCTCGGGCGTGTAGACGGAGTAGCTCTGGAAAACCGGGCGCGGCCGGTAGTTGAATTTGTTGTAGATCGCGGCGGCCTGCTCGTGGCCGAGCACGTCGACCGAGTGTTGGCCCACCACCGTCCGGGTCAGGGGCATGTCGTGCAGCGCCCGCTCCCGCATCAGGTGTTCGTCATATTCGGCATGGTATTCGGCGAGATGGGTGAAGTGGTGGACCTGGCTCCGGAAGCGTTCCTGGAAGATCGTGTGGGCGTCGTTCACCAGGGCGGGGATGGTGTCGTAAATGCCAAACACACAGAGCACGCCGGCCCCCGCCAGGCCCCAGCGTTTCAAGTGCCGGTAGGGGGCAAGATCGTCCAGCAAGGCGGGGAAAGCGACAATCACCAGCAGGGCGCAATAGAAAAAGCCCAGCATGTGCCCGTCGGCGCGCACAAAGCCGTGTTTCCAGTTCAGGTGGATGAAGGCCGCCAGCATGGCGGCGCTGGCCAGGCTGCGCGGGCGGTCCGGCTGCGTGAGCAGGTTAAGGAGCATGTAGCTGACGAGCACGGCGATCACCACCAAGGCCTTCCAGAACGGCCCGTCGGGGGTGATGATGCCCATCGCCTCCTGGTAACCCTGGCTGACGTACCACGAGTTGATCAGGTAGGCCGGCAGGTTCAGGGGGTTCTGGCCGCAGGCCGCCCAGCCGAGGAGGTAGCCGCCGCCAAACCACGCCACCAGCCGGAGCGCCGGGCCGCGTTGCCCGCGCCACAGGGCGAGCGCCGCCACGCTGCCGACCATGATGGCCCCCAGCATCAGGTTGGTGAACTTGATCACGCCGAGGGTGGCGAGGAAGAGCAGCAGGAGTGTCGTGCTCCAGCGCCACGACCGGTCCGCCAGGCGGCGGAGCAATTCGAACCCCATGAGGGCGATCATCTGCATGTGCAGGGCATCCTCATAATAAAGGCCGAAGACCAGGAAGTGGCCGTAGAAGATCAGGCGCGGCAGGACTGTCAGGCGTTCGCTCCAGAGCAGGATGAGGAAGGCGAAGCCCCCGGCGGCGATCAGCTGCCAGAGCAGCAGGTTCCAGAACATCAGGCCGGAATAGGTCTTGCCCATCAGGAACCCCAGGGGCCCGTAGGTGAAGACGACGTCCCGGCCGAATTGGAGACCGTCGAGGAAGAACCGGCCCAGCGCCATGCGCCACGAGGCGTCCAGGTCAAAGCTGGGCTTGTTCGGGAACGTGAAGATGCAGGTCACCAGCAGCAGGAAGATCAGCGCCCGTCCCAACGATTTCCAAACGGAGGGTCTGGCCGGGTGGATGGCTTGATCGGTCATGCGGGCTGCGGCGGGGGATTAGCGACCAGTTTCTAACAGTATATCCGACCAGTATGTCCAGTCACTACTCACACTCTGCGCCGGCCCGGCGGTGATCACGAGCTCAAGTTCTCCGCCGGGTCCGGCGGGCAGTTCGACCTGGAACGACTGGGTGCCCCGGTCGGCCGGCTCCTCGCGCGGCCGCAGCAAACGGCGCAGCAAAACCTGCTCGGCGCCGGCGGCCGGGCGCCAGCGGATGATAAATTCGGCGCCATCGGTCGGGGCGGGATTGGCGGCGGCGTAAGCCGCGGGCTTGATGCCGTACCCGCCGCGCAGCGTGGCGCCACCGGCGGGCACGCGATAGGCCAGCGATGCCGGTGCGTGCATGAAGTATTCGAGCCGGCCTTCGACCATGGAGCGGTTCACTCCGTGCGGCGCGCTGGCCCGGACCGGCGCGAGGCTGGCGGTGACCGTGCCCAACCTCAGGGTGGCGGCGAGGGCGGCCGGCAACCCGGCGGCAACCGGCGGCGCTTCCGGCCGCGGTCCCGGCGGCCGGCGTTGAAAGAGGCGGAATCCCTGCGGCACAAACTGGCCGGCTTCCACCACCTCATAATCCTGACGGAGGAATTCCGCCAGCTGGGGAAACGTCTCGAGGGGGTATTTGTTCCACGAGCGGTTCGGTCCGGCGCTGCAATCGACCACGAAGACCGGCCGCGTGACCGTCAGTTCGCGCAGCAGTTGCTCCCGGGCGCCCGGCACGATGGCATAGGCGGTATCCTTGTCCGGCGCCGTGTTGGTCCAGGGAATGAGCCCGGAGAGGAAGGACGCGTAGACGAAACGCGAGGCGGGCCGGCGGTCCGCAAACAGGTAGATGTCCGGATGGTAGCCCCAGACAAAGAGGCGGTCGCCGGGGGCGCTGTGCTCGCGGATGTAGGCGGCAACGCGCCGCGAAGGATCGGCGGGCAGGGGCGGTGCCGAGCGGAAGGCCCAGGCGCCGCGGCTGAGTTGCAGCAGGACCAGCACCCCGAATAACAGCGCCGCCGGCCGCCACCAGCGGGCGAGGCGATGGGCCCGGGCCCAGGCGCTCATGCCGTTCAGGCCCAGTGCGGACAGCAGGCAGCCGGCCGGCAGGAACTGGATGAAATAATGGTCGTAACCGCGGCCGCCGGATGCCGCCCCGGCCAGCGAGGTGGCCGCCCAGGCCAGCAGGTAGAGCAACCTGGGGTTGTCCGCCTTTTCACCGTGGTCCGGCTGCCGTTGCACGACACGGAAACAACCGTGGCCCGCCGCACCCACGCCGGCGGCGAGGACCAGCGGGTAGCTGGCCCACAGCAGTTGCAGCGGTTTGAGCGCGGAGACCAGCCGCTCGGCGGGGCTGACTTCCGGTCCGTAATATTGCAGGTTATATTGCCAGGCGTAGAAATGGAAATCGGCCAGGGCGCCCCGGGCCGCGAAATAAGCGACAAAGATCAACACCGGCGCCAGGAATCCGGCCAGGAGGGCGATCGCCTTGGACCAAGGGGGGCGGCCAGTCAGGGCGGTATAGGCCAGCATGGCCAGCGGGGCGCCGAGGTCGAGCAAGGCGGGCTGCTTGGAGAGGAAAGCGAAGCCGAGCCCGAGGCCGGCGGTGGCAAAGGAACCCCGCCAGGCAAACCACGCCGCCCAGGTGGTGAAGCCGGCGACGAACCACTCCGTGTTCAAGGCATAGGCATCGCCCGGATAAAACAGCGCGGAGGAGAAGACCGCATAGAACAGGGCCGCCCACCAGCCGGCCGCCGCCCCGCGCCAGGCCCGGCCGAGCAGGAAAAGCCCCAGCGCCGTGGCTGCGATGAGCGCGGCGGCGAGGGCGTGCATCGCCCATACGTTGTTCGTCCCCGCCACCCGGAAGAGGGCGGCGACGGCGTAATAGGTCAGCGGCGTGCGCTGGTCGACCGCGTCGCGGTAGAGCACGCCGCCATCGAGCAGGGTGCGCGCGACGGTGGCATGGATGGCCTCGTCCACATTCCAGACCTTGAAGTCAAAGGTCGGCCAGCGGAGCCAGAACACCCCCGCGACGATGAGCCCGGCTCCGAGCAGCGGCAGCCAGGGCGCAAGGCGGGTCGGGGTGGTCTGCACGCTCAATGAAACTCCGGGCGGCTCCAGCAAGTCCAGTCCTTCGTCATGGTGGCGCCGGGGAGGGTGCGAAAGACCACCCGGCCGCCGGTGTCGGCCACGGGCGGCAGGACACAGTGGAAATGCTGCATCCCCCGGTGCGCGGGGTTCTCGGCCGGATTGAGCGTGATGTCGAGCAGCGGCACCCTCTGGTCGCCGTGTTCCCAGGCAATCTGGAAGGTGGCGCCGTCGGTCTTGTCGCCGTCCCCCGTGTAGGCCCCCTCGAGGATCCCGTAGGTGACATCAAGCGTGGTCGCCTTGAGCGGCACCTTGACGGTGAGGCGGCCGGGGGCGTGCACCAGCGTGAGGCTGGCGCCGTCGAGAACCTTTTTCGAGACTTCAAAACGGCTGACAATCTCCTCCACCTCGGTCTTGTAGGAATTGAGTTTGACGCGGTGATAGACCGTGAACCTGGCATCGGTTTCGAGGTAGCGGCGGCCCATGACATCGAGGCGGTTGATTTCATCCGCCACCGAAAATTCCCGGACGGCCGAGTAGTGCGTGATCAACAGGTCCGGCACGATGCCGGTGATCCGCCGGGCCTCGTCCGGGCGCAGGACCAGCCAGTTGGGCTGGAGGTATTCGATGAGGGCGGACCAATCCAATCCCACCTGCTGGCGGGTCTGGACCATTTCGCGGGAGGACATGCCCGGGAAATCATAGGTCTTCAGCTGGGAAAAATAACCGATATACCCCAGCGGCTCCATGAAGACCGTGTCGCCGGGCTGCGCCTGGCTGCGCAGCCACTCGCCGATTTTGCGCCGGTTGCCGTTCTCGACATATTGCTGCTGGGCCTGGAGCTGCTGCGCCACATGCCAGATGGTCCAGCCGGCCCCGGCCGCGAGCAGCGCGGCAAGTGCGACGGCCAGGCGGCCGGCCGGCCGCTGGTCCATCGCGCGCAGCATCTGGGCCAGCAGGCCGCCGAGGGCGGCGACGCCGAGCAGGGTGGTGGCCGGCAGATACCACGGGAAAGGGAAGTAGGGATAGTAGCTGAGGTAGGCGTGGGCCCCGAAAAAGGCGAAAGAGCAGACCCGCGTCTCGGTCCGCAGGAAGGGCAGGGGCCAGAGCAGCGAGATGACGAGCGCCACGCCGCCGCCCACCTGGCCCAGCAACGCGGGCCAGCCGCCGATCATGTGATAGGCGGGCAGGAAGGTGCCCTTCAGCGAGGTCATGTCGTTCCAGGCGCTGAGGGGCAGGCGCAGGGTGGACTGGAGCAGGCCGGCCAGCGTGCGCGGATCACCAATGCCGCTCTTGGCCGTGATCGTGTGGGGCACGGCGGTACCATAGTACAGATGGGCGAACACCAGCCACGGCAGATAGAGGGCGGTCGTCAGCAGGCCGGCCTTGAGGAAAAGGCCGAGGAGCTTCATCCGTGAGGTGCCGCTCTGGCGGGAGTCGTTGAAGAGCCAGAAGCCGGCCGCCACGAGCCCGATGTAGATGAAGCTGTCGGGGCGCGTCCACATGAGTCCGGCCCAGGCCGCGCCAAGGTGGCGCCATTGCGCCGGGCCCGGGCTGAGGTGGGCCCAGAGCGCGTAGGCCAGGAACAGGATCATGAATCCCGTTTCCATGCCGTTGATCGTGAAATCGACGATCTTGGCGTCGAGGGCCAGCCAGGCCACGAGGAAGAACGACGTGGTCGCCCCGTAGTTCAACCGCCGGGCAACCAGGACGAGCAGCGCGGCCGCCCCACCCAGCGCGGTTGCGCACATCAGGCGGAAAATCCACAGGGCGGCCGGATCCGAGGAATTGGCGGTCAACAGGCTGGCGAGCGCCGGCAAGAGCACCCCCAGCGGGGAGGTGAATGTATGCAGCCGGTCGCCCACGTTGAAGACCAGGCCGTGTCCCGTCGCCAGATTCTTGCTGGAGCGGAAAGTGATGTAGTAGTCCTCCCATGCGTGCTGGGTATAAAGTGCGAACACCACCGCAATCGTGAAGGTGGCCAGGAAAGCGAGCCTGGCTGGGCTGAATCGTTGGGACAGGGCGGTCATGCTTGTTCGGTAAGTGCGTGAGTCCAAGGGTGTTTGCCGGGGAAGCTTCGCCGAAGCAAGTGTCCTTGTTTATGGGGCTCCCCGCACCGGCGCAGTGACGTTCATCTGGCAACCGGTTAGGACAATCCTCGGCGGGAAACCCGCCATTTGCCTCCTGGCAATCCTGGGGAACCTCAGGGCTCCGCCTGCAGATCCCGCCAGTAACTCCAAGCCGCGTTCAGGTTGCCCGAGGTCGGAGGGAGGGTCCGCAATATCAGGCGACCGCCGGGCAACGGAGGGAGTTCGACGGACAGTTTTTGCGCGCCCCGGTCCCCGGACCGGGTCATCGGGGCCAGATGGCGCCGGAACAGTTCGCGCGAGGATCCGTCGGCCTTCCTGGCCTCCACGACAAAGACCACGCCTTCGGTTTCGTTCTTCGTGTAAGCGGCGCTGATGAGCCCGTATTCCGCAGTGAGCCGGCCCATGCCTTCGCGCCATTCGTAGACCAGGCTGGCCGGGGCATGCGCCACCACGCAGTCGCGGCCATCCTCCACGCTGTTCAGGAAGCCGTAACGCCCCTCACTGTCGGGGTGGGCCGGGATCAGTCCGCCGTGGAAGCCCAGCGCGGTGCGCAGCAGGGTCGCGCGCAACCCCGTCCAGAAGGCCTGGGCGTTCGGCAGGTTGGTCTTGGGGTGCGCGGAAAAACGGAGGGTGCCCTTCACCGGCTGCGGCAGGCGGATCTGGAAATGCTGGGCGCCCCGGTCCGCCGCGCTGTTTGCGGGGTCCAGGGTTCGTTCGAACACCCGGGCTTCGCTGCCGTCGGGTTTGCTGACGCTGATGATGAAATCCACCGGCGTGGTCGCGTCCTGCCCGTACCACGCGGTGTCCAGGAGCCCGAACCCGCCGGACAGTTCCTCCAGGTCAGGGGTGGTCGCAAAGTCGATGACGGAGGGCGCCCGGGCCACCGTGATGAAGTTGCCGTTGAACTCGGTCTGGCGCGGTTCCTCGTGCGATTCGAGCCGGACCGGATAGACGGTGGTCCCCCCGGCCAGCAGGGCGATGGGCGAACGGGAAGCCCTGATCCACAGCCAATAACTCCAGTCATAGGCCGCGTTCATCTCCGGCCCTGGTGTCATTTGCATGATGATCCGTCCCGGTCCGCCCCGGGGCAAAGGCGTGTAGCCGACCGTATGCCCCCGGGCGCGGCGGGCCAGCTCGCGGTCGAAATGGTAGCGATAGACCACGCTGACCTTTCCCGCCGCGTCCTCGACCTGCACCACCACCTCGACGCCGTCCGTGTGGTTGGGCGGCTCGCGCGCAAGGGCCGGTTCCTCGATGCCGTAGGCGAAGGCCAGGGAGCTCATGCCCGGCAGCCAGGGATAGACGACCCGCGAGGGGGGATGGGCGTCCCAGTGCCCGGGATTGTCGGGCTTCACCAGCATGGGGCCGCCGGTGATGGTGCTGGATTCCACGGCGGCGATGCTGCGGCCGTCAAAGTCGAGCGGAGGGCCGCCGATGACGGCGCTCGGCTGGATGGCCTGCAACTCCAGACCGGCACTCGCCAGGCGGGTGCCCCGCGGCCCGAGGGCCACGGCCTGCAAGCGTCGCGGTTGGCCCGACCAGTCCTCGGCCGGGATGTAGAATATCACGGCGACCGGCGCACCGGGCGCGCAGTTCAGGCGCCGGTAGAGCACGCCATCAAGGTATAGCTCAAGGCGGTTGATCCCGGCCGGAGTCTCCACGGTTATCCGGGCGGTTTCGCCGGATTTCGCCGCCGCCGGGCGGAGTTGTATCTCGCTGCTGACCGGCAGGCCGGCCGGCAAGGGCGCGGGCCGCACGGTTTCCAGGCGGCGGAACAGCCAGTAGCCCAGCGGTTCGGTCGCCGCGATTTCAACCCGGGCGTAGTCCCGCTCAATCAGGGGCCACAGCAAGGGCTGCTGGTCCAGGGGGTATTTCATGAACCCCCGCTGCGAACGGCCGTCGGCCACGAGTGCCGGCGGGTGTGACCGCCAGTCCGCGAGGAAGCTCGCGCGGGCGCCGGGCACGACGGCGTAGTCCGTGTTCTTGAGCGGATCGAGGTTGGTCCACGGAATGAGGCCGGTGACAAACGTGTTGTAGAGAAACCGGATCGCCGGCAGCCGCCCGCTCATGGCGTAGACTTCCGGCGTGTAACCCCAGACGAAAATGCGCTCGCGGGGCCCCGTGTGCCGGCGGACCAGCTCCGCGATGGTGTCGGTGCCCGGCTCGGGCAGGTTGAAGGCGCGGATGCGCGCGGGGATGGGCGCAAGCAGCCAGGCGGCCAGGCCGGCGGCGGCGGCGAGCGCCCCGGCCCGGCGGTATGGTTTGTGGCCCGCCCACCTGCCGCCGGCGGCCCAGACCCGCGCCGTCAACCAGCCGCAGGCCAGGCTGAGCCCGGGGATCAGCTGGATCGAGTAGTGCGTGAAGCCGCGGCCGCTGAGCGTGGTGGCGATCAGGCCGGAGGCGCACCAGCCGAGGATCAGCCAGCCGGCCAGGTCGAATTCGACGGGCCGCGCAAAGCTGCGGCGCGTGGCGCGCGCCAGCAAACCGAGCGCGGCGAGCACGCCGAGTGCGACGACCGCCGGGTGGTATTCCCAGGCCAGTTCGAACGGCACCCGCATCGTGCCCCAGCGCTTCAGCAGCGGAACTTCCGGGACGTAGAGCGTGTTGTTGTAGGTCCAGGTGTAATAGGCCAGGTCGGCCCCCGCGCCCTTCGCGGCGAAATAGATCCCCGTGGCGAGCAGCGGCGCGGCGAAGCCCGCGAGCAGGACGAGCCCCAGCCGGGCGATTTCCCGCCGGCGGTCGGGCCGGGCCCAGGCGCCGAGGACACCGAGCACGAGCACCACGCCGCAGTCGAGCAGCGCGGGTTGCTTGGCGAGCACGGCCAGGCCGAAGGCGAGGCCGGCCGCGGCGGCCCAGGCGCGCCGGCCCGAATTCCAGGCCGCGGCCAGCGCCCAGAATCCGGCCGTGGAAAAAAACACCAGGTACCATGCCGTGTGCGCGGGCATCGTGTCGCGCACCGACGGCAGCATGAGGGCGAGCACCGTGAACCACAGCGCCCCGGCCACGCCGGCGGCCTCGTCGCCCAGGCGGCGGGCCGCCGCCCAGAGCAGTACGGCCGTGAGGCCGATCATGAGCGCGAGCACCGTGTGCTGGGCGCGCAGGTTCCAGTCGCCGGCGACGGCAAACACCGCCGCCTGGGCGTAGGGTGCCAGCGGATTGCGCTGGTCCACCGCGTCCCGGTAGGGCACGTCGCCGGCCAGGATCTGCTGGGCCATGGTGAAGGTCACGGCCTCGTCCACGTTCCAGATCTGCTTGTCGAGGCCCGGCGCGCGGAGCAGCCAGGTGGCGGCGAGCAGGAGCAGGGCAAAGATGATCCGCCAGGGCTTCACGCGGGCGGTCACTCGTGGGCCAGCACCGCCTCGCGGGCCAGTTGCGCGTGCCCCGGCAGCACCGCCGCGGAGTCATGGAGGCGCCGCACCTTCGAGTAGGCCGCGGGCGCGAGGGATTTGCCGCTGCGCTCCTTGGCCAGGCAGGTCCACATCATCTGCGCGAGGCCCGCCACGTCGCCGGGCTTCACCAGGTAGCCGTCCTGCCGCTGGCCGATCAGGTCGGCGATGCCGTGCACGTCGGTGGACACGATCGGCGTGCGGAAGGCCATCGCCTCCATCACGACCCGCGGGAAGGATTCCTCGTAGCTGGTGCAGACGAACATGTCCGCGGCGGCGAAGAAACTGAAGACGTCGCGGGTCTCGGGCACGAGGGTGACGTTCGGCAGGCCGAGCCGGGCGAGGTCGCGGTTCAGCAGGTCGAGGTAGATGCCGGGCCGGGCGCCGACCAGCACGAAGCGCACGGGCGGGCCGCCGGGGTGCCGGCGGTTGAAGAGGTCCGCGGCGCGGAGGAAGATATGCTGGCCCTTGCGCTCGCACACCGTGCCGATGTTCGCGATCACGGTCTCGTCGTCGCGGAAGCCGAGCTGGCGGCGGATCGCGGCCCGGTCGTGGGTGCGGCGGAATTCGTCGATGTCGGCCAGCCGGATCCAGCTCGGCACGATCCGGAAGTTGCCGCGGTCGTCGTCGGCGTAGTAGGCGCGGGTCGCCGCGCAGAGGCAGAGCGTGCGCGTGGCGGCGCGGAGGGCGTCGTGCACCAGGTGGTGCAGGTCGAGCGCGAGCCGGGTCTCGAAGGCCCGGAACACCGACGAACTCTCGTGGAGATAAAGCAGCGAGGGCCGGTCGGCGCTGCGCGCGAGGTGGACGCCCCAGAAACTGAAGAGGGTGTTGCAGACGACGAGGTCCACGTGGTCCCAGTCCACCCGGCCGGACAGCTCGGCGAGCTGGCGGGAAAAGTCGTCGTCGTCCTGCGCGTGGAGGAGCGGCCCGGTGTCGGCGACGGTGAGGTGCGCGCCGAGGGCCTCGAAGGCGGAGCGCAGCGGGCCGTCCTGCGCCGCGAGCACCTCGAGCCGGCTGCCGGTGCCGGCCAGGTGGGCGGCGTACTC
>Ga0228698_1001574_pt1 | contig 10840 bp, 7 predicted proteins | sample McNCre117_Aug_MG_FD_178015 | JGI IMG/M metagenome (GOLD analysis project Ga0228698, IMG submission 178015) | Freshwater microbial communities from McNutts Creek, Athens, Georgia, United States - 1-17_Aug_MG | ecosystem: Environmental > Aquatic > Freshwater > Creek | place: USA: Georgia...
GTGCTTGGCCGGCCCTGCACGCCGGAAACCCTCCCCCGCACGGCGGCGATCATGCAACAGGTCTGGGTCGAGTGCCGGCCGCCCGTTGATGCCGCCAAGGCCGCCTGGAACCGGCCGCGACCCTACATCGACAACCCCGCGCTCAATCCCGTGGTGGACAAGCCGAACAACGCTTCCTACCCCAGCGGCCACGCCTTCGGTTCCTCCCTGCTGGCCGTGGTCCTCACCGCCGCGTTCCCCGAGCACGCCGCCGACTGGCAGCAGGAGGCGCAGTTGGTCCGCTGGAGCCGGCTCCTGGGCGGCGCGCATTATCCTTCCGATGTCCTGGCGGGCCGGCTCCTCGGTGAGGCGGTCGCGCGCGAACTCCTGCGGTCCCCCCGGATGCAGGCGGCCATCGAGGAGATCCGCGCCGAACTCCGCGCCCACCGGCTCAAAAAAGCGGCCTGAAACCGCCGGGTTTGCGCATTTATTGGCCATCTCTGGGCAGGCCTTGCCGGGAGGGGAATATGCAGTTGCGCCACCGCCTCTGACGGCTATCAGTCCTGCTCGCATGAAACGCCTCGTCTGGCTCCTCCTTCTGGCCTTCGGCACCGTGCTTGCGCAGGTGCAGCCGGTGGATGTGCGCCTGGTCCCGGCCGAAATGTGCGGTTGCTGCGAGCAACCGGGTGCCTGCGGCATGCCGGATTGCCTCCCGCCGCCGATGCCCGCCCAGCCGGTTTGCCAGCTGCAAAGCCCGGTGCGTGTTGTCCGGATCGACGTCAGGCGGGCGGCCCCCGCCCCGGTGGTCGTCCGCGAGAAGTTTTACGTGCAGTTCCTGCCCCGCGCCAGCTCCGCCCCGACCGTGCCGGTGAGGCTGGCGCCCGCCCCCGCGGCGAGTGTCCCCCTGTTTCAGGAACACTGCAGCTTGTTGATCTGAGCTCAGGCTAGGTGTGTCCGCACATCGCGCGGACCGCCCCTCTCGTTGCCCGTTTTGCCGCGCTGCCGCGCACCCGGGCATGAACTCCGTCCCCGTCCGTATTCTTTCCTTTGTCATGAAAACTTTCCTCCTCATCCTCTCCCTCGTCACCGCCGCGGTCCTGACCGCGGCCCCGGCCGCCGTCTACCAGTGCCCCATGCACCCGTGGATCAAGTCCGACAAGCCGGGCGACAAGTGCACCATCTGCGGCATGGCGCTCGTCGCCGCCGCCGCGGGCAGCGCGACTTCCGGCGCGGCCGACCCCAACCTGGTCACCCTCACTCCGGCCAGCGCCGCCGTCGTGGGGGTCCGCACCGCCCCGGTGCGCCGCGCCGCGCTGGTCCGCACCCTGCGCGTCAACGGCGTGGTGGACGATGACGACACCCGCCACCGTTTTCTGACGGCCCGCGTGCCGGGCCGGATTGAAAAGCTCTTTGTCAACTACCTCGGCGCCGAGGTGGCGGAGGGCGCCCCGCTCGCGACCATCTACAGCCCCGAGATGCTCACCGCCCAGCGGCAATACGTCGAGCGGCTCAAGGCCGGCGACAACGCCTTCACCGCCTCCGACCGCTCCGCTTCGCGCGAGCATCTGCTCGAGCTCGGCCTGACCGAGGAGGAGATCAACATCCTCGAGCATACGCGCGAACCCACGGCCATGGTCAACCTGCGTGCGCCCATGTCGGGCACCGTGGTTTCGAAGTCGGTCTACGAGGGGCAGCAGATCAACTTCGACAAAGCCGGAGCGAACGCGACGCGGCTCTTCGAAATCGGTGACTTTTCCAAGATGTGGTTCGTCTTCGACGCCTATGAGACCGACCTGGCGTGGCTGCGCGCCGGCCTGCCGGTCGAGGTCAGCGTCGCCTCGCTGCCCGGCCGGGTCTACGCCGCCCCGATCGACTTCATCGACCCGACGCTCAACGAGATGACCCGCACCGCGAAGGTCCGCGTCGTGCTCCCGAACCAAGATCGCGCCCTCCTGCACAAGCAGACCGGACTCGCGCGCGTGCGGCTGGATGTGCCGGACGTGCTGCTCATCCCGCGCACCGCCGCGCTGCAGCATGGCGCGGAGCCCATCGTGTTCGTCGAACAGGCCGACCGCGCCTACCTGGCCCGGCGCGTGCGCCTCGGGCGGGTGGGCGATGACACCGTCGAGGTTCTCGACGGCCTCAAGGCGGGTGACCGCGTGGTCACCGAGGGCGGCCTGATCCTCGACGGCCAGGCCCAGCTCGCCCGCGTCGCCATCACGGGGGAACTCGCCGCCACCGACCAGTCCGCCCCGGTCCCGGCCGCCGCGGCGCCCACGCCCGATTCCGGCTACGCGGCGCTGAAGGCCCTGGCCTTCGCCGCCACCGAGGGCGCGGCCCTGCTCGCCGCCGATGACCTGGCCGGCTACCAGAAACACCTGCCGGTGTTCCGGGCGGCCCTCCAGGCCTACCTTGCCAGCAGCCCCGAGGCCGCCCACGGGGCGTTGGCGAAATTCAAGGACGGCTTGCCCGACCGCGCGGACCTCCGCGGCGTCCGCCGCGACTTTGAGCCGCTCAGCACCGCCCTCGCCGACCTTGCCCGCGAGCAACACCTGGCCCAGCGCGAAAACCTCCGGGTCTTTCAGTGCCCGATGGCGCCGGTCCTCGGCACCGGCCGCTGGCTGGCGCGGGGCGACGAGGTCCGCAACCCGTTCTTCGGCTCCGCCATGCTCGGCTGCGGCGAGGAAATCAAGTGACCCGGCCATGATCACCCGCCTCATCTCCTGGTCGCTGCACAACCGGTTCCTTGTGCTCGCCGGCTTCCTCGCCTTGTGCGCGTGGGGCTTCGTCGCCGTGTCGCGCGTGCCGATCGACGCCATTCCCGACCTCTCCGAAAACCAGGTGATCGTCTACGCCGACTGGCCGGGCCGCAGCCCGCAGGAGGTCGAGGACCAGATCACCTACCCGCTGAGCGGCGCCCTCCAGGGGCTCGCCGGGGTGAAGAGCGTGCGCGCGTCCTCGATGTTCGGCTTCTCCTTCCTCACCGTCATCTTCGAGGACCGGATCGATCCCTACTTCGCCCGCACGCGCGTGCTCGAGCGGCTCAACTCCCTCGGCAACCTGCTGCCCGACACCGTCACCGCCCGCCTCGGGCCCGACGCCACCGGGCTCGGCTGGGTCTACCAGTATTACCTCAAGGACGAATCGGGCGCGCAGGACCTGGGTTCGCTGCGCACCCTGCAGGACACCTTCATCCGCTACCAGCTCGCCTCGGTGCCGGGGGTGGCCGAGGTCGCCAGCGTCGGCGGTTTCGTGCGCCAGTGGCAGGTCGAGGTCTCGGCGCTCAGGCTGAAGCAATACGGCCTGCTGCTCGGCGAGGTCATGGACGCGGTCGCCCAGAGCAACCGCAACGTGGGCGGCACCACCATTGAGGAGAATGGCGCCGAGTTCATCGTGCGCGGCCTCGGCCTGGTGCATTCGGCGGCCGACCTCGAGTCCGTCGCGCTCCAGCCGCGCAACGGCACGCCGCTCTACCTGCGCGACGTGGCCACGGTGCGCATCGGGGGCGAGTTCCGCCGCGGCGCGCTCGACGTCAACGGCCGCGCCGTGGTCGGCGGCATCGTCGTGATGCGCTACGGCGAGAACGCCTGGCGGGTCATCACCGACGTGAAGGCGCGCCTCGCCACCCTCGCCCCGGGACTCCCGAAGGGCGTGAGTATCGCCCCGTTCTACGATCGCAGCGACCTCATCGGCCGCGCCATCACCACGCTCAAGCACACGCTCGGCGAGGAAATCATCCTCGTGACGCTCGCGCACATCCTGTTCCTGTTTCACTTCCGCAGCATCCTGATCGTCACGCTGCCGCTGCCCGCCTCGATCCTGATCTCGTTCATCCTGATGGACCGGTTCGGCATCCCGTCGCACATCATGTCGCTCACCGGCATCGCCATCTCGATCGGCGTGCTGGTCGACGCCGGCATCGTGATGACGGAAAATGTCATCCGCCACTGCGAGCGGGCCGAGGAGGAGCTGCAACGCCGCCTCACGCCGCCCGAGGTCTTCCGCGAGACGCTCACCGCCGCCACGCAGGTCGGCCGGCCGATGTTTTTCTCGATGATGATCATCATCCTCGCGTTCGTGCCGGTGTTCCTGCTCACGGGCCAGGAGGGGAAGCTGTTCCATCCCCTCGCCTACACCAAGAGCTTCGCGCTGCTGGGCGCCGTGCTGCTGGCGCTCACCGCCGTGCCGGTGTTCTGCACCATCCTCGTACGCGGGCCGTTCAAGCCCGAAAGCGAGAACTGGCTGATGCAGTCGCTGCTGAAGATCTACGACCCCGTCCTCACCTGGGCGCTGGGCCACCGCCGCACCGTGCTGGGCCTCGCCGGCGCGCTGCTCGCCGCCTCGTGTGTCGTTGCCTTCGGCTTGCCGCGCGCCGTCACCGCGCGCCTGCCGGACTCCGCCGCCCGCCACCTCACCGGCTTCGGCAGCGAGTTCATGCCGACGCTGGAGGAGGGCTCGCTGCTCTTCATGCCGGTGCTGCTGCCCGCCACCTCGCTTTCCGAGGTGCAGCGCATCATGGCCTGGCAGGACCGCGTCATGAGCGCGCAACCCGAGGTCGCCTCCGTCGCGGGCAAGCTCGGCCGCTCCGACTCCGCCACCGATCCCGCGCCGGTCGAGATGATCGAGACCACCATCATGCTCAAGCCCGCCAGCCAGTGGCGGCCGGGCATGACGAAGCAGAAGATCATCGCCGAGCTCTCGGCCAAGCTGATGGACGTCCCGGGCTACGTGCCGGGCTTCCTCCAGCCGATCGAGAACCGCGTGCTGATGACGAGCACCGGCATCCGCGCGCAGGTCGGCGTGAAGATCTTCGGCGACAACCTCGATGCGCTCCAGCAGAAGGCCTTCGCGGTGCAGCGCGTCATCGAGCAGATCCAGGGCGCCACCGGCGTCGCGCCCTCGCGCGTGCAGGGCAAGCCCTACCTCGAGATCGCCGTCCGCCGCGACGATCTCGGCCGTTACGGGCTGCGCGTCGACGATGTCTTCCGCTACGTCGAGGCCGGCCTCGGTGGCGCCGTCGTCGGCACCTCGCTCAACGGCCGCGAACGCTGGCCCATCTCGGTGCGGCTGGAGCAGTCCGACCGCGAGGATCTCGACAAGCTCGGCGAGCTGCCCATCCCGACGCCCTCGGGCGCCGCGGTGCAGCTGCGCCAGCTGGCCGACATCAAGCGCGTCGTCGGCCCGAACGAGATCCAGAGCGAGAACGGCCGCCTGCGCGTGTTCGTGCAGGCCAACGTGGGCGACCGCGACCTCGGCAGCTTCGTGGAGGAGATCAAGGCGCGCGTCACCCGCGACGTGCCGCTCGATCCCGGCATGACGGTGGACTATTCCGGCCAATACGAGCACCAGATCCGCGCGAAGCAGACGCTGACCTATGTGTTTCCCGCCGTCCTGCTCATCATCTTCGTGCTGCTGGTCATGACCTTCAAGTCCGTCGCCGAGGCGGCGCACGTCATCCTCGCCGTGCCGTTCGCCCTCACCGGCGGCGTGATGTTGCAGGCGCTGCTCGGCTACAATTTCAGCGTGGCGGTCTGGGTCGGCTACATCGCGCTGTTCGGCACCGCCATCCAGACCGGCGTCATCATGGTCATCTACCTCGAGGAGGCGCTGGCCAAGAAGAAGGCCGAGCTGGGCGGCACCCTGACCCGCGCCGGGCTGCTCGAGGCGGTGAAGGCCGGCGCGCGGCTCCGCCTGCGCCCGAAGGTCATGACCGTCGCCACGGCCATCGCGTCCCTGCTGCCCATCTTCTGGCTCGACCGCACCGGCGTGGAAATCATGCGCCCGCTCGCCACGCCCGTCGTCGGCGGCATGCTCTCCAGCCTCGTGCACATCCTCGTCGTCACGCCGGTCATCTTCGCCTGGCTGCGGGAACGGCATCTCGACCAGTCCGCCTGATTTTTCCAAACAACATGAAAACCACCCACCTTCTCCCGCTGCTGGCGCTTGCCGCCGGCCTCGCGTTCAACGCCACCGCCTCCGCCGCTCCGCACGACCACGCCCAGCCCGACGCCCCCGCCCAGCCCGCGGCCGGCCGGCTCGTCGAGCCGACCGAAAAGGACGCCGCCTGGCTGGCCAAGGCCCGCGCCGCTTATCCGCTCAAGACCTGCGTCATGTCGAAGGAGGAGCTCGGCGGCATGGGCGAAGTCACCGAGATGATCTACCGGGCGGACGGCCAGCCCGACCGCCTCGTGCGTTTCTGCTGCGAATCCTGTATCAAGGATTTCAAGAAGGACCCGGCCGCCGCGCTGAAGCGCATCGACAACGCAGCAACCAAGCCCGCCGACAAGCCCCGGTCCTGACCGGGCCGCCCGCGATTCGCGGCACTGCACCGGTCAAATCCGCGGGGAACTGATCGTCATCCAGTGTAACTCGTCGCGCCTTTTGCGGTTATCATCGCAAACCGCCGCATTTCCGGATTCCCCTGCCTAAGGAATCCGCCTTTGTTGCGTTGCACCCCCTATGCCCCACCGTCCCCTCCTGGTGGCCGCCCTTGCCATGCTCGCGGCGTCCCTTGCCTTCAGCCAGTCGAGCGGCCCCGCGCCCTCGCTCGACGTGCATCCCACCGCGACTCCGCCCAAGATCGACGGCATCCTGAGTCCCGGCGAATGGGATGCCGCCGCCCATTCCGACGCCCTCCGCATGGTCGAGCCCGTCGAGGGCGGCACGCCGACGGAACGCACCGAGTTCTGGGTCACCTACGACGCCGACTACATCTACGTCGCCGTCCGTTCGCACGACTCGGCCGGGGCGGCCGGCGTGCGCGCCTACTCGATGCAGCGCGATCAGGACAATGGCTCGGACGACCTCATCCGCATCGTGTTCGACACCTTCCACCGCCAGAGCGACGGCTATTATTTCGCCCTGACCCCGGTCGGCGGCAAACACGACGGCCTGATCCAGAACAAGGAGCAGGCGAACGACCAGTGGGACGCGATCTGGTTCGGCCGCTCCACCATCGACGCCGGCGGCTGGACCGCGGAGTTCGCCATCCCGGTCAAGAGCCTCGCCTTCGACCCCGCCAACGACACCTGGGGCTTCAACGTCGCCCGCGCCGTCCGCCGCAAGCAGGAGGTGATGCGCTGGAGCGGCATCCTCCGCAACCGCCCCACTGTCGCGCTCCCGCTGCTGGGCGAACTGCGGGGCATCACGGGCCTGCGCCAGGGCCGCGGGCTCGACTTCCGGCCCTACGCCAGCCTCACCCGCCATTCTCATCCCGCGCCCGACGAGAAAACCTGGGACTTCAAGCCGGGCCTCGACCTCGTCTGGCATGTCACGCCCTCGCTGGCCGCCACGCTCACCGTCAACACCGACTTCGCCGACGCCGAGGTGGACGAACGCCAGGTCAACCTCGGCCGCTTCTCGCTCTTCTTCCCCGAGAAGCGCGCGTTCTTCACCCAGGACGCCTCGCTGTTCACCTTCGCCGGCATCAACCAGGATCCGCTGCCCTTCTTCTCCCGCCGCATCGGCCTCGCCGACGACGGCACCAAGGTCGACATCCTCGGCGGCCTGAAGCTCACCGGTCGCGCCGGCCCGTGGACCGTCGGCCTGCTCGACACCCAGATCGAGGCGCACGGTGGCGTGAACTCGAAAAACCTGCTGGTGGGCCGCGTCTCCCGCCAGGTGCTCGACGAGTCGAGCGCCGGCCTCGTGTTCACGCACGGCGACCCGCGCCTCAACGGCGACAACACGCTCATCGGCGCCGACTTCAACTACGTCAACAACCACCTCCCCGGGAAGAAGTCCCTCACCATCCACACCGGCGTGCAGTTCACCGACAGCGACGCGGCGGGCGGGCGGGGCACCGCCGCCATCCTCAAGGTGGAATACCCCAACGAGCCGTTCACCACCTTTTTGTGGTTTGAACGGGTGGACGCCCGCTACGACCCCGCGCTGGGCTTCGTGTCCCGCACGGGCATTGGAAACATGCACACGATCAGCAGCTACAATTTTCGACGGGAAAAAAACTGGCTGCGCCTGACCGAATTGTTCCTCGAAAGCGATGTCGTCACCGATCTCAGCCTCAAGCTGCTCGACCATACGGTGTGGCTCGGCCCCTACCTTGAGAACAAGTATGGCGATTACGCGAACCTCTGGGTCAACGACTCGGGCGAGACCTACGACAAGCCTTTTGCGATCCGGCCCGGGATCACGATCCCGCCCGGCCTGCACCGCTGGCACGCCATCCAGGTCGAGATTGGCACCACCAAGTCGCGCCCGGCGGACGTCTACGCCCGCTGGCGCCATGGCGGTTTTCTCACCGGCGACAGCGACGACTACCAGCTCGGCCTCAATTATCGCCCGGACAACCGGCTGCAACTGGGCCTGAGCGGCTTCCTGCGCGACATCCGGCTGCCCGAGGGCAGTTTCCAGGTGCGCGTCGCCTCGGCCAAGGTGGTCTACACCTTCAGCCCCGACCTGCAGCTCAGCCTGCTCGGCCAGTATGACAACTTCTCGGACCAGCTCGGCGTCAATTTCCGCCTCAAGTGGATCGTCCAGCCGGGCAACGAGGTGTTCTTCATCGTCAACCAGGGCTACGACACCTCGCTCGACCGCTTCCGCCCGACGCAGAACGACACCTCCATGAAGGCCGCTTGGACGTTCCGGTTCTGACCGCCCCGCGGCTTCCCCTCTCCCTCTCCTCGCGCAGGCCGCCCGGGCCATCCGGTTGATGTCAACGATTAGTTGACATCAGCCGAACCCACGACGGCCTCTTCCCCCGCCGGCATGGAATCGCGGGGCCGGCCGGCTTCAGTCGCCCATCCGTTCGAACCGCGGCCCGCGCCGGCCATCCACCGTCACCGTCTCCGTGAACATCGCGGCCGGGCGCACCCAGAGGCCGCCGTCGCCATAGAGCGCCTGGTAGACCACCAGCACCTCCCGGGTTTCGGAATGCCGCGCGAGGGAAATGACGCGATAGTCGTGGCCCTTGTAGTGGCGGTAGCGGCCGGGCCGCGGCTCGGCGGGCAGAGGGGGAAGGTCGCTCATGCCGTCCTTAATTGCCGCCCCACTTGAAATCGTCAAACAGCGTCACGCTGTCCGCTTTCGTCCACACGCCGAGCCGGCCCGCGGCGGTAAAACTCGCATCGGTCGCCGCAATCACCTTGTCGCCGTCGAAGGTCACCGTGAAGCGGTTACCCTTGAAATCAACCCTCAGGGTGTGCCACACCCCGGTCTTGACCGGGTGGTTCACGTCCTGGAATGCCACGCGCCGGCCCTTGATCGTATGATAGATGGTGATGTTGTCCTCCAGTGCGTTGGCGCGGGCGACGTAGTAATTCTCGGCGTCCTGCGCCCGCCAGACGACACCGCCCGCCTGATCCTCGCGGCCGGCGACGGGCTTGAACTTCACTTCCACGAAACCGTCCTTGAGGCTCGGCTCGTTCTTGAGGCAGACCGGATAGGCCGCCTCGCCACTCTGCTTGAGCACATTCGGCCGGCTGGGGGCGGAATCATCGCGCTCGACCGTCCACTTCGGTTCGCCCCGGCCGGTCTTGCTCGCGGTCCAGCCTGCGGGCGACTCCCCGGCCTTGGCGTCGTCAAAATTGGCCGTCGCGCCCGATGCGGCCCCGCCCCCGAGCAGAACGCAGGCAGCGAGGATTCGCGGAGTCATGCCGCAAGCCTGCCCGCAGCCGGCAGCCGGGCAATCACCCATTTCGCCCGGCGGTTGACGCCGGGCCGGGTGCGGCGCCACCCTTGCCGCCGCATGCCCGCAGCCAGCTCCGCACCTGTCGCCGCCGTGTCGCACCCCCGCTTTGGCGAGGCCCTGCGCTTCTGGCTGAAGCTCGGCTTCATCAGCTTTGGCGGACCGACCGGACAGATCGCCATCATGCACACCGAGCTGGTCGAGAAGAGGCGCTGGATCGGCGAGGAACGATTCCTGCACGCGCTCAACTACTGCATGCTCCTGCCCGGCCCCGAGGCGCAGCAGCTGGTGATCTACTGCGGCTGGCTCCTGCATCGCACCTGGGGCGGGCTCCTCGCCGGCATCCTTTTTGTGCTGCCCTCGGCCTTCATCCTCTGGGGGCTGAGCTATGTCTATGTCACCTATGGCGGCTTGCCGTGGATCAGCGCCGTCTTCCACGGCCTCAAGCCCGCCGTGCTCGCCATCGTGGCCGCGGCCGTGCTGCGTATCGGGTCGAAGGCGCTGAAGAACGCCGTCATGTGGTCGCTCGCCGCGCTGGCCTTCGTCGCGATCTTCCTTTTCCACGCACCCTTCCCCGCGATCATCCTCACCGCCGCCCTTACCGGCTACCTCGGCGGGCTCCGCTGGGAGAAGGTGTTCAACGTCGTCAAGGGCCACGGCGCGAAATCCGCCGGCGGCCGCGGCGCCGTCATCGACGACAGCCACGCCGCGCCGGCGCACACGAAGCCCTCGCTGCCGCGCGCTTTCCGCGTGCTGGCCACCGGCCTCGTGCTGTGGTGGCTGCCGGTGCTGCTCGCGGCCCTCGCCCAGGGTCGCTCCGGCACGCTGGTGCGGGAGAGCCTGTTTTTCAGCAAGGCCGCCTTGGTGACATTCGGCGGCGCCTACGCCGTGCTGCCCTACGTGGCACAGCAGGCGGTGGAAAACTTCCACTGGCTCACGGCCCCGCAGATGCTCGACGGCCTCGGCCTGGCCGAGACGACGCCGGGGCCCCTGATCATGGTGCTGCAGTTTGTCGGCTTCCTCGGCGGTTGGAACCATCCCGGCGCGCTGTCCCCGCTCCTGGCCGCGACGCTCGGTGCGGCGGTGACCACATGGGTCACCTTCGTCCCGTGCTTCATCTGGATCTTCCTTGGCGCTCCTTACCTCGAGCAGCTGCGCCACCAAACCCGCCTCACCTGCGCGCTGTCGGCGGTCACGGCCGCGGTCGTCGGCGTCGTC
>Ga0228698_1001575_pt1 | contig 10838 bp, 3 predicted proteins | sample McNCre117_Aug_MG_FD_178015 | JGI IMG/M metagenome (GOLD analysis project Ga0228698, IMG submission 178015) | Freshwater microbial communities from McNutts Creek, Athens, Georgia, United States - 1-17_Aug_MG | ecosystem: Environmental > Aquatic > Freshwater > Creek | place: USA: Georgia...
GAGGCCCGCGGCCCGGGCTGGGGCGTTGACGCAGCAGACCCGCCGGGCGCCCCGGGCGTCGGCCGCCCAGACCAGCGCGGGGCTGCGCGCCAGCGGCTCAGGCCAGGGCCCCAGCGCGTCCAGCGGCAGGCGCGGCAGGTGCAGGCAGAGCCACAGGGCGGTCATGGGCGGAGGCAGGGGTAGGAGCGGATCGGGAGGGCGTTCGTTGCGGCGTGGGGGGGAACCGGGTCGGGCTCGGCAGGGGCAGGGGCAGGGACAGGCGGTGTGCGAGCGTCGGCCCCAGGGCGCTGCCGAGCGCCAGCGTCAGCGGCTCGGCCAGCGGCGGGCCGCGGCGTTTGAGCAGCTCGAGCTGGAGCTGGCCGGGGCGCTGGGCCTCGACCCGGCAGGCCAGGCGCAGCGCGGCGGGGGAGGACTGCGCCGCCGCGCTCAGGGGCCGCAGCACCCACAGCAGCACCGGGCGGGCCTGCGCGGCCAGGTGCAGGCGGCGCAGGTGCATCCCCAGGCGGCCCTGCTGGGTCAAGCCGTTGGGGCGGGGGGTGTCGGGGTGGTTGATGGGGCGAGGGGCGCCGCTCCAGGCCCACCAGAGCACCGCGGCGGCGGCGCCGCTGCGCAGGGCCTGCTCGGTGGCCCAGGCGCCCTCGGCCTCATCGGTGGTGTCCACCCAGATCAGGCGGGGCAGCGCCAGGCCGAGCGCGTCCAGCCCGGGGCCGTAGGCGCGCCAGGGCTCGGGGCGGCCGATGCAGACCACCGCCCGCCCGGGTTCACCCGGGCCGCCCTGCGTCAGGCGCTGCAGCACCGGGGCGAGCAGGCGCCACTCGCCCGGGCCCGGCTCGGCCAGCAGCAACTCGGTCAGCAGGCCCTGTGGCCAGCCGCCGCCGGGCAACTCGGCGTCCAGTGCCGTGTGTCCGCTGGGGCAGGTGGGGCCCGGCGTGCTGTCGAGCTGGTCGGCCCGCCACAGCCCGGCCGGCCAGGCTGGGGGGGCGGATTCGGCGCAGGCTGGGGCGGGAATAGGGGGCATGGCATGGCGAAGAAAACTGTATATTTATACAGCACTTCAATCCACGCGTCCACACCGAACCCCCTGGAGACGGCTGGGCGGGCGAGTCAGGAACCGCCGAGCGCGGCGCTCAGAACCCCGCTTCGCGCACCCAGACCTCGCTGGCGGCGCGTCCGAGGCGGGCCCAGAGGCTGTGCGCGGGCAGCTCGAGCACGACGTGGCCGCGCCAGTGGCGCAGGGCCAGCTCGGGCGGGGCGTCGAGGGTCAGCTCGACCCGGTACAGCGGCTGCACCGGCAGCCAGTGGCCGTTCTGCTCGCGCGCGTCGATCAACCCACCCTGGGCCTGGGCGAGCACGGCCTCGGGCATCACCGCGCTGGCGTGCGGGGCGATGCTGACGAGGTGGGCCGGGCGGCGGCGCAGCGGTTCGGCGTCGGCGGTGAAGGCCGCGGCGTCACCGGTGCGCAGCTGGCGGGCGGCGGCTTCCGAGACGTAGGCCACCACCCGCCAGGCGCCGGGGCTGGCGATCTTGACCAGCGGCTGGCGCGCACTCACCGGCACGCCGGCGCGCAGGCTGGGGTCGAGGTCCACCACCACCGCGTCGAAGGGCGCGCGGGGCTGGAAGCGGCCGAGCTCGTCCGCGACGGCGCGGGCCTCGTCCCGCGCGGTGGCGAGCGCGGCCTGCAGCGAGTTCCACTGTGCCTGCTGCTCACCGCCGAGCGAGGCGGTGGCCACCTGCTGCTCGAGCTGCTGCACCCGGGCGGCGATCACCGCCAGCCGGGCCGTGAGCGCCGGGGCGTCGGCGGCCAGCAGCAGCTCGCCCTGGCGCACCGGCTGGCCCAGGCGGGGCGGCAGTTGCTGCAGGGTGGCGCTGCCGGGCAGCTGCAGCGTCAGCTCGCGCGCAGGGGTCAGCAGGGCGCCGGCGGTTTCCCGCACCGGCCAGGGCAGGGCGGCCAGCGCGGCCAGGGCGAGCAGCAGCAGCCCACTCAGCGCGGCGCGGCGCTGGCGCAGCCAGGCGCCGCGGCCCTTGGCCCAGGCCCGCAGCTCCTGCACCACCGGCGCGGCGATGAACCAGCCCAGCTCGACGCCCAGCAGCAGGATGCCCAGGGCCTTGAAGGCGTAGGCGTAGACCATCCAGGCGATGCCCAGGTACAGCCCCAGCCGGTAGCCCCAGGTGGCCCAGGCGAAGGCGACCAGCGCGTGCCGCCGCGCGGGGGGGCAGATTTCGGGGGGCTCGGCGGGCCAGCCCAGCAGCAGGCGGCGCAGCTGCCAGCGCGCCAGCGCGAAGGCGCGCTCGTGCAGGTTGGGCAGGTCCAGCGCGTCGCTGAGCAGGAAGTAGCCGTCGAAGCGCATGAAGGGGCTGAGGTTGATCAGCACGCTGCTGACCCAGGTCATCGTCGCGACGATGAAGGCGGCGCTGCGCAGCGGCCCGTCGGGCAGCAGGCTCCAGGCGAGCGTGGCCCAGGCCGCCAGCGTCAGCTCGGTGCGCACGCCCGCGGCGGCGATGCTCAGGCGCGCGCGGGCATCGGCCAGCCGCCAGGCCTCGCTGGTGTCGGTGTAGGCCACCGGCCAGAGCACCATGAAGGCCACGCCCATCGTCGGCACGCGCAGCCCGTGGTGGCGGGCCACCAGCGCGTGGCCGAACTCGTGCGCCAGCTTCACCCCCGTGAGCGTCAGGCCGTAGAGCAGCGCGCCGCGCCAGGACAGCAGGTCCAGCCAGGCGTGCGTGGCCTCGTCCCACTGGCGCGCCAGGCCGGCCAGGCCGATCAGCAGCGCCAGCGCACTCAGCCGGGTGAACGCCGCCGAGCCCAGCCAGGCCAGGCGCGGCAGCAGGCGCTGCAGCAGCCGGTCCGGGTCGATCAGCGGAATGCGGAAGAACAGGTAGTGGTGCAGCAGCCAGGTCAGCGCGGCGCGCAGGTCGCCCTGGGGCCGGGCGGGGGCCGCCGCGGCCCTCTGCGGGAGCACCCACTGGTGCTGGCGCGCCATCTGCAGCACCTGCAGCACGTGGGCCTCATCGACCAGCAGCGTGGTCTGGTCACCGATCTGCCGGGCGATCAGCGTGGCGTCGCCCAGCCACCAGCGGCACAGCACCTCGTAGGTCAGCCAGTCGATGCGGTGGAAGCGGTGGCGCACCGGGTCGTGCAGCGTCCAGCTGGGCTGGCCGTCGGGCAGCGCGGCGCCGTGGTGCAGCTGCAGCTCGTCGCGCAGGGCCGGCCAGGGCAGACCGGGCAAGGGCCCGCCCGCGGCGGGCAGGGGGATGGCGGCGGCGCTGCTCACAGCCCGCTCACCTCGCGCAGCGCGGCCAGCGGCCGGCGCAGCACCCAGTAGATCAGCGGCACCCGCGGCCCGTCGATGCGCACCGTGCCGCGTGCGCCCAGGCGCTCGCGGTCACTGCCGCTGAGCGTGCCGCGCAGGCGGTAGGCGTAGCCGCCGTCCGGGCGGCGCTCGGCCTCGTAGGCGTACAGCCGCAGCGTGGCGGCGACTGGCTCGCCGGGCTTGCTGGCCAGGTGCAGCTGCATCGCCGAGCCGGCTGGCAGGTCGATCGCGTCGCCCACGGGCAGCCAGGCCTCCAGCTCCTGATCCTGCGGCTGGGCCAGGCGCATGATGGCCTCGCCCGCGTTGACGGTGCGCCCGCTCCAGCTGCCCGGGTCGTCGACCAGCACGACGCCGGCGTGCGGCGCCAGCAGGGCGGTGCGCTGCACCTGCTGCTCCAGAAAACGGACCTCGGCGGCCTTTTCCTCGTACTTGCCCTGGGCGGTGGCAAGCTGCACCTTGGCGCGCGGGTCGCTGAGCGCGAGCTGGCTGGTCTGGCGCCACTCAGCCTCGGCGGTGCCCAGCGCCTGGCGGGCCACCTGCAGCCGGCTGGCCTGGGTGGCGTCGTCCAGCTCCGCCACGACCTGCCCGGCCTGGACCGCCTGGTTGGGCTCCACCCGCAGGCGCTGGATCGTGCCATCCAGCGCCACGCGCAGCACCGTGGGCTCGCGCGGCACCAGCTCACCGGGGGCGCGCAGGGTCATGCGCACCGGCAGGGCGGCCAGGGCCAGCAGCGCGGCGGCGGCGATCCAGCCGCGGTGGCGCTGCCACATCGGGCGTGCGGCGCCGCTGCCCGAGGGCCGGGGCCGCAGGGCGGCGAGGTTGATCAGGCGGGGGCGCTGCGTGCGGGCCTCGGCGGCGCGCACGCTCTGGCGCCACAGGCGCAGCCAGTCCTGCAGCGCGGCCTGCTCGTCGGCGGGCCAGGGCAGGTCGCGCAGCAGCAGCCAGGCGGCCTGAGCGTCGGAGTCGTCACCACCACCCGCTGTCGGTGCCGCCGGCAGCCACAGCAGCTGGGCGGGCCACCACTGCGTCCAGTCCGCACCGATCGCCGCGTCCACCTGCCCGGCGTCGACCGGGCCGGCCGGGCGGCCGTTCAGCTGGCGCGCCAGCCGCTGCACCCACTGGGCGTAGGGGCCGTGGCGGTCCACGTCGGCCACCCCGGAGTGGGCGACGACGCCGCGCTCCGGGTGCCACAGCAGCGCGATCTCGTAGGGCAGCCACTCGCGCGTGCGGTTGAGCAAGACAAAACGCCGCTCGGCCGCGGTGGTGGCGGTCGATGCGGCGTTCAGCAGGTCCAGGAGCTGGTCGGACGAGGGCTTCATGGTCAGGGAGGCGGGGCAACCGCCCGGTCAGCGGGCCGACAACCGGCAGTTGCCGCCATCGCCTGCGCCGCCTCCCCGGGTCTGCCCAACCCCGGCCACGCCCCCGGACGCTGGGTCCGGATGGTCCGAGGATCAGCCGCGCGCCATGGCGGTGCGGCTCACCGCCTTCCAGCCGGCTGGGGCGTCGCCGCGACCGCTCGGGGCGACCCGGTTCAGCGCCAGCGCTTCGCGCCGCATCAGCTGCAGGCTCAAGGGAGACCGCGAGGGCGTGATCGCGCCATCACCGGTCTTGATTCGAAACATTGTGGTGGCCTGCCGACCCTGGCTATCCCGGGCAGTGACCTGGATTGCCAGATCCTGTAACACGCCTTCCGGTGGCTGACCGACGAACTTGCCGCTCTTGCCGTCGAACATCAGCCAGGCCGGCAGTGGCTGCCCATTGGCCTGCTTTGCGGTCAGGGTGACGGTCTCGTTGATCTGCGTGTGGACGAAGGTGTCCGCCGGAATCTGCACGGCCAGCGTCCGGCCGGCCGGCACCACCTGGTCGTCCACCCCCCGGTAGGTCTTCAGGCTCGGTTCGCTGGAGGGCGACACCATGGTGCGGAAGCCGTTCGGGCGGGTGTAGATGTCCCCTTCGTTGGCGAAGGCCTGGGGCACCGGCACGGTTGACGTGCGCGGCGTCGTGGCCTCTGACGTCTGCGGCTGCGCCGGGCGCAGCGCCGAGTCGAAGGCCGGTTGACGCGCCTCGGGGACCACCGGTTGGGCCTGCACGGCCGGGGCCTTCTCCGCGGGGGGCTCGGCCACGGTCACCGTCGGTGCTGGCCGTGGGACCGGTGGCAACTCGCGGGTGACGCCCAGTGTCACGGCGGCGCCGTCCTGGCCATCGGCCTGCACCGGCCGCAGCGTGAAGGTGTAGGCACCGGGTGCACCGGCTGCGGCGCCGGCGGCGTCTCCACGCAGCGTGGCGATGGGCAGGCCGTCGGCCTTCCAGGTGCGGTCGGCATCGGCCACCACCGTGGCCAGCAGGTGGCCGTCCGGTGCGTACAGATGCAGCGTCTGGTTCGGTTGCGCCTGACCGGTCAGCGCGATTTCGTTGGCGCTGGTCACCCGGTCGCTGTTCGACACGCCCAGGTCGGACTCGGCCGGCAGCCGCATCGTCGGCGCGGGGTTCACCGTCACGTCGATGCGCAGCGTTGCGCTGCCGCCTGCGCCATCGCTCACGCGGGCCAGGAAGCTGTCGCTGCCGTGGAAGCCGGCGGTCGGCACGTAGCGGTAGTGGCCGTCCGGATCCACCACGATCGCGCCATGGGCAGGGCCCTCGGCCAGGTCGTAGGTCAGCGTGGCGCTGTCGCCGTCGGTGGCCGTGGGCAGCGCACCGGACCAGGGGCTGTCCTGCGAGGTGGTGAACTGGGTGTCGGCCGGATCGGGCGTGCCGAAGCTCGGCGCGTCGTTGACCGGCGTGACGGTGACCGCGACGGTCACATCGCGGGAGCCGCCGTGGCCGTCGGAGACGGTGACGACGAAGGCGTCGTTGCCGTTGAAATTGGCCGTCGGGGTGTAGGTCCAGGCGCCGGTGGCGGCGTCGATCGACACTGAGCCATGCGAGGGCTGCGCCGCAGCAAAGCTCAGCGTGTTGCCATCGACGTCCGAGGCGTCGATGCTGCCTGAGCGCGGCGTGTCCTCCGGCGTGGCGAGGGCGTACTGGCCGGCCGAGGCGTTCCAGTCCGCGTTGGCCGGATCGCCGGCGGTGGGCGCGTCGTTGACCGGAGTGACGGTGACGGCGACGGTCACATCGCGGGAGCCGCCATGGCCGTCGGAGACGGTGACGACGAAGGCGTCGTTGCCATTGAAATTGGCCGTCGGGGTGTAGGTCCAGGCGCCGGTGGCGGCGTCGATGGCGACGGAGCCATGCGAGGGCTGCGCCGCAGCAAAGCTCAGCGTGTTGCCGTCGACGTCCGAGGCGTCGATGCTGCCTGAGCGCGGCGTGTCTTCCGGCGTGGCGACGGCGTACTGGCCGGCCGAGGCGTTCCAGTCCGCGTTGGCCGGATCGCCGGCGGTGGGCGCGTCGTTGACGGCGCTCACCGAGATCGAGGCGGTGGCGGCTGAGGCGGAGGTGGCGCCCTGGTTGTCGGTGGCGTGGTAGTCGAAGGACGTCGAGCCGTTCCAGTTGGCCGTGGGCACGAAGTAGAGCGTGCCTTCGGTGAAGGGCGTGCCGGCGACGACGGCTTGGGTCAGCGTGGCGTCGCGGTAGAGCGTGCCGTGGCTGGGCAGGGTGGCGATGGCGTAGCTGGCGATGCTGCCGTCGACGTCCGAGCCCGACAGCGTCACGGCGATCGAAGCGGCGTCCTCGCTGCCCGAGGCCGAGACTGCAGCGACCGTGGGCGCGTCGTTGACGGCGCCGACGTTGAACGTGACCGTGTTGGCGCTCGGGTCGGTGTCGATGCCGCCGTTGGCCGTGCCACCGCTGTCCTGCACCTGGAAGGTGAAGCTGGCGTAGGCGCTGCCGTTGGCGTTGGCCGCGGGCGCGTAGACCAGCTTGCCGGCGGCGATGTCGGCCGCCGAGACGGTCTGGCCGGCGGTGACGGCCACGCTGTCGAGCGTCAGGCTGCCGGCTGCCGGCAGCGTGGTGATCTTGACCGCGGCGAGCGAGTGGCCGTCGGTGTCCGAGAAGCCGAAGTCCGCGTCGATGAAGGCGTGGCTGCCGTCTTCGATCACCGTCAGCGTGGCGTCGGTGCCGGCCGGTGCGTCGTTGACGGGCGTGACAGTCAGGTTGAACGTGCTGGCCACCGGGGTGGACAGGTCCTGGTTGCCGTCCTCCACTTGAACGGTGAAGGACGCGCTGGTGGTGTCGCTGCCGTCGTGGACGAAGCTGACCAGGTCCGCGGCCAGCTGGGCGCCGGTGAAGCTGGTCCCGGCTGTGCCGTTGACCAGGAGGCTGCCGTGGGTCAGCGCGCCGACGGTGAAGGTGACGTTGGCCGCGCCATCCTCCGCGTCCGCGAAGTTCAGCGCGGTGGTGGTCAGGGTCAGGCTGCCGCCCTCGAGCACGGTGTCGGCCAGGGTGCCGGTGATCGTCGGCGGCGTGTTCAGGGGCGCCACCGTCAGGTGGAAGGTGCTGGTCGTGGGCGTGGAGACGTCCTCGTTGCCGTCCTCGACCTGCACGTCGAAGGACGCGGTGGTCGCGGCGTTGCCATCGTGCGTGAAGCTGACCTTGCCGGCGGCGAGGTCGGCGCCGGTGAAGCTGGTGGCGGTGACGCCGTCCACCTTCACGCTGCCGTGGCTGAGGTTGCTGACGGTGAAGGTCACCCCCGTGTCGACGTCGTCCACGTCGGTGTAGCCCAGGTCGCTGCTCGTGAGGGTGTAGCTCGCGCTGGTCAGGATGTTGGCGGTCAGATCGCCGGTGAGGAGGGGGGCGTCGTTGACTGCTGTGATCGAGGTGGTCAGCGCAACGGTTGCGTTGGAGATCGCGGTGGTGCCGCCATGGCTGCTGACGTCGAGCGTGGCGCCGCTGGTGACGCTGCTGCTGCTGTCGATCAGCCGGGTGGTGAGGCTGGCGGGCGTGCCGTTGTAGTTGGCAGCCGGCAGGAAGCGCAGTTTGTCGCTGGACTGCAGCGTCAGCGCCGTGGCGTCGCCGCTGATGTCCGTGAGGGTTGTCCAGCTTGCGCCCGCGTCGGTGCTGTACTGCCAGGCGCCCTGGCTGGCGTTGGCGGTGTAGCCGGTGATGGCGATGCCCGCCAGCGTGTTGGCGCTGCTGCCGCCGCTGACCTGGTCGGCGCTGTCGCTGAAGCGCGCGGTGAACAGGCTCGACACCGTGGCACCCGCCGGGTTGCTTGTGTCCTCGGCAACGGCCGCCAGGCTCGCCGCCCCGGAAGCCACGGGCGCGTCGTTGGCAGCGGTGAGGGTCAGGGAGATGGTGTCGGTGGCCGTCGAGAAGGCCGAGGGCACCGTCAGGTCGACGCTGATGATTTGCAGACCTGAGGCGAAGTCCGCCACATATGCCTTGCTGCCGTCTGATGACAGGGCCACGCCGTAGGCCGAGCCGGTCGTGTCGTACGTGCCCAGCAGCGCGGGCGCCGCCGCGTTGGACACGTCAATGATCTGCAGCCCTGCGCTCATGTCTGCGACATAGACCTTGCTGCCGTCGCTGGACAGCTGCAGACCCAGTGCCGAACCTTGGGTGTTGTAGCTTCCAAGAAGGGTGGGTGCCGCGGCGTTGGAGATGTCAATGATCAGCAGCCCTGTCGCCGTGTCGCCGACATAGGCCTTGGTGCCATCGGACGACAGCTTGACTCCGAAGGCGGTACTTGGCGTGGTGTAGGCGCCCAGTTGCGTCGGAGCCGCGGGGTTACTCACATCGAGGATCAACAGCCTGCCGACATAGTCTGCGACGTAGGCCTTGGTTCCGTCGGATGAAAGCGCGACTTCGTACGCGTAGGTTCCGCTCGTGTAGGTGCCCAGCAGGCTGGGGCTGGCAGGGTTGGAGATGTTGATGATCTGCAGCCCACTGCTGCCATCCCCGACATAGGCTTTGCTGCCGTCCGCGGACAGGGTGACGAAAAAGCCACTACCTGGCGTGTTGTACGTGCCCAGTAGTACCGGCGACGATGGGTTGCTGATGTCCAGGATTCGCAGGCCATTGTTGCCGTCAGCGATGTAGGCCTTGGTTCCATCGGCAGACAATTTGCACTCGTAGGTGCTGTTGCTTGTGTATGTGCCTACCGCCGAGGGTGAGGCTGACGAAGTTACATCGATGATGCGCAACCCGCCCGAGTAGTCCCCGACGTAGGCTTTGGAGCCATCCGCTGATAACGTGACGAAAAAGGAAGATCCAGGCGTGTTGTAGGTACCCAGCAACTTCGGCCCGCCGACCGTGTCAATCCCCGTGCTGCCGTTGGCCGTGCCGTCGGACTGATCCCAGGCCTTGAACGTCAGCCCCGCGCTGACGCTGCCGTTCATGTTGGCCGTGGGCTTGAAGTACAGCCGCGTGCTGCCGTCGTCCTTGAGCAGCAGCGCGCTGGTCGCGCTGACGGTGCCGACGGTCTGCCAGCTCGTTCCGTTGTTGGTGCTGTAGTACCAGCTGCCCTTGCTGGAGTCGGCTGCGGTGATGGCGATGCCCTTGGCCGCGCCCGTGTCCACGTCGCTGATCCCGCCGGTGTAGTCGCCCACCAGGGCGCCCACCGCGCCGACGGGCGTGGCCGCGTCTTCGGCCACCGTCAGGCTCAGGCTGGTGTCGGCCAGAACCGGCTTGTCGTTGGTTCCGGTGACGGTGACCGTCAGCGTGGCGGTGCTCGTGGCGGTGCCGTCGCTGACTTGATAGGTGAAGGTGTCGGTGGCCGTGGCGCCGGCGGCCAGTGCGTTGGCGCTGTCGGCCGCGTAGCTCCAGCTGCCGTTGGCATTGAGCGTGAGGTGGCCGTAGCTGCCCGCCAGGCTGCTGCCGACGTTGCTGGCCACCGGCGCGCCGGTGCCCGCGATCACCCCGGAGACGTTCAGGCTCGCGCCGGTGTCCGGGTCGGTGTCGTTGGACAGGACGCCTGTGCCTGTGGATGTGATCGTCGCATCCTCATTCACCGCCGCCGTGTCGGCCGTGGCCGTGGGCGCGTCGTTGGCTGCGGTGACGGTGACAGTGCGGGTGGCGATGTTGCTGGAGAGACTGCCGTCGTTGGCGCTGAAGCTGACGGTGCGGGTGGCGGTGTTGGGCGAGTCCGAACTGTTGGTGTAGGTGACGGCGCGCAGGGCGGCCTGCCATTGCGCGGTGGTGGCCGTGCTGCCGGAAGAGGTCAGGCTCAGCACGCCGGTGCCGCTGTTGTAGCTGGCGACGATGTTGCCGTAGGTGCTGGCGTTGGAGTTGGTGAACGCCAGCGAGTCCTCGGTGCTATGGAAGTTGCCAGTGAGGCTGACGGTGGCGCTGGCCAGGGTGGCGCTGTCGACGTCGGAGACGGTGAGGGCACCGTCGATGGCCACCGGGGTGGAGGTGACGTTGGCGCCCTCGGTGAAGGCCGCCGAGCCACCGCTGGTGGTGACCACCGGCGCGTCGTTGACCGCAGTGACGGTGACGCTGCGGGTGGCGATGGTGCTGGTCAGAGCGCCGTCGTTGGCGCTGAAGCTGACGGTGCGGGTGGCGGTGTTGGGCGAGTCCGAACTGTTGGTGTAGGTGACGGCGCGCAGGGCGGCCTGCCATTGCGCGGTGGTGGCCGTGCTGCCGGAAGAGGTC
>Ga0228698_1001576_pt1 | contig 10829 bp, 8 predicted proteins | sample McNCre117_Aug_MG_FD_178015 | JGI IMG/M metagenome (GOLD analysis project Ga0228698, IMG submission 178015) | Freshwater microbial communities from McNutts Creek, Athens, Georgia, United States - 1-17_Aug_MG | ecosystem: Environmental > Aquatic > Freshwater > Creek | place: USA: Georgia...
CCGCAGCCGGAGGAATGGTCGACCCCTTGCAACTCTGGGGTTCGTTGACCCAGCAGTTCCAGCACATCGCTGCCAGTGCCATGAAAGAAGTGGCCGGAAAAACGGCGGTAGACCTGACCAAGAATATGGCCACGGGCCTGGCTCAAGAGGCACTTAAGTCGGTGACCCCTGCCGGCAAGAAGACTGCCGCTTCCAAAACGGCGAGCCGCAAGGCTCCGGCCAAAAAGGCGCCCGGCCGCTAGCCCGGGAGATTTGATTCGGGCGGATATGAAGCTTTTTCCCTATGGTCATGCCACCCATCCGCAGTGGCAAATGGCCGCAGCGCTGGTGCTGGCGCAGTTGCGTGCCCAAATGGCCCGTCCCGAATATGCCAGCAGCCCCACCCTGGCGCTGCTCTACATCACCGACCACTACGCCGGACAGGCGCAGGAAATTCTGGAGTTCTTGAGCGGCGAGCTGGAGCTGGTGACCGACTGGTCCGGCACGGTGGGGGTGGGCATTGCGTCCAATAACGTGGAGTACTTTGACGAGCCCGCACTGGCCGTCATGTTGCTCGAGTTGCCCTCGGACCAGTACCGCATTTTTTCCGGCGTGGCTCCGCTGGGTCTGGGTTTTGAAGTCAACACCGCCCTGGTGCATGCCGATGGCACGACCCCGGATGTGGGCGAACTCATTGGCGAACTGGCACGCCGTACCGACGCAGGTTTTTTGTTTGGCGGGCTGTCATCCAGTCGCAGCGCCAGCGTGCAGTTTGCCGTGGCGGCAGACGGCAATATTCGTGGCCATGGCGCAGCCAGCGGTGTATTTAGCGGCGGTTTGAGTGGCGTGGCCTTTGGCCCGCAGGTGGGTCTGGTTTCCAGGGTGACGCAGGGCTGCAAGCCGGTGTCACGCACCCGCACCATAACGTCAGCGGACCACAACCTGATTCTGGAACTCGACGGCGAACCGGCGCTGGATGTCTTGCTAGCCGAGTTGCAAGTCAGTCTGGAGCGTCCGCAGGAAGCCATTGAGGCGGTGCGCTCCACGCTGGTGGGGCTGGCGGCGGCCGATGGTGAACTGGTCCGCCAGACCGGCAACTTTGGCAACGATGTAACGGTGCGCCCCATTGTCGGTTTGGACCCGGCGCGGCGCGGCGTGGCCATTGGCGACTACGCACATCAGGGCGCGCGCATGGCCTTTTGTCAGCGCAATGCGCAATCGGCTCGGGCCGATCTGATGCGCATTTGCGCCGAAATCCGCGAAGAACTGGAGCCTGCTGATATGCCGCTCCAAACCGCCCATGCGCTGACCGCCTCAGAGGCCGAGGCGGCGCCGCATCCGGCGCGGCGCATAGCCGGCGCGGTCTACGTGAGTTGCACCGGACGCGGTGGTCCGCACTTTGGCGCGCCCAGTGCCGAGTTGCGACTGGTGCGCAAGGCACTGGGCGATGTGCCGCTGGTTGGATTTTTTGCCGGAGGCGAAATTGCCTACGACCATTTGTATGGTTTCACCGGCGTATTGACCGTATTTACGACTTAACAATAAAGGCCTGATCATGAACACCAGTAACCTCAAAATATCAACGCTACTTCGACTGGGCTTCGGACTGTTAGCCCTGCTGATTGTGCTCATGTCCGGTTTAAGTTACCTGCGGGCCAGTGGCGCTGAGAAGGCGTTCGATGCGGTGGTGGACAACCGCTACCCGAAGATCAGTGCGCTGCATCTGTTCAATGACCGCGTCAAAGAGTCGGCCCGTTTGGAGCGCAATCTGATCCTGATCTCAGACTCGGATGACATGAAAAAGACGGTGGACACCATTGGCAAGTTGCAAAAAGAAAATGCGGATCTGCTGGCCAAGCTGGACCCGACCTTCAAGTCAGAAAGAGGTCGGGCCCTACTCAAGGCACTCAATGAAACACGTGCGCAATACATTCCGCTGAGCCAGAAGTTTGTGACGCAGGCGGGTAGTTCGCAGGAACTTGCCAAGACCATGCTGTTGGCAGAGATGGAGCCACTCGAGGCCCGCTATTTCGGTGCGGTGGACGCCATGGTCCGCTTCCAGGAAGAACAGATGCAAGCCGCCAAAGAGGAGGCAGCCACCGCCATTGACCAAATTCGCACGACGCTGGAGGTGACCACCGTTGTGGCCCTGGCGATTGCGGGCTTTGCGGCGTTCTGGATCACTCGGGCGGTTACGCATCCCATCAACCAGGCCGTCGAGGTGGCGCGCGCTGTGGCCAATGGCGACCTCAGCTACTCCTTTGAAGCGTCGGGAAATAGCGAAACCGGCATGTTGCTGCGGGCCCTCAAGGAAATGCAGGGTGGTTTGGTGCGTGTGGTTTCCAACGTGCGCCACGGCTCGGAAAGCGTCGCTACGGCATCGGTTGAAATCGCCCAGGGCAATCAGGACCTGTCGGCACGCACCGAGAGCCAGGCCAGTTCGCTGGAGCAGACTGCGGCCAGCATGGAGCAGCTGGGCTCGCAAGTGAAGCAAAACGCCGACAACGCGCGTCAGGCCAACCAGTTGGCCATGAACGCCTCCACCGTAGCCGTGCAGGGTGGCGAGGTGGTAGGTCAGGTGGTGCAGACCATGCAGGGCATCAACGAGAGCTCGCGCAGGATCGCTGACATCATCAGCGTGATCGATGGCATTGCCTTTCAGACCAACATCCTGGCGCTGAACGCGGCCGTAGAGGCGGCGCGTGCCGGGGAACAGGGCCGCGGTTTTGCGGTGGTGGCCTCCGAAGTGCGCAGCCTGGCCGGACGCAGTGCCGAGGCCGCCAAGGAAATCAAGGCGCTCATCGGCGCCAGCGTGGAGCGGGTTGAGCAGGGCGCAGCGCTGGTGGACAAGGCCGGTGCCACCATGACCGAGGTGGTGACCTCGATCCGCCGCGTGACCGACATCATGGGAGAAATCAGTTCTGCCAGCTCAGAGCAGTCGGCAGGCGTGGCCCAGGTGGGCGAGGCCGTAACCCAGATGGACCAGGTAACCCAGCAAAACGCGGCACTGGTCGAGGAAATGGCCGCTGCTGCCACCAGCCTCAAGTCGCAGGCGCAGGAGTTGGTTGAAGCCGTGGCTGTTTTCAAGCTCAGTGCGTCGGATCAACAGGCTAGCCCCAGTAAGGTCGCGGTGCGGGCGCCGAGTTCTCAAGGTAAACCCTTTAAAGGTCCGGAGCGCCGTGGCGATGCCGCTGCCCGGCCCAAGCCCGCAGCGCCCCGCCCCGCACCCAAAGCAGCGCCTGCTGCTACGCCCGCTGCCCCCCCGAAGCTGACCGCCAAGGTCACGCCGGCCGGTGGCGACGACGACTGGGAAACCTTCTAAATCAGACGCCGCGTGCGCGGTCTGCGTGAAACTGCGCCACATAGGCGCCAAAGCGCCCGGCGTCTAGTGCGTCACGCACTTCCTGCATCAGGTTCAGGTAGTAGTGCAGGTTGTGCACGCTGGCCAGCATCGGGCCCAGCATCTCGCCGCAGCGGTCCAGATGGTGCAGGTAGGCGCGGCTGAAACCATCGCGACCACCATTGGCCCATGACACGCCGCTGGAGCCGGCGCAGGCATAGCAGGTGCAGGTGGCATCCAGCGGCTGCGGGTCGGCCTTGTGGCGGGCATTGCGGATTTTTAAATCACCAAAACGGCTGAACAGGGTGCCGTTGCGCGCGTTGCGCGTCGGCATCACGCAGTCAAACATGTCGATGCCGTTTTGCACACCGGCGATCAGGTCTTCGGGCGTGCCCACGCCCATCAGGTAATGCGGCTTGTGCTGCGGCAACTTCGGGCCGATGTGTTTCAAGACCCGCATCATGTCTTCCTTGGGCTCGCCCACCGAGAGTCCGCCTACGGCAATGCCGGGGAAGTCCAGCTTTTCGAGTCCCGCCAATGATTCGTCACGCAGGTGCGTGTGCATGCCACCCTGCACAATGCCGAACAAGGCATTGGGGTTTTGCAGACGCGCAAACTCGTCCTTGCAGCGTGCCGCCCAACGCAAGCTGAGTTCCATGGAACTGCGGGCTTCGCGCTCGGTGGTGATCTGGCCCTTGGTCTTGGGTTCGACTGACAGATACGGGGTGCACTCGTCAAACTGCATGACGATGTCGCTGTTCAGAATGGTCTGAATCTGCATGCTGATCTCGGGCGTGAGAAATAGTTTGTCGCCATTCACGGGAGAGGCGAACTTGACGCCTTCTTCGGAAATTTTGCGCATCTCACCCAGGCTCCACACTTGAAAGCCGCCCGAGTCGGTGAGGATCGGTTTGTCCCACTTCTCAAATGCGTGCAGGCCGCCGAATTGCTTCACCACATCCAGCCCCGGGCGCATCCACAGGTGGAAGGTGTTGCCCAGAATGATCTGGGCTTTCATGTCGTGCAGACTTTGCGGGGTGACGCCCTTGACCGTGCCGTAGGTGCCCACCGGCATGAAGATGGGCGTTTGCACCACACCGTGGTTCAGGGTGAGCTGGCCGCGTCGGGCATGGCTGCCCAGGTAGCTGCCATCGGGGCTGGCGGGGTCGGTCTTGAGGAGGTCAAATTTGAGCATGCAGCATTTTAGGAGGCGGTGCCCCGAAGCATGCTGCCCTTGGGAGGTTCGGCCTTATCGGTGCAGAAGGGCCGTAACGCAGGGAGGCAGTTGGCCCGGCGATGGTTGCCGGGCCAAAGGGGAAATTTACTGCGCGCGGAAGTCGTCGTGGCAGGCCTTGCAGGAACCACCTACGCCGCCTAGTGCGGCCTTGATGTTGTCCAGACTGCCGGTCTTGGCGGCTGCGCTGAACTTGGTCATTTCGCCTTGCATCTTCTCTGCAGCCGCATTGAATTTGGCGGAGTCGGACCAGACTTCGGGCTTGGCTTTGGTGTTGCCTGCCTTGTCGCTTCCGGCCACAAAGGCTGCCCAGGGCAGTTTGGACATGTATTCCGCCACGGCTGCGCTGTCGGCTGCTACCTTGGCATCAAACGGGGCTTTGCCCTGCGCCATGGCGGCTACGCGTCCGAAGTTTTGCTGCATCACAAACATGGCGCTCTGGCGGTACTTCACCGCATCCTCAGGCTTGGCAAACTGGGCCATGGCGGAAGTGGCGCCCAGGGTGGCGGCAACGACGACGAGGGCGGAAGCATATTTTTTCATAGAAGACCTTTCAATGGAGGTAGCGATGCCACAGTGGGCAGTCGGGTAATGTGACTGCCGGTACAGTGTAGGACGCATCCGAAAATCTTGCAGGCGACGAGTCAGTTTCCGCGGTAACGATGCGGAAAAAAATTTAAGGAAAATTAAGCATGGCTAAAGTTCGAATTTGGGACTTGCCCACACGGGTCTTCCACTGGCTGCTGGTGCTGTGCGTTTTTGCGCTGGTAATTACCGGACAGGTTGGTGGCAACGCACTGGACTGGCACTTTCGTTTTGGCTATGTGGTCGCGGCTCTGCTGTTGTTCCGTCTGGTCTGGGGTTTCGTTGGCGGGCGCTGGTCGCGGTTTCTGGTGTTCGTGCGTTTGCCGGGAACCATCTTCGCGTATCTGCGTGGCCAACGCAGTCCCGAGATGGAGGCTGGCCACAACCCGCTGGGTGCGCTGTCGGTGCTGGGGCTGCTAACGGTTGGGCTGATACAAGTTGGCAGTGGCCTGATGAGCGACGACGAGATCATGCACTCGGGCCCCTTCGCCCAAGTGGTTGGTTCCGACTGGGTGTCGCTGGCTACCTCCCTGCACACGCGTTACAACAAGCTTTTGCTGATTGCATTGGTGGCGCTGCACATCGGGGCGATCCTGTTCTACCGATTCGTCAAACGCCAGAATCTGGTGAAACCCATGCTGACCGGAGACAAAGACCTGGACACGCCGGTGGAACCGGCACAGGACACGCTGCAAACACGATCAGTGGCCCTGGTGTTGTTCGTGGCGCTGCTGTGCGGCGTCTGGTGGGCGGTGCAGCGCTGGGGCGCAGTGTGATGCGTGCCTAGACGCTAGCGACCCGCTCCAGCAGCATGGCGTCACCGTAGCTGAAAAAGCGGTATTCCTTTTCAATCGCGTGGCGGTACAGGGCCATGACGTGTTCGTATCCGGCAAACGCGCTGACCAGCATCATCAGGCTTGACTTGGGCAGGTGGAAGTTGGTGAGCAGCAGGTCCACATGCGCAAAGGAAAAACCTGGAGTGATGAAGATCGTGGTGTCGCCACGGTCCTGCTCGCTCTTTGCCCAGCTTTCCAGAGTCCGCACGGTGGTGGTGCCCACGGCCACCACTCGGCCACCTCGCGCTTTGCAGTCTGCTATGGCTTGTTGGGTGGCGTGCGGCACTTCATACCATTCGCTGTGCATCTGGTGGTCAGCCAGGTTTTCGGTTTTGACCGGCTGGAAGGTGCCTGCTCCCACATGCAGGGTGACATGCGCGCGCTGTAGCCCATGGGCTTCCAGCGCAGCCAGCACGCCTTCGTCAAAGTGCAAGGCAGCGGTGGGTGCCGCGACGGCGCCAGGGTTCTTGGCAAACACGGTCTGGTAGCGGCGCGCGTCTTCGGCGGAGTCGGTGTGTGTGATGTAAGGCGGCAGCGGCACATGGCCGTGGTGCTCCATCAGCGTGTAGGGGTCGTCACCCCGGTCGTTGGACAACACAAAGCGGAACAAGGGGCCTTCCGCTTCCGGCCAGCGGCCTAGCAAGGTGGCGCAAAGGCCATCTTCCTGGCCGTCGGCGCATTGCAGCTTCAGCGTGGTGCCCACCTCGGGCTTCTTGCTCACGCGCATGTGCGCCGCCACCTGGTTGCCGCCCAACACACGCTCCACCAGCAGCTCGACTTTGCCGCCCGTGGGCTTTTCGCCAAACAGGCGGGCATGCAGCACCTTGGTGTCGTTGAACACCAGCAGATCACCGGCGCGCAACAGGCCCGGCAACTCGCGGAAGATGCGGTCCACCGGCTGCGCGCTGCGCCCGTCAAGCAGACGCGAGCCGCTGCGCTCGGGTGCCGGGTGCTGGGCGATCAGTGTGTCAGGCAGAACGAAATCAAAGTCGCTCAGGGTGAAGGTGCGCGCATGGGCGGCAGAGGGAGTGGGCATCGTGCTTGAGGGTTGAACAAACCCGTACCAAGGAGTAAATAGAGGGCAGAATTCTCCCATGCCCGAGTCCACCCTTTCCATCACGCTGATCGAGCCGCCCAAGGCCGCCGCCAAGCCCGCTCCCCCGGCGGCTCCGGCTGCGCCCAAGAGCGCCATGCAGAAGGCGCTGGAAAAACTGGGGCTCAAGCGCGACATTGATCTGGCCCTGCACCTGCCGCTGCGCTACGAAGACGAGACCCGCATCACGCGGTTGCGCGATGCGCGTGAAGGCGACACCATTCAAATCGAGGCGCAGGTGCTGGAGTGTGAAATCAGCTTCCGCCCCCGGCGCCAGTTGCTGGTCAAGGTGGACGATGGCTCCGACGTGTGCACCCTGCGCTTCTTTAACTTTTATCCCAACCAGCAAAAGGCGCTGGCGGTCGGCAACCACATTCGTGCGCGTGGCGAGGTGCGGGGTGGTTTTCTGGGTTGGACCATGTTGCACCCCAGCTTCAAGCCGGCCGGCGGTGAACTGCCAACCGCGCTGACGCCGGTGTACCCCACCGTGGCAGGCATGCCACAAGCGTATTTGCGCAAGGCGGTGCTGTCGGGCCTGGCGCGCGCGGAGTTGTCGGACACTTTTGCGCCGGGCGACCTGAGCCGGCTCAACACCCATGCCCTTTGGACCCTGCGACAGGCGCTGCAGTTTTTGCACCACCCCACACCCGATGTGTCGCTGGACACCTTGCAAGACCACTCGCACCCTGCCTGGCAGCGCCTGAAGGCCGAAGAGTTGCTGGCGCAGCAGTTGTCGCAGTTGCAGTCGCGTCGGGCCCGCGCAGCCTTGCGTGCACCCGAGCTCAAGGGCCGGGTCGGCGACACGCTGCACGCCCGGTTGCTGCAGACCTTGCCCTTTGCCCTGACGAAGGCCCAGCAGCGCGTAGGCTTTGAAATTGCCAAGGACATGGCGCACCACCAACCCATGCACCGCTTGCTGCAGGGTGATGTGGGCGCCGGCAAAACCGTCGTCGCTGCGTTGGCAGCCACCATTTGCATCGATGCCGGCTGGCAATGCGCGCTGATGGCACCGACCGAAATTCTGGCCGAGCAGCACTTTCGCAAACTGGTGGGCTGGCTGGAGCCGCTGGGCGTCAAGACCGCCTGGCTGACTGGCAGCCAGAAAACCAAGGCGCGGCGCGAGGCGCTGGACCTGATCGCCAATGGCGAGGCGCAACTGGTGGTGGGCACCCACGCGGTGATTCAGGACAAGGTGCAGTTCAAGCAACTGGCCCTGGCCATCATCGACGAGCAGCATCGCTTTGGTGTTGCGCAGCGCCTGGCCCTGCGCAACAAGTTGCAGCACGACGCCATGGAGCCGCACCTTCTGATGATGACGGCCACCCCGATCCCGCGAACGCTGGCGATGAGTTACTACGCCGACCTGGATGTCTCCACTCTGGACGAACTGCCGCCGGGACGCACACCGATCATCACCAAGGTGGTGAATGAAGCACGGCGCGATGAGGTCATTCAACGCATTCGTGCCCAGATCGGGCAGGGGCGGCAGATTTACTGGGTGTGTCCGCTGATCGAGGAAAGCGAGGCGCTGGACCTGACCAACGCCACCGAAACCCACGCCGAGTTGAGCGCGGTATTACAGGACGCCTGCCCCAAGGGCAAACCGGTCACGGTGGGCTTGCTGCACTCGCGCATGGCGCAGGACGAAAAGAAGGCGGTGATGGCCGCCTTTGTGGCGGGCGAGATGGCGGTGCTGGTCAGCACCACGGTGATCGAAGTGGGCGTGGATGTGCCTAACGCGTCACTGATGGTGGTGGAACATGCCGAGCGCTTTGGACTTTCGCAGTTGCACCAGTTGCGGGGCCGGGTCGGTCGCGGTGCTGCGGCTTCGGCCTGTGTGCTGCTGTATTCCACCGGCGATGCGCCGCGCCTGAGCGAGCATGCCCGCGAACGCCTGCGCGCCATGGCCGAGACCAACGATGGCTTCGAGATTGCCCGGCGAGACCTGGAAATCCGCGGCCCCGGCGAATTTCTGGGCTCGCGCCAGAGTGGTGACGCAATGCTGCGCTTTGCCGATCTGGCGACCGATGGTGACCTGCTGGAATGGGCACGCAAGGAAGCCCCGCTGATGCTCGACCACCACCCGCACCTGGCTGAAAAGCACGTTCAGCGCTGGCTGGGAACCAAGGCCGAATTCCTCAAGGCCTGAGAAAAAATAACGTCCGTAGCACAATACCCGCATGACGCTTACCGAACTCAAATACATCGTGGCCGTGGCCCGCGAGCGGCACTTTGGCAAGGCGGCCGAAGCCTGCTTTGTCTCGCAGCCCACGCTTTCGGTGGCGGTGAAAAAGCTGGAGGAAGAACTCGACGTCAAGCTGTTTGAACGCAGCGCCAATGAAGTCAGCGTGACGCCGCTGGGCGAAGAGATCGTGCGCCAGGCGCAAAGCGTTTTGGAGCAGGCCGCCAACATCAAAGACATCGCCAAGCGCGGCAAAGATCCGTTGGCCGGTTCGTTGGCGCTGGGCGTGATTTACACCATTGCCCCGTACCTGTTGCCGGATCTGGTGCGCCAGGTGATCCAGCGCTCACCGCAAATGCCGCTGATGCTGCAGGAAAACTTCACCGTGAAGCTGCTGGAAATGCTGCGCACCGGTGAGATTGACTGTGCCATTCTGGCCGAGCCTTTCCCGGATGCGGGGCTGGCTGTCGCCCCCTTGTATGACGAGCCTTTTTTCGCGGCGGTGCCCATGAACCACCCATTGGCGCAACTGGAACAGGTCACTGCCGAGCAACTCAAGAACGAGACCATGCTGCTGCTGGGCAACGGCCATTGTTTTCGTGACCATGTGCTGGAGGTGTGCCCCGAGTTCGCCCGCTTTTCCAGCAACGCAGAGGGCATTCGCAAGAGCTTTGAAGGCTCCAGCCTGGAAACCATCAAGCACATGGTGGCCGCCGGTATGGGCATCACGCTGGTGCCCCGCCTGAGCGTGCCGCGCGAGGCTCTGGAAGCCAAAAAGCGTCGCCATGAAGACGCTTATGTAAAGTACCTGCCCGTGACCGACGAGCAGGGGGGCGCACCGCCGACCCGTCGCATTGTGCTGGCCTGGCGTCGCAGCTTTACCCGTTATGAAGCCATTGCAGCGTTGCGCAACGCCATTTATGCCTGTGAATTGACCGGAGTGACCCGTTTATCGTGAGTGCGCGTTTTTCTTTGTATCTGGACCTGATCCGCTGGAACCGGCCCGCTGGTTGGTTGTTGTTGCTTTGGCCCTCACTGACCGCTTTGTGGATTGCTGCCGGGGGTTTTCCGGGGTGGCATTTACTCAGTGTGTTTGTGCTCGGAACCATTCTGATGCGCAGCGCGGGTTGCTGCATCAACGATGTGGCCGACCGTGACTTTGACAAGCATGTGAAACGTACCGCCCAGCGCCCGGTGACCAGCGGCAAACTGTCGGTGCGCGAGGCGCTGGTGTTTGGCGCGGTGTTGGCGCTGCTGGCTTTCGGTCTGGTGCTGACCACCAACACCGCCACCATCGCCTGGTCATTTGCCGCGCTGGCGGTTACCTTGATTTACCCCTACGCCAAGCGTTATGTTTCCATGCCGCAGGCGGTGCTGGGTGTGGCCTTTAGTTTCGGTATTCCGATGGCCTTTGCCGCGGTGCAGGCGCAGGTGCCTTTAATGGCCTGGGTGCTGCTGGCCGGCAATCTGTTCTGGGTGCTGGCTTACGACACCGAATACGCCATGGTCGACCGGGACGACGACTTGCGAATTGGTATGAAGACCTCTGCGATTACCTTGGGGCGCTGGGATGTGCTGGC
>Ga0228698_1001577_pt1 | contig 10828 bp, 9 predicted proteins | sample McNCre117_Aug_MG_FD_178015 | JGI IMG/M metagenome (GOLD analysis project Ga0228698, IMG submission 178015) | Freshwater microbial communities from McNutts Creek, Athens, Georgia, United States - 1-17_Aug_MG | ecosystem: Environmental > Aquatic > Freshwater > Creek | place: USA: Georgia...
CGCCGCTACCGTATCCGCACCCTCCTCACCCCACGTGATGAACACCTACGGCCGACTGCCCATCGCCTTGAGCCATGGCCAGGGTTGCCGCGTGTGGGATGTGAACGGCCGCGAATACCTGGACGCCCTGGGCGGCATCGCGGTCAACACCCTGGGCCACAACCATCCCCAGCTCGTGCCCGCGCTGCAAGACCAGCTCACCAAGCTGATCCACACCTCCAACTACTACCACATCCCCCTGCAGGAAGAGCTGGCCAAACTGCTGGTGGAACGCTCCAGCATGAGCAATGTGTTTTTCTGCTCCACCGGCCTGGAAGCCAACGAAGCCGCCCTGAAACTGGCCCGCAAGTTCGGCCACGACAAGGGCATAGCCCGCCCCGAGGTCGTGGTGTACGAAAAAGCTTTCCACGGCCGCTCCATCGCCACGCTCAGCGCCACCGGCAACCCCAAAGTGCAAGCCGGTTTCGGCCCGCTGGTGGAAGGCTTTATCCGCGTGCCGGTGAACAACATTGACGCACTCAAAGCAGCGACCGAAGGCAACCCGAATGTGGTGGCCGTGTTCTTCGAAGCCATCCAGGGTGAAGGCGGCGTGAACCCCATGCACATGGATTACCTGCGCGACGTGCGCGCCCTGTGCGACCAGCGCGACTGGCTGTTGATGATTGACGAAGTGCAGTGCGGCATGGGCCGCACCGGCAAGTGGTTTGCCCACCAGTGGGCGGGCATCCAGCCCGACGTGATGCCCCTGGCCAAGGGCCTGGGCTCCGGCGTGCCGGTGGGCGCTGTGGTGGTGGGCCCCAAAGCAGCCACCATCTTCCAACCCGGCAACCACGGCTCCACCTTCGGCGGCAACCCACTGTCCATGCGCGCCGGGGTCGAGACCATCCGCATCATGGAGGCCGAAGGCCTGATTGCCAATGCCGAGAAGGTGGGCGCTCACCTGAAAGCCGGCTTGGAAGTAGCCCTGAAAGCCGAGATTGCTAACGGCGGTGTGAAAGAAGTGCGCGGCCAGGGCCTGATGCTGGGTGTGGACCTGTCCAAGCCCTGCGGCGCCCTGGTGCAACGCGCAGCAGATGCCGGCTTGCTGATCAGCGTAACCGCTGACAGCGTGGTGCGCCTGGTGCCGCCACTGATTCTGAGCGCTGCTGAGGCCGACCAGATCGTTGCTATCCTCGCGCCCTTGATTTCTGCTTTTTTGAAGGAAAGCGCATGAGCCTCTCCAGCAACGCCGTCCCCAGCACCCTGCCCCAAGGCGCACCGCCGGTACGGCACTACCTGCAGTTTGACGACTTCAGCGCCGACGAATACGCCTACCTGCTGGAGCGTACTGCCTTTATCAAAGCCAAGTTCAAGCGCTTTGAGCGCCACCACCCGCTGGCCGACCGCACGCTGGCCATGATCTTCGAGAAGGCCTCCACCCGCACCCGCGTGAGCTTTGAAGCCGGCATGTACCAGCTGGGCGGTAGCGTGGTGCACCTGACCACCGGCGACAGCCAACTCGGCCGCTCCGAGCCGATTGAGGACAGCGCCAAGGTCATCAGCCGCATGACGGACATCGTGATGATCCGCACCTACGAGCAAACCAAGCTGCAAGCCTTTGCGGCCAACTCGCGGGTGCCCGTCATCAACGGCCTGACCAACGAATTCCACCCCTGCCAGATCCTAGCGGACATCTTCACCTACATCGAGCACCGCGGCCCTATCCAGGGCAAGACTGTGACCTGGGTGGGTGACGGCAACAACATGGCCAACACCTGGCTGCAGGCCGCCGCCAAGCTGGGCTTCCACTTGCGTGTGTCTACACCCAGCGGCTATGAAGTTAATGAGAAATTGGCCGCCAGCGCCGGTGGAATGGGCGCGGGCAGCTATAAAACCTATAGCGACCCGATGGAAGCCTGCCAAGACGCCGACCTGATCACCACCGATGTGTGGACCAGTATGGGCTTTGAGGCCGAAAACGAAGTCCGCCGCAAGGCCTTTGCCGCCTGGTGTGTGGACCGCAAGATGATGGCGGTGGCCGCACCCAACGCCATCTTCATGCACTGCCTGCCCGCCCACCGCGGCGAAGAGGTGGAAGCCGAAGTCATCGACGGCCCGCAAAGCGTAGTCTGGGACGAAGCCGAAAACCGCATGCACGTGCAGAAGGCACTGATGGAGTACCTGCTGCTCGGCAAGCTCTGAGCGGCTGCCCCGCTTAGTCCAAGGGGACGGGCAGATCCGCCATCTGCCCCTTGAACTCCTGCAGCGAAAAATGCGACTGCACCTGCCGCACGCCCGGCAGGCGGTGCAGCTTGCGTTGCAACAACTCGGAATAGTGGTCCAAGTCACGCGCCACCAGCCCCACCAGAAAATCAGCCTGCCCCGAGATGGCATGGAACTGCACCACCTCCGGAATCTCGGACACCGCCTGCACAAAGGCCTGTGACGAGGCTTCGTTCTGGTGGTCAATGCCGATCAGCACAAACGCCAGCACGCTGTAGCCCAGCGCCCGCCGGTCCAGCGCCGCGTGGTAGCCCTTGATGGTGCCCGCATCCTCCAGCTGCTTGACGCGCCGCCAGGTGGGCGACTGCGACAAATTGGCCACCTGCGCCAGCTCACCGGAGGTGAGGCGCGCGTTGTCTTGCAGGGCCCGCAAGAGGAGCCGATCGGCTTTGTCAGTCACTTGCTGCATGAATTTTCCAATTTCTCTACCTAAACGACTAACTTAGTCTAATTTTTTCAATGCATCGATTAAAACTTATCACAGAAAGGATCTCAACACATAATTTCGCAAAACTACTCTCCTTGAGGCACCATGACCACTCCCCTCACCCTGAACGACTGCCGCGCCCGTGATGCGGCAGACACCCTGCGCCCGCTGCGCGACCAGTTTGACATTCCCGAAGGCGTGATCTACCTCGACGGCAACTCACTGGGCGTAATGCCCAAAACCGCTGCCGCCCGTGCGGCTGAAGTTGTTACCCAGGAATGGGGCCAAGGCCTGATCCGCTCCTGGAACACGGCCGGCTGGTTCAGCCTGCCGCAGCGCCTGGGCAACCGCATTGCCCCGCTGATTGGTGCCGACGCGGATGAGGTGGTGGCCACCGACAGCACGTCCATCAACCTGTTCAAGGTCTTGTCTGCTGCCTTGTCGATCGCCGCGCAGGACGCGCCTGAGCGAAAGCTCATCGTGAGCGAGCGCAGCAACTTCCCCACCGACCTCTACATCGCCGAAGGCCTGTGCAAAGAGCGCGGCTACACCCTGAAGTTGGTGGAGCCCGAAGAGATTGCAGGCGCCCTCACCGCCGACGTGGCCGTGCTGATGCTCACCCACGTGAACTACCGCACTGGCGCCATGCACGACATGCCAGCCGTGACCGCTGCGGCCCACGCGGCTGGCGCTTTGATGATCTGGGACCTAGCCCACAGCGCGGGCGCCGTGCCGGTCACGCTCAAGGCATCGGGTGCTGATTTTTCGGTGGGCTGCGGCTACAAATACCTCAACGGCGGCCCCGGTGCGCCAGCCTTTGTGTGGGTGCACCCCAAACATGCCGACCGCTTCTGGCAACCCCTGGCCGGCTGGTGGGGCCATGCGGCACCTTTTGCCTTCACCCCTGATTACCAACCTGCCCCCGGCATCACCCGCTACCTGTGCGGCACCCAGCCCATCGTCAGCATGTCGCTCTTGGGCTGCGGGCTGGAAGGCTTTGAGGCGGCCGAGAAGCTAGGCGGTATGAAGGCCCTGCGCGCCAAGTCACTGGCGTTGACGGACCTGTTTATTCAGCTGGTGGAGGAGCGTTGCCAAGGCTATGGCCTCGGTTTGGCAACCCCACGTGAGCACGCCCAGCGCGGCTCGCAGGTGTGCCTGACGCGTGAGCACACCGCTGGTGGCGAATTGGGCTCCGGCGCCTTTGCCATCGTGCAGGCGCTGATTGCGCGTGGCGTGATTGGTGACTTCCGTGCGGGCGATGAAGGTATCCACAAAGACATCTTGCGCTTTGGCTTCACGCCGCTGTACATCGGGTTTGAAGATGTGTGGAACGCGGTGGAGCATTTGCGCCAGGTGTTGGAGAGTGGCGAATGGAAGAAGCCCGAGTTCAACCAGAAGCATGCGGTGACCTGAAAGCCAGCTGCCAAGGTTTTGATGGGTGCTCGCACGGCAGGTAGGCGGTGGAGGCCCGGGCCTCATCAGCTCCTTCGGAGCAGCAAATCGGCCCAGACCTGCACCGCCTACCCGCCTTGGGTGTGAGCGACAGTGCCATTCAAAAAAACTAGAGCAGTTGTATTGCAAACCTTGGAGCCGAGACGGAGAGCGGGGTGTGGGTTGTGGCCGATTTGCTGACCCGCAGGATCTGATGAGGCCATGGCCCACACCCCGCTCTCCGTCTCGGCGATCACAACACACACAACAAAAGACAAACATGACCTCTACCGAAAAAATCGTCGCCGAAGAAAAGGCCCAGCTCGACTTCAGCCAAACCATGAGCTATGGCGACTACCTGCAGATCGACACCATCCTGTCGGCGCAGCACACGCTCTCGCCCACACACGACGAGCTACTCTTCATCATCCAGCACCAGACCAGCGAGCTGTGGATGAAGCTCATGCTGCATGAGCTGATCGCTGCCATGCGCCACATCGCGCAGGACGACCTGCCACCCGCTTTCAAGATGCTGGCACGCGTGAGCAAAATCATGGAGCAGCTGGTGCACGCCTGGGACGTGCTGGCCACCATGACACCGCCCGAATACACCGCCATGCGGGCCTACCTGGGCCAAAGCAGCGGGTTTCAAAGCTTTCAGTACCGCTGCATCGAGTTCTCGCTGGGCAACAAAAACGCCGCCATGCTCAAGCCCCACGCCCATGCGCCCGAGCGGCTGGCGCTGGTGCAAGCAGCATATGAAGCGCCGTCTTTGTACGACGAAGCCCTCAAGCTCATGGCCCGCCGCGGCATTGCCGTGCCCGCCAGCCACCTGCAGCGCGACTGGACCCAGCCCTACGCTATCAGCCCCGAGGTGGAAGCCGCTTGGCTGCAGGTCTACCGCGACCCCAAGGCGCACTGGGACCTGTACCAACTGGCCGAGGAGCTGACCGACCTGGAAGACGCCTTCCGCCTCTGGCGCTTCCGCCACGTCACCACCGTGGAGCGCGTCATCGGTTTCAAGCGCGGCACCGGCGGCACCGGCGGCGTGAGCTACCTGCGCAAGATGCTGGACGTGGTGCTGTTCCCCGAGATTTGGACACTACGCACCGCACTCTGAGATTTTCAAACCAAAGTGGCTGCTAGCGCCTAAAGGATATGCGCTAGCAGCTATATTTTTGATAGCAAAAACTTCCAAAAAATCTTCTCCCCCCTGCCACCCGAGCAGCTACAAGTGCTGTGTGAAGCGCACTACCATGTCGACGGCATCTGACTGGGGCTGTCCGCATGCCGGCCCAAAAAGTCTCGAAGGTGGTCTACAAAATAGGCGATCTTGGCTGACAAATTAAGACGCTCCTGATAGACCGCATACACATCGGCCGCAGGGGTTTCGTACTCCGCCAACACCTGAACCAAGCGGCCACTGCGCAGGTACTTGGCCACATCCCACTCCGCGCGCATCAAGATGCCATGACCATCCAGCGCCCAGTTGAGCGCCACTTCACCGTCATTGGTACTCAATTTGCCGTGAACTTTGACGGTCTCCACCTGCTTGCCCCGACTCAGGCGCCAGTTGCCATAGGCAGACTCGTTTTGTCGCAGCACGATGCACTGGTGCTGTGCAAGATCATGCGGGTAGCTCGGCATGCCCGCCAACTGCAAATAAGCAGGTGATGCACACAATAAACGCCGATTGGCAGCGATTTTCTTGGCAATCAAGCGTGAGTCCGGCAAATCTCCAAACCGGATAGAGACATCCACCGCATCGTCCGGCAGGCCTATGGGGCGGTCCGTCAGGTGCAACTGAACCTCCACTTCGGGAAAGCTTTTTGTGAACTTGGAGATGGCCGAGGCAATGTAAGACCGCCCGAAGCCGAGCGGCGCATTTACACGCAACAACCCTTTGGGGGCAGCCCGGCTGCTGGACACCTGCTGCTCCATCTCGTCGATATCACTCAGGATGCGCTGAGCGTTCTGGAAATACACCTCGCCCTCCGTGGTGGGGCTGATACGCCGTGTCGTGCGGTTGAGCAGGCGCACACCCAAACGCTCTTCGAGCAATGAGAGCCGGCGCGACACCGCCGGCGGCGTCAGGTTCAGCTCCCGTGCTGTGGCGGCCAAGCTCCCCTGCTTGATCAGGAGACAGAAAAAAGCGAGCTCGGAGTCGGCGTTCATTAGTAAGTATTTTTGAATAATGAATTCACTTTAATTCGATTCATATTTTTTATCAAATCATTAATCTTCGCCCCACGCCCAAAACAGCCGCATCAGACGGCCTCTTGGGTAGACGTTCAATCAACGGAGACAAACCATGGACATAGAAACCGACATCGAAAAGCGGACCCTGCGCCGCGTCAGCTGGCGCATCGTGCCATTCATCATGCTGCTCTACTTCATTGCCTACATTGACCGGGTCAACATCGGCTTTGCAGCACTCACCATGAAGGAGGACCTGAGCTTTACCGCGTCCATCCTCGGTTTCGGGGCGGGCATCTTTTTCTGGGGCTACTTTCTGTTTGAGGTGCCCTCCAACATCGTGCTGCATAAGGTGGGCGCCCGCATCTGGATTGCGCGGGTCATGGTGACATGGGGTTTGATTTCTGCCGGCATGGCCTGGGTGAACAGCCCCACCAGTTTTTATGTGATGCGCTTCCTGCTGGGGGCCGCTGAGGCGGGCTTCTTCCCCGGCATCATTTTGTACCTCAGCTACTGGTTCCCGGCCCGTCACCGTGCCGGTGTGACCGCCTTTTTCATGGCAGCGGCACCCATTTCGACCGCTCTGGGCTCGCCCTTGTCTGCCGCGTTGTTGGAGATGAATGGCGTGCTGGGGTTCAAGGGCTGGCAGTGGATGTTCCTCATCGAAGCCGTGCCTGCGCTGCTGCTCGGTGTGGTGGTGTTTTTCTTCATGACCGACCGCCCCGAGCAGGCCAAATGGCTCAAAGACGATGAGCGCCGTTGGCTGGTGAGCGCGATGCAGGCGGAAAGCGCCGTTAAAGGCCAAGCGGCCAAGCACAGCATCTGGGCGGGCATGCTAAACCCCAAGGTGTTGGCACTGTCGTTGATTTACTTCGGCACCTCTGCGGGCCTCTACACGCTGGGCATCTGGGCACCGCAGATCATCAAGCAGCTGGGTGTGTCGTCCATGACGGTAGGCCTGCTCAACGCGATTCCACCCATCGTGTCGGTGGTGGCCATGGTGCTGTGGTCCCTCCACTCGGATCGCACCGGCGAGCGTACCTGGCACGTCATCCTGGCGTGCGTGGCGGCCGCCGGGGGACTGGTGATCGCTGCCGGGGCCAACAGCATCGTGGGCCTGATTGCCGCGCTGACGCTGGTGAATGTGGGTATCAGCTGTGCCAAGCCCCCGCTATGGAGCATGCCCACCGCATTCCTGTCCGGTGCGGCGGCAGCGACCGGTATTGCCACCATCAACTCGATTGGCAATTTGGGTGGTTTTGCCGGTCCCGCCATGATCGGTTGGGTGAAAGACCAGACCGGCAGTTTTGCCGGCGGCCTCTACTTCGTAGCCGGCCTACTGGTGATCTCTGCCATCACCACCTTGTTGCTCTCACGCAGCAGCCAATCCGGCGCTCCAGCGGCGACCAGTTACGCCCACTAAGTGCCACCACGCATCCCCCACTTTTTTTGAGGAGTATCCCTATGGATAAAGAAGTCGCCGTCCGGTCGCTGACGGACACCATGGCCAAGTTCACCGCCTATATCGGCAAGCGCCTGCCCAAAGACGTGAAACACAAGTTGGCCGAATTGCGCACCCTGGAAACCAACCCGCTGGCCAAGTCGGTGTACGACTCCATGCACAACAACCAGGAAGCAGCCGACAAGCTCAACCGCCCCAGCTGCCAGGACACGGGCGTCATCCAGTACTTTATTGAGTCGGGTGCCAATTTTCCGTTGATCGGTGAGTTGGAGGAGGTGCTGCGCGAGGCCCTGGCAGGTGCCACCAAGCTGGGCCCGCTGCGCCACAACGCGGTGGAAACCTTTGACGAGAAAAACACAGGCACCAACACAGGCACCCAAATTCCGTGGCTGGACTGGCGCATCGTGCCCGAGAGCGACAGCTGCACGATCGACGTCTACATGGCCGGTGGCGGTTGCACGCTGCCGGGTGCGGCCAAAGTGCTGATGCCGGGCCAGGGCTACGAAGGCGTGGCGGAGTTTGTGATGGATGTGATCACCGAGCGCGGCGTCAATGCGTGCCCGCCCTTGCTGGTGGGGGTAGGCGTGTCGACCTCGGTAGAGACGGCAGCCCGCTTGTCCAAGTTGGCCATCTTGCGCCCTGTGGACTCCCGAAGCAGCAATGCCAAGGCGGCGCTGATGGAAGACCTGCTCGAGCAAGGCCTGAACGAAATCGGTATCGGTCCCCAAGGTCTGACGGGCAACAACAGCGTGATGGGCGTGAACATTGAATCGTCCGCCCGCCATCCGTCCACCATTGGCGTGGCTGTTAACACCGGCTGCTGGGCGCACCGCCGCGGCAAGATCCGCATCCACGCCGACATGTCCTACGAAATCATTTCCCACGAAGGAGTGGTGCTGTGAAGAAGATTCTGCAAACACCTATCAAAAGTGAAGACCTGGAAGGCCTCAATGTGGGCGATGTGGTCTACCTCACGGGCCGCCTGGTGACCTGCCGCGATGTGGCGCACCGCCGCCTGATTGAGCAAGGGCGCGAGCTGCCGGTGAACCTGGAGGGGGGCGCCATCTTCCACGCTGGCCCCATCGTGCGTAAAAAGGACGACGGCAACTTCGAGATGGTCAGCATCGGCCCGACCACCAGTATGCGGATGGAGAAATTCGAGCGCGAATTCATCGCCCAAACCGGTGTGAAGCTCATCGTCGGCAAAGGCGGTATGGGGCCCGAAACGGCAGCCGGTTGCCAGGAGCACAAAGCGGTGCACGCCATCTTCCCCGGAGGCTGTGCCGTGTTGGCCGCCACGCTAGTGGAAGAAATTGAAGGCGCTGAGTGGCAGGACTTAGGCATGCCCGAGACCCTATGGATCAACCGCGTGAGGGAGTTCGGTCCCCTCATCATCTCGATCGATACCAAGGGCAACAACCTAATTCAGCAGAACAAGGTGGGCTTTAACGAGAAGAAAAAGCCGGTGCTGGAACGCATCAGCCAGCAGCTGAGCTTCATCAAGTAAGCGACGCCCAGCAGGCTCAAAGCATACTCAATTGCTTGGCCTGCGCGGTCAGCTCGTCGCGGAACTTGGGGTGTGCAATGGCAATGAGCTCTTGCGTGCGCTGCTTCATGGACTTGCCGCGCAGCTGGGCCACGCCGTACTCGGTCACCACGTAGTTGATGTCGTTCTTGCTGGTGGTGACGTGGGTGCAGGGCGACAGCGAAGGTACGATGCGGGAGATGGTGTCGTCTTTGGCGGTAGACGGCAGCACGATGAAGGCCTTGCCGCCCTTGGACCGGTTGGCTGCGCGCACAAAGTCTGATTGCCCGCCGGTGCCGGAATACGGTGCGTGGCCCAGGCTCTCGGAGCCGCACTGGCCCAAAAAGTCGATCTGCAAGGTGGCGTTGATGGCCACCAAGTTGTCGTTCAGGCCGGCAATGGCCGGATCGTTGGTGAACTCCACCGGGTGCATCTCCAGCCCCGGGTTGCGGTGCATAAAGCGGTAGAGCTTGGACGAACCCAAGCCGAAGGTGGCCACCATTTTGCCGGGCATGAAGTTCTTGCGCCGGTTGGTCACAGCGCCCGCCTCCACCAGGGTCATGATGCCGTCGCCAATCATCTCGGTGTGGATGCCCAGGTCTTTTTTGCCGGTGAGCTGCATCACCACCGCGTCCGGGATACCGCCATAGCCGATTTGCAGGGTGGAGCCATCGTCAATCAAATCGGCCACGTACTTGCCGATGGCCTGCTGCACCGGCCCAATCTTGGGCAGGCCCACCTCCATGACCGGCGCGTCGCTCTCCACCAGCGCCGCCACTTGCGAGATGTGCACATGGCAGTTGCCAAAGGCAAAGGGCACGTTGGGGTTCACCTCCAGCACCACGGCGCGGGCTTTTTTGACGGCGGCCATGGTGTAGTCCGCGCCCAGGCTCAGCGCGAAGAAGCCATGTTCGTCCATGGGTGACGCCATGGCAAACACCACGTCTGCCGCCATTTGCCCACGCTCGATTTGCGCCGGAATTTCCGAGAAGTAGTTGGGGATGAAGTCAATCCACCCCTCTTGCCCGCCGGCGCGTGTGGCCCCGCCAAAAAAGAAGGCCACGTGGCGCACGTGTTCGGTGGTGGTGGGGTCAATGTAGCCGTACTTGCGCATGGCCAGAATCTGGCACACCTTCACATCGCGAAAGCTGCGTCGCTGTTCTGACAGCGCGGTCAACAGACTGGGGGGCTCGCCCACACCGGTGGGGACGATGATGGTGTCGCCATCACGCACCTGCCGTATGGCGTGGTCGGCGGAGGTGCGCTTGTGTTCGTAAGACTGCTGGTGCGTCATGGGGGGCCTGCGTAAGGGTGTAGACGTGGAATCCACCGATTCTTCGCCCGCTACCTGACGCAGTGCTTGCCAAGACCTCCACCCAAACCACATCTCTACCCAATAGCCAGCTAGACCTTGCAGAAACTCTACTATTAGCTATATTTTTAATAGCAAATCAAAAGGGAACGTCTCTTTTGCCCTCCCCCTTGGCATTCACATTGACGGACTTCACGACCGTGAGACCAACGT
>Ga0228698_1001578_pt1 | contig 10826 bp, 10 predicted proteins | sample McNCre117_Aug_MG_FD_178015 | JGI IMG/M metagenome (GOLD analysis project Ga0228698, IMG submission 178015) | Freshwater microbial communities from McNutts Creek, Athens, Georgia, United States - 1-17_Aug_MG | ecosystem: Environmental > Aquatic > Freshwater > Creek | place: USA: Georgia...
CACAGCATGATTATTTTACCAACTATGGAATCTCCTGTGGTGAAGTTCGTATGCAGCGTGGCCTGTTTGTCGAATCCGTAGGCGGTCAGAGCAGTGCTATTATTGGCGATGGTGATGTTGTTGAAGAAAAAGCCGTCGTTGGTCGCCCCGAACGACTTCACCAAGTCGTAGCGGTGAAAGTTGGAATTAATTACAGCCGCATTCGTTAAGCCATCGCCATTGCCGGAAAAGTTTGTTGAGCTAATTGCCGAAACAGTCAATCCGCCTCCCACAAAATTAAATCCATTGGAAGCAACTAAAGTAACCTGATTGTTGGTAGAGCTTCCGTATCCGCCCCTGCTTCCATCATTCCAAACCAGAACGGCGTTATTTGTAGCCCATGCGTTAGTTCCTCCAACAGTAGAGTTATTGCCGCTTACATAATTGTATTTGCCGCCAAGTATGGATGAAAAATCTCCTGTATTGGTATTTCGGAATCCGCCATCAATGGTTGAATAGTTTCCAGCAATTGAACCACTGATTAAGTTTCCAGAGCCAGCACCGATAAATCCACCCCCGCCAGCAATTGAGTTAAGACTTCCGCCAACAATAGCCGAGAATGACGAGTTGGAAATGGAGTTCTGATAGCCACCCGCAATCACTTCCGCGTTTCCACCATTGTCATAAATGGTATTCAGACCACCACCACCAATAGTCACAAGTCCATTGAGGGTTCCAAAATCAAGAATGGAGTTCTGCAATCCGCCTGCGATTACATCGTGGCCGAGACGATTGATTAGAGAATTTGTAACACCCGAAATAGTATTTGAGCGACCACCTGAAATAGTGGAATACCACATTGCGCCCGTGACAGTGTTATACCCACCACCGGCAATAACTGCCCCGTCAGAATTGATGTTGGTTGAGCCAACCCCCCATGTAATGCTTGGGTCTTTTCCAGACCATTCCTGCTTAACGGTTCCAATGCGGGTTCCGTTGAATTGGAATTGCAGGGGATTAAGATTAGTGGTTCCAAAGTAGGATGTCGTGATTACGTTTGAACCGAATGTAGTGGTTCCATAAAGGAATGTGTTGGTTCCTTTGCCGCCATTGTTTCCAATCGCATTAGTAGCCGAACCTCCACCGCCTCCAGACAATCCATTCGTAGCCTGAATTACAAAGTTGGTCAGTCCAGCTAAATAGGATTGCAGGTTGGTTGAGTTTAGCCAGCCAAGGATATTGATTCCATTGCCGTTGAGTTCTGCGCCATAGGTGGAAGTGCCGGGAGTTGCACCAGCGTTGGCTGTCCATGTTCCACCTTCGAGTGCCGAACCAGAATAGCGAAGAGAACCAGCGGAGTTGAACAGGGAGTAGCCAACCCCGTTATTGAACACATAGTCGCCTTGTCCATTGAAGTTAGTCCAATAGCCACTCTGGGAGGTTTGGGAGTAGCCACCATTGGCAATCACATCTCCGAATCCAGCCAACTGCAAGACATTGGTTGAGCGATTCAGTATCAGACTTCCGCCCAACGAAATGTTGGTCAAGGTGGCAGAGCCAAAATCAACTACGAGTTGACTATTTGTCACCGGAGTATCTTGCAGGCCAGAAAGCGGAATGTTGGTAAGCAAGATTCCATTTGCAAGGATGGTGTTGAACTTGGCGGCATAAGATGAAGCATCAAAGAAATCATTTGGGCCGGATGAGTAGGTGTTGATTGCATTTCCAATGTGAATGGTTGAACCAACCGAGCCGATGAAAACGTCTGAATTAGGCCCAACTGAAATCACACCGGAACCACCGGACGGAGCATCAATTGAAGTGACAGTAGCAGAACCATTAGTATTGGCCGAGAAAGCAACATTATTGTCCGCTTTTTTAAGAGTCAGGGTTGCGCCATCCCAAAACACTCGGCTTGATTGCAAGTTGGTATTGCCATTGAGGAATGTAACGGTGTTCTGAACAGGGGAGACGAGTGCGAGTAATTGATTGGTGAAGGCTACTGCGTTGGTCTGCGACACAGCAGACACGGCAAAATTTGCCCCGTTGGTAACGACTGACACAAGGGCATTCCCAGCACTCACGCTATTGCTAGCCCCGGTTCCGCTTGCGGTTGAATTAACCGTTGCCACCCCGTTGACGATTTGAACGGTGGCATTGCTTCCCGCAACTACGTTTGTAATAAACAGGCCAAGTGGCTTGTAGGCAGTAGAAGCAATGCCATTAGTGGCAGAGATGACGAAATTAGTATTTGCAAGTCCATTGGTATTGAATACGGAGACACTAGCCCAATTGGTAAGATTTGCCGAGGCTGGCTGCTTGCCAGTCAAGTCAGTCGAGAGATTCGAGACAAGGGTTTGCGGAATGTTGGTCAACGACAAAGTTGTGCCGGTTCCAAGGACAGAACTGCCACCATTGTTAATAACTATTCCTGCACCACTAGCCTGCAAGTCTGCCCGAACAATCGTGTTAGTTCCTTGTGAATATCTTGAGTCAGACACCTGTGCCGACCATGCAAAATTAGCTGCGGGGTAGGTAGATGCACCGAAATTGCCAAGGATGGTTGATGCCTGAACAAGTCCAAGGTTGGTGGATTGAACCCAAATATCTCCTTCCGCCTTCTGCGGAGGGGCTGGCATCGTCCAGTGATACCAACCAGAGATTGAGGAACCATAAAGATTGCTGAAAATGATGCTTCCATTCGTGTCGGTATAGCCTTGGACACGGAACGGCAGAAGCACATTGGCCTGATTGACTTGGTAGCCCGTTTCGCCCTGCAACTGGACAAGCCGGTTAGTCGTGGATGTTACCCCGAATTGCGGGTCGGTGAATTGAAATTGGACATGCGTGGCGGCATTGGCCGAAATTAGAAACACCGAAATCAAGAACAGCGATACCAGAAATTTTTTCATAAGTTCAGATTATGTCATTAAATTCAGAAAGCAAGCCAGCTTGCACCGGCAGTTGGTGCGGAAGTTTCAACTGCATAGCCAATGTGGATGTAATGGTTGCCAGCATCGGAAACCAAATCGCCTGGATAATAGAACTTTCCAGATGAAAAAGGCCCACGAAACACCATTCCATTGTTGCCACCATCAAGGCCGGGATAAGCGGCTGCAAACCTATTAACGGGATTCCCGGTAAGGATTTGCTGGGTAACAAAAGGCTTTGTAAGGGAAAGCGATGCCGGAAAGAATCCCGTCAATGGGGTGGTTATTCCAATGGGAATAATTTGCCTAGTGGTTTCTGTTGGAAATGGATTATTTGTTCTGCTTGTTGAATCTGCGGCAGGATTTCCGGTGAACATGCGGCACTTAACAGCTGCATACGGAGACACGAATCCGCTATGCTCATAAACCTCAATCCAAAACGCGGCGCAAATGGCTTTAACATCATCAACGGTTTTATCCAAAACAAATGTCACAACCCCATCCAAAGGGCCAAAATCACCAGTGTTGCCAACATAGACAACTGTTTCAGAACCAGAAGGGTAGTCGTAAGTGCTTTCATCAAATGGAAAGTATTCAAAACTTCCAGACGTGTCTCTGGCATTTCCATCAGTTCCAAACAGGGCAGGCCCGCCAACCGATGCAGAAGAAATCAAGTATTCCGTTCCAGACTCAGACGTTTGCCATGCGCTTGCCGTTGGACCGTTGTAAATTGAACGCATACCAACAACACCACCACGAACCCTAAAAGTCCTGTAAGCATCTACGGCAGGGTCATAATCATTCGGAACATCTTTTGGCGGACAATTCTCCTGCGGAACATTATACAGCTTGAAGGCGTGCATCGGAAACGCATTGGTATCAAATATCTTCGGCCTTCTCCTTCCCAACTCACGGTAAATTTTGCTGACGTTGTTATTAACAGCCTCCATGTTCTTGCCAATCTTCTTATCTCTCAACCATTGGCGTGCCGTTGCGTCAGAATCACGGGTGGGCTTCAAGGACGACGACTCGTGCCGCCTTGGAACCTGACTGTTGGGAATAGATGTGCCGAATTGGAAATTACTCATGTGATTGCGTAATTGTATGCTGAGTAAATGGACGGCCTGTCCCCCATTGAATAAATGTCCGTGTCCCAATGGCCAAATGGCGCACCAATCCAAGTGCGAGTAAGGCGGAACCATGTGCGTTGATATTCCAAATCGTCAGCCTGTCTCATCCAGCTAATCTCCAAATCTCCATCAATGGTTCCATCGGAGGAATAGCATTGCGGATTGACATAAACGATGTCATCGAAAATTGTTTCTGTGGACAACGGGTCAGATGAATCCGTTAGGTAGAAATATCCAGGCAGACCGGGATTGAGAACATTGGTATCCGCTACTGGATTTTCAATATATCCACCGGGAGAAATCAATGGCGGTTTCCAGAAATACTGACTCCAAACAATCTTGTAGCCGACAATGTAAGGAGAATCCTCATTCAGCCAAATCTTCTTGATGATTTCAAGAGCGGCAGCAGCAGCCAATGATGTCGGGTCGTCAAATGCGGCAATGGCTGTGTCAAGAATTGTATGGATTGCTGAACGAGCTTGGTTTCTTGTAGCAAGGGTTACGTTCTCCCTGTAAAGCAAAAGGTTTTGAATTATCTTCTGCCCATTAGCCGTATTCTCAACCGCCTTGAGTGCGAACACATAGCGGGGATGCTTCATTATATCAATCCCCAACTCTACCGGAGTGCAGGTAAATTCATCAGGCGGATTATCAAATGACTTGGCCTCAGAGGTAATCGTCAACTCGCACATGCCACCGTGAGTGCGTTTAATCTTCGAGGACAGAACCCGGTAGGTGTAGCCATTAGAATCAATGACTTCTAATCCGCGTCCGTAAAGACCAATCAGGGCAAGCCCATTTCCCCATGATGTTCGGCAGACATGCTGAACAGTTGCCTGTTCTGCGCGTTCAATTTCAGGAGATGTTGAATCCTCCTGAACTCCGACAAGTGAATCAACATCGGAGGAATCCGTTACTGTGCTCCCATCAACTGAAACCTTGCTATAAGGCGTAGGTGTTCCAATGGTGGCATCAGCACCAAAAGGATTTGGCAATAGCGTTATTCCGTCCGCCCAATCGAATCCATTTGGAATTTTAACAGACATATTAGGTGATGGTTAGAACCGCTGAACTACTATTGGTTGAACCTGTCGCATTTGTGGCCACACAACGATGGAAATATCCAGTCTGTCCGGTAGTGGTCGGAGTGCAGGTCAGCGATGCGGTTGTTCCATTGGTATAAACGCATCCATTGACTGTTCCGGTTGCATTGCTCCAACTAACTCCGTCAACCGAGTATTGCCATTGATAGGTGATGGCGGTTTCAGCACTCGCAACAATGGTAAATGTTGCCGCCGTTGAGCTGTGAACGCAGGATTGGCTTGTCGGCTGAGTGGTAATCAACGGCTTGTAGGTCAGGTTTGGGTAAAGCGAAACAGCAAGGGCAACAATATCAGAAACCTTTATAGCCACATTCTCTGTTCCAGGCTTGCGGATAATTACAGCATCGCTAGTCAACTGAACCTGACGGGCAAAGTTAGGATTGCCAGATGGGTAATTTCCAATCGTGATTTGCTGTGGCTGCGCCGTGATTGTGTAAGTCGAAGCTGCCCCGGTTAATGTATTTACTGAATTCATAAATTATGGAACTGCATGTTCGGCACTTGTCCAAGTGGTTGCCCCACCCCCACCTTTACCACCCTTCATTAGCGTATGGATTGATTTGAGAACCTTCACCGTCTCCTTGGTGTTCTTCTCAATTGAATTTCCACCACCCAACCCACCGCCCATTACAAGGCCCATTTTTTCCCATTGAGAAGGATTCATCCAGCGTTTTTGACTTGTGGCGGCGACTGGAACACCTGTCGGAGAACTGCCATCGGAATTCCACAAATGCTCTGCCTGCTTTCTTAGCGACATTGCCCCGGCAACGGTTCCGTCAAAGTCATGCGAAGTGTCAATATGCTTAAACCCAAATTTGCCAGCACCGGGAATTTCTGCGATAAGGTTGTTAATCAGGTGTATAAGCCATGTGACAGTGTCTCCGATTAGTTGAAATCCTTCCACTAATCCACCCAATGCTATTGCAACCACCTGAATTGCGTCTGAAATCAGAGTAAGTGTTATTTTAAGTGCTTCCGCAGAAACAGCGGACGAGGCGAGCGTTTGGGCGAACAGATTCATTCCCTGCAAAAAGTCCATGAATGTTCCACTTGTCAGCGCGGCTAGTTTTGAGCTTAGTGCGGAAACATTTAATTCCAGAACTTTCCACTCCCAACTAACAGCAGTAAGGACTCGGACGTTCTTTGAAATGGTGTCTGTGGCCATACTTATCTTGCCATCGAGGTATTTCATTGCATTGCTGAAACGATAAACCTCGTTTTCAGACACACCCATAATGTCGGCCATCGCACCACGCTTAGTCGTCATACTTACCCCAAGTCCAGACATTAAAGCCTTGGAATAAATATGGCTTGCGTCATCAAATGACTTTACGGTTTTGGATATTGCCGCCTGCAATCCCTTTAGCGAAAACCCAACTGCGGTTGCTCCGCCAATCAGCAATGCAGTAGCCGCACCAGAGCCAAGTCCTGTTCCGGCAAGTGCTGTTTGACCCATTTGAGTATTAAGCGCGGAATAAACCTGCCTGCCAGCGAACATGGTTGAGAGTCCGCCGCCAGGATTCAAAACAGGCCCAGCCAGCATGGACATATTGGCGAAGAATTTCTGCCTGTCTAATTTCCTTTTTTGGAGCCCCCTGTCTATTCCAAGGCCCAATGCGTCTCCAATTTTCTCCCCGGTTCTTCCAGCATCGGCAATGTTCTTGTATGCTCCTGTTCCAGAAAGCCAATCCCCAAAAGAACCCTTTGTGGCGTTTCCCTTTCCAAGAGAACTAATCTTTGACATTAACGCATCAAGTTTGTCAGATACGTTGTCAATCAGGTTGATGGATAAATTGTATTCGGCCATTTCAGTTCTTCTTTCTGGCTACCAATTTCTGATATTCTTCATAGACGTAACCACGTTCCATCTTTACCCCGCTGAACTGCAAGAAACCGTCCATGCTCATTCCAGACGCTATGTAAGCATAGCCCCTAGCCATCGGAACCTTGTGCCACAATTCCCGCTCGCTAAATCTAGGTGCGTATTTGGCTAAGCGACAAACGTAATCCACCAACCACCCGCAACCTTCGGCATCAATTACTGGGCCTTTGGTTCCTGAAAAAAACTTACTTCCCCGCCTCCTTCAAGTTCGGCGGCAAAGCGCACAGTAGTTTCAATGTGCCGCTTGATTTGTTCGAGGACGGAAATCATAACCAGATTCACAATGCCAGCATCCCATGAATGGCCAACGGCTGAACGGGCTAGTTTCTTGATGGCTTTTACACCTTCATTCTCAAGCATCTCGTAAAGAGTCTCGGCATCCTGCGTGAACACTAGGCAGATTTCCCATTGTTCAGCAGGCTTGAAATCCATCTTCACGTCCTTGTTGGTCATGGCCGACTCCATCATTTTCAACAATGGAGATTCCAAGGCTTGAAGGATTGCGAAGTGAGATGGCACGGCACGATTAACAGTCTTACCGGCAACTTTGATTGGGCCTGACGCAAAAGCCTGCGAGAGTGGGCCAGGAAGGGGCTTTGCCTTGGCCTCACGCACGCAGGATTGGCGATTTTTCCAGTCGTTCCAAAGACCATGATTCATCACCTTTAGGGCAATGCCACGGTCAATCACTGGGGCGGACTGGACTCGTTTTTGTTCGTCAGAAACAATCATAAATTTAATTTAAGCATAAAGACTGCTTATTCCTAGCTCTGCTTTCAATTCTTTTCCACTGGGCTGCGCGAATGTTTGATTTGGCCTGCTCAGACCTTGGCTTTCCCGTCAAAGATTTTGAAATAGCGTCGCACCATTCCTTGCTGTGCTTTTTGCCTTTTCTTGCGATAGACATTTTAAGGCACGTTTCGGGAGAGTGCTTTTTACCAATTTGAGCAAGGGACATTTTCAGAAGCGTTTCCTGAGATTTGTTGGCATGAGCGGCTCGCATCTTGGCCCTTGTTTCTTCTGAAAACTTTTTCCCCTTCATTTTTGCTATGTGTTCAGCGGAAAGCTTTCTTCCCTTTATCGCATTTGAAATCTTTCTTCCAATTTCAGGAGTTCTAATCCACGCGCTCATCTTTTTCTTCGATTCTTCTGTGCGCTTTGCGCCCAAATGACTTCCCGCTTTTGGTAGTATATTATACCCAAATTCGTCGTTGTAAGATTTGTAAAAATCCAAAAAATACTGTTCGCGGATTAAAACATCAGAAGCGTTGCATACCTCTTCAGCACAAAATTGAAACGAATCTTGTCCATATTTATCCCACGCCGATTGAAGGTGTCTGGATGTGTGCTTTCCAGCACGAAGAAGTGCCTCGTGCTGGCTTAATCTTGCCTCAAATGAAATTGCCGTGCTTCCAACATACCTCTTACCGTTGAAGATGTTTATTATTGAATAAACACCAATCAAATTCATGTCCGGCATGTTGGCTCTAACATTCATTAATTAAAATCTAAATCAGGCATGGAGGCCCGTGATAGCATTGTAAGATTTAAAGCTCAGCGTTTTCATGCCCTCACGTTTGCGAGCCTGATTAGACTTGCCTTGAACGGCAAGCATTGGAATCGAGCCGTAAGGAGTCGAGAAGGTGACAATCGAACCAATTGTCGGAGGAGTAACAGCGGAGTCGTCAATGACTTCAAATTCAACATCCAGACCCTTGTTGAGCAGGATAACAACTGCCTCAAAGCCCGTGCCTTGTTCAATGTCAATTTCCTCAACACGGAGAGATTCGCTTGCTGAGACAACAATGTAGGACGAGTAAAGCCCATCAGTGCCCCAAACGATTGTGGAGGGCGAGCCAACCTGAGTGTAGTAGGCTGACGGAGTGGGAACAGGAGGATAAGCAGATGACATAATTTATTTCTTTCTTGGTTAAATTGGGTTTCCGGTTGGTGAAGTTTGGGTTAATCCAGGCAAATCATGGGCGGTTGAAAACTTGATGGTGTATCCATCTACAATAAGATTTCCCATAGACATGGGTTCCATGCCCTTGTAGTCCAATGGTGCTTCTACGGATGTAGTGAATAGGCAGCGAATTTTATCCCTTCCATTTTCAACGAGGTCAAGAAACGGGTCGGCATTGCCCACCGTATCGGTAAGGGACGTGCCCCTGTCCTCGTTGAGTCCACGACCACGCGTGAAGGCAATTTGCCATTGACGGTCAACCCTGCCCGTCGCCGCTGCCCTTGAGAACGGCCCCCTTGCGCTTTCTCCAACATAGCATATTAAAGCACGCACACGGTCTGACTCCATCGCCGCCTGCTGCCATAGCATCCTAAGATTGGATACCACGATGGCAATTCCCCCATTGGTAGAACACCAATCCTCCAAGGCTGCTTTGTAAATTAATGCTTCGGTGGAGATATTCATATCCTACATGGAGTTGATTAGTCCACCGTTGAAAATTCCACCACTGTAAATCGTGGCGCGGGTAGAAGCGGAACCTTGCGGAAATGTCCGCTTCGGTGCTTGGTCAATGTGCATGACGCCCTCATTGGCCAGCTTTAAGAACTCTACCACCCGTTTGTAATCCTCGTAGAACAGGTTCTTTTCGTCAGGAGTCAGGCGACGGCGGAATAGCCGGTAGCAAGTGACAACTACTGTCATTGACTTTACCGCCGCAGGAACAGGGTCAAAAGGAACCGTGTAAATGTTGGCTAGGTATGAATCAATCTCGGCACTGGCATTGGCAATAACCGTGTTCAGGATGGTTGTATTTACCACACCCTGAGACGGTGCATCGTCAGTCAGGCCAATCAAATTAGTCTGGCTGATTTCTGCCAAATCACTTTGCGAGCAATAATTCATTTGTAAATTTATGTCGTCCCGTCAGCGGGGAGAACTGGCCGAAACGACAATGGCCACTCAACCGTATTTCAGGGAGTGGCCAAAATCTTTTCTTACTCCCCAGAGCAACTACTTACCGTCCGCCAAGGTAATCAATCTCAACCGTTGCGTTGGTTGAAAAGGTGCGAATCCGAAATTGATATTCCTTGCCGGTGATGGTCGCCTCAGCAACCCCTCCGGCGGCAGCAGAACCTATGGAATTTGTCGCACCAGCAACCCAATTAGTTCCGTTCAGGCTTTTATCAATCACGTACTGGAAACCGTTCAGATTCGTAGAAGTGACGTAAAAGTGGAACGTGTGATACAGGGACATGTCAACTGTCCAGGCATCCGTTACCGAGTTTGTCACATTGCCGCTGTAATTGGTCACGTAATAATTAGCCGATACAGCCTGTTGCTGCGGATAATAAGTCACGGACGAACCCGCCCCCATCCCCACAATGGGGGAGAGGGACAGGATTACGAACAGCAATGAAGCAAATGACTTCATTTCAAAAGGCGAGTTCAAAAACGGCACTCGTAGCCGAAGCATCCGTGGTAGATGCGCCCGAAGCAATGCTCAGGCGGATATACCGGCGAGTGTTCGGGGGCAGCTTGAAGGTGTAGGTTGCGGTAGCCGCACCAGCACCACCAGCACCCGTTTGAACCTGCGCGGCAAGCGTTCCAATGGCAGCATAAGAACTGTCATCGGCACTGTCTTGAACCGTGTAGGTCATGGTGCGGGTGTCAGGCAGAATCGTGGTCGTCAGGGCCGGAGCGATGACGACAAGATTGATGGTTTCCGTGGTGACGAACGGCACGCCAGCGATGGCATCGCCAAGGTCAAAGCTGGTGCTGTTGACCGTGGACGAGGCCGCAGCGGGAAGTGCGCGAGTCACGACGAAGTTGTTATCCAAT
>Ga0228698_1001579_pt1 | contig 10821 bp, 9 predicted proteins | sample McNCre117_Aug_MG_FD_178015 | JGI IMG/M metagenome (GOLD analysis project Ga0228698, IMG submission 178015) | Freshwater microbial communities from McNutts Creek, Athens, Georgia, United States - 1-17_Aug_MG | ecosystem: Environmental > Aquatic > Freshwater > Creek | place: USA: Georgia...
GACTGCCGCGGGGTGGAACGCGGCCGCTGGACGCGTTTGCTCACGATAGCCCGACCCGTCCAGAGGCCGGGTTCCACCTTATTGCCGGTAATCCTCGCGCACCGGCGAGAACACGTCGATCACACGGCAGGCCGTCAGCGTGGTGCCGCCGTGCGGCACCCCGCCCGGGATGAGCGCGGCCATGCCCGGTCCGAGCACGGTGGTCTCGGCCCCGACGGTGAACTGGAAGCGGCCCTCGATCACGTAGGTGACCTGCTCGTGCGGATGCGAGTGCAGCGGGATGGTGGTGCCGGCTTGCAGGGAGACCTCGCCCACGGTCATGCGGTCAACATGGGCGTAGTGGCCGCGGACGGCGCCGCCGAAGATTTCCTTGGCCGGCAGGGAGGCGAGGGTGATGAAGCTCATGGGATGGAAAGTGGTTCAGGCAGCCGCCAGCGGCAGGGTGATCCGCATGGTGGTGCCGCGGGGACTGGTGGCGAGCAGGGTGAGTTCGCCGTGGTGGTCCTTCATGATGCGCTGGGCGATGGCGAGGCCCAGGCCCGTGCCGTCGGCGCGGCCGGAAAGAAAGGACTCGAAGATGCGCGGCCGGATGGACTCCGGGATGCCGGCGCCGGTGTCGGCCAGGTCCACCCGCACCACGCGGCCGAGCGCCGAGGCCTCCTCGGTGCAGGCCACGGTGAGTTCGCCGCCGTGCGGCATGGCGTGGAGGGAGTTGAGCGCGAGGTTGAGGATGACCTGCTGCAGCTGGCCCTTGTTGCCCTCGACCAGCACCGAGCGCGCCGGGGCGGCGTAATGCAGCTCGACCCCGGCCTGGGCGAGCTTGGCGCGCAGCAGCACGAGCGTGTCGTCCAGGATCTCGGCGAGGGCCCAGCGCGAGTGCAGCGCGGCCGGGGCGCGGCCGAAGGAGAGCACGCGGGCGACGATGCCCTCGAGCTGCTCGAGCTTTTCCGTGATGACCTGGAGGTCGCGCCGGCGCGGGTCATCGGCGGCAAAGTCCATGCCGAGGGTGCCGTGCAGGAGCTTGATGACGAGGAGGGGATTGCGGATCTCGTGCGCGATCTCGGCGGCGAGCAGGCCGAGGGTCGTGAGGGTCTCGTTCTTGCGCAGTACCTCCTCGGACTGGAATACGCGGGCGTAGAGCCGCGCATTCTGGAAGGCGACGGCGGCGAAGCTGGCCAGGGCGGTGAAGAGGCGCTTCTCGTCGTCGCTGAAGCGGTGCAACTCGCCGTGGAAGACCGACAGGACGCCGGCGGGCTTGCCCTCGAGGATGAGCGGCGCGGCCAGCGCGGAGCAAAGGGCGCGGTTGCGCGGCAGGTCGGCGGCCTCGGAATAGCCGGGGCCGTCGATGTTCTGGAATTCCGTGGCCCGGCCCGAGCGGATGGCCGCGGCGAGCAGGGACTGGTCGGCGGGGACGGTCTGCTGCTGCAGCGCGAGGCCCGCGGCGGAAAGGTCGCCGTCGGCGGACCAGGCATGCAGCCGCAGCTCGCGCCGGCTTTCATCGTAGTCGTGGAGCAGGCAGAGCCGGGCGTTGAACAGCGCGCGGCCGCTCTGGGTCAGCGTGGACAGCAGCTCCTCCGGCGCCAGCTGGGTGACCAGGGCGTGGCCGAGCTCGACCAGCGTGGTGAGCTGCTTGGAGTTGGCGCGCAGGCGTTCGTATTGCCAGAGGCGGTGGAGCACGGTGCCGGCCTCGGCGGCATAGCGGGCCAGGCGGGCCAGGTCGGCGGGCGCGAAGGCCCCGGGGCGGTCGGCATCGAGGTTGACGATGCCGATGGTGCGGCCGTCGAAGATGAGCGGGGCGGCCATCTCGCAGCGCACGCCGGCGCGGACGGAAATATAGCGCGGCTCGGCGGCGACATCGGCGGCCAGCAGCGGTTTGCCGTGGAGCGCGACCCAGCCGGTGATGCCCTGGCCCGGCTTGAGGGCGAAGCCGCCGACATCGGGCGGCAGGCCGTGCTGCACGCAGATCTCCAGCCCGCCGGTTTCGGCGCTGAGCAGGGCGAGCGAACCGCTGTCGGCCGGGAAGGCGGCCATGATGGCCGTGAGCACCCGGCCCTGGGCCGACGCCGCATCGGCGGCGCTGGATGCCAGGGAGGCGATGTCGTAAAGAACCGCCAGGTCTTTCGCCTCTTCAGAGCTCATCCGGGCCAGCTGAACAGGTCTGGGCCGGCTTGGGGAGCGAAAATTAGACCGCCGCGGGGGCGGCGGCCGGCGTGATGATCCCGCGCAGGGCGTCGCGCAGCGCGTGCAGCTTGGCGGGGTCGACCGCACCGGTCTCGGGCTTGTTGGGCTCGATGTAGAAGGTGTCGATGGCGACACTGCGTTCCGTGTTGATGCGGGCGAAGGTGGTGTCGAAGCCGTGATCGGAGATGGTCTTCACCAGGCGGTGGAGCAGGCCGATCTGGTCGTGCGCCTGCACCTCGACGATGATGCGGTTGAGCGAGAGCTCGTGGTAGACCTCGACCGTCGGGGGGAAGGAGGCGGGCAGTTCCGTCGCGGCGGTCTTGTAGCGCGAGGCCTCGGCGAATTTCCTCGCCTGCGCGGTGATGTCCGGGAGCAGGTCCTTGTTGTTCACCAGCGCCTCCTCGACGGTGCGGGCGAAAAGGTCCATGGCCTTCTGGTTCTGGACGACACCCCGGCCGGGCTCGACGACGTGGAAGGTGTCGATCGCGATGTGGTCGGAGCGGGTGGTGATCTTGGCGGAGAGGATGCTCAGGCCGGCCACGCTGAAGGCGCCCGCGAGCTTGTAGAAGAGCCCGGCGCGGTCCCAGGTGACGACGTGCACCGTGGTGTAGCTGCGGTTGATGTCGTCCTTCCACTCGATGACCGGCCGGAGCGTGCCGAGGGAGTCGGCGGCGGAGATGGAGTGCAGCAGCCGGTTGACCATCTGGATGTGCAGGGTGATCTCGGGGGCGTCGGTCTGGATGAAATAGCGCTCGGGCAGGAGATTGAAGTGCGCGGTGATCTCATCCGGGCTGATGCCGGGGATGGTCTGGGCGATGAGGGTCTGGCGGGTCATTTCGATGCGCTCGCGGAGGCGGGTTTCAACTTTGTCGCCCAGGGTCAGCCGCTCGAGCGTGGTGTCGAACAGGCGGCGGTGGAGCGAGTTCTTGTAGCCGTTCCACAGGCCGGCCGACGTGCCCCGGGCGTCGCAGTAGGTGTGCACGTAGAGGTAGCGGAGCCAGTCCGGCTCCACGACCAGCTCGGCAAATGAGGCTGAAGTCTGGGGGTCATCCAGGTCGTGTTTCTGCCAGAACCGTGCCATCACCAAGTGATTTTTGATGATAAAATTGATGGTTTCGCGGCTGCCCGAGTCGACCTGCAGGCGGCCGAGCACGGGGGCGGCCATCGTCACGCCGGCCTCGGCATGGCCCTGGATGCCCTCGCCCTTGCCGATGTCGTGCAGGAGGAGGATGAGGTAGAGCAGGGCGGGGCTGGCGGTCTTGTGCAGCTCGGCGCGGTAGCTCTCGGCGATGGGCTCGGCCGCGGTGAAGATGGCGTCGAGCTCGCGGATGGCGCTGAGCGTATGGATGTCCGCCGTGTAGCGATGGTAGTACTCATGCTGCACCAGGCAGGTCAGCGGGGCGAACTCGGGCACGAACTTTCCCAGCACGCCCAGCTCGTGCATCAGGGACAGCGCGGGATAGACCTGGCCGACCTCCTCCAGCATGGTGCGGAAGCTCAGGCTGGCGTCGCGCGAGTTGATGACCTTCTTGTTGACCAGCTTCAGCGAGCCGCGGATGAGCGCGGCCAGGTCCACGTCGGGCGTGCAGCCGAGCTGCTGGCAGTGGCGGAAGACGCGGATGAGGCGGACGGGGTCCTCCCTGAAGACGTTCGGGTTCTCCGCGGCGAGCTCGCCGCCGCGCAGGAGGAATCCGTCGAGGCGCTTGGTGCGGTCGGCCCGGCGGGCGAGGAGCAGGTTCTTGAGCGAGCCGACAATGCCGGGGCCGGCGGCGATGGTCAGGGCCAGGCGCTGCTCGATGATCTTGGAAATGCGGTAGATGGCCTGGGCGTGCCCGTAATAGTCCTGCATGAACGCCTCGAGGCGCTCGAGCAGCGCCTTTTGGGCATAGCCCAGGTTGGCGGCGAGCCGGGGCTGTGTCTCGAGGTTGAGCACATCGGTCGGATGGGTGCTCATGTAATGGAGCTCGTTCCGCACCCGCAGCAGGAAATGGTAGGCGCGCTGGAAGGCGCGCAACTCGGCCGGCTGCAGGTAATGCTGCTTCTCCAGCTCGTCCATCCGGGAGATGCCGAGGCGCACGCGGGCCATCCACAGGGCGTTCTGGTAGTCGCGCAGGCCGCCAACGCCGTTCTTGATGTCGGGTTCCTGCATGAAGACCGTGTCCCCGTTCTGGGCGCGGCGGCTGGCCTGGTCGGCCAGGCGCGCGGCAATGTAGGCCTTGGGGGCGTCGGTCAGGTAGTGCTTGCGGTAGGTCGCGGCAAAGTTCTCGTAGAGCGTCTCGGCGCCCGCGATAAGGCGCGACTCGAGCAGGGAGGTCTTCGTGCGGATGTCGCGCGCGGCCTCCGAGAAGACCTCGTTGAGGGTGCGGGTGGAGTGGCCGATCTTCAGCCGCAGGTCCCAGAGCGGGTAGAGGACGGCGTTGGAGAGATGCTCCTGAAACTTGCCGAGGCCCTTCAGGTTGGAGGGGTAGAGGAACATCACGTCGACATCGCTCAGCGGGCTGAGCTCGCCGCGGCCGTAGCCCCCGAGCGCGATGAGGCACACCGGCGCGGGAGGTTCGCCGTGCTCCCTGCGCCAGCTGTCGACCGCCGCCGTGAAGAGCGGCAGGAGAAGCCGGTCCATGCGGTTGGCCAGCGCGTGGGCGATCTTGTGGCCGGCCTCGCCGGCGCGGTGACGCTGGTGGATGCGCTCGCTCTCGGCCGAGAGATAGGACTTGCAGGCGGCGAGCCGTTCCGGGCCCGTGCTTTCGCTGGTGAAAGCAGGCTGCAGTCGGGGGGGAGTCGGGGCGCGGCCGGGCATGGGAGGGGCTAACATGAGCAGCGCAACCCACTGGGGAAAAGCTGGAAATGCACCGCGGTTGGCCGAAAGCGTGGAATAAATATTCTGATTGACGGGCAAATCCCGGGGCGAATACTCCGCCTCTCCCACGCGGGAGTAGCTCAGTTGGTAGAGCACCACCTTGCCAAGGTGGACGTCGAGAGTTCGAGTCTCTTCTCCCGCTCCATTTACAAAAAGCCGCCGGTTATCCGGCGGCTTTTTGCTTTCAGGCAGGGAGTTACGCCGGCCCGGGCATGGCCAGAATAGGCTTTCGCAGGCTGCGTTTGGCGCTTTGCTGGTGGTATTCCATGAGAGAGGTCCTGCGCATTTCCGGTCTCGGTCTCCTGCTGGCGCTGATCGCGGGGCAGTTTGTCCAGTTGCCACGGAACACGGGCGCCACCGAGGGGCCGGCCTCGATCGTCGCAGTCCACCAGGTTCCGGCCGAGGTGAGGTCCATCCTCCGGCGGGCCTGTTACGACTGTCACTCGAACAACACGAAGTATCCATGGTATGCGTCGGTCCAGCCGGTCGCGTGGTGGTTGAGCCATCATGTGGCCGAGGGCAAAGCCGAGGTGAACTTCTCGGACTTCGCCCGCTACGACGCGAAGCGCGCCGTCCGCAAGCTGCAGTCGGTGGCGGACGAGGTGCGCGAGCGGCAGATGCCGCTCAAGTCGTACCTGCTGATGCACGCCGAGGCGAAACTGACCGACGCCGAGGTGGCGCGGGTGGCGGCCTGGGCCGAGGGCCTGGCCGATGAGATCGAGTCCCGCTGAGCTTGCCCGGTACCCGCCTCTCGTAACCTTCGCCCCGCCTTTCCGTCTTTCCCCATTCCATTCATATGAAATCACTGCTCCGACTGCTTGCCACCCTCGCCATCCTCCTCGCCGGCCCCGTCGCCTTTGCGGCCGACGCAGCCCACGCCGAAAAGGAGGAGAAGGCCGATACCGAACTCACGAAGAAGATGGACAATATCAAGCGCGCCTTCCGCCAGCTCAAGAAGCAGGCAGGCGACGCGACGAAGAACGAGGATTCGATCAAGCAGGTGGCGGTCATGCAGGAGAACGCCACCGCCGCGGCCAAGCTCGACCCGCTGAAGGCCACCGAGGTGCCGAAGGCCGAGAGCGCCAAGCTGATCGCCGGGTACCGGGAGGAGATGAAGGAATTCCTGAAGATGATCGCCCAGCTGGGCGACGCATTCAAGGCCGGCAACAACGCCGAGGCGCAGAAGATCATCGGGCAGTTGGGCGATCTCCAGAAGGAAGGCCACAAGGAGTACAAGTCCAAGTCGATCGACTGAGACGGAAGCTCCCGGCACCGTTGCCGGCCTCCCGGGATCAGTTGCGCGAACTTCGCGCGGCTGAGCTGCCGGCCCGGTGCTTGTCCGGGCCGGTCGCCCCGACAGACAAAAACCGCTGTCCCTCAGCGGTTTTTTTGTTATCCCTCGGGCCGTGAAAGCCTCCGAATTCTTCGCCCTGCCTCCGGCGCTGGCCCGGTTCGCCAAGTTTTTTCCCGCCGCGGCCACGCCGTGGGACTGGCTGAAGCAGATCGGCGCGGCGCTGGAAGGGCTCGAGGCCAACCCGGCCGGGCCGAAGATCCCGCCGGGGGTGCATGTTGAGGGCAAGGTCTGGCTGCATGCGTCGGTCAAGCTCCCGCCCTATGCCGTCATCCAGGGCCCGGCCTGGATCGGCGCGAACACCCAGGTCCGCCCCGGGGCCTTCATCCGCGGCCATGTCATCACCGGTGAGAACTGCGTGCTCGGCAACTCCTGCGAGTTCAAGAACTGCCTGCTGCTCGACGGCGTGCAGGCGGCGCATTTCAACTACGTGGGCGACTCGGTCCTCGGCAACGGCGCCCACCTCGGCGCCGGCGTCATCTGCTCCAATCTCCGGCTCGACCAGGGCGAGGTGACCGTCCGCCTGCCGGCCGGCACGATCGGCACCGGCCTCAAGAAGTTCGGCGCCGTGATCGGCGACCGGGCCGAGATCGGCTGCAACGCCGTGCTCAATCCCGGCTCCCTGATCGGGCCGCGCGCTCTCGTGATGCCCGGCACGGCCTTCAGCGGCTACGTGCCGGCTAACACCGTCGCCCGCACGCGCCACGCCATCACGACGATGCCGCGCCGGGATTAAAGTCTTGCCGGCCCCCGCCGCCCCCGGGCCACTGTAACCCCTCCATGCGAGTCCTCACCGGCATCACGCCCTCCGGCACCCTGCACATCGGCAATTATTTCGGCGCCATGCGGCCGGCCATCGAGCTGCAGGCCGGCGGCGACGCCTACTATTTCATCGCCGACTACCACTCGATGACGGCGATCACCGACGCCACGGAGCGCCTGGCCTTCACGCGGGGCATCGCGCTTGACTGGCTGGCCTGCGGGCTCGACCCGGCCAAGTCCGTCTTCTGGCGCCAGAGCGACATCCACGAGGTCTGCGAGCTCACCTGGCTGCTCGGCACGCTGGCCCCGATGGGCCTGCTCGAGCGCGCCCACAGCTACAAGGACAAGGTCGCGAAGGGCATCTCGCCCAATTTCGGCCTCTTTGCCTACCCGGTGCTCATGGCCGCCGACATCCTGCTCTTCGACACCAACGTCGTGCCCGTCGGCAAGGACCAGAAGCAGCACCTCGAGATGACGCGCGACATGGCGATCAAGTTCAACCAGACCTACGGCGAGACCCTGGTCGTGCCCGAGGAGCGCATCGCGGAGTCGGTCGCGGTCATCCCCGGCCTCGACGGCCAGAAGATGTCCAAGAGCTACGGCAATACGATCGAGATCTTCGGCGACGAGAAGGTCCTCCGCAAAAAGATCATGGGCATCGTCATGGACTCGCGCACGCCCGCCGAGCCCAAGCCCGACGCCGACAAGAACCTCGCCATCCAGCTCCTGCGGCACGTGGCGCCGCGGGATGTGGCGGCCGACTTCGAGCACCGGCTGCGCGTGGGCGGCCTCGGCTACGGCGACCTCAAGAAGGCGCTGTTCGAGCACTATTGGAATTTCTTCGCCCCGTACCGCGCCAAGCGCGCCGAGCTCGCGGCCAATCCGGATTACGTCGAGCAGGTGCTGCGCGACGGCGCCGTGCGCGCCCGGGTGGTGGCCGAGAAGACGATGGCCCGCGCCCGGAAGGCCTGCGGCCTGCGATAGTCGCGCGGCCGGTTTATTTGGCCGACTTCTGCGTCGTGACGGTCACCCAGATTTCCGTGCCGCCGTTCTTGAGGGGATTCAGCCGGACCTGCGCGGTTTTCTGCGGCTTGCGCCAGTCGATGATCATGGTCCGGCCGCTGGAGCTGCGGCTTGTTTCCGACCGGTTGAGTTCCTCCCAGCCGGCGGATTTGGGCTGGCCGTTGTAGAAAGCCACCACCTGGTCGAAGCCCGCGTTCGTGGTGTACGTGGCGCTTTCGTCCGACTGGACCTTGCCGGTGTTGGCGGAATAGGCGGTGCGCACCGTTTCACCGAACCGCGGAAAGTCCGCCGGGTCGCGCGGTCCGGCATCGGACCCGCCGGCCGCCGGCGTAGCTGCCGGTGGGTTTGCCTCAACGGTCCGGACGGCGGTGCTGCCGGCCGCCTGGGCGGAGGGCGCGGTGGAAAGGGGAGCCTGCTCGATGGCCGCCGCCCGGGTCGTTTTCTTGCCCTGATCCGCGGGAGCGGCGGTGGTCGCCGTGGCCTCGGCCGGCGTCGGCGTGGCGGCGGCAGCGGAAGTGTCCGCGGGAGCCGATTGATTGCCGGCCGGAGGCTGGGCCGGCAGCGCCGTGGAGGTGGTCGTGCCGGGCGTGTTTGGCCCGGTCAGGGTCAGGCCCTCGAAGTAGAGCTCGACCTGGTCGCGGAGCAAATTTTCCGACGATGATTTGGGGATCTGCACCAGGCGGACAAGGCCCAGGTGGCTGAAATTCAGGCTGACGCGGCTCGCGTCGCCGGGGCGTTTCTCGCCGAAGGTGATGAATCCGTCCTGCTCGTCTGCCTCGAGATGATGCCCCTGAATCAGGAAACTGTCCCGCCAGGCCTTCCAATCGGCGGCCTGGCTGTCGTTGATCGTCAGGACCAGATTGGACGCGGTGACCGGGCCCTGCGACCTGGTTGGCTCCCGGAAGTTTCCGACGGTGTCGGTCGAGACGGACGATTTGATGATCAAGCCGTCGATCTTGGTGACGACATCTCCGGACAGGATCCGACCGATGCTCAGGGCAAAGTTATTGACGGGGAAGCCTCTTTTGCCGCCGGAGCCGCTGACCGCCACGGTGCCGGCCCTGACCTGTTCCGGATAAACCACCAGCGTGATCCTGGCAGTGGCGCTCGATGATGCATCGAGGGCGGGAAAACGAACCTCAATCAGCCTCGAGCTTAAAAAATCCATGGTGTCGAGGGCGCGGCCCCCGTCATTGTAGGATGTCACGCTGATATTTTTGGCCGAGGGCCGGCCCGCGCACAGGTCGTTGATCCAGGCCACCACGGGCGCCATCGGTGGAAAATCGATTTCCAGGGTCAGCGGTGAATATTGGATATTGGCGACGTGCCTCTTGCCCAGTGAACCGCTGGGGGAACTTTGCGTGATAACGCTCGCCCAAGGTTCGCCACCCTCCTTTTGCAGAATGGATCCGGCGAACACGCCCTCAATGGCCAGACTCGCCCGGCCGCTGGAAACGCCCCGGTTATCAGCCGCCGCAAGGGCAAGCGGGCAGGCGGCAAAGGCGAGGAGCGCCGCAGTGCGCAGGAACAGTTTTGTTCGGTGCATGGCGAGAGATCCGGTTAAAAGCCAGACGGGTATCACCCGGTCAGCGCGGCCAATCCACCATCGGGTAGGTTATTCCGCAAGCCTGCATTGTCATGGGAGGCGACGCCGACCTGCTCGCCTGCTTGGTGGCCGAGAAGGCGAGGGCTCGCGCCGGCCGGGTCTGTTGCTTGCGCTGATGCGCCCCGTCCAGCTGCCTTGACCGGGTCGCTGGCAAATGCTTGGATAACCGCATGAAAAAGCTGATGTCAGTTTTCATCGGTTTGCTCGGGTCGTCGGCCATGCTGCTGGCGGCCACTGATTATGAGTTCAACATGGAACAGGCGGATGCCGCCGGTACCGTGACTGGCAAGGTGGTGGATGCGGTGATCCACAGCTGCCATGCACCGCCAAGTGCGGATAAACCGGGATATTGCAACGGTACGATGAGGGTCGAGTATTTTGCCAGTGGCGGCACCAAGCGAAAAGACATCATCGTCTCCTCGCGCGTTGCCCTGCAACTTGACGGCAAGTCTCCCGTGACGCTCGACGCGCTGCCGGGCAAGCGTGTCGTGGTGAAATATGAGGAGCGAGACGGGTTGCGCTACGCCATTTCGGTCGTCGCCACCTCGCCGTAGGCCCGCGGGTTCGGGCGGCAGAAAGATCGTTGGTGGACATTTGGCCGGCGACCGGGAAACCTGTCGCTGCAACATAGCCATGAGCGAAACCCACACCGACATCGGACGCAAACGGCAGCGCGCCATCTATGTCGCCGGCGTGGGCGGGCAGCGTCCGGCGGTGCCGGTGGGCCAGGCGGAACTGGCAACGGCTGCGCAGGCGGTGATGTCACCCGAGGCCTGGGCCTATGTGGCCGGCGGGGCGGGGCGCGAGTCCACGATGGACGCCAACCGCGCGGCCTTCGAGAAATGGCGGATCGTTCCGCGCGTGCTGCGCGACGCCGAGAAGCGCGACCTGTCGGTCGAATTGTTCGGCCGGAAAATGCCGTCGCCGCTGCTGCTGTGCCCGATCGGCGCCCTCGGCCTGGTGCACCGTGACGCCGACCTGGCCGTGGCGCGGGCCGCGGCGGCGCTGCGCGTGCCGTATGTCTTGTCCAACCAGGCCTCG
>Ga0228698_1001580_pt1 | contig 10816 bp, 8 predicted proteins | sample McNCre117_Aug_MG_FD_178015 | JGI IMG/M metagenome (GOLD analysis project Ga0228698, IMG submission 178015) | Freshwater microbial communities from McNutts Creek, Athens, Georgia, United States - 1-17_Aug_MG | ecosystem: Environmental > Aquatic > Freshwater > Creek | place: USA: Georgia...
GGGGGGGGGTGCCGAGGCCGGCCGGGGCCGTTCGGGGCGCAGTATGGCCGCGACTGTCCGCCCCGCCGGCAGAGCCCTGACAAACCGCTGAGGCATGGCTTGACGGGCCGCCGCCGGCAGGGCATTCGTGCGTCACCAGCCTGCGGGATCGCGGATGCAGGCGTGCACATGAATGAGAGATGGGCGACGTTGGGCGACGATGGCTGCGTGCTGTTCCGATCGTCGCCCATGTGCCCGGCAGCTGCGGGCAACCGCCGGGCCGGCCTGCGGGGGCTCAGGCGGCAGGCGCCGGCCGCTCGAGGTAGTGGTAGCGGTAGGCCTCACGGAAACCCAGCTGCTGGTACAGCCGGATGGCCCCGCGGTTGGCCGCGGCCACCTGCAGGAACGCGGTGTGCGCCCCCTGTGCCTGGCCCCAGGCCAGCAGGCCCCGGCACAGCCGCGCGGCGTGGCCCTGGCGCTGATGGGCCGCGTGGGTGGCGATGTCGAACAGGCCCAGGTGCGGGCCCACGCGCACGCCCAACGCGACGCTGCGCGGCACGTCACCGGCGGCGTCCACCGCCCACGCGCACGGGTGCGCGATGCGCTGCAGGATCTGCAGGTGCAAGGCCTGGTCGGCGCCGGACTTGCCGGACGCCGCCGTGAAGTCCTGCAGCCAGGTGGCGGCGTCGGGGCGGAGGGTCAGTGCGGGCGTGTGTGCGGCTGCGTTTGTGGGCATGGGTGCGGTCGTGGGCCCGGCGTCCCCGGCCAGCGCGTCGTCCAAACCCAGCGGCCGCGTCATCACCAGGGACAGGTCGCGTGCCTCGAAGCCGCGCTGCGCCAGCCGCGCCTCGGTGGCGGGCACCGCGGCGAACGAGCACAGGCGGAACACCGGGGCCAGGCCCTGCTGCGCGAAGGCCGCTTCCAGGGCGTCCAGCGCCGCGTCGTCCAGCTCCTGCGCCTGCGCGCCCGCGTTGGCCGAGTTGGCACGCTTGGTGTAACCGCGGTCCAGGCGCAGGGTCCAGCCCTGGTCCTGGCGGGTGTGCGCGGCCGGCCAGGCGGCGAACGCGGCTGCTTCCAGCGCGTCCAGCGCGGCCGGATCGGCCTGCGTGTCCGGCGGCAGCGGTGCGGCCGGGTGGATAGGGGTGGGGGTATGCATGGGGTGGGTCTCCTGATGCGTGTCGGCGTCGCCTCACTGGGCCACCCGGGGTGGCGCCATGGCCAGGCCCTCGGCCAGCACCTTGTCCAGCACCGCCAGCCCGTGCGTGATCTCCTCGGCGCTGCTGTTGAGCCGGGGCATGAAGCGCAGGCAGCCGGGTCGCGCGGCGTTCACCAGCAGGCCCTGCTCGCGCGCAAGGTGCACCAGGTGGGCCGCGCAAGGCCGGCCCAGTTCCAGGGCCAGCAGCAGGCCCTGGCCCCGCACCTCGCCCAGGCCGTGGCGTGCCGACAAGGCCTCCAGCCCCTGGCGCAGTTGCACGCCGCGTTCGCGCACGCCGGCCAGGAAGGCCGGCTCGGCCAGCACCTCCAGCACGGCCAGGCTCACCGCGCACATCAGCGGGTTGCCCGCGTAGGTGCCCCCTTGATCGCCATGTTCGAACACGCTGCAGTGCGCCTGGGCCAGCACGGCCGAGATCGGCACGCCGCCGCCCAGGCCCTTGCCCAGGGTCAGGATGTCGGGCGTCACGCCCAGGGCCTGGAAGCCGAACAGTTCACCCAGGCGGCCGCAGCCGGTCTGCACCTCGTCGAAGATCAGCAGCAGGCCTTTCTCGTCGCACAAGGCGCGCAGCGCCTGCAGGAAGGCGGGGGTGGCCGGCCGCACGCCGGCCTCGCCCTGCACCGGCTCCAGCAGGATGGCCACCGTGTGTTCGTCCACCAGGGCCCGCACCGAGTCCAGGTCATTGAGCCGGGCCTTGTCGAAGCCCGGCATGCGCGGGGCGAACATCTCGTCCCAGCCGGGTTTGCCGCTGGCGGCCATGGTGGCCAGGTTGCGGCCGTGGAAGCCGTTCTCGAAGCTGATGATGCGGTGGGCGCCGCCCCGGTGCAGCCGGCCCCATTTGCGCGCCAGCTTGATCGCACCCTCGTTGGCCTCGGCCCCGGTGCTGCCGAAGAAGACCTGGGCGAAGCCGCTGAGCCCGCACAGGCGCTCGGCCAGGCGCAGCGCCGGCAGGTTGTGCACCGCGGGGCTGGGCGTCAGCAGCTGGGTGGACTGGGCCTGCAGGGCTGCGGTGATTTCGGGTGGACAGTGGCCCAGCGCGTTCACGGCCCAGCCCTGCAGCCAGTCCAGGTGCCGTCGCCCGGCCGCGTCCCACAACCAGGCGCCCTCGCCGCGCACGAAGACCTCGGCGGGGCGCTCGTTGATGGCCATCAGGTGCCGGGCGGCCGGGGCGGCCGCCAGGGAGGCGGAGGCAGCGGCCGGCGGGGGCAACGAGGTCAGCGAGGACGGCGTGGTCAGCGAGGACGGGGGCTGGGACGGGGGCATGGACGGCCTTTCTTCAGGGGCAGGTGCGCGGGTTCAAGAAGCGCGCGGACAAAGAAAAAGGCCACGGGGGTGAGCCGTGGCCTTCGGGGGGAGAGTGCTTGTCCGGTCAGATCATCCGGTCCGTCTCTCGCGCCAGGCGCACGGCAGCCCGCCACGGGCTCGGGCAGCTCGTTCGGCGCGGGCGGTGCGGACGGTGCGTGCGCTGCCGTCAGGCAGGGCGTGGCAGAGGACCGGGTGGAGGGAGGACATGCGGACCATGATAGGGGCAAGGGCGCCGGGTGCAGGGGCGATGTCGGCCATGTCGCGGCTCGCCAACAGAAGCAGAGGCAGAGGCAGAAGCAGAAGTCGAAGCAGAAGCGTCCCGGCGCGCAGCCCCCTCAGTTCATGGTCATCTTCGTGGCCATCACGTTGCCGTTGGGCTCGATCCAGCCCTTCCATTCGGCCTTGTCGCCCACGGCCGGCGCGGTGTTGCCGTGGTGGTAGGTGGCCTGGGTGCAGCTGGCGTAGTCCACGTGGCGCTGTTTGGTGGCGAACCAGTTGCTGCCGGTGGCCGTGACCGTGCCCTTGCCGCTGGTCAGCGTGGCGCCGGCCGGCGGGGTGCAGCTCAGCACGGCCGCGGGCTTGACCGTCATCGACGTGGCGTGGCACCCCGAGACCGCGTCCATGTTGCCCACCCAGTCCACCAGCTCGCCGTTGACGAAGCCCGTGGTGCCGCCGGTGAAGGTGGTGCCTTGCGGCGTGGGCGTGTACCAGACGTGGTCGCCCAGCTGCGTGCCGCCATTGACCACGATGAAGTCGCGGCCCACCGAGGTGATCACGCCATTGCTGCCCGAGCAGGTGGCCGACACGATGGTCATCGCGTACGAGGCGCTGCCCACGGCCCCGCCGGTGTCGGTGGCGGTGACGGCCACGTTCCAGGTGCCGGCCTTGGTGGGCGTGCCCGCCACGGTGCCGTTGCGCATGCCCAGGCCCGGGGGCAGGGGCGCGGCCGACCACAGGTAGGGCGCCGTGCCGCCGCTGGCGCTGAGCGTGGCCGTGTAGCCCTGGCCCACCACGCCGTTGGGCAGGCTGCCGTTGACGCTGACGGTCACCGGCGGCGGCGGCGGCGGCGGGGGCGTGACGCTGCCGGTCTGCCACCAGCTGCCGTTGGTGTCGGACGGGTTGATGATGCCGCTGTAGCCGCCCACGTAAGGCTGGCCGTTGCCGGCCAGGGTGCAGCCCGGGGGCGCCCCGGTGCAACTGGGGTAGAAGGTGGTTTCGGTGGCCTGGTCGTACATGTACGGGCCGGTGACCAGGCCCGTGGCGCCGGGGATGTCCGAGCCGGGAATGAAGACCATGGTGTTCATGGTGTAGGCCTGGCGGTCCACGCCGCTCATCTTCGGCGCGGACCCCGTGAGGGTATTGAAGTCGCCCAGGATGAACCAGGAATCGATGGCGCCGCTGGCATTGGTGTGGACCTGGAAGGTCTGCACCGGCAGCACGAAGTTGCTCAGTGTGCCGGCCGGCCCCTTGACCGTGATGTTGCTGGCCGTGACCCCGGCATCGGCCTGGGCCAGGTAGCTGCGGCTGGCGGCCAGCGGGGCGCTGGTCGTGAAGCTCACCGTGACGCTTTCGGTGTGGCCCACCAGGGCGGGGCCGGTGTAGCTGTAGGTGACGGGGGCGGCATGGGCGGTCGCTGGCGAGGCCATCGCGGCCAGGCAGGCCAGGGCGGCGGCGCCCAAGCGGGTCAGCGCCTGCGCAAACGTGGGTGAGGTCATGGTCAGGGGTTCTCCTTCGGTGTGTTGTAATGAATGTGCAATATGCACATTGCAATGTGTCCAGTCTGACAGACTTTGGGGACGCCCGCCAGCCCTTCTGCGCAAGGTGTGAGCAAAACGGCCGGGCGCCGTCCCATTCCCCCGGGTCAGGGCGCGTCCTCGAGCCCCGGCCAGAGCTGATCGGCCTCCAGGCGCAAGCCCAGCCGCGAAGCCTCCAGGGCGCTGTCCGCGCGGATTCTGGCCAGGACCTGGTCCTGTGCCAGCCGACGCGCGGCCAGGCTGTCGGCCAGGCGGCCTTCGCCCAAGGCCACCCCGCGCGCGGTGGCCTCGGCCACCGCTTCCAGGTGGGTGGCGGCTTCCCTTTGGCGGGCAGCTTCCCGTTCATTGCGCTGCACCAGGGCCTGGCGGGCCAGGGCCTCGGCATGCGCTTGCTGCGCCACCGCCCGCGCCTGCGCGTCCGCAGCGTCGGCACGGGCCAGCGCGGCCCGGACTCCGGCATCCCGCCCCGGGCCCGGCCAGGGCAGGGTCAGGCTCAGGCTGACCGTGCCCTCGCGTGCGCCGGCCAAGCGGCTCAGGCGAACGCCGACCACGGGCTCCGGTGCCTGGTCGGCGCGCTCCCGCCGGGCCTGGGCACGGGCGCTCTCGGCAATGGCTCGCGACAGTGTCAGTTCGGGCGATTCGGGTGCAGGCGTGTCAGCGGTCGGGCTCACGTCCAGATCCGGTGATTGCCCCCAGCTGGACACGGGCCCCAGCTGCCGTTCCAACGCGCGGCGGCGTTCCAGGGCCCGGTCGGCCGAGCCCTCGGCCGCGGCCCGCGCCTGGGCCAGCGCGGCCAGCGACAGATCCAATTCCAGGCGGGCGGCGTCGCCGGCGCGTTGCCTGGCCTCCAACGCCCGGTGCTGCTCGGCCAGGTTGGCCAGCAAGCGCGCCTGGGCGTCGGCGGTGCGAACCTCGTCCTGCCAGGCGATCAGCTCGGCCAATCGCTCACGTGCCCAACGGCGGGTCTGGGCGCGGGTGTCGGCCTCGCTCACGGCCTGCTGGCGCTGGGCCGCGGTGATCGCGGCCCCGGCGCGGGCATCGCTGCGCCAAGGGCGCTCCAGCTGGAGTTCCCAGTCCGCGCCCGGGCTCACCCCGGGGTCCGCATAGCGGTGTCGTGTGGCCACCAGGCCGGTGGACCATTCGGCTTGCCCCGCGCGGGCCTGGTCCAGGCCGGCCAGTGCGGCCTGCTGCTGCTGCCGGGCGGCCGCGTGCAGCGGGTGCAAGGCCCAAGCCCGCTTCATGGTGGTCGCGTCCGGCAGCCAGTCCCGCGCCACCTGCGCCCGCCCCTGGCCGGGCCACAGCACGATCACGGCGGCCAGCGCCAGGCCCGGCGACAGCCAGCGGGGCACGTTTTGCGCTCGGGCGGCCCTCATGCCGGCACTCCGGCGGCGTGATCGGAGGTGGCGTCCGCCGGGGCATCTCCGGGCAGCGGGCTGGTCGCGAAGTTGCCGAAGCCCTCCACCGGCGTCACCCACCAACCCCCCTGGGAGCCCCGCAGCAGGTCGCGAAGTGGTGGCACCAGGCCGAGCACGCGCTCGCGGGAGGCAATCAGGCTGATCTCGATGCGGCGGGCGCAGCCTCGCACCAGTTCCTCGCGGTCGGTCAAGGGCACCAAGGGGCCATGGGCCGCCACCTCATGAACCCCGAATTCCAGGTCGGTCTCGGGGCGGGCCAGCAGCCAGTCGAGCACCGTGGCTTCCAGGGCCCGGGGCAGCAGCAGGGTCAGGCAGGCCAGCGCGCTGGGATCGGGCGGTCCGTCGGGGCGGGCAAGGTCAGGGGCAGGACGATGGGTCATCAGGTCTCCGGAAAAGCAATGGGCAGGGCGCTGAAGGGTTCAAGGCTCGGCCCGGGCCGGTTCGGCGGTGCCGGTCGGGCTGGCGGTCACGCCATGCCGGCGAAAGAGGATGGGCAGCAGCAGCAGGGTCAGCACGGTCGACGACAGCAGCCCGCCGATGACCACGATCGCCAGCGGCTTCTGGATCTCCGAGCCCGGCCCGCTGGCGAACAGCATCGGCACCAGGCCCCCGGCCGTGATGGCAGCGGTCATCAGCACCGGGCGCAGGCGGCGCCGTGCGCCTTCGACCACCACCCGGGCCAGGGGCAGGCCCTGGGCCAGCAACTGGTTGAAGTGGCTCAGCATCACCACGCCGTTGAGCACGGCGATGCCCAGCAGGGCGATGAAGCCCACGGCGGCCGGCACCGACAGGTATTGGCCCGACAGCGACAGAGCGGCCACGCCGCCGATCAGGGCCAGCGGCACGTTGGCCAGCACCAGCAGGGCCTGGCGCACCGAGCCGAAGGTCGAGAACAACACGAAGAAGATCAGGGCCAGGGCCACGGGGACCACCAGGGCCAACCGCTTGGCGGCGCGCTGCTGGTTCTCGAATTGCCCGCCCCAGGCCATGGCGTAACCGGCCGGCAAGGGCACGGACCGGGCCACGGCCGCGCGGGCCTCGTCGACGAAACCCACCAGGTCGCGACCGCGCACATTGGTCTGGACCACCACATAGCGCTGCCCGAGTTCCCGGTCGATCTTGACCGGGCCCTCGGTCCGCCGCAGCCGGGCCACGTCACGCAGGGCCACGGCGCGGCCGTCGTCCCGCATCACCTGCAAGGCCTCGAAGTCCGCCGGTGAGCGGCGCAGCGCATCGCTGCCGCGCACCACCAAGGGCGTTCGGCGCCCGCCTTCCTGCACGACCCCCAAAGGCTGACCTTCGACCCAACGGCGCAGGTCGCCCTGGATGCGGGCCGCGTCCAGGCCCAGCCGGCCCGCCGCGGCACGGTCGATGTCCACCTGCAGGTACTGGACGCCGTCATTGCGCACGGTCAGGGTGTCGGTGGCGCCGGGCAGGGCGGACACCGCCGATTCGACGGCCGCGGCCAGCCGGTTCAGGGTGGCCAGATCGTCCCCCTGGATCTTGATGGCCACATCGCCGCGCACGCCCGTCAGCATCTCCGACACCCGCATGTCGATGGGCTGGGTGAAGGAGGCGCCCACGCCGGGGAAATCGGCCAGGGCCTGCCTCACTTCCCCGACCAGCCATTCCGGGTCGGGCTGCCGCCATTGCTCGCGGGGCTTGAGCACCAGGAAGCTGTCCGTCTGGTTGAGCCCCATCGGGTCCAGGCCGAGCTCGTCCGAGCCGCTGCGCGCGACCACGCCGGCCACTTCGTGCACCCGCTTCATCACCGCCTGCTGCACCCGCAGGTCCAGGCGGACGGTGTCGTCCAGGCCGATCGAGGGCAACTTCTCGAGTTGCATGATCACGTCGCCTTCGTCCAGCGTGGGCATGAAGGACTTGCCCACCAGGCCCAGCATCACGACCGCGGCAGCCAGCGCGCCCGAGGCGGCGGCCAGCATCAGGCGCTCGCGGGCCAGCGCGGCGTCGAGCACGCGCGCATAGAGGCGCGCGAGGTGGCGCACCAGCCAGGGCTCATGGGCCGGGCCCGTGTGCATCAGCCAAGAGGCCAGCACCGGCACCACGGTGAAGGACAACCCCAGGGACACGGCCAGCGCCGCCACGATGGTCACGGCCACCGGGCCGAAGAGCTTGCCTTCCAGGCCCTCCAGGCTCAGCAAGGGCAGGAACACGATCACGATGATGGCGATGCCCGAGACCACCGGCGTGGCCACCTCGCTGGCGGCCCGCCAGACCAGGTGCAGGCGCGACAGCCGCTGCGCCCGCGGGCCGGTCAGGGCCGTTTCCACGTTTTCCACCACCACCACCGCGCCGTCCACCAGCATGCCGATGGCGATGGCCAGGCCCCCCAGGCTCATCAGGTTGGCGCTCATGCCCAACTGGCGCATCAGCACGAAGGTGCCCAGCGCCGACAGGGGCAGCATCACGGCCACGACGATGGCCGCGCGCAGATTGCCCAGGAACGCGAACAGCAGCACCAGGACCAGGGCCACCGCCTCGAGCAGGGATTTGCCCACGGTCCGCACCGCGCGGTCGATGAGCCGGCTGCGGTCGTAGAAGGGCACCACGCGCATGCCCGCGGGCAGGCCGGGGGCGAGCTCGGCCAAGCGCTTCTGGACGCCGGCCACCACGTCGCGCGCGTTGGCACCGCGCAGGCCCAGCACCAAGCCTTCCACGGCCTCGCCGCGACCGTCCTTGGTGACCGCGCCGTAGCGCGTGAGCTCACCATGGCGCACCGTGGCCACGTCGGCCACCCGGACCACCGCGCCATCACGGCTGCGGACCACCGTGGCCGCCAGGTCGTCCAGCGTGCGGATGGCGCCCTCGCTGCGCACGATCAGGGCCTCTTCGCCGGTGCTGAGGCGGCCCGCGCCGTCATTGCGGTGGGCGGCATCGATGGCGGCTTCCAGCTGCGGCAAGGTGATGCCGCGCGCGGCCATCGCGGCCGGGTCGGGCTGGACTTCGAAGCTGCGGACGCGACCGCCCAGGCTGTTGACGTCGGCCACGCCCGGCAGGGTCCGCAGCGCCGGCCGCACCACCCAGTCGAGCACGGCGCGGCGCTCGTCCAGCGGCTGCGGGCCCTCGATCGTGAACATGAACATCTCACCCAACGGGGTGGTGATGGGCGCCAGCCCACCGCTGGTGCCCGCAGGCAGGGCCCCCAGCACGCCGGCCAGCCGCTCGGCCACCTGCTGACGCGCCCAATAGACGTCGGTGCCGTCCTCGAAATCGAGCGTGATGTCGGCCAGCGCGTACTTGGAGGTCGAGCGCAGCATCCGTTGGCGCGGCACCCCCAGCAACTCCTGCTCGATCGGCACGGTGATCCGGGCCTCGACCTCCTCGGGCGTCATGCCCGGGGCTTTCATGATCAGCTTCACTTGGGTGCTGGAGACGTCCGGAAAGGCATCGATGGGCAGACCCATCCAGGCCAAGGTGCCGGCGGCGACCAGCATCACCGTCAGGATGAGCACCAGCAGGCGCTGGCGCAACGAGAATTCGACAAGGCGTGACCACATGGCAGGACAACTCGTTCAAGGGGTGGGCAGCAGGGCCTTCAGGGCAGCGACGCCCTGGACGACGACGCGGGCCCCCGGGGGCAGGCCGCTGACGCTGCGGACGTCAGCGCTGGCGCCGACCACCCGGACCGGGCTGGGGCGGTAGACGCCGGCGGAGGCCTCGACGAAGACCAGAGGCTGGCCCATGACCTCGGTCAGGGCGCTGATGGGCAGCCGCTGGCTGCCGGGCTCGGCGGCCGCCTCGGTGGCCTGCAGTTCGACGTCCAGGGCTTCACCCGCGCGCAGGCGCCCGGCGTCGCTGACGCGGGCGCGCACCAGCACCGTCTGGCTCTGCGGGTCCACGGCCCGGGCCACGGTCCGGACCTGGGCGCTGCCGCGCCCGTCCCCCAGGTCCACCCGATGGCCGGGCTGCACCTGGCGGGCCACGCCAGCCGGCACCTGCAGTTCCAGCCACAGTTGCTGCAGCGACCCGATCTGCATCAGCCGGGCCCCCGCTTCCACGCGCTCGCCCACCACGGCGTCGCGTCCCAGGACGGTGCCGTCGATCGGGGCGCTGATCGTGACGCGGCCGCCGCGCGCGTCGAGCGCCCCGCCGGCATCGGCCAACTGGGCTTCGCGCAGACGGGCCAGGCGCCGGGCTTCCTGCGCCTGGGCGCGGGTGGCCTCCAGGCGGCTCGGGGCGATCACGCCGGCGGCCAGCAATTGCTCGTCCCGCTGGACGGCGCGATCTGCCAGATCGGCTTGGCTGCGGCGGTCCAGTGCCTCCCGCTGCAGATCCAAGGCGGCCGTGCTGCGCAGCACCAGCACGGCCTGGCCGGCCCGCACCGGGTCGCCGATGGCCACGGGCAGCGCCTCGACCACGCCTGTCACCGGGGCGGCCACCAGACGCTGCGCGCCGTCCGGCACCACCACCCGGGCCGGGAACCGGCCCAGCGGGCGCCCCGCCGTCTCGCTGATCGCCGGGCTCACCTGGACGCCCAGGGCGCGCACCTGGTCGGCACTCAGCCGCAACTCCGCTGCGGGGGCCGGGGTTGATGTGGCCGCCTTTGGCACTGAGGGCGGGGTGGCGGCCAGGACCGGAGCGGCCAGCCAGGCCAGGCCCAGAAGCGCGGCCACACCAATGGGCCGTGAGCACCGGATCCGTGCCGGGGTGGTATCGGCGCGTGGGCTGGGCATGGGATGGGTCAGTGCTTGCAGGGACATGGCTTTCCAGGGGGGCAAAAGGAGCGTGCATCGCCGCGGACATCGCGACAGTGGCGGGTCTGCGGAGGGGTCTGGGGGCGGACTGTGTTCACCCAAACTGAAGCTGGAATGAACCGCAACGCCGCCGCGGGGTGTTAACTTGTCGACCACACCGCCGTCGCCGTCGCCGCCGCCGCCGCCGCCGCCGCCGCCGGCCGGCCTGACTGGCCGGCCACCCCCATCACGTTGCCAGCCCATGCGCCTGCTCCTCCTTGAAGACGACCCCATCCTCGGCTCCGGCCTGCAGGGTTTCCTGAGTGCGGACGGGCACACCGTGGACTGGCACCAGCGCCTGGCGACCCTGGCCTCGGCCCGCAACGAGCCCTTCGATGCGCTGCTGGTCGATTGGCAGCTGCCGGATGGCTCGGGGCTGGACTGGGTGCGCAGCCT
>Ga0228698_1001581_pt1 | contig 10814 bp, 6 predicted proteins | sample McNCre117_Aug_MG_FD_178015 | JGI IMG/M metagenome (GOLD analysis project Ga0228698, IMG submission 178015) | Freshwater microbial communities from McNutts Creek, Athens, Georgia, United States - 1-17_Aug_MG | ecosystem: Environmental > Aquatic > Freshwater > Creek | place: USA: Georgia...
GCACCGTGACGCTTCAGCTTCCACCGCAGACAGACCCCGGCGTGCTTCGATTGCAGCTGCAGGGCATCAGCAAGCAGTACCCGGCCGTGCGTGCCAACGATGGCGTCTGTTTGAACGTGGCGCCCGGGCAGATCCACGCGGTGCTGGGCGAAAACGGCGCCGGCAAGAGCACCCTGATGAAGATCATCTACGGTGCCGTGCGGCCCGACGAAGGCGCCATCTTCTGGAACGGCCAGCGGGTGGACATCGCCAACCCGCAGCAGGCCCGGGCGCTGGGCATTGCGATGGTGTTCCAGCATTTCTCGCTGTTTGACACCCTCACGGCGGCCGAAAACGTGTGGCTGGGCCTGGACAAGGCCATGAGCCTGGCCGAGGTCACCGAGCGCATCCGCGTGGTGTCGCGTGAATACGGCCTGGAGGTCGATCCGCTGCGGCCGGTGCACACCCTCAGCGTGGGCGAGCGCCAGCGCGTCGAGATCGTGCGGGCCCTGCTGACCAACCCGCAGCTGCTCATCCTGGACGAACCCACCTCGGTGCTCACGCCGCAGGCTGTCGACAAGCTGTTTGTGACGCTGCGCAAGTTGGCCTCCGAGGGCTGCTCGATCCTGTACATCAGCCACAAGCTCGATGAGATCCGCGCGCTGTGCCACCACTGCACGGTGCTGCGGGGTGGCAAGGTCACCGGCGAGGTTGATCCCACCCTGGAAACCAACGCCAGCCTGTCGCGCCTGATGATCGGCAGCGAGCCGCCCGAACTGGCACACCGGCCTTCCAACCCTGGCGCGGTGGCGCTGGCGGTCAAGGGGCTGTCATTGCCCAAGCAAAACCCCTTCGGCATGACGCTCACCGATCTGGCGCTGGAGGTGCGTGCCGGCGAGATCCTGGGCATTGCCGGCGTGTCGGGCAACGGCCAGCAAGAGCTGATGGCGGCCCTGTCGGGTGAAGACACCCGCGCCCCGCGCGGCAGCATCGGCCTGTTTGGCACCGACATCGCCCAGGCCTCACCCCGCAAGCGCCGCCATCTGGGGCTGAACTTCGTGCCCGAAGAACGCCTGGGCCGTGGTGCGGTGCCCACCATGAGCCTGGCCGACAACACCTTGCTCACCCGCACCGAAGCGGTGTCGCGTTCAGGCTGGATCAACACCCAGGCTGTGCGCCGGCTGGCCACCGATCTGATTGCCCGCTTCAACGTCAAGGCCGGCGGCCCTGATGCGGCGGCCAAGAGCCTGTCGGGGGGCAATCTGCAAAAGTTCATCGTGGGCCGCGAGATCGACGCCAAACCCAGGTTGCTGATCGTGTCGCAACCCACCTGGGGCGTGGACGTGGGCGCGGCCGCGCAGATCCGCGGCGCGCTGCTCAAGCTGCGTGACGAAGGCTGTGCCGTGCTGGTGGTCAGTGAAGAACTCGACGAGCTGTTCGAGATCAGCGACCGGCTGGTGGTGATCGCGCAGGGCCGGCTGTCGCCCAGTGTGCCGGTGGCGCAGGCCACGGTCGCGCAGATCGGTGAGTGGATGTCGGGCCTGTGGCCCGGCCATGCCGGGGCCCAGCCTGCGGCCCAACAGGAGGCCCTCGATGCTGCGGCTTGAACCCCGTCCCGCGCCGTCGCGGTTTTTCGCCTGGGCTTCGCCCTTCATCTCGCTGGCCATCACCATCGCGGTGGCCAGTGTGCTGTTCATGTCGCTGGGCAAGGATCCGGTGCGCAGCCTGTCGGTGTTTTTGTTCGAGCCCTTCAATGGCCTGCGCTCGCTCACCGAGCTGGGCCTGAAGGCCACGCCCTTGATCCTGTGCTCATTGGGCCTGGCGCTGTGCTTCCGGGCCAATGTCTGGAACATCGGGGCCGAAGGCCAGTATCTGGTGGGGGCCATGGTGGCCGGTGGCCTGGCACTGTGGCTCACCGAGCACCAGGTGGCCATGGGCCGCTGGGCCTTCCTGCCGCTGGCCATCGTGGCCGGCGCGCTGGGCGGTGCGGCCTGGGCGGCCATCGTGGCGCTGCTGCGTGACCGCTTCAACGCCAACGAGATCCTCGTCAGCCTGATGCTGGTGTACATCGCCAACCTGCTGCTCAGCTGGCTGGTGTTCGGCCCCTGGAAAGACCCTCGCGGCTTCAATTTCCCGCAAAGCGTCAGCTTCATGGATGGGGCCGCCATCCCGCGCATGATCACCGGCATGCGCCTGCACTGGGGCTTTGTGGTGGCGCTGCTGGCGGCGGTGGGCATGTGGCTGTTCATGTCGCGCCACTACATGGGCTACCAGATGCAGGTGGGCGGCCTGGCCCCGGCGGCAGCGCGTTATGCGGGCTTTTCAACCCGCTCGGCGCTGTGGACAGCCCTGCTCACATCAGGTGGGCTGGCCGGTGTGGCCGGCGCTTTCGAGGTCACCGGGCCGATGGGGCAGCTCACACCCTATGTGTCCAACAATTACGGCTTCACGGCCATCATCGTGGCCTTTGTGGGGCGCCTTCATCCGCTGGGTTGCGTGTTCGGCAGCGTGCTGCTGTCGATGTTCCTGATTGGTGGTGAGCTGGCGCAGTCGCGGGTTGGCCTGCCTTCGGCGCTCAGCGGGGTGTTCCAGGGGGTGTTGCTGTTCTCGCTGCTGGCCTGCGACACCCTGATCACCTACCGAATCCGCCGGGTGCGCGCTGCACCCAAGGCCGTGGGAGCCGCCTGATGAACGAGACCGCACTGCTGATTGCCGCGATGCTGGCATCGGGCACGCCCCTGGCCATCGCCGGGCTGGGCCTGCTGATCAACGAAAAGGTGGGGGTGCTCAACCTGGGTGCCGAAGGCATGCTGCTGGTGGGGGCCGTCACCGGCTTCGCGGTGTCCTTTCACACGGGCAGCACGGTGCTGGCGCTGTTGGCCGGCGCCGGTGCTGCGGCGGTGGTGGCAGCCGTGTTCGGCTGGCTGGTCATCTGGATCAATGCCAACCAGTACGCCACGGGGCTGGCTGTCAGCCTGTTCGGCGGGGGCTTTTCAGCCTTTGTGGGCGTGCCCTATGTCGGCCAGAAGCTGGCACCGCCGGTCAGCGATGCCTTGCCGGTGCTGGGCGACATCCCTTTCATCGGCCCGGCCTTGTTCAGGCAGCACCCGATGGTCTACCTCACGATGCTGGCAGTGCTGGTGCTGGGCTGGCTGTTCTACCGCACCCGAGTGGGCCTGGTGCTGCGTGCCGTGGGTGAATCACCCGAGTCGGCCCATGCGCTGGGTTACCGCGTGCGCCTGCTGCGCCTGGCGGCGGTGCTGGCCGGTGGGGCGCTGTGCGGCGTGGCCGGTGCCTACCTGTCTTGCGTGTACACGCCGCTGTGGGTGGAAGGCATGGTGGCCGGCCGCGGCTGGATCGCACTGGCCCTCACGGTGTTTGCCACCTGGCGCCCGGCCCGTATATTGCTAGGTGCTTATCTGTTTGGTGGCGTCACCATGCTGCAGCTGCACCTGCAAGGGCTGGGGGTTGAGGTGCCCAGTCAGTTTCTGAGCATGCTGCCTTATGCTGCCACCGTGGTGGTGCTGGTGCTGATCTCTCGCAACCCGATGTGGCTGCGGGCTAACATGCCAGCTTCACTGGGCAAGCCGTTCTTCCCGGGCGGCTGATCCTGAATACGTGTTCCCATCCTGCTCGAATAATCGAGCTGTTTCACAACCATCCAACGTAGGAGCCGAGATGACCGATCAATCCAAACGCTTGCTGCTCAAGCTGGCCTCCGTGGCCACTGTGGCAGGCGCCACGCTGCTGGCCGCTTGCGGCAAGAAGGAAGAAGCCGCACCGGCGGCTCCTGCCGCCTCTGCCGCACCCGCTTCGGCCGCCAAGGCCGACCCCCTGAAGCTGGGCTTCATCTACGTGGGCCCGGTGGGTGATGCCGGCTGGACGTTTGCACACGATTCGGCCCGCAAGGCCATCGAAGCCAAGTTCGGCGACAAGATCAAGACCACCTTCGTCGAGAAGGTGCCCGAAGGCCCCGACGCCGAGCGCGTGATCCGTGACCTGGTGGCCCAGGGCAACAAGGTCATCCTGGCCACCAGCTTTGGCTACGGTGACGCCATGGAAAAGGTCGCCAAGGACCACCCCGACGTCTACTTCGAGCACGCCACCGGCTTCAAGACCGGCCCGAACCTGCGTGTCTATGAAGGCCGTTTCTACGAAGACGCCTACCTGGCGGGCATCGTGGCCGGCAAGATGACCAAGACCAACACCCTGGGCTTCGTGGGCTCGTTCCCGATCCCCGAAGTGATGCGCAACCTGAACGCCTACCTGCTGGGCGCCCAGAGCGTGAACCCCAAGGCCAAGCTCAAGGTGGTGTGGGTGAGCAGCTGGTTTGATCCCCCGAAGGAAACCGATGCCGCCACCACGCTGCTGAACGGCGGCGCTGACGTGCTGCTGCAGAACACCGACTCGTCGGCCGTGCTGCAAGCTGCCGAGAAGGCTGGCAAGTACGCCTTTGGCTGGGACAGCGACATGAGCGCCTACGCGCCCAAGGCGCACCTGGGCTCGGCCGTGCTGAACTGGGCGGTCTACTACGAGAAGGTGGTCAACGACGTTCTGGGCAAGACCTGGAAGACCGAAGACACCAAGTGGGGCACCAAGGAAGGCATGAACGACTTCGTCAAGATCGCCGATGTCGTGCCCGAAGACGTCAAGAAGGCCGTTGAGACCGCCAAGGCCGGCCTGAAGGACGGCAGCGTGGTGGTCTTCAAGGGCCCGCTGGTGGACAACACCGGCAAGGAAGTGCTGGCCGCTGGTGCCAAGGCTGATGACGCCTGGAACAGCAAGGTCAACTTCTTCCTGAAGGGCGTTGAAGGCAAGCCCCCGGTCGCCAAGTGATCGGGCTGCCAGCCATGGTTGAACACCAGTGCTGGCACCCGGTGGCGCTGGCCGCCACCGTTTCAGATGCACCGCTCGCGGTGCATCTGCTTGAACAGCGCCTCGTGCTGTGGCGCGACCCCGCCGGTGCTGTGCAGGCCTGGCTGGATCGCTGCCCACACCGGGGTGCCCGCCTGTCGCTCGGTTGCGTGCGCGGCGGGCAACTTGAATGCCCCTACCATGGCTGGCGCTTTGCGCCGGGTGGTCAGGCGGTGAACGTGCCGGCCTTGCCCGGCTTTGTGCCGCCCGCAGGCCACCGCGCCACGGCTTATGCCGTGCAAGAACGCTACGGCCTGGTCTGGGTGCTGCTGGATGACTCGGCTGGCGTGCCCGATCTCCCGCAGTTTGCAGCCGAAGACGAGCCCCGTCTGCGAAAGGTCAACTGCGGGCCCTACCAGGTGGCCACCAGCGGGCCGCGCATCGTCGAGAACTTCCTCGACATGGCGCATTTTGGTTTTGTGCATGAAGGCTGGCTGGGCCACCGCGCGCACACCGAGGTGGCCGCCTACCAGATCGACAACACCCCCACCGGTTTCATCGCCAGCGGCTGCCGGGCCTGGCAACCGCAATCGAGCGTGCATGCGCAAACCGGTGCCGAGGTGGCCTACACCTACGAAGTGAACGCACCTTTCACGGCCGTGCTCACCAAGGTGCCCGATGCCGCCAGTGTGCAGGTCGACGATTTCCGCGAATCGATTGCGCTGTTCATCTGCCCGGTCACGCCCGAACAAAGCGTGGTGTGGTTTCGGCTGGCCATGAACGACTTTGAATCACCCGACGAGCGCCTGCAGGCCTTCCAGCACACCATCTTCACGCAAGACCAGCCGGTGCTCGAATCACAAGAGCCGCGCCGCCTGCCCATCACGGCCCAGGCGCCGGTGCAGGAGGTGCACTGCGCGGCCGATCGCAGCGCCACGGCTTACCGGCGTTATCTGCTGGCGCGCGGCATCACCTTCGGAACCTGTTGAGTCGCCCCATGATCAACTTCGACGCCATCCCGGCCAGCCGGCTGCCTGCGCTGCTGTGCGAGGCGCCCAAGGCCGAGCTGCACATCCACATCGAAGGCTCACTCGAGCCCGAGCTGATCTTCCAGCTGGCGCAGCGCAATGGCGTGGCGCTGGCCTACCCCAGCGTGCAGGCCTTGCGTGAGGCCTATGCCTTCACCGACCTGCAAAGTTTCCTCGACATCTATTACGCCGGCGCCAGTGTGCTGATCGAAGAGCAGGACTTCTTCGACATGGCCTGGGCCTACTTCGAGCGTGCAGCGGCCGACCACATCGTGCACGCCGAGCTGTTCTTTGATCCGCAAACGCACACCGCGCGCGGCGTGGCCATGGGCACGGTCATCAACGGCCTGCACCGCGCCTGCCAGCAGGCCCAGGTGCAGCTGGGCATCAGCGCCAGCTTGATCCTGTGCTTCCTGCGCCACCTCAGCGAAGACGATGCCCTGGCCACCTGGGCCCAGGCGCAGCCCTACCGGCACCTGATCATCGGCGTGGGCCTGGACAGCAGCGAGCGGGGCCACCCGCCCGAGAAGTTTGCGCGGGTGTTTGCACAGGCCCGCGAGCAGGGCATGCGTCTGGTGGCCCATGCTGGCGAAGAAGGCCCACCGGCTTACATCGAATCGGCCCTGGATGTGCTGCAGGTGCAACGCATCGACCACGGGGTGCGCTGCACCGAAAGCCCGGCCCTGGTGGCCCGGCTGGCGGCATCGCGCATGCCGCTCACGGTGTGCCCGCTGTCCAACGTCAAGCTGTGCGTGGTGCCCACCATGGCCGATCACGCGATGCCGGCGCTGCTGGCTGCAGGCCTGTGCGCCACGGTCAACAGCGACGACCCGGCCTACTTTGGCGGCTACATGAACGCCAACCTGCTGGCCACCTTCGAAGCGCTGCCGCAACTGGGCGCGCGCGATGCCTACCAGCTGCTGCGCAACAGCTTTGAAGCCAGCTTCGTGGATGAAGCGGCCAAGGCCGGCTGGATCCAGCAGCTCGACAGCGCCTTCCAAAGGGCGGCGGGCACCGCCTGACCGGGGCGCGACCGCCCCATCAGGCTGCCGGCAGGTTCAGCGCGGCCAGCACGGCCGCGTGCAGCGGCTCCAAATCCAGGGGCTTGGTCAGGTAGTACAGAAAACCCGCCCGCAAGCCTCGCTCGACATCGGCAGGCATGGCGTTGGCGCTCACGGCAATCACCGGGATGTGCTGGCAGGCCTCGTATTGACGCAGCCGCCTGAGCACTTCAAAGCCGTCCATGCCTGGCAACTGGATGTCCATCAGGATCAGGTCGGGCAGCAGGTCGGCGGCCATCTGCAGGCCCTGCACCGGGTGCGTGGCCACGACCAGACGCACCTGCGACAGGCGGGCCAGCATGGCTTCCATCAGCATCACGTTGACGGGGTTGTCCTCGACATACAGCACCGTGCGTGGCTCGAGGCCAACCGCGCCGCCAGGCCCCATGTCCGGCGGGGGCAGGCCGGCCGGCAGCGCGTGTGCAGCGGCAGCGTCTTCGGTTGCCTGGTTCAGACGGATCCAGAAGCGGCTGCCGGCGCCAGGCCGGCTGGCCACGCCGATCTGGCCGTGCATGGCCGCCACCAGGCCCTTGCACAAGGCCAGGCCCAGCCCGGCACCTTCCACACCGGATCGCGTCGCGTCCAGCCGCTCGAAGGGATCAAACAGCCGCCCAACCTGGTCAGCGTCGAGTCCGGGGCCATCGTCGTGCACGCTGATGGTGACCTGACCGTCGACCAGTTGGGCATCCAGATTCACCGAGCCCTGCAGACAGTTGTACTTGATGGCATTGCCCAGCAGATTGAGCAGCACCTGTTTCAGGCGCATGCGGTCGGCCATCACCAGCAGTCGGCAGTCGTCACCCGGTGCGGGCTGCAGGCGGACTTGTCGTTCTTCAGCCAGGGGCCGCAAGAGGGCCAGGCATTCGCCCACCAGCGGCGCCAGTGCCACGGGGCCCAGATCAACCCGCAGCTTGCCGGTTTCGACCACGGCCAGATCCAGCACTTCGTTGATGAGCTTGAGCAGGTGCTGGGCCCCGCGCAACATTTCGCCCAGACGTGCCTGTTGCGCTGGCGCCAGGGGATGCATGGGATCGGACATCATCAGCTGGCCGAAGCCCAGGATGGCGTTCATCGGCGTGCGCAGCTCATGCGACATGCTGGACAAGAATTGGGACTTGGCGCGGTTGGCCCGTTCTGCCTCGTTCTTGGCGGCCTCCATGGCCTGCTCGGCGACCTTGCGGTCGGTGATGTCCAGCGCGAAGGCGTATCGGCTGCCCCGGGTGTGGCCCTCACCGCTGCCCATGGCGTGGGTGACCTGGATGAAGGTCTGCCCCCGAAAGGCGGTCGCAGGGTATTCGGCTTCGGTGGTCACGGGCTTGCCCGCCTGCACCTGCGCCCAGGCCGCGTGCACTTCGCGCGCCCGGTCTGGCTTGAGCACCTCCTGCACCAGGCGGCCCACCACGGCCTCGCGGGGCAGGTTCATCAGGTCGGCAAAGCGCTGGTTGACGTAGGTGTAGCGCAGCTGTTCATCGGTGACGGCAATGAAGCCCGGGAAGGCATCGAGCAAGGCGCGCAGCTCGCGCTCGCTGTCATGCAAGGCCTGCTGGGCCTCCAGGTAGGCGGTCACGTCGGCATAGGTGCGCACCATGCCGCCGCCGGGCAGGTGCCGCGTGCGCACCTCCACCAGGTAGCCGGGCCGAGTGCGCCGCACATACAGGGGGGCGGCCTGCAGCGGGTCGGTGGGCACGGTGTGCGTCTGACCGTTGACGTCCTCGAAACTGCCATCGGGCCGCAAGTCGCCTCGCTGGATCTGGAACCGAACCAGATCACCGAAGCTGGTCACCTGTTCCATCAGGTCTGTGGGCAGGTCCAGCAACTCCAGTGCACGGTGGTTGTAGGCGAGGGTACGGCCCTGCGCATCGGTGCTGATGATGCCCTGGCTGATGGCCTCCAGCGTGACCTGCAAGGCCTGGGTCTTGCGTTGCAGTTGCTCGGTGGTGGAGCGCAGCTGCAACTCCGCCTGCTTGCGGGGTGTGATGTCGCTCCACATGCCCACCGAACCCATGCGCTCGCCTTGCGGGTTGAAGATGGGGGTGGCGTGGTTGATGCAGACAACTGCCGTGCCGTCGGCGCGCCTGAGGGTGATCTCGTAGCTGCCGGCAATGCCACGGGCACGCTGTGCGATCTCGCGCTCGAAGATCCGCCGGTTCTCGGCATCGACAAAATCAAAGATGCTGCGTCCCACCAGCTCTTGCCGCTCGCAGCCCAGGATGCGGCACATGGCCGGGTTGGCATCGGTGGTCAGGCCTTGGCCATCCACAAACCAGAAACCTTCGCTGGTGGTTTCGACCAGCAAGGTCAGCAGGTGGTGTTTTTCGGCCAGGGCCAGCGCGATGTTCTTGGCCTGCGTGATGTCCTGAACCACACCGCTGACCACCTGCGTGCCCGACGGGCTGGCCAGATGCTGGCCGATCAGCCGCACCCAGCGTCGATCACCCTGCTGCGAGAACAGGGGCAGCACCATGTCCAGCGGTGCCTGCCCCGCGATGGTGGCCTCAAAGGCCTGGGCCAGGCTGGCGCGGTGCTCAGCCGGGTAGCGGTCGATGAACTGGCCCAGGCCCGGCTGGGCGCCCAAGGGCAGATCGTGGATCAGGCAGGCCTGGCTGGTCAGCCGCATGGTTCGGCCGTATTGGCTGAGCTCCCAGCCGCCCACTTCGGCGGTGGCGCCTGTGCGGGCCAGCAGTTCCTCGCTGCTGCGCAGGGCCTCGGCCTGGGCGGCCTGGGTGACCTGCAGGCTCACGTACTGGTGCACGATGCGGTTGGCGCGGCGGGCCGTCTGGCTCAGATAAAGCAGTGCGCCAATCGTGGTGATGGCCAGCATCATGTTGATCTCGCCACCCAGCATCAGCAGCTTGAAGGCCAGCAACCCGATTTCGGGCACACCGAACGCGATGCAGGCGATCAGATCAAATGAGGTGAGGGTATAGCTGCTGGCGGCCAGACCCGAGAGCACCACGATCAGCACGGCCAGATGCAGCGTGTTGTCCTGCGGCAGTGGCAACAGCGTAGCCATGCCCCAGGCCAGGCCATGCAGCACAAACCCCAGGCGGTATTGGCGCACAAACCGCCTGTCAGCGCTGGCGTCATGCCTGTGGGGGGCATGACGCCACCGGGTGAGCAAGCGAAAGCCCAGCACCAAGGTTTCGGCGGCCAGCCACCACAGTAGCAGCGGATGCGGCTGCAACTTCCAGAGCATGGCTACAAACCACACCGCCACCATGAACGAACCGCTCACGGCCCAGGGCACGTTGCTGTAATGGATGCTCGCCTGCTTGTTGAGCATGGCGGCAGCAATGGCGGATCGCGAGTCGGTCGACATGCTGAACGGGCGGCTGGGGATTGGCGAGCCGACACTGCGCTGCCTGATCGTGCGCCATTGTCGCCCCGATGTGCCACGGTGGGGCACAGGTTTGTCCCGGGGCATTCGACGTGGCGCGGCCTGCTACGCTGCGGGCATGAACGCATTGGTCAAGGGCTGCAAACAGGGCTTCGCCAGGCTGGGCCCCTGGGTGCACGAGCTCTCGCCCGCCACCTGGCGTGCCGATGCCATGGCCGGCGTGCTGGGTGCCTTGCTGGTGCTGCCGCAGGGCATCGCGTTTGCGGCGCTGGCGGGTTTGCCACCGGCCATGGGCCTGGTGGCTTCGGGCCTGCCCTGCGCGGTGGCGGCGTTGGCTGGCTCCAGCCGCCATGTGATGAGCGGCCCCACCAATGCCACCTCGCTGGCCCTGGGGTCCATGCTGGTGTCACTGGCCGCCGGTGATCCCCATCTGCTGGTGCCGCTGGCCCTGGTGCTCACCTTGCTGGTGGGCCTGATGCAACTGGCATTGGCAGTGGCGCGGCTGGGTGTGGTGGCCAACTTCATCTCGCCCTCGGTGATGCTGGGCTTCACCAG
>Ga0228698_1001582_pt1 | contig 10814 bp, 7 predicted proteins | sample McNCre117_Aug_MG_FD_178015 | JGI IMG/M metagenome (GOLD analysis project Ga0228698, IMG submission 178015) | Freshwater microbial communities from McNutts Creek, Athens, Georgia, United States - 1-17_Aug_MG | ecosystem: Environmental > Aquatic > Freshwater > Creek | place: USA: Georgia...
TGGTGTGGCACTTGGTCTCAACAAAGGGAATGATGACCTCTACCTGGTCTATACTGCTGCCACAACGCCTGCGTCAGTAAACACGCAAAATGTGTACTGGCGACTGGCGCAAAATGGATCTACAACAAACTTTGCACCAGAAAATGGTACAACAGTAAACACAGCTGCAAGCAACCTGTTTGGTGTCGACGTCAACGGTGTGTCGGACCAGCGCATTTTTGCGTCGTGGTTTGCAACTTCCACTTCATTTATTGCAGGAGATACTATCGCAGATATAGCACCAGGTATCACGGTGGCAGCTAGTACCACGATGATTGGTAATGTCTCCGCATCAACGTCTGCACAATATCTTGGTGGTAAATTTGTATTTCGTGAGACACAAAACTCGCGTAACATCACCAGTATTACCATCACTGCGTCGGGTACTGCGAGTGCAACCACTGCATTTAAAAACGTAAAGATGTTCTACGACCAGGACGTCACGTATCCGTACAACTGTGATAGTGAAAGCTATGCTGGTACTGAGGCACAGTATGGAAGTGCAGGAAGTTTTAACGCTTCGGGTACAGTAACCTTCAGTGGTTCGCTTGCAATCAGTACGACGTCGACCATGTGCGCATACATCGTGACTGACATTGCGTCTGGCACAAGTGATGGTTCGACGGTTGATTGGACCATAGTAACCCCGCCGACAAATGTGGCCATCACTGGTGGTGGCACTATTCTGCCAACGACAACTGTTATCATGGCAAGCTCAACTAGAATTCACAATGGCGACCGCACACTCGCGCATTATCACTGGCGTCTGGACGATGGTGGTCAGGCGACATCATCATCGGCAACAAACGCCACTGAAGATACACCGTGGGCAAACCTTTCAAAATATATAAACTCCCGCGTACGTATTGAGGTGTCGAATCGTGGTAGTACATCGACGTTTCCCTCACAATATCGTCTTGAATATGGCGTGAAGAAATCAACCTGCAGTGCTGTGAGTACCTGGACGCAGGTCGGTCCGTCTGCTGACATCATGATGTACGACACGTATCAAATCGCAAACGCATCGAATACTACAAACATTGCCACGTCGACGGGCGGTACGACCGACGACAAGACAACGTTCGTTACACCAAATGGTGGTTTTATGGATACAAGCTCACAAACTGGAGCCATCACGCTTGCACAAAACCAGTTTACTGAACTCGAATACTCTGTCATTGCATCGACTTCAGCACTTGATAATAGTTCCTACTGTTTCAGGGTGACCGATGCAGGTACGCCACTAGAAATTTATGCAAAATATCCTGAAGCAACTATAAAGCTCAGCACCGACTTTTTTGTGCAACGCGGTATCACGCTTATACCTGCTGCAGTCGCCGGCGTCACGATTACTGCAGGTGTCGACTACAAAGCGCCAAGTGCATCGACGAGCGCATTTGTACGTATCACAAATACTCAAAATACCGGTGCTGGCTCTACTGCGGGTACGGCTAGTCAAAATGCTGACTCAGTGACGGCATACATTTCAAATGCAAGCAATTTGCAAACAAGTGTGACCTTCACGCACGGTGCAACCGCAGCGGGTATTACACGTGTTGAATGGGAAATTGTTGAGTACAAAGGGCCCGTGGGTGGTGCGAATGAAATAAAAGTACGCCAACAAGAGACGGTTACCTTTGGAACAGCATCGACCACGGCGACCAGTAGTGCTGCCGGAGGAACTATCAATGGTAGTAGTACTGCAGTATTTATTACGGGAGAATTTACTCCGAGTGCTGCGCTCACTGCGTATACCACAGGCCTTGCGACTGCAAACTGGGCATCGTCAACACACCAAGCCGTCTTTACACGTGCTGCCACCGGCACGCTTGCGGCGGTGGTGAGCTATGCCACCGTAGAGTTTACGGGCATCAACTGGAAAGTACAGCGCACTGAGCACATCTACTCAGCAGTAAATGCTACTGAGACAAATGCAATCACACCAGTGAATAGTCTTTCACAAACATTTATCCACGTACAAAAGCGCACGAACGTAAACTCCCACGCGAGCTATGGTCACGAGGTGTGGTTGTCATCGGTAGGACAGGTATCCTTTGTGCTTGATGCCGCAGCAACATCGCCAGCGCAACATGCGACAGTGGCGTGGGTGATTGAAAATACACAGACCGCTGGCAACACCATGCTAGTAACGAGGTCCAACGGTACACAAACAGGAGGTGCGGCACCACTAACGTTATATGTAAACATAGGGAAGAGCATAACGGACGTCACCAACGCGTCGATTTTTGCAAACGATCGTGACAGCGCTGCGCTTGCGACGTGGCCGGAACCTATCATGGGTGTGCGTCTCACCCCTACTACAACGACGCAATATGAATTTTGGTTGAGTAATACTGGCGACTCACGCAGCTACCGAGCAGAGGTGGTGGAGTGGCCGACAGCACAGCGAGAGCTAACGCAAGATTACTATCGCATTTATGCAAACTCAAACACGCTAAAACCGACAAGTACCTGGCCCGTGGGTTCAGCGACCCCGCTGGGTGAAAATACCGCCATGACCGGCTTTGACCAGCCTATGAATACTGGCGATGTTGCTCGCGTACGTATGTCACTGAAGGTTTCTGGTTCGTCTGGTGTACCGCAAGGAGATTCATACATTCTCCAGTATGCAAACCGAGCGTCGAGCACCTGTAGTGCGCTCAGTACCTGGAGTGATGTCGGCGATGCAGCATCGACAACAGCGCTGTGGCGCGGATACACAAACCCAAGCGTGACAAACCAAACGCCACTTTCTACCGATCCTCCTACCGGTGGTGATCTTGTGCTTTCAGTATCTAATCGAGCGGCTACGTATGAGTCGAATGGCGTCAGTAGTGCGCCAACACCGTATGCTGCAGTGTCTGGTGACGATATTGAGTTTGACTGGGTTGTGCAGGATTCGCTTGCAGCAAGTCGCGCAAGCTACTGCTTCCGTATGGTGCGATCGGACAGGTCACCGCTGACTGCATATAATTTTTATCCGACACTAAAAACTATTGGCTACGGTGTTGCGTCGAAGAAATGGCGTTGGTATGACGACGCACAAAATGCAACACCGACTACAACACTTGCCGGCGAAACAGTGACGCCGATAAATATTTCGTATAACAACGCTATTGCACTGCGCCTCACACTTCGTGAGTCGCAAGGAGCTGCTGGTTCGAACATCAAGTTCAAGTTGCAGTACTCGGAGTCACCGACGTTTGGTGTGGTAAATGATGTAGTGGCGACCACGACCTGTACGGACGGCGTATCACTTTGGTGTTATGCCGAGCTTGGCGGTACCGACAACACCACCATCGCAAGTTCGACCCTTTCGGATGCCGACAGCTGTATCGCAGGTGTTGGACGCGGTTGTGGTATGTACAACACCTCACCACTATCGTCCTCGACATTATCACAGCAAGCAACATCCTCTGCAGAGTTTTCATTTACCATTCGTAACGCTGGCGCTCGCGTGAATCGTACGTACTATTTCCGCGCATGGGATATGCAAAATAATGAAGCAGTTAACACAGCCGCCGGCGAGTCATATCCGTCACTCACCACTGAGGGTTCGTCACTCAATTTTGCTGTTTCGGGTGTTGCGACAGGGACAGTTGTTGGTGGTGTCTCTACCGATGTTGCAACAACGCCGACGTCGATTCCGTTTGGTTCCTTCACAGGCAGTACTACAAAAAATGCTGCGTACCAGCTTTCTGTTGACACTGATGCGACACAGGGCTATCAAGTCTTTGTGTATCAAACACAGAATCTTCTATCCACAAACGGGGGCACTATTCTCCCCGTGACTGGTACAAATGCTGCGCCTGGAGGCTGGGCAACAGTGTGTCCAACATTGCAAGCAAGCTGTTTTGGATACCACACGATTGATGCGAGTCTTGCGGGTGGTTCGGCTCGCTTTGCACCGAACGACACTTACGCTGCTCTTACTTCATCGCCGGCGGAGGTTGCTCAGTACTCCGCACCGGTTACAGGAGACGCGGTGACTGTGGTATATCGCGTGACAACACGAAGCTCGCAAAGTGCGGGTGCCTTCTCGACAGCACTGACGTACCTTGTTGTTCCTGTATTTTGATATGATACTCGTATGAATGTTTCTCGCTTCTTCACATGGACACTTCTTCTTCTCTTCCTTCCCGCATATGCGCATGCGTCCTCGCTCGTGTCACCGCTTGTTATTGACCACGTGTCTGCAGCTCGCGGTCTTGAGACTGATACGATTGTTGTCACCAACAATGGAAGTGGCCGCGCAGTCTTTTTTCCAACAGTCAACAATATTAGTATTGGTGCAAATGGAGGTATTGAGTCGTTCATTGCGCCGTCAATGTCAGACCAAACATCGTCGCTCGCCAGCTGGCTCGAGCTCTCACGACGTCCACTGACCCTTGATCCAGGTCAACGCGCAACAACAACATTAACACTTCGGGTGAGCCCCACCGCGCTCGCTGGTGTCTACCATGCGCTTATTGCATTTCCTGATGGCGAAAATCGCGACGTTGCCGAAGCGCGTGTGCAGCGTGGTGAAGTACAGGGCGCGATGGTCACGGTTACTATCGAAAAAAAGATTCGTGAAGGCGCCGATCTCGGCATCTTTAACGTCGACCGATTTGTGTGGTCAGATCAAAATAATGCAATTTCATATACGGTAAAGAACAATGGCGACACCGAAGTACGTCCGACCGGCGACATCATCATCTATACCTCAAGTGGTATTGAGGCTGCATCAGTGCCCGTCAATCCAGAAGGAAAATTGATTCCAAAAGGAGAATCAATAGTGTTTTCTGCAAACGTCCCATTGCATGATTTGTTTGGTAAATATAAGGCGTACTTGCGGGTTCACTATGGCACACAGACACAAGCGGAGCTACAAGACACCGCGTACTTCTATGCAGCTCCGTGGAAAAAGTTCCTTGCGTTGTTTGGGGGTATCATACTTATCGGCTTTGCGTGTATTATACTGCTCTACCGCCGGTTTGGAGGAGGTGACACTGACGACGTTGATCCATTACCACTGCATGTAAAAGATGGTGTTTCAAGCGCCGTACATCATGACATCGATATGAAACCTCGTATATGAATACATTCAGTTTAAAATATTTTGCACCACAACTTCTGTTTATTTTTTGTTCTGTTCTGTTTTATTTTATTGCTCCTGCAACCACACATGCAACGGGAAGTTTGTCGTTGTCAGTGACACCACCGTTTACCCAAATGGTGCTTACGCCAGGTGAAGTCTTTCGAAGTTACGTAAAGGTCGTCAACGTAAACCCTTACGAGCTTACTGTCTACGCGACGCCAGTAAACTTTAGCTCATCAGACGAAGAAGGGAATCCAAAATTTATTCCATTGGTCGGTGATCCTGTGGACAAAGCAACACTCGCGGGTTGGATTGATGTGTCGCAAAATCCCATTGTGATTCCGCGTGAATCTACTCAAGAGGTACCATTTACGATAAATGTTCCACAAAACGCTCCGCCGGGCGGGCACTTTGCAGCTATACTCATTGGTACGAAGCCACCAAAAGATGGCTCAAATATTGTGCACACCGCACAGGTGGTAACTTCGCTGTTTCTTGCTCGTGTTGCAGGTGATGTTCGTGAGGAGGGTCAGATTCGCGAACTGTCTGCTCAAAACTCGTACTCGGGTACGCCACGTACAGAGTTTTCGCTTCGTTTTGAAAACAACGGGAATGTCTATTTGCAACCACAAGGAGATATTACTATTTACAACATGTGGGGTACCGAGCGAGGTTTTATCCCTATCAATCAGTCAACAAACTTTGGTAATGTGCTTCCAAAAAGTATTCGCAAGTTTTCATTCATTTGGGAAGGGACTCCGTCATTTACCGATATCGGCCGTTACAAAGCTATTGCGACACTTACGTTTGGTGTTGATGCAAAACATTCTGTTGATCGCACTATTTATTTTTGGGTGATCCCTCTGAAGGCAACGCTTATCACCTTGGCACTGTTCTTTGGATTTTTTACGTTTTTGGTGTTTGCGATACGAATGTATATTCGTCGTGTTTTGCAAATGGCAGGCGTTGGCGAACAGTCACGCATGGTGGGAGGCTATGCGACTCGGGCAGAACAAGTCATACCACCGAAACGAACGGTGACCAAAAGGGAGCTTGTTGCGCCACTTCGTGCTGGAGTGCTTGATTTACGAAAGACGGTCGTCCATGAACAGATGAGTGACTCGCAGCCGCTTTCAATCGTGGAATTTTTGCGTGAATATCGCCGCTTTTTCCTTGCGCTCACTACTGGTTTTCTAGGTCTATCGCTTATCGTATGGTATGTCGTTGATGCGCGCACAACAGCACGACCTTACGAAGTAACCATGCATCAGGCAAACGGTGACGTTACACTCCACACGAAAGACATGGGTAGCTCACGAGCTGTTGCGTTACCACAAACAGGTGCTGACACGGGCGTCGCACAGCTAAAACAGCAGGTGGCAATTGTAAACGCAAGTGGGCCGGGAGGTGCGAGCTCTCGTGTGGTTGCACGCCTCGAGAAGGAAGGATTTGCCATCGGTGATATTTCTACCGACAAAGATCTGCGTGAAAAAAGTGTCATCATCACCAATGAATCTGATCTTCAGGGGGCAAAGCGTATAAGTGTATTACTTGGTGATGTGCCGCTATCAATTCGTCCGAAGGGTGAAGAAGCTGAGCCAAGCCTTTTGCTTATTATCGGTAAAGATCAGAATCAATGATGTGTTGTGATACACTGTACATAGTATAGATGTCGTTTATTCGCTATCTTCTCTCTCGCGTATGTTAAATCAGCGTGCACTCATTGTATCGACATTGCTTTTTCTCCTTATCATTGGTGGAATGTTTTTCTATGCGTACTCGAAGCGGAGCGAGTTTGCTAACACAGCATCGACACAGATTCCTGTTGTACAACCGCAACCGCAGGCAGAGGATGCTGTCCGTATCAATGCTGTGCATTTTTTCAAAGATGGAAAGCATACCATTGTTGGCGACATTATGATGCCAACGCCGTGTGATCTCCTCGAAGCAACATCAACAATCAGTGCTGGTACTCCAGAACAAATCACTATCGCCATTCATACGGTGAACCACACGCAAGCTTGCGCGCAGGTGCTGACACTTGAACGATTCCGCGTAGACTTTATCGCTGCAAAAGATGCGCACATTGAAGCTACGCTTGATGGCAAAAAAACTATTCTCAATTTGAAGGACGCAGAGCCAGGTATGAAACCAGAAACACTGCAAGATTTATACTTTAAAGGGTAGTGCTCCATGATACGTTCGCGAAGTACACTGAGAGTTTTTGCACTGATTGCTATCGCTCTTGTTTCTTTCGCAATCATTGGGCTGACGTACTACGAGTTTGTGTTGAAGCATCGCATCGGTGTCTCTGCGCGAGAAACTGCATTTCATAATGTTGCGCTCACGACCGAAGATGGCCGTGGCTTCGACAGTACGCAGCTTGGCAAAAAGCCGATGATTGTTGCCACCTGGGCGACATGGTGTCCATCGTGTAGCGATATGCTCACAACCCTCGGTGCGGTAAAGGCTGCGTATGGCGACCGTATTGAGGTTATTGCGGTAAACCGAAAAGAGGAAAAAAGTACTGTCGATTCTTTTCGCGCAGCCGTGTCACTACCAAAAAACATTACCTATGTGACCGACGGAGCAGATGCATATTTTAAAAATAGCGATGGCCGCTCGATGCCGGAAATAATTATCTACGACAAAGAAGGAAAGCTGCGTGAGCATGCACTTGCTGCGCTCAATAAAGCTGAGATTATTAAAATCTTGGAAGATCTGTTGCAGTCCAGTTAATACAAAAAAGGAGTACACTATAGCGATGCAACCACTTGCCACAAAGATACGCCCTCATACGCTCAACGAGTTTGCTGGGCAGGCGCATTTGGTAGGCGAGGGCAAGCCGCTTCGTGTGGCGATAGAGCAAAAGAAACTTTTCTCGTTTATCCTGTGGGGTCCACCTGGTGTAGGGAAGACGACACTTGCGCGCATTTACGCAGAGGCAATGGGTGCTGCGTTTTTTGAACTGTCTGCCGTAAGTGCCGGCAAGAGCGAGGTGCGCGACATTGTTGAAAAAGATAGCGACGGAAAAGCGAAGATACTCTTTCTCGACGAAATACATCGTTTCAATAAATCACAACAAGATTTTCTCTTACCGTTTGTGGAAAATGGTGCGCTCACACTCGTTGGTGCAACAACAGAAAATCCTTCCTTTGAAGTCATTAGTGCGTTACTTTCCCGATGCCGTGTCTTTACCCTCACCACACTCACTGCACATGAAATGGAACAGATTATTACGCGCACAGGCTTTGGGGTTCCTCCTGATGCACTTTTATGGCTCATCGAAATGGCAGACGGTGACGCGCGCCGAGCACTCGGCGTACTCGAACAAACGCATGCGCTCTATGGCAGCATCACCGTCGCACACCTTACCGAAGCATTGCAGTCAAAACATATCCGCTACGATAAAAAAGGCGACGAGCATTACAACACCATCAGTGCGTTTATAAAGAGCATGCGCGCCTCGCAGCCGGACGCAGCCATCTACTATCTATCGCGCATGCTCGCCGCGGGAGAAGATCCACTCTTTATTGCGCGCCGCATGGTCATTTTTGCGAGTGAAGATATCGGCATGGCGCAGCCCACCGCGCTTGTGGTTGCAAATGAGGTGTTTCGTGCGTGCGAAATCATTGGTTTGCCTGAATGTGAAATAAATCTGACACACGGTGTTACGTACCTTGCTTATGCACCGAAAGATAGACGCGCGTATGATGCGCTTCGTGCTGCACAGGCGGATGTAGCTCGCACCGGTTCGCTCGATATCCCGCTACAGGTTCGCAATGCACCAACAAAACTCATGAAAGACTCTGGTTATGATGCTGGATATGAAATGTACGCAAAGAATGATATGCGACCTCTGCTACTTCAAAAAAAGATCTATTACACACAGAAAGTCGTGGAAAATAAAAATGACCCGACGCAATAAGTGCTATACTTTCACTATCATTAGTTTTCATATATTTTATGAATGCAAAAACACTTGAGCATCTGTTCTTCTTTTTACTGCTTGCAGGGGTGTCCTACCTTGTGTGGCAGCTTTTGTATCCGTTTATGACGGCGATTGTACTTGCAATCATTATTGCTACCGTGTGCTACCCACTTTACGGGCGTGTACAGCGGCTTGTTGGGGAAAAACGAGTCGCGATCGGTTCGCTCATTACGACAATTATTGTATTTTGTGTTGTCGTCATTCCGCTCGGTTTACTCGGCTATTTTCTTTTCAATGAAGCTGCAGATTTTTATGCTGCGGTAAGTTCGGGGCGGTCAATTTCCGTTGCGCCGACGCTTACATTTTTACAGGACATGGAAGCTCGATATGCGCCAAAAGCAAATATCGATGTTACTACTTTTGCAAAAGATGGAGCAGGGTGGGTCGCGACGTCCTTCGGTCTTTTTTTCGCCTCAACAGCGAGCTTGGTCATGATGCTTACGCTAGCGTTTATCGGTCTCTATTATCTTTTCAAGGATGGTGACCTGCTTTTAAAAGCACTGATACGTATCTCACCACTCCCCGATAAACAAGATGCCAAGATTCTTGCGCGTCTCGCCGAGTCCGTTCGCTCTGTCCTTATCGGGAGGCTTTCTGTTGGTGTGTTGCAAGCAGTGCTGACGACGATTGGTTTTTTAATCTTTGGTGTACCACAAGCAGTCTTGTGGGGTATGGTTGCGGCGATTGCAGCGCTTGTGCCAATGGTCGGTACAGCGCTCGTCTTTATACCAACGATTGGCTATCTCCTTATATCAGAGTCATATACATCTGCTATCGAGCTAGCGGTATGGGGAATTGTAGTTGTTGGTCTTGTCGACAATCTTGTAGGTCCGTATCTGATGTCAAAAGGTTCTGCGCTGCACCCGTTTCTTGTGCTTGTGTCAGCCCTCGGCGGACTTTCGGTATTTGGGCCGATTGGTTTTATTCTTGGACCAGTGACCATGAGTTTCTTTGTTGCGCTTGTCGAAGTCTATGAAACATATATTTCTAAAATGAAATAGTATGCCAGATAGAGCGTTCATCAATAATTTTTTGAAGATCAATGGTGTGAGCGCTGATGCATCCGATGTGCAGGTTGGGCGTGTGCTCAAAGACGCTCACTGGACGGATGACGAAATAAAAACGGCGCTCACGATCCTTCGTGGTGATGTTGATGACTCAGGTATTGTTGCGGTGACCAAGCACGACGCTGCACTTTTTCGTCCCGATATTGATATTTCTTCACGGCAATTGTCTCGACTCCTCGGTGTTGATGTGATTGTTGACCCCTCACTTATTCATCATTCACATAGAAAACGGAGTAAGCAAAATTTCGTAAGAAATGAGCTTGCGATATGGACTATCATTATCTTATTGTCCATTATTCTTGCGCTTGTTATAGCGTGGCTTTTGATGTTTACCATGAAGATTGGTCCCTATCGCGATACGATCAGTTGGATACAGTAAGTTTGCGAAAAAGCAGTGTGGTGGTATGGTGTTTGCGACATATATGAAGCCACACACACGCATCGGTATTCTTTTTCTTAGTATCACGCTTTTCAGCGTATATTCGCTTTTTTCTCTGTTCAGAGAAGGACTTACCGCTTTTGTGTCGTCGTCTTTTCAAGAAGAGCGTGAGGGTATTCTCTTTGTAGGAGATGTGATGCTTGCACGCTCTGTGGAGGAGCGAGTGCATGAAGTAGGAGAAGTGCGTTTTTTGACAAT
>Ga0228698_1001583_pt1 | contig 10811 bp, 19 predicted proteins | sample McNCre117_Aug_MG_FD_178015 | JGI IMG/M metagenome (GOLD analysis project Ga0228698, IMG submission 178015) | Freshwater microbial communities from McNutts Creek, Athens, Georgia, United States - 1-17_Aug_MG | ecosystem: Environmental > Aquatic > Freshwater > Creek | place: USA: Georgia...
GCGTCTTCCATTTCATCGAAATGGCGGGCCACGATTTCGAGCTGCGTGGTCAGTGCCCACTCGGCGTTGTAGAGGCGGTCGGTAATCCAGTGTTTGACGCCGCCCACCAGTTCTTCGTCCTGCAAGAGCATCAGGTGGACATCGAGCAAAGCAGCCAATTCGCTGGGTGCCTCCTTGGGCCCCATGCGGGAGATGCTGTCTTGCAGGCGGTGGATTTCTTCCACCACCGCGTCACGTCCAGCGCGCACACGGGCGATTTCAGACTCGACCTCATCCTGCTGAATGAAGTAGTGCGCCACATCCACGCGGCTGGAGGCCACCAGCACCGCACGCCCGATGGCGATACCGCGGGAGACCGTGAGACCGTGGATGGAAAACGTCATGCGCTTACTCGCCTTCGCCGAACTTGTCGTTGATCAGCGCCAGCAGGGCATCCATGGCTTCTTGCTCCTGGGCACCGTTGGTCTCCAGTGTGATTTCTGCCCCCAGCCCGGCCGCCAGCATCATGACGCCCATGATGCTTTTGGCATTCACCCGGCGCTCGCCACGGGACATCCACACCTCGCACGGAAAACTGCCGGCGAGCTTGGTGAACTTGGCCGAGGCGCGCGCGTGCAGGCCCAGCTTATTGACTATGGTCGTGTTGGTGCTGATCATGGTTTTTTCGATGTTGGTTTTGTGGAGCCGTCACGGCCACTTGCATGATGCTTTGGGACCCGCCGGCCAGCGCACGGGTCACCAAAACGTCCAGGGGTTCGCTACGGTAATTGACGATGCGCAGCAGCATCGGCAAATTCACACCCGCTACGAGCTTGGAGTGAAAGCCGTCCACCACCTTTTGCGCCACGTTGCAGGGAGTAGCGCCGAACACATCGGTCAGCACCAGCACCTGGGAGGCCGTCAATCCGGCCAGCAGCGTCTTGGCGGCGAGGCGGGTGAGCTCAGGGTCTTCGTTGGCAGGCACATCCAGGGCCACCAAAGCAGCACCGGCATCCGGGAAAACATGCAGCACACACTCACGCAAGGCACTGGCAAGCGGGGCGTGGGCGATGAGGAGGATGCCTGTGTTCATGGTGTGTCGCGTATGGACGTCAATTATGGCGCCTTCGCATTGCGCGCCACCAGATAGGCTGCCACACACATCCCGCCATGCACCGCAAATGCGGCTTGCAGCGCCTGCGCCTCCGGCATGCCTGTGGTCTTGAATCCGTCCACCGACAAACCGATGCCCCACTGCACGGCAAACACGCCTGCAAAGATCACCAGGTTGTAGGCGGACAGCGCCCGCCCCGCCATGTGCCCCGGAAACGCCATCCCCACGGCGGGCTGCGCCAGCGCAGTCACGGTGCAGCTCACACACACCGAGCTCAAGAGCACGCCAGCCCACGCAGGATATGCGCCTCCAGCTATGATTAATATAGCAAGCAGAACAAAATTCAGTGGCATCCAGCGCCGGATCACTTTCTCGGCACCCCAGCCATTCCGGCTCAACCAAGGGTTGGCCATGCCCCACAGCCAGTACGCCAGTAGCATGGCGAGGTTGAGCCAAAACAAGCCGGTGGCGGCCTGCGCCGGGCTGTAACCCGCGACCTTGGTCATCCATGGCCCGGCCCACAAGGTTTGCAGGGCCACCATGCCCCCGTAGTTGAAGAAGCCCAGAGGCGCCAACCGGCGGAAATAGGGGTGACGCCAAATCTCGGCATACCCCTGCTCTGAAGAAGCATCTGTAGCCGCAGGTTCCACGGCGGATGGGGTGGGTGCATTGCGCTGCTCCCACACAGGCACTTGCCATCGGATGATGAGCACGCTGAGCACCACCAGCGCAGCCAGCACCATAAATATGCCCCGCCAGCCTACCCAAGGCATCAACCACTGCACCGGCAGCGTGGAGGCGACCATGCCAGAGGCCCCTACCATCAGCATCCAGGAGTTGGCCCGCATGAGTTGGTCCGGCGGATACCAGCGGCGATAACCGGTGAGCGGCGCCATGAGACACGCACACACCCCGACACCGCACAAAATCCTACCCAGCAGCAAACCCGCAAACTGATCTGCCGTCGCAAACGCCACGCAACCAGCCACCGCTGCCAGCAGAAACAGCAGCACGACTTTGCGCGGGCCATGGCGATCCAGCCAGCGCCCCAAGGGCAACTGCATGGCAGCAAACCCCAAAAAATAGCCCCCCGCCAACAGCCCTAAATCTGCCGAACGCAGCTGGAACTCCTGCACCAGCGTAGGCGCCAGGGTGGCAGTGATCGCCCGGATGAGTGCGGACAAAAAATAGGCCAGCGCAAAGGCGACAAACACAGCAATCGCTTTGTGCCGAGGAAGTTCATCAGATGGCATCAGGGCTCCAGCGTCATGGGTTCCGTCATGGTGTCCGGAAGGGCTGGCCCGTACACCGCAAGGTGGTAAATGTGCGCATCACGGACCATCCAGCGCAGTTGCGCCTCCAGAGGCTTGCCATCCGGCGCGCGGCCGGTTGCTCGCACACTCGTCGCCTGCCGCGCCCAGGTCGGCACCTGCAGAGCTTGCACAGTGGACGATGACGCGCCTAATGCCGCTAGCGCCTGCCGTTGCCATTCCTGCTGCATCGCCACGGCTGCTGCGGGTGTTGCTGCCTCCACATGGCTGGCGGCAAACAGCACTCCCTCGGCTTCGCAGCCGGCCATTTGCATTTGCACAGACACACCGCCGAGCGGCACAGCGCGCTCCGCAGTATCCGGCTTGCAAGGGAGCATGGCGCTCATGCCACCCACAGAGACTTTGCGCCAGTTCAGTGCAGGGCTGCAGGCAACTTGGCTGAGCGCTGCGAGCCATACAACACCCACGGAGAACGTTGTTCCTAACAACGATGCCGACTTACGCCTCCAACTCATTGCAATGCGCCGAAGACCTTGTTGAGTACGCTGCTGCCATAGGCCACCGGGTTTTGGCGTATTTTTTTCTCTTCCTCGGAGATCATGAAGTACAAGCCGTCCAGTGTTTTCCCGGTGACGTATTGCTGAATATTGGCGTCTTCTTTTTTCATCAGTCCTAATTCCGACGCCTTGCCAGCCAACTGGTTGTACTTATCTGCCAGCCCGACCTTGGCAGTGGCTTGGGTCACGATGGGCAAGAACTTCACACCCAAGGGCGTGCGTGTCTTGCTAGCAAAAAATTCTGTCACTGCCGTGTTACCACCACCCAGAATGCCTTTGGCGTCTTGCACGGTCATGGATTTCACGGCTTGCGCCAACAGGTCTTTGGCCATGGGTACTGCGGCTTCCGCACCCCGGTTCATCGAGGTCACCAACTCATCCACGCGTGCACCTTGGCCAAAGGTACGCAGCAATTTGGCAGCATCCTCCAAATAACCGGGCAAAGGAATGCGAACTTTTTCGTTGCCGAGGAATCCATCCACTGCGCCCAATTGAGCCACTGCGGCACTGGCCCCTTTTTCCAGTGCGAGTTTCAACCCTTGGCTGGCATCGGCGTTGCTCAGATCCGCGAGACTCAGGGCCTTGGCATGGGTATGCACCAACAAGCCTGCAAATGCCAGCGCGTTAAGCGATAAAGAATTAAACTGTCGACGGTCCATTGTGGATTCCTACTATGAAGAAACAGATTGTGGTGGGCAGCATCGTAGCTGCTTGTGTTCTGGGTGCTGCCGCATTATTGACAGGTGGAAGCCAAGCTGCGCCGGTCTCCACCTTTGTACTGCTGGACGGCAGCAAGAAAGCCACGAGCGACTTGCAAGGCCAAGTGACTTTGGTGAATTTTTGGGCCACCAGTTGCACTACTTGCGTCGCCGAAATGCCACACATGGTGGAAACTTACGAGAAATACAAAGGGCAGGGTTACTCCATGCTGGCCGTGGCCATGGCTTACGACCCCCCCAGCTACGTCGTCAATTTCGCGCAAACCCGGCAACTCCCTTTTGATGTCGCCATCGACAACACCGGTGCGGTCGCAAAGTCCTGGGGCGATGTCGCCTTAACGCCCACGAGCTATCTGGTGAACAAGCGCGGTGAAATCGTGAAGCGCTATGTCGGTCAACCTGATTTCGCGGAACTGCACCAACTGATAGAAAAACTCCTCAAAGAGGTTTAAATCCTGTTGGGGATTTCACGCGCTGCCCTATATCCATGACACCGACCCGTACCGAAGCCTCAGAGCAGCTTTCTGTCCATCGCGCCATGCACTCCCACGAAATGGAGGCAGTACGGACTCTTTTCCGGGAATATGCCGCCAGTTTGTCTGTAGACCTGTGCTTTCAGAATTTTGAGCACGAGCTCAGTGCTTTGCCGGGGGAATATGCCCCCGCGCGAGGCGCCTTGTTGATTGCGCGTGCAGGGGAGACTTGGGCGGGATGCTGTGCTTTACGCCCCTTGGACGCTTCCGACTACCCGAACGCTGCGGAAATGAAACGGCTTTATGTCAGGCCCGATTTTCGTCGCCTGGGCTTGGGACGTATCTTGGTGGAGGCAACACTAGATGCCGCACGCGAAGCAGGCTACGACTCTGTATTGCTCGATACGCTGGATGAAATGGAAACTGCCCGCGCGCTGTACGAAGACTTGGGCTTTGAAGAAGTGCCACCCTACTATTTCAATCCGATAGCAGGCGCACACTACCTCAAAGTGGCGCTTTAAACGCCACTTTGAGGCTTGAGCTTTAAGTGCGCGCTTGTGCCAGCAACGTGGCGGCGTCACTCACTTCAAACTTGCCGGGGCCTTCAATGTTCAGGGTGGCAACCTTGCCGTCTTTCACCAGCATCGAATAACGGTTGCTGCGCAAGCCCAAACCTTTGCCGGTCAAGTCCAAGGTCAATCCAGTCGCCTTAGTAAATGCAGCGTCACCGTCGCCCAACATACGCACCTTGGTGCCGGTCTTCTGGTCACGTGCCCAGGCGCCCATTACGAATGCATCGTTAACGCTGACGCACCAAATCTCGTCGACACCGGCAGCCTTGAATTGCTCCGCGCTCTCAACATAACCAGGCACATGCTTCGCAGAGCAAGTGGGGGTGAATGCACCGGGCAGCGCAAACAACGCAATAGTCTTGCCTGCAGTGGCTTTGGCCACGTCTACCGCGTTCGGACCAATGCTGCAGCCCTCCCCCTCTACCTCGGAATATTCCATCAACGTGGTTGCAGGAAGTGTGTCACCAACTTGAATCATGCTTGCTCCTTGTGCAATGTGTAAGTACCAATGAAAACGGCCCACATTGTGGGCCGTTTTCTATTCAACTGCAGTGTGGGGTCGTAAAGACTTAAACCGCAGCTGCCTTTTCCACCAAGCGGGTCGCAACCCAGTTCTTGGTCTTGGAAATGGGCTTGCTCTCTGTGATTTCGATCACATCGCCCAACTTGTACTCGCCCTTTTCGTCGTGGGCGTGGTACTTGCTGGTCTTTGCAACGATCTTGCCGTAGAGCTCGTGCTTCACACGGCGCTCAATCAGCACGGTCACAGTCTTAGCACGCTTGTCGCTGACCACCTTGCCAATCAAGGTGCGCTTGAGGGATTTTTTAGCTTCCGTCATTTATCGCTCCTTATTTGGCGGATTTTTCAGCGCTTTGCTTCTCGACAAGAATAGTCTTGGCGCGAGCAATATCACGGCGCGCAGAGCGCAGCGAAGCGGTGTTGTTGATCTGTTGCGTGGCTTTTTGCATACGCAGGCCAAAGTGGGCTTTTTGCAGCTCTTTGACTTCGTTTTGCAGGCCAGCAACGTCTTTTTGGCGCAGTTCAGCAGCTTTCGTCATTTCGATATCTCCTGAATTACTGGCCGATCATGCGGCTGACAAATGTAGTACGCAATGGCAGCTTGGCAGCGGCCAAACGGAAAGCTTCGCGAGCGAGTTCTTCGGGAACACCGACGATCTCAAACACGATCTTGCCGGGCTGAATTTCAGCCACGTAGTACTCGGGGTTACCTTTACCGTTACCCATACGCACTTCAGCAGGCTTTTGGGAAATCGGTTTGTCAGGGAACACGCGGATCCAGATACGACCACCACGCTTCACGTGACGGGAAATTGCACGACGTGCAGCTTCGATCTGGCGAGCCGTCAAACGGCCGCGGTCAGTACATTTGAGACCGAAGTCACCGAAGGCAACCGAGCTTCCGCGGGTTGCGATACCGGTGTTACGGCCCTTTTGCTCTTTGCGGTATTTCCGGCGAGCGGGTTGCAACATGATTATTCTCCTTTACCGTCAGCTGCTGCAGCTGGCGCGGCGACTTTGCGAACGCGCTTAACGGCGGGTTTAGCGTCAGCACCAAGTGCTTCTGCGGGTTTGTCGCTGCCATCAGCAGGAGCGGCATTGCCACCTGCGGGACGACGTGCACCACGAGGAGCAGCGCCTGGGCGTGCACCACGATCGTCACGGCGAGGACCGCGTGGACGACGCTCTTCTTCAGCGCGGGGCTCAACGGCTGCAGGCAGATCGTTGCGACCCAAGGTATCACCCTTGTAGACCCACACCTTCACACCAATGATACCGTAGGTCGTCTTGGCTTCGGAAGTACCGTAGTCGATATCAGCACGCAGTGTGTGCAAAGGCACGCGGCCTTCACGGTACCACTCGGTACGTGCGATTTCGATACCGTTCAAACGACCGGACGACATGATCTTGATACCCAAAGCGCCCAAACGCATAGCGTTTTGCATGGCGCGCTTCATGGCACGGCGGAACATGATGCGCTTTTCGAGCTGTTGGGTGATGCTGTCAGCGATCAGCTTTGCATCGATTTCGGGCTTGCGCACTTCTTCGATGTTCACTGCCACTGGCACGCCCAATTGCTTGCCGAGGTCACGCTTCAAGTTCTCAATGTCTTCGCCCTTCTTGCCGATCACCACGCCCGGACGAGCCGAGAAAATGGTGATACGTGCGTTCTTGGCAGGACGCTCGATCAGAATGCGGGAAACCGAGGCGTTCTTCAGTTTGGCCTTCAGGTATTCGCGCACCTTGATGTCTTCCGACAGCATGCCGGCGAAATCACGGTTGCTTGCGTACCAGCGAGAAGACCAGTTACGGCTGATCGCCAAACGAAAGCCGGTTGGGTGGATTTTTTGTCCCATATCTTCCTGGCCTCTTTCAGTTTCCAACCGTCACGTACACATGGCACGTGGGTTTGCGGATTTGATTGCCACGACCCTTAGCACGGGCTGTGAAGCGACGCAGAGAAGCACCTTGCTCAACGTAGATGGTTTTAACCTTCAATTCGTCGATATCGGCGCCGTCATTGTGCTCAGCGTTGGCAATAGCGGACTCCAAAACCTTCTTGATGATCACAGCAGCTTTTTTCTGTGTGAATTGCAAGATGTTCAGAGCTTGATCAACTTTCTTGCCGCGGATCAGGTCCGCGACCAGACGACCCTTGTCAACAGACAAACGGACGCCACGAAGGGTTGCACGAGTTTCCATGGTCACCTCCTTATTTCTTCTGGACTTTTTTGTCCGCAGGGTGACCCTTGAAAGTACGTGTGAGCGCGAACTCACCCAACTTGTGGCCAACCATTTGATCGGTGATATAGACAGGAACGTGCTGCTTGCCGTTGTGAACGGCGATGGTCAAGCCGATGAACTCGGGCAGGATCATGGAGCGACGGGACCAAGTCTTAATCGGCTTCTTGTCCTTGGTTGCCACGGCCTTTTCGGTCTTGGCAATCAGGTGATGGTCGACGAAAGGACCTTTTTTCAGTGAACGAGTCATTTACCTACCCCTTACTTCTTGCGACGCGACACGATCATGACCTGCGTGCGCTTGTTGTTACGGGTACGGTAGCCCTTGGTCAGATTACCCCAAGGATCGACTGCATGACGGCCTTCACCGGTCTTGCCTTCACCACCACCGTGCGGGTGGTCAACAGGGTTCATCACCACACCACGGACGGTTGGGCGGATACCCATCCAACGCTTCACACCGGCCTTGCCCAATTGGCGCAGGCTGTGTTCTTCGTTGGCCACTTGACCGATGGTCGCGCGGCAGTCGATGTGAATCTTGCGGACTTCGCCGGAACGTACACGCACCTGGGCGTATGTACCTTCACGCGCCAACAACGTGGCAGAAGTACCGGCAGAGCGGATGATCTGAGCGCCCTTGCCCACTTGCAACTCTACGCAATGGATGATGGAACCCACTGGAATGTTGCGGATAGGCAATGTGTTACCTACGCGGATAGGAGCTTCGGAACCGTTTTGAATGGTTGCGCCGACTTCCAAGCCACGGGGGGCGATGATGTACTTGCGTTCACCATCTGCATAGCACACCAAAGCGATGTGTGCAGAGCGGTTTGGATCGTACTCAATGCGTTCCACCTTCGCGGGGATGCCATCCTTGTTACGGACGAAATCCACTACGCGGTAGTGATGCTTGTGACCACCACCCTTGTGACGGGTCGTGATGTGGCCGTTGTTGTTACGGCCGGCTTGCTGGAACTGGGGTTCCAACAAAGCTGCATGAGGCGCACCCTTGTACAGGTGGTCACGCGAAATCTTCACCACGCCACGACGGCCTGGGGAAGTAGGTTTCATTTTAATGACAGCCATAATTACGCAGCCTCCCCACCGAGGTTCAGCTCTTGACCGGGCTTCAGGGTCACGTAGGCTTTGCGAACATTGTCGCGGCGGCCGACGGACTTGCCAAAACGCTTGGTCTTGCCTTTGGTGTTCACCACAGAAACGCCCTTGACTTCGACCTTGAACATCAGTTCAACAGCGGCCTTGATCTCGTATTTGGTAGCGTCTTGCAGCACTTTGAAAGTCACGGCATTGCTCTTTTCGGCAACCATAGTGGCCTTTTCGGACACGATGGGGGCGACGAGCACTTGCATCAAACGACCTTCGTCGAATTTGGTCAGATTGGGACCGTGGCTCATGCAAACATCTCCTTGAGTTTGTCCATGGCAGCCTTGGTTACCAATACCTTGCGGTAGTGAACCAGCGACAGAGGATCAGCATAACGGGGCTCAACCACCAGAACGTTCACCAGGTTGCGGGATGCCAAGTACAGGTTTTCGTCAACCTCGTCAGCGATCACCAACACGGATTCCAGATTCATTGCCTTGAACTTAGCAGCCAAAGCCTTGGTTTTGGGAGACTCCACCTTGAGGGAATCAACCACAGCCAAACGGCCTTCGCGAACCAGCTGAGACAAAATAGAAGCCATACCAGCGCGGTACATCTTCTTGTTGATCTTCTGGCCGAAGTTTTCATCGGGCATGTTTGGGAAAATACGACCGCCACCACGCCACAGTGGGGACGATGTCATACCGGCACGCGCGTTACCAGTTCCCTTTTGCTTGAAAGGCTTCTTGGTGCTGTGCTTGACCTGTTCACGGTCTTTTTGAGCACGAGTACCTTGGCGGGCATTAGCCTGGAAGGCCACGACCACTTGGTGCACCAGATCTTCGTTGTAGTCACGACCAAACACGGCTTCAGGAGCATCGTATTTGGAAGTTGCCTGACCTTGTTCATTCAGGAGTTCGACTTGCATCAGTTCGCTCCTTGAGAGGCTTTGGCTTTAACAGCGGGACGCACGGTCACGAAACCGCCCTTGGATCCAGGAATAGCACCTTTGATCAACAAGAGTTGGCGGGCTTCATCCACACGAATCACGTCCAGATTTTGGGTCGTCACGGTGGCATCACCCAAGTGACCTGTCATGCGCTTACCGGGGAAAACGCGACCAGGATCTTGAGCCATACCGATAGAACCGGGCACATTGTGCGAGCGGCTGTTACCGTGCGAAGCGCGCTGGGAAGACATGTTGTGGCGCTTGATGGTGCCGGCATAGCCTTTACCGATCGAAGTACCTTGCACATCCACCTTTTGACCTACGGAGAACACGTCTGTCACAGGCACAGTAGCGCCTGCAGCGTATTTCGCAGCAGATTCAGCAGTCACGCGGAATTCTTGAATGATTTCGCCAGCTTCAACACCGGCTTTGGCCAGATGGCCAGCAACGGGCTTGGTGATACGCGAAGCTTTGCGCGCACCAAACGTAACCTGCAAGGCCACGTAGCCGTCGTTCTCTTGGGTTTTCACCTGTGTCACACGGTTGTTAGACACATCCACCACGGTAACGGGAACTGCGTCCCCGTCGTCCGTGAATAGACGCATCATGCCAACTTTGCGACCCAGCAACCCTAAGTGATTGCTAAGACTCATTGTTTTCTCCGTAACCCCCACCCACAGCAACTTCAATTGGCTGCTGTGTTTTTACAGTGGGAGACTGTTAATAAAACCCTGCACCTCAGCCAAGGGCCAAAGAGCAGAGCCAGCGAGTATAGCTCGGGCTTGCGACATGCGCAAGCCCTCGTTACTCACATAAGAAATCCCGTGCTTACGCACAGGATTGCTGCGTTTATTGCAGCTTGATTTCCACGTCCACACCAGCGGGCAGGTCGAGCTTCATCAAAGCATCCACGGTTTTATCCGTAGGATCCACGATGTCCATCAAACGCTGGTGCGTACGAATTTCGAACTGATCGCGACTGGCTTTGTTCACGTGAGGCGAACGCAGAATGTCGAAACGCTTCATGCGGGTTGGCAAAGGCACGGGGCCCTTGACAATCGCACCGGTGCGCTTGGCAGTGTCAACGATTTCAGCTGCCGACTGGTCGATCAGCTTGTAGTCAAACGCCTTCAGGCGGATGCGGATTTTTTGCTTGGCGGCCATGGTAATTCCTTACGTTCTGAATTACGCGATGATTTTGGCAACCACGCCAGCGCCCACGGTACGGCCGCCTTCGCGAATAGCGAAACGCAGACCTTCTTCCATAGCGATGGGGTTGATCAATTTCACAGTGATGGACACGTTGTCACCA
>Ga0228698_1001584_pt1 | contig 10805 bp, 19 predicted proteins | sample McNCre117_Aug_MG_FD_178015 | JGI IMG/M metagenome (GOLD analysis project Ga0228698, IMG submission 178015) | Freshwater microbial communities from McNutts Creek, Athens, Georgia, United States - 1-17_Aug_MG | ecosystem: Environmental > Aquatic > Freshwater > Creek | place: USA: Georgia...
CGACCCAGCGCCGGTGGTAGGCGTCGTAGCCGCATCCGCGGTCCCCGCTTGCGTCTTCTTGGTGGATTCGCGGGCCATCTTGAGCGTGATTTCCCCGCTCTTGAGCTTGGCGAGAACCTCCGGGTTCTGCCAGATTTGCTTCATGCGCGAATACTGCGATTGCGCGCTTTCGTAGGTAATGCCGCGAGCCTTCATCAAGGTCGCGACGACATCGGCACGGCTGAGCTTTTCACTTTGAATCAGTTCCGTGATTTCGATGTAGTAGGACTCGGCCTTGGCGACGGTGTCATCGTAGCCCTTGATGAGTGTGAGCAGGCCGGTGTGGACCTTGGCTTCCGGCTGCGTCTTGGCTTTCGCGTCCGTCTGAGGCTTCGGGCTGGCCGGAGCGACAGCAGTGCCAGTGGCACCACCAGTGTCAGCGGCGAGGAAGAGAAGGGCGAGGGTGAGTTTCGATTTCATGTGACGTGTTGTTTTTTGGTTTTGTTTTTGGTTTTTGCTACGTTGCAAATTGCTACTCAGCGATCTGAACGAGGCGGTTCTGTGACGAGAGACACTATAGGCTAATTGTTGCCTAAATGCAACAAATAATTTTGATTAAGTTGAAAATAATTTAACACTAACTAACAAAAAGATGAGAGATTGCCGACTCAGCGGGATCGGACCGCTGCTCGGCGTTACTTCCATCCGGTTTCGTCGTCTGTCCTGGATGGCATGGTGCATCACCTTCCTTTCGTTTTAGTTTTTGTGAATTGTCTAATGTATAGTTCGCGTGATCTTCACAGAGAAGCACGGTCTTCGTCTCGGTAAGATACACTTCAACAGTCCCTTGGACAATACGACCACTAATGTTACAGAGTGGGCAAAGTTTCATTGTGGCTTGGTTTGGTTGAGGATTTCGCGGGTGTTGTTCACGGCTTCTCCCGCGTGCTTGCCGCGAGTTTCGTTAATGCAATCAACAACGGCTTGACTGATTTTATAGATGTTCATAGGTGTCTAATGGCTTTATATTGCGCTGCATGTGGTTTGTCTTTACTGTGGTTGGGTTGGTATTTGAACGTGATCTGTTTGTGCAGCCATTCTTCTTGGTTTTGCCAGACGTTGCAACGTTGCAATTCTGTCAGAGGGCCGGGAGAAACGTTAAACATGCCCCATTTTGGACTACGCACTACAAACGAACCAAGCATTCCAGTCGGCACTTTACCTTCTTGGTGGCTTGAACGCTTGCTAAATCCAAGGTTGTCCATTCCCTGTAGATTGGCGTTATGCATACGTTCTTCAAAGCCCACGATGGTAGCCTCTTCATCTGCAAAAGGCTTGAACTTGAGCATGTAACCTTCTCTTGCAGTTGAACGTCCTTGCTTGTAAGGAGAACGTGCAGTGCGGGCAATCATACCTTCCCATCCCGCTTCGATATACTGCTGCTCTAAAGCATACACATCTTCAACCGAGAAAGCCCAACGGGGTAGCACTGTGCGATGGTGTGCGCCTGTTTCCGTGAGGAAATGGGATAGCCATCCAGCCCGTCCTTGGTAATCATCGTCAACACCCCAAACATCGAAGATGTGATACTTGAAGTCAGGAGCACCATCACGCGCCATCACCTTAGATTGGACGGTGTTGAAATCATCAAGCAACCCGTCGGTATAGGTGAGCAACTCTCCATCGAGCCGCATTCCACCAAAGTCTTTTTGCAACGTTGCAACGATATGCCGATTGGGGATTTGGATTAGCTTGCGGCTAACCGCGCCTAGGTCCCCGTTAAGGCAACGGATGCCGTCCATCTTCTCCGTGCATAGTAGTGGGCCCTCTACAAGGAGTGTAGAGAGGATGGATTCAGTCGGACGCTGACTATACGCCAGCATTGGTCGTGGGTAGGCTTGCATCATTGCAATTTGAATGGTGGTAGGCCGTGGACGCAACGTGCAATCGCAATTTTCAATGCACGCTGTTCCGCGATAGGCCAGTTTGCAACCCTGTTTCGCTGTGAAGAGTAGACCAATTGATTCCTCCTATTCCACAAATAGGTGAACATCCACTTAACGCGGCATGTAACTTTAATCGAGGTAGTCATATTGGTGTTCTCCAGCGTCTCGCTCATCCTCTGCGCCCATGCAGGCTTTACAGATAGAGAAGCGACTTGTGATCGGGAGCGTCTTACCGCAGACGCATTTCATGTTCACTTGTTTGCCCGTTTCCGGGTCAAAGTCAGGGCAGCAGCCCGCCTCATGTCCGCAGCATGGCCAATCTTCGCAGGTCATATTATAGGTGTTCGTAGGTCCAGAGGACAAGGGATAGCGTCGTGCCGATGATGACGCCAATGCCGATTGCTTGCAAGATTGCAACGATGCAATCTCTCCGATGAGCCGCCTTGCGACGGCGGCGTTCTTGCCTGATGTAATTAAGGATTGTTTCTTGTTGTTGCGGTTTCATACTGTAGCAATAATATAACAGGTTCTGCTATAATGTCAAGCTACTTCTTTAGCCGGAGATAGGGCACGGTGATTTTGATTTTGTTCTTGGCGCGGTTGATGTTGGTGGTGACCTTGACACCCGTCGCAGATTTAATGCGGTATCGCAGGAGGGAAGGGTTGTGCTGGTAGGTCAGCGGTATTTCATCGAAGTTGAAGGTGATGTTTTGCCCTTCGTTGGCAGCTTGTAAGCACTGGCCGAAGAAATTCAGCGGCGTGGGGGCGTTGGAGAAGTGAATGATGACGTATTCGCCCCGTGTAACACCCCGAGCCTTGGCAAACAGTTGGTCAACATTCGTATTCTTGGCCAACTGAGATGGGTTGACTAGGTAGGAATGGTGAGCGGCGAGTAGGCTTCGATGGACTTGGACTTCGATACTTGCAACGTTGCAATTGTTTGCTGCAATCTGTCGAATAGTGAAGGGCAGCGTGCGCTTTGATACCGAGTATAGGTCTTGGTAGGTGATGAGGTCTTCCTCATTATTGATAGTTACGATCATAATAATCTTTGTGTGGGTTGCGTTGTGTGGTTGTGAGTGTTATAGTAGAGTATGAATGCGAATACTAACTTGCATCGGATGCGCGCCATAGCCTCGGGAGCAGACCTTGCGGAAGCTCTCGCCCCTGAATTGCCTTCAACACATGAAGTGTTGATTCCAGAGCTAGTTCGTGAGGGTGGGGCGCATCCAAATCAGCAGGTGTCCCCGCGAGAACAGATGCAAATGATGCGTGAATGGGCGGCGGGCGTGCCTGTATCTGAGGTTGAAGCTCGGTATGGGGTGTCTCGTGGATATATCCGTGCGGCCATGCAGCGTCGGTTTGGCTCGCGGGAAGCGATGCTTGCAGCGTTGCAAAACCTTGTGACCGAGAACGCTGTGGGCGTGCAGATGATCGCTCAAGAGAAGATTCATGAGCTTTCAGGGGCACAGGCAGTGTTCGCGGGGAAACTGCTGGTGGAAACAATGGTGACCTTGGATAAACACATCCAAGCACAACCCAAGACGGTGAACTTTGGCGCAATGAAGGCATTGGGGAATACGCTTAAAGCAATTCAAAAGGTTGTTGGACCGTCAGATGCCCCTTCCCAGCCTTCTTGAGTTTGTCGTTGGTAGCCTGTAAGGATTCGTTTGTGGCCGTCAACAACGCGTTGATAGGCTCGCGCAAATCGGGAAAGCACTTAATAAGGGCTTGAACAAATTGCAACATTGCAAGGTTCTTGGCTTCGCAGTTGAGCTTACACTCTTTGCCGCATTCTTCTTTGCTCAGGGCTTCTGCGACAACAAGCATTGCTTCCTTATGCTGGTAGAAGCGATGTAGATGGACGAATAGGTCCGTAATGATTGCCCCTGCACGCTCGATGGCGAGGTCTTGCACGAGCATTTCGAATAGTGAGGGAGGTTGTTTATCGGGCATTTTTGTATGGTGTTGGTGTGATTGATTGTCCGCAGGGCCAGAACAGGGGCATGGTGGATGGCTCGGGCCACTGGTATGCCTCATACCACCTTGGCATGTCCGCCTTGAGCGCGGCGCGATGGGATGCAGTTACAGCATCTAGCCTGAGCCACCACGGTTCTTCGTAGGTGTGATTGTTGATGATGGTCTTGACTTCCTCGGTGTAGAACAGGTCAATGATGTTGTGGTTTTGTGTGCGTATTTGCAGCTCCATCGCACACACTAATCCAAGGCGATACACTGCACCGCGGTATGTGAGCCACATACGGATGCATGGGTGGTCATATTCACCACGGGGATATGCTTGACCACTGGATAAATGATCGGGCGTGGTGGGCAGTTGCCAGTCTTCGATCTGTTGCAACGTTGCAAGTATCCTAAGGGACGTGCTGACGTTGTGTTGCAGGTGCTTGTCGTGCAGCAAGCTGGCACTCGCTACGAAACTAGGCACGGGAATGTATAAGAGAATCTTCATACTATTCTTCGTCGGAGGGGAGGCAATTGGAGCAGATGCCCGATATGAGGGCTTCACGCTCGTCTGCGCTCAGTTTGGGCAGCGCGTTTTGGATCAACGCGCCACGTCGCCATGCTTGGTAGCCTACACGGGGAACCGTGATGATTTGTTCCTTCTGGCCGAAGGGACATTTTGTTACAACGTTGCAACTTGGTTCGGGGCTAGTTTCGGGGCGGGTTTGGGATGAGGAGTTCTGCATGAGAGTAATATACATGTTATTGTTAGTTTGTCAAGTAGTAAATTCAATTGCATCGTTGCGATTTTCGGGCTGCATTGAATCGGCTTTTTGTCAACTACACAAACAGGTAAAACGATGGAATGATAACAATGGCTAATACGAGTTACTCTGTTGAGTATAACAGCAGATAATTTGCAACAGGGGCGGTTTTGGCTTGCAACGCTCGATGAAAGGAGGGTGTTGCAACTCTGTAAGTGCCTGATTTCCAAGGGGTTACGACGAAAACAGGGTTGTTATATTAGCATTTTGTTATAACAATTTGTGCTGTAGGAACATGTTGGTTAGATACTAGATTATTATTAGTAAATATAAATATAAATATAATAATAAAATAGTAGTAATACCAATAGTCCGGTGGGTGTTATATGCTGTTATCGGTTGCAATCGGCGTAAGTGGCTGATTTTCAAGGGGTTACATTGTTATGGGTGTTATGAAAGTGATGGATTCTCAAACTTGAGACTTGACAAACAGAAAACAGGGTTGGGGAGTGGGTTGCAACGGTGCAATTCATATTGATCGGGGCACAAAAAACCCCGCCGCCCTTGTGGGACGACGGGGTGTTGGTGTGGTGGGTGGTGGGCTAGGCCGTTAGCTCTTGCATCACCTTCTCGGTGATGGTCAGCCAAGTGGTGATGCGGTTATCGCCACAGGCTTTGCTTCGCAGGACACGCTGGTGCTCTGCGTTGGTGTTGACCACCAGCGCCGCATCGAAGGGGCCGTTCTCCACCACACAGATCAGCACCGCCTCTTTCGTGGGGGCTTGGAACAGCGGGGTGTCTTGGACGCTAACCAACTGGGCTTGCTTCTTAGTCAACAGCCATTCTGCTTTACCCGTCGGATGTGGGCATTTGAGGTAGAGGCCCATCTTAGTCTTGCGCCTCCTGTTGAGCTGCGGGAGCAGCCTCGTTGATGCGAGTGACCTTCACAGTGTCAACTGCGAGTTCTGCGGGCAGATTGGCGACGATGCCTCTCTCGATGTAAGGGCGGAGGGTGTTGAGGTCAACGACCTGATCGCCGTTAAGCTTGAGGGTGAGACGAACGCGGATGTGTTGCATTGTTTTGTGGTTTCTACTTGGTTTTTGTTTGCTTGGCTTCTGCGGGTTGCGATGCTACATACTGATGCAGGATCGTGAGCGCAGGAGAATCGTATCGCTGAGGACGTTTGTTGGTGATTTGCCGGACCTTTGCAACGTTGCAAGCCACTCGGAGAGCGTCTTGAACTTCGGCTTCGTGGATGCCGGGGCACTTGAGGGCTTTGAGGAACTCGATCACAGAGTCCACAGTGTAGACTTGTGTGCGGTCGAGGAGGCTATCTAGCAGTTGATATACGGGATGGTTGTGGTTCATGTTTATTGTTGTGTTTGAGGGGAAAGTCGTTGCAACGTTGCAATTGAGTTGATGGCTAGTTTGTCCAGCCGTTGAGCATCGCGACTGCGCTTGCGCCGGGACCAGCACCGGCGATCTTGTAGAGAACGTAGTCGGTCTTGGTCTTGATGAGCGGCAAGTAGTCGCCGTAGTAGTGCTGCGTGGTCTGAGGGCGACCCGAGTGCTCGATGTGATTCACCATGTCATTCATGGCTTGCACACAATTACGCAGGGCCTCGTGCTTGTCCTCGGGGATGGAGGCGAGCACCTTATCAAGCATGGGCTGGTTGATCTGGGTTTTGGTTTGGGTTTGGTTTTTCATAGGTTTATAGTATAACTGGAGATAACGGATTTGTCAAGCGGGAATGTTCAGGATTGCGACGTTGCAATTTTTGCTTGGTCTAATTGGCGGAGAGCCTCAACAGAATAGGGGATGCGCTCGACAGCGCAGGTGCGCCGAACACAGATGACGTTACGCACACGCCAACGGATGGGATCGTTTGCCCAAAAGGACAGAGGGTTGTTGCGCCGTTGGTATCGCAGCGTTCGAGCGAAGCTGTCGCGATCTTGTTGTGTGTATGTGGGCATGTGTGTGTTTAGTTGAGGGTGAAGTAGTGGGTCGGGACGAGGTAGCCTGCGGCGTTGCGCTTAACACGAGTGATGATTACCCGTGCATTACGCAGGAGGAAGTGGACGGGGCATTGATCTTTCCAGTTGGAGAGGGTGGGGATAGTGTAGTGGTTTTGCATGTCGATAGTATAACTGGAGATAACGGATTTGTCAAGCGTGGAGTTGAGCAGAATTGCAACGATGCAATTGGAGGCAACGCGTCAACAATCGACCTAACACACGCCGCGTCATCCACACGCCCATGTCCTTGTAGGGCGTAGGGCGTGCGCGCTCGCGCGTTTCCCTTCGCCTTCAAAGGGGAAAGGAAAGATGCGCGTGTGAGACGGCGGATTACTACGTTGCAATTGGGGCAAAAAAAAGCCCCATGCGCTTGCGGCGCATGGGGCTGTGGGGCGGTGGGGCGGTTACTTCCCGGCAGTCTCCAAATCAGCGAAATAGTCGGTCACGAGAGAAAGGGCTTCCTCCGCGGTGCATCCGGCGGCTTTCGCATACTGCCAGTAGGCAGCGGCGGCAGTTTTGACTCGGTCCTCTTTAGAGAGGCCGGTCTTGGCGTCTGCTGCGGCCTTCGCTTGGGGGCTGTCCGGGCTCGGGCCGGTGCTCGTATTGGCGGGGGCGTTACCTTCGGGGCGGGCACCCTTGGGGGTGACGGCAGGCTGCTCAAGGGCTTGCTCGACGGTCATCCCCTTGCCGATAACGTCGCGTTGGATGCGAAGCTCACCCAAGCCCGCTTCCTGTGCGGCGAGCACGTTCTTGCGAAGCTCCGCTTCACGAGCGGCTTTTTCCTCCGCTGACATCGCCTTGGCGTCGGGGGTGTTCTTCTCCGAGACGGCGGGCCATGCCAGATTGAGAATCTGGGTGATCGTGGGCTGCTTTGCAGCTACGAACTGGTCGATAAACGCAGTGACGTAGGCTTTACCGTCTTCCGTGGTGGTGTCGATGCTGTTCACCTTGGCATCGCGTTCAGCCATTTTCGTGGCCGCACCCTTGATCGCATTCTCCACGAGGGTGCGGCACTGCTGCCGGGTGAGCTTGCTCTCATCCGCCTCCTTACGGGTGGCGTCTGCCGTGAACTTGCGCTTGTTCGTCACGACCGTCTCGGCGTCGAAAAGGGCGACGTAAGTGGTGACGAGGGTTTTGCTGGCAACGATCACCGTGGGGGCGGTGACGGTGGTGGTGGTGGGTGCGATTGCGGTTTGTGTGCTCATATGCGGTTTCTGTTTTTGCCGGTGTCGTTTGCGGCGGATTTGTTCGACGCCGAGACAATGGCCCATCAGTGGCTATTTGTCAAGCTGAGGATGATTTTACTCTGGAAATTGACCTTTTTGGGGTGGCGTTGCAACGTTGTAATTTCTCGGCTTGGTCGAGGTTGGTCCGTTAGCGATTTGCCCAGCAATCGGCCCAAAGCGCGCATAATGCGCTCAGGCATTATGCTTGCGCCTGCTCTTACGCATTATGCTTAGGGGTAGCACCTACACGCGCGCTGCGTTGGTGTGATCTGTGCGCTGCCCACCCACCCACCCACCTACACCCCGCGCCCCCGCACATATAAGATTATCGAGACCTCCCCACGGATTTTTAACCAAAGGCATAACAGCGTCTAACAAAGTTGGAAACTCCAAGTCGTGCCGCACCCACAGATCACGCACTTCTACCGCCCACGGCTCCCGCACCCACGTCGGAAACTTGTGTAGACAAATAATTGCAACGTTGCAATAACTCCTATTCATTGACTTGCACAATCAGCGATTGCCCCCCGGTCGTAGTAAATTTAATGTGTGTCCAGCCTGTTGGCGTTTCCGAGGTAGAGTCTGTTCCATTAACGAATTCACGCATAACCAGCCCTGACTGGGCTGTAGACAGGTTGAAATCGTAATACTCGAAAGCCCCCACCGTTGTTGCTGGATAGTGATAGCCGGGGCTAGCTCCTTCAATGCTGTAGAAGTTTTCAACGGTATTACTATTGTTAATGGCTAACAATATATCGGCTCCTGAGTAACCGCTGCTTAACGCCAACTCGTAGGGGCTACCATTTACAGGCAACGTCCAAGACGCTGGCTCTGTGCAACCCCCATCAACATTGAACCAATATGAAAAATAGGCAGTGGCGGTAGGAGATATGGGGAGTTGCACTTGTGTGCCCTCTCCCGAGGTGGCCAGATTCAAGGTGCCGTTGTGAGATAGTTTAAACTCCATTGCCGTTCCTGCATAATTAGTGCCGGAGTAAAGCAACGCCCGTTTCACTTTCACTCCGTATGTCCGCTCCGCGGAATCTTGCAACAATGCAACTGCCACCGTTTCCGACCCATCAAAACGCAAGCCCGAAGTATCAAGCTCTGCCGACGTGAGAATTGATCCCACTACCGTTCCTCCCGTAGTGCAGCGGAACGCTTGCAGCAGCGTAGTTTGGTTCCCAAAGTTCTGATTGGAGCGCAACCCTAAGTAGAAGTCCTCCCCCACTGAGCACTCCGACCCCGTCGAAGATGTTATCGTGGTATAGGCATCGGGCAGTTCCCATACGAGTGTGCGCCCGTTCCATTGCCGAACTATCGAAAAGACTCCACGAGAATCCAATTGAGCGATTCGATACCCGCGTGCGCCCTGTGGTGCGGGGAGAGAAGTTGCAAGTTGCAACGTTGCAAAAGGACCGCTGAGCGTGAAGTATCGGCCCTCGGCGTGCTCCAGCAACATGAACCAGCACGGAAAAGTCTGCGCCTTGTTCGCGCCATTACGGATGATGAAGGAAGGAGGATGTGTAGGCATATGGGTAGAATGGTTTCTTTGTTATACAATGTAACCCAATTACCCCTTAAAGTCAAGCGAAATATTGACACCCGCGTAAGAATATGCTAAAGTATAACAAGTAACCCACACGTCTATGAACTCCCTCAAATAAATTAAATTGCAACGTTGCAATGGACATTAAAGACCTTACTCCCGGTGACCGTATTTGGTATTGGTTCGATGAAGAACGCAAAGCAACTGCGATCATTGGAGAAGTGCGACACCAAGACACCGAAGACAACGCTCGCCCCCGCGTTAGCTTGGTGTTCCTGCACCCAAACTTTCTCAACTGGACGAAGCGACACAGCGTCAAATATATCGACTCCGATCCCGAAGTGCCTAAGCAGGGGCATTGGGAGGAATACTAATCACATGCCTAACCCGCAACAAATCAAAGATCAGCGCACCGTCCTCTGGATGGCGGCGTTTTTGTTCATCCTCACACTTCTTGCAATGTTGCAATCCGGCTGCACTTCCTACAACTCGCATGTGGTGGCTCGCTCCGACTCCGTTTCTGGATACGCCAAAGACGAAGGTGGGTATGGTGCCGCCTATACGCACCGTGTCGAATACCGCTAACCGCTAAATTATGAAAACCATCGCTCAAAAGATCGTCCTCCTTGCAAAGCAGGAAGTTGGCGTTGAAGAAATCAACGGCACCAACAAAGGCCCGAGAGTCGACGAATACAAAGCCGCCACCAACCTGCCTCCACATGAATCGTGGGCGTGGTGCGCAGCCTTCGTGGATTGGCTTGTAATGCAAGCCATGAAAACGGATGGACCATACACGTTCAAGCGTCCCACCACCGCCGGTGCATGGGACCTAGAACGATGGTCACTGGCGCAAGACAACAGCACTAAGACTAAGCGATACCCCGGAGCCGACATCAAGGCCGGGGACATTGTCATTTTTACATTCCACCATACCGGCGTTGCTATCGCGGACGCAAAGGACGGGTATGTGGATACCATCGAAGGTAATACAGATCGCGAAGGATCACGCGAAGGCGGCGCAGTGTGGCACAAACGCCGCAGCGTTTCCGCCATCAAAACGCGGATTCGGTTCACGGTCTAAGAAACAATTTGCAACGTTGCAATTAAATGCCCAGCGATTTTCCTAACGACTTAATCCCAAACTCTACTTCCTCTGTAGAGCCGGACTGGTGGCATGAATGGCCCACCAGTGTCGAACGGGCTGCGGAAATTCTTGAGCAACGGGTTGTCTATATCAAGTCCTTCAATGAAGAAGGCATCCAACTACGGAAGCTGTTGGATTGGGTTACGGAAGAGCATGACAAGGCGCTGGAAAAACTTAAAGAGGATTACCCGGTAGCTTACTTCAAACCTTCGTATGAG
>Ga0228698_1001585_pt1 | contig 10801 bp, 8 predicted proteins | sample McNCre117_Aug_MG_FD_178015 | JGI IMG/M metagenome (GOLD analysis project Ga0228698, IMG submission 178015) | Freshwater microbial communities from McNutts Creek, Athens, Georgia, United States - 1-17_Aug_MG | ecosystem: Environmental > Aquatic > Freshwater > Creek | place: USA: Georgia...
GGCCGACCCGCGCAGGGGTTTCGTGCGTGGCGTGCCAGGCTTGGGCGCCCGTTTCCCGTCTGATAGAGGATTTCCCATGAAGCTCCACAACTTCTGGCGCAGCGGCACCTCGCACCGCACGCGCATCGCGCTCAACCTCAAGGGTCTGGACTACGACTACGTCGCCTGGCACCTCGGCAAGGAAAAGCACCTGAGCGACGAGTTCAAGGCGGTCAACCCGCAGCAGCTGGTGCCGGCGCTCGACACCGGCGACGCAGTGCTGATCCAGTCGCCCGCGATCATCGAGTGGCTGGAGGAGACCTACCCGACGCCGGCGCTGCTGCCGGCCGACGCCCTCGGGCGCCAGCAGGTGCGCGCGCTCGCGGCCATCGTCGGCTGCGACATCCATCCGGTCAACAACCGCCGCATCCTCGAATACCTGCGCAAGACCTTCGGCGCCGACGAGGACGCGATCAACGCCTGGTGCGGGACCTGGATCGCGGCCGGCTTCGATGCCTACGAGGCGCTGCTGGCGGCCGACCCACAGCGCGGCCGCTTCAGCCACGGCGACGCGCCGACCCTCGCCGACTGCTACCTGATTCCGCAGATCGAGAGCGCGCGCCGCTTCAAGGTCGATCTGGGCCGCTGGCCGCTGATCATGGTCGTCGATGCCGCCTGCGCCGAACTCGAAGCCTTCCGCAAGGCCGCCCCGCCGGCCCAGCCCGACGCCGCCTGAAAACCACCCTTTCCCCGCAAGGAGTTCCCATGTCGTCCCTGACCGAATCCACGTTCCTGCGTCGCACCGTGCTGGCCGCGTTGCTCGGCGCCTGCGCCCTGGGCAGCGCCAGCGCCCAGACCTTCCCGTCCAAGCCCGTGACCCTCTACACGGCATTCGCCGTCGGCAGCGGCCCCGACGCCGTGCTGCGGCTGGTGGCCAACAAGCTGTCGCAGCAGTGGAAGCAGTCCGTGATCATCGAGAACCGTCCCGGTGGCGGCGGCTTCGTCGCCATCGAGGCCGCGCGCCGTGGCAGCGCCGACGGCTACACCCTGCTGCAGCTCGACAGCGAGCATCTGGCGGCCTTGCCGCATCTGTACAAGCAGCGCAACTTCGAGACCCTCAAGGTGTTCGATCCGGTCGCGCCGCTGTTCCGCACCCCGTTCATGGTTGCGGTGCCCGCCACGTCGCCCTGGAAGAACATGGGTGACCTGGTCCAGGCGGCCAAGGCCAAGCCGGGCAGCATCTCCTACGGATCGTGGGGCGTGGGCAGCCCGGGCCACCTGGGCGGCGAATGGCTGGAAATGCTGAGCGACATCCAGATGATCCATGTGCCGTACAAGGAAGTCAGCCAGCTCTACACCTCGGTCGCCAACGGCGACGTGAGCTGGAGCATGGCCAGCATCCCGTCGAGCCAGGGCGTGTACAAGGCCGGCAAGATCCGCTACATCGCGGTCGCCGCCCCCAAGCGCATTCCCCAGCTGCCCGAGGTGCCGACCGTGGCCGAGGCCGGCGGACCGAAGGGGCTGGATGTCAACTCCTTCGTGGTCGTGGTCGCCCCGAAGGGTGTGGCGGCCGAGGTCCGCAACAAGATCCACGCCGACGTGCTCAAGGTGCTGGCCGACCCGGAAGTCAAGGAGCGTTTTTACAGCTACGCCTTCGAGCCGCTGTCGTGGTCGGCCGACGAGATCCTGAAGAACGCCGACGCCAAGTCGAAGCAGTACCTGCAGCTGATCCAGAAGGCCAACATCAGCCTGGATTGAGGTTTTCCCGTTCCAGTGCCGCAGCGAGGCGGCCCCCACGGGGGCCGCCTTTTTGTTGCGTGGCTGGCAGCCAAGTGGCTTCAGGGGTGCATGGCGCTGCGCGACATCGGCACCAGCAGCGTCAGCACGACGCCGAACACGCCGATGCCGGCCAGCACGTAGAAGATGGCGTCAAGCTGCATGCCGGTGCCGATCAGCAGGCTGCCGAGCTGCGCTGCCTGGGCTCTGAGCGCCTGAACAGGCTACCCATGCGGCTTCCTTCGGCAGAGCCGTGGCGCTCGGCGAAGATCGGCGGATAACGCTGGCAAAGCAGCTGATACAGCTCGGTTTTTATGCTTGATTTTGCGACGACGCAACCTGACTGCGCTGGTAAACCGCATGGTTGGACGCCGTTTTGTGCAGGAACACGAGGCCCAGCTCAGTTGCCTGCTTGCGAATGCGCCTGCCCAGCATGAGCTTGATCGTGCGCTCGTAACTGTTCCAGATGGCCGATCCCATGACCTGAGGAACCTCGAACTCGATGCCTGTCGGGAATCTGAGCAAGCACTGCTTGAAGAGAAGCAAGGCATCTTCCACTTGCTGATCCAGCGCCGGAAGGACAGCGTGCTCGTGCAGCACGTTCAAGATGGCCTGCTCGGGGGTCACGTTCTTGAGGGAGTGAACCCATTGCACCAGAGATTTATCAAGGGTTACGGTGACTTGCATGTGAACTCCTGTTGTGAAGGGATGGTTGAATTCTAACATCAGTAACAACATCACAAAATATAAAAATTCAATAAATTGTGAAGTTCTTCTCTACAAGAAGAGCAGTGGGTAGTCACTGGACAGTGACTCTCGATCCGAAACGGATGATTCCCGCTGGGACGAGAGTGTTTTGACGTCCTTGCAATGAAAAAGCCACCCGTTGGCAGCCGTCCGGGTGGCTTGTCTATATCCATCTCCCGATCGCCGGGGCTGGAAACGAAAAAGGCCTGCCAGCAGTGCCGGCAGGCCTTGCAGGGGCCGCTATCTACAGGTTCAGTGCCTCAGCGGCTGGCGGCGCTGCGTGACATCGGCACCAGCAGCGTCAGCACGACGCCGAACACGCCGATGCCGGCCAGCACGTAGAAGATGGCGTCAAGCTGCATGCCGGTGCCGATCAGCAGGCTGCCGAGCATCGGGCCGCCGATGCCGCCGAGGCGCCCGAAGCCCGCGCACCAGGCCACGCCGGCGCCGCGCACATTGGTGCGGTAGTAGTTGGCGACGAAGCCGTAGATCAGGGTCTGGGTGCCGCTGGTGCCGAGGCCAACGATGGCGACGATGGCCAGCAGCCCGGCGAGCGGGAAGCCCAGCGTCAGCAGCACCAGGGCGATGGCGCCGATCGAGAAGGTCGCGGCCACCACCGGTTTCGGGCCGAAGCGGTCGGCGAAGCGCGAGGCCAGCAGCGCGCCGAACAGCGAGCCGCCGTTGAGCACCAGCAGGAAGGACAGCGAGCCCTTGGCGTTGAAGCCGGCGCGCAGCATCAGCTCGGGCAGCCAGGTGTTGAGCGAGTAGACCAGCACCAGGCCGGTCGCGCTCATCAGGCCGAGCACCAGGGTCGGGAACAGGTAGTGGTGGCCGAACAGGCCGGCGAAGCCGGCCTTGGCCGGGCTGGTTGCCGCAGCCGGGCTGGCGGCGGCCTCGGGCAGCGGCACGCCGGTGCGTTCGGACAGCGCGCGCGCCTCGTCCAGGCGGCCGCGCGCGGCCAGCCAGGCGACCGACTCGGGCATCTTGAACCAGGCCAGCGGCAGCAGCGTGACCAGCGGCAGGGAGCCGATCCAGAACATGCCGCGCCAGCCGATGCGGTCCATCAGCAGGATGGCCAGCAGCGCCGACAGCAGGCTGCCGAGCGGGATGCCGCCGTTGGTGATCGCGTTGATCATGTTCTTTCTGCCCTTGGGCGCGTATTCGGCCACCAGCGCGGCGGTCGTCGCGACCAGCGAACCGACGCCCACGCCGGTGAAGAAGCGCAGCCAGCCGAACATGGTCGTGTCGGTGGCCAGGGCGGTCAGGGCCATGCCGACCGAGAACCAGGCGTAGGAAGCCAGGATCACCTTGCGCCGTCCGAGCAGGTCGCCGACGCTGCCGGCCAGCAGCGCGCCGACCATCACGCCGATCAGCGCGTAGCTGCCGAGCACGCCGGCGATCGCGGGCGTCACGCTGCCGATCTGCGAGGCGTCGCGCAGGAAGGTCGAGACGACGGCGCCATAGACCACGAGGTCGTAGCCGTCGAAGACCAGACCCACGGTGGCGAGGATCACCACCCAGGTCACGGTGCGCAGGCGGCGGGCCTCTAGTTCGGAGCCGTCGGGAATCGCCATGTTGTTGTCTCCATGAGGAAGCAGTCAGATAAAAAGTATGCTGATAATTAGTATACAAACAAATTATTGATCTGTCTTCCGCAGGGGTCTTGCCGTTCTGGAGGGATCAGCGCGCCGCAGCCCAGCGCACCAGGGCTTCGAGCGCCGGGCGCGCCGCGCGTGCGTTGGCGTGGTTCACGATCGCGACCAGCACGCGGCGCCGGCCGTCGGGGCCATGGACATAGCCGGCCAGGGCCTGCACGTCGCGCAGGCTGCCGGTCTTGAGGTGGGCCAGTCCCACGCTGATCCCGCTGTGCCGGAGCGTGCCGTCCAGGCCGCTGGCCGGCAGCGAAGCCACCAGGTCTGGCATCAGCGGTGACTCCCAGGCCAGCTGCAGCAGCCGCGCCAGCGCGCCGGCGCTCAGGCGCGCCTCGCGGCTCAGGCCGTTGCCGTTGCCGACCTCGGGCAGCACCGCGTCGGCGCCGAGCCGTGACTGCCACCAGCGCTGCAGCGCGAGCCGGGCGCTGGCTGGCGTGGCCGGTGCATCGGCATCGGCGCCCAGGCCCAGCGTCAGGAAGATCTGCTGCGCCATCACGTTGTTGCTGTACTTGTTGGTCTCGCGCACGGCCTCGGCCAGCGGCGGCGACTCGAAGTCCAGCCTCGGTGTCGCGTCGGGCGGCATGCGGCCATCGCGCACGCTGCCGTCGAGCAGGCCGCCGAGGCCGTGCCAGATGCCGGCGACCGCGCGCGCGGCGAAGCGCTCGGGTTCGGGATGTGCGATCGGCCAGTCGCGCGCGCCGCACGCGAGCGGGTAGCGGCCCGCGAAGCGCGGCCGCAGCGGATCGGAGAAGTCGGCCTGCAGCCGGTCGCGCCAGTCGCCGCAGTCGGACGATGGTTCGGCGTCGAGCGGCACGCCGGCCGCCAGCTCGACGCCGGCCAGCGGCGGCTCCAGCGCCACGTAGGCCACGCCGGTGGCCGGATCGGGCGTGAAGCCGAACACCTGGGCCCGGTAGTTGACCAGCAGCGCGTCGGCGCCGGCGTTGTAGGGCTTGAGCGGCTCGCCGTCGAAGGCGCCGGGGTCGCTCGGCGGCAGTTCGAAGGCGCCGTGATCGAGCACCAGATCGCCCGCGATGTGGCGGATGCCCGCGCCCTGCACGCGGCGCAGCAGCAGCCAGAGCCGCTCGCTGACGAGCTTGGGATCGCCGCCGCCGCGCAGGTAGAGGTTGCCTTGCAGCACGCCGTCGCGCAGCGGGCCGTCGCTGTAGACGCGGGTGTGCCAGCGCCAGCCCGGCCCGAGCAGGTCGAGCGCGGCGTAGGTTGTCACCAGCTTGAGGGTGGAGGCCGGGCTGACCGGCACGTCGGCGCGCCAGGACAGCAGCGGCGCGCGCTCGCCGCCGGTGTCGAGCACCACGGCCGCCAGCGCCTCGGCCGGCAGCTGCGCGCGCGCGAGCAGCGCGGCGACCTCGGGCGGCAGGGCGGTCTGTCGGGATGGTGGTATCACGGCCGGGCGTCCGGCGTCGACGGGCGCCTGGGCCCGGGCGGGCACGGCCAGCAGCAGCGCCAGCAGCACGGCATGCAGGGCGGCAAAGGTGCCCTGGGGGAGGCGTCGGATCTGGGTCAGCATGAAGGGTGGCTCAGGGAAATTTCGGTCTGATCTGATATCGATTTGCAAAGATAATCAGAAAAATAAGAAAAAATCATGTTCATTTTCGAGCGATTCGTTCACTTTCTTGCCGCGTTGCTGCTGCTCGCGGGGCCGGCCTGGGCCCAGGACCACATCACCGAGCGGGCCTGGTTCGAAGATCCCTCGGCTCGCCTGACGCTGGACGACGTGCGGCGCCAGACCTTCCAGCCTTACTCGGGTTTGCTGGCGCAGGGCTATGGCAAGGCCGTGATCTGGCTGCGCCTGAGGATAGACCCGACCCGCCACCCGGGGGCCGACACGATGGCACGGGTCAGTGAGTCGCTGATCTTGCGCATCCGGCCTTCCTATCTCGATGACATCGAGTTGTTTGATCCTGCATTTCCGAGCACGGCGGGACAGCGGACCGGTGACATACACCCGCGCTCGACCGACCAGTTCCGTTCGCTCAACCTGAATCTGGTCATACCCCGTGGCGAGGCCCCGCGCGAGGTCTGGCTGCGACTGCAAACCACCAGCTCGCGCCTGATGGAGGTCCAGGCCCTGACGCTGCCCGCCACGCTGGAGCAGGACCGCCGGCAGGCGCTGTTCCATGACCTGTATCTGGCCTTGCTGATCGTCTCGCTGGTGTGGGCGCTGTTGCACTGGTGGGTTTCCAGGGAGCGGGTGCTGGGCTTTTTCGTGTTGAAGCAACTTCTGATGGTCGCGTGGTCGCTGCTGGTGCTGGGCTACGCGCGCGCATTGCTGGATGTCCCTGCTGGCTGGATCGATGCCATCACCAGTGTGTCCTTCTGTGCGGCGGTCATGCTGGCGTTTTACTTTGACTGCACGCTGCTGCGCGAATACAACCCACCACACGGGATCATCTATATGCAATGGGGCATGGGTGGTTTGTTCCTGATCGAACTGCTGCTGTTGTCGCTCGGTCAGGCTTCGATTGCCCTGCATCTGAATACTGCAAGCGTATTGCTGATGGGGACCGGATTATTTATGTGTGCACTGCTGAGCCGGCCCGAGCAAGCCTCGCCGGCTCCCGTCGTACCCAAGCGGGTCGTCGTGCTGCTGTATGGCGTGATTTTCCTGTCCCTTGTGTATGGGACGCTTACGCTGATGGGGGTCGGTGATGGAGTTGAATTCGCCCTGACGGCGGCCCTGGTGCGCGGCCTGCTGGTGGGTATCCTGATGGTGATCGTGCTGCAACGCCGGGTGCAATGCCAGGCGCGCTTGCATGCGCAGGCCACGACCGAGCTGGCAATCTCCCAGGAACAGGCCAGGCAGGAGCGCCTGCATCGCGAGGAGCAGGAGCAGCTGTTCGCGATGCTGGCCCACGAACTCAAGACGCCGCTGGCCACGGTGCGCATGCTGGTGATGGGCCATACGCCCGAAGGCGAGGCGATCCAGCATGCCGTGCATGACATGAGCGCAGTCATCGAGCGTTGTGTGCAAGCCGGCCAGCTCAGCGATCAGCGGCTGGTGCCCCGGCACGATGCCTGCGACATCGGCCAGCTGGTGCCGCAGGCGGTCCAGGCCAGTTGCCGAGCCTGCCGTATCGAGTTCCTCCTCGACCCTGGCGTGCCCGCGATCCGCAGCGATGAGCAGATGCTGGGCATAATTCTTCTCAACATGATTGACAATGCCTGCAAATACAGTCCGCCCGAGAGCCGGGTGCAGGTCCAGCTGTCGCCCATGCCGCGCGCCGGGCAAGCCGGTTGCCGCCTGACGGTCGTCAACCTGCCCGGCAATGCCGGCTGGCCCGACGCGACCCGGGTGTTCCAGAAGTACTACCGCAGCGCCCATGCGAAGCGCCAGGTCGGCTCCGGCCTGGGCCTGTTCCTGATCTCGGGCCTGGCACGCCTGCTGGGGGGCGAGATCCGCTACGACCCGACGCCGACCCACGTCCGCTTCGTGCTCTGGTTGCCGCTATAGGGGTTTTCTTGCAGCCATCGCTTTCCGCACCACTTGATGAACATTCTCGTCATTGAAGACAACGACAGCTTGCGCCAGGCCACCGTGGCGATGCTGAACCGCCATGGCCATCGGACCACCGGCCTCATCTGCGCCGAGGACGTGGACGACATGCGGTTCGATCCTGTCCCCGATCTGTTTGTCATCGATCTGAACTTGCCCGGGGAGGATGGGCTGAGCCTGGCGCGGCGCCTGCGTGCCTCCCAGCCCCTGGTCGGCATCATCATCGTGACAGCGCGCAGCCGGCTCGGTGACAAGGTGGCCGGCTATGAGAGTGGCGCCGACATCTACCTGCCCAAGCCGGTGGACCCGGCCGAACTGCTGGCCGCGATCGAATCCCTGGAGCGGCGCCTGCAGCACAGCCGCAGCCTGCTGCAATCGACGGACCCGGCGCATGAATTCCGGCTCGATCAGGTCGGACGGGTGTTGCAGGGCGTCCTGGGGACAGAACTGCTGTCGGAGAACGAAACCGCCATCCTGGTGGGGCTCGGCCGGGCGCCGGGCAACCGGCTGGAGAGCTGGCAGCTCATGGCCGCGGTCGGCGAGGATCCCGCGACCTATGCCAAGTCCTCGCTGGAGGTGCGCATGCTGCGCTTGCGTCACAAGCTCGTGAAGGTCGGGGCGCATGAGCGCTGCCTGCCGGCGATTCGCGGTTATGGCTATCAGCTGGGGGTGTCGGTGCGGGTCATCTGAAGGTTGAAGGCCTTGTGTGATGTAGGATTTTTGTAGGGATGATAAGTGGCATGTTTCTTATATTGACCGGTCCTATCATCTATCGGTCGAACAAGAAGAACCATGCGCCAGAACCTTCCCGTCACCCAGAAGGAGTTTGACTACGACAGCCACACCACGCTGATGTCGGTGACGGACACCGAAGGCCAGATCGTCTATGCCAACGACGCCTTCGGCAGTCTGAGCGGTTTTGATACCGAAGCGCTCCAAGGCCAGTCACACAACATCGTGCGCCACCCCGACATGCCGGTCGAGGCCTTTGCCGACATGTGGGCCACCCTCAAGACCGGCAAGTCATGGACCGGCCTGGTCAAGAACCGCCGCAAGAATGGCGACCACTACTGGGTGCGTGCCAACGCGACCCCGGTCATGCACAACGGGGTCTGCACGGGCTATATCTCGGTGCGGACCAAGCCGGAACGCCCCGAGGTACAGGCCGCCGAACGGCTCTATGCCGCATTGCGGGCCGGGCAAGCGGGGGCACGGCGCTTGCACCAGGGGTTGGTGGTGCGAACGGGGCTGTGGGCCTGGACCTCGCTGCTGCAGCGGGTTTCCGTCGGAATGCGCATCCATCTCGGACTGGCGCTAGTATGGCTGGCCTATCTGGGCCTGGGCGGCTTGCTGGAGCTGGGTCTGGCCCAGCAGGCGATCATGGCAGCAGCGGGACTGCTGCCCATCCTGCTGGTGAACCTGTGGCTGCAAGGACAGATCAGCCGTCCGCTGGTTCAGGTGCTGCAGCAGGCGCAAGCCGTGGCAGCCGGCAACCCGGGCAAGAACATCCAGCTCGACCGCGTGGACGAGATCGGCATGATCCTGCGCTCGGTCAATCAGGCTGGTCTGAACCTGCGCTCGCTGATCGATGATGTGACGGCCCAGGTGAGCTGTATTCACCAGGCCGGCGAACACATCGAGCAAGGCAGCATAGACTTGTCGGCCCGTTCCGAGCAGTCGGCCTCCAGCCTGGAGAAAACCGTGGCCTCCATGGAGGAACTGGCCTCCACCGTGCGACAGAACGCCGATACCGCACACCAGGCCAGCCAGCTGGCCCGGGAGACCAGTCAAGCTGCCGCTCATGGTGGTCAGGTGGTGGGCCAGGTGGTCAGCACGATGCAGGACATCACTGGCAGCTCACAGAAAATCGCCGACATCATCGGCGTGATCGACGCCCTGGCGTTCCAGACCAATATCCTGGCCTTGAACGCCGCCGTGGAAGCAGCACGCGCGGGCGAGCAAGGCCGAGGCTTCGCGGTGGTGGCGACCGAGGTCCGCAGCCTGGCCCAGCGCAGCGCCGTGGCGGCCAGGGAGATCAAGAGCCTGATCGAGGCCAGCGTGGCCGGTGTCAAGGCGGGCTCCGCCCTCGTCGAGCAGGCGGGCCGCAGCATGGAAGACATCGTGAGTCAGGTCAATCGCGTGACGGGACTGATCAACGACATGACCCTGGCCGGGCGCGAACAGGCCGCCGGCGTGGAGCAGGTGTGCGTGGCGGCGTCCCAGCTCGACCAGGTGACCCAGCAAAACGCCGGTCTGGTCAAGGAAAATACCGAAGCCGCGCAGGCACTGATGGCACGGGCTGCGCGGCTGATCGAGGCCATTTCCGTTTACAAGATGCGCCAGGTGGAGCTGTTCTGAATCCACCCGGATGGTGGCCATTATCCGTGCCAAGGATAATCACGCCATGTCTGTTTCCGCCACGCCTATTTCGCCCTACGTCGATCTGCCCCCCACCTTGCCCGCCGGTGCCCGGGTGCTGGCGCTCGACACCAGCACCGAGCGCCTGAGCCTCGCGCTCGGCAGCCCGGAGCGGCCCGAGGGCTGGCTGCTGCACGAGGGCGCTGGCGGCGCTCAGGCTTCGGCGACGCTGATTCCGCAGATCCAGGCGCTGCTGGCGCAGGCCGGCTGGCGGCTGGCCGAGCTCGACGCGATCGCGTTCGGCTGCGGCCCGGGCTCCTTCACCGGCTTGCGTACCGCCTGCGCCGTCGTGCAGGGGCTGGCGGTCGCGGCGCGCCCGGGCGGTATCCCCGTGCTGCCGGTCAACACCCTGCTGGCGGTCGCCGAGCAGGCACGCTGGCAGATAGCGCAGCGCGGCGAGCCGCTGCCGGCGCGCATCATCGCGGCGCTCGATGCGCGCATGGACGAGCTCTATGTGGCCGAGGTCGAACTCGTCGGCACGCCAGTGCGGCCGCGCCTCGACGGCCGCGCCTGGCTCAGCGCGCCCGAGGCGTTGCAACTGGCCGACGGCTGGCCCGATGCCGGCGATGGCGCCGAGCCGCTGCTGGCCGGCAATGCGCAACGGGTCTACGGCGAGCGGCTGCCACCGGCCTGGCGCGTGCTGCGGCACGAGCCGGCCTGGCCCACGGCCGCCGCGATGCTGCGCCTGGCGCCCGCGCTGTGGGCCGCAGGCGCGGCG
>Ga0228698_1001586_pt1 | contig 10800 bp, 16 predicted proteins | sample McNCre117_Aug_MG_FD_178015 | JGI IMG/M metagenome (GOLD analysis project Ga0228698, IMG submission 178015) | Freshwater microbial communities from McNutts Creek, Athens, Georgia, United States - 1-17_Aug_MG | ecosystem: Environmental > Aquatic > Freshwater > Creek | place: USA: Georgia...
TTGGCGTGGTACTGGTCCCGCACTTCCTTGACGGCCTGCTTGCCCTCGTCCCGGACGGCAGCGATCTTCTCCCGGGCCTTGGCCCGCTCGTCGGCCCGGCCGTACTTCTCGCCCAGCTTCGACGCCTGCTGGCGCTCGCGCAGGGACCGGCGCAGTTCCACCGCCGGATCGACTTCCATCACGTCCCGGACACGGAAGCGCCCGGTGAGACGATGGATCAGTTGCTTGATCGGAGAGTTCCCGAGGCCAGCCTCGGCCGGTGACGCGCTGAGGATGTGCGGGTTGGAAACGTCCGCGATGTCACCTTCGAGCGCCGTGTAGTCCTCCGGCGAAGCGTCAGCGAGGGCTGCCTCGAAGGCGGCGTTCGGATGCTCCGCGGCGTACTGCTCGTCCGGCCCGGCTGCCGCGGCCAGTTCGGCGTCCGTCACCGTGGACGCCGGGTCCATCGCCTGATGCGCCGTGACCTCTTCCGAAGGAGTTGCCTCCCCTGCCGGGAGGGATTCGGCAGGGGAGGCGGCAGCGCTGCCCGCGTCCGCGGGGGGCAGCGTGCCTTCCTCGGCAGGCGGGGGGACTACCTGCGAGGAATCCGTCGTGGCCTGAGAAACTGCCGCCGTAGCCCCCGCCTCCGGCGTCTCCGCGGCAGGAGTGGCACCCTGGGCCGTCTCCGGCGAGATCGTGGCTCCTGCGCCATCCTGCGCCGCAGGCGGGGCACTTTCGGCGGTAGGCGCAGCAGCCTCCGGCTGAACGGCGGGAGCCGTGGCTTCGCCACCGGCGGGCGGCTCTGCCGGACGCTCGGCAGGAGCTTCGGACGCAATGCCCAGCAGCCGCAGGGCGGCCTTGCTGCCCTCGATCACGGGACCAGCGGCAGCGCCGGTCAGCGCAGCCTCAGGGACTCCCTCGCCCACCGGACGGCCCGTGACGACATTGGTGCCGGCCTGCTGGCCAGCCAGGATGGCTCCCTGCGTTCCTGATTCGAAGGCTGTGTTGGCCAGTCGAGAGGCGAAGGGAGCAGCCTCCACGGCGGCTCCGGAAACGGCGGCTCCGGTGCCAGCGACAGCGCCCACCTTGAGCGCGGTGTTCCATGCCTCCGCGGGAGACTTCCCGGCGGCGACCTGCGCTTGGTAGGTGCCCAGCGTCGCCTCGATGGTCGAGGACGCGGTGAAGCCTGCCATGGCCCCCGCAGGAGAGGCGGTCAAAATGCCGCCTGCCACGGCTCCGGCCAGCGGAGCCGCCATGCCCACGGCCATCTGCCCGGCCTTCTCCCCGAGGTACGTCCGGCCTTCGGGCGTCAGGGGGTTGAACTTCTCCGACAGGGGCTTGTCCGCCATCGTGTCGGAGTAGAGCGGAGTCGTGCTCCCGGGCTCGGGAGGGGTGCCGTAGTAGATGGCCTTGAGGGCTCCTGCCTCCTTGCCGACGTCCTCGGCTCCGCGGCGTGCGCCGGAGGCAAGGCCAGCGAAGAAGCCTTTCGGCTTCTCGCCGCCGAGCAGTTGGCTGAGCGGAACAGCCTCTTGCTGGGGCTTGGACGACCCTCCAAGAAGTTGGCTGAGGGTAGGAGTCTCGGCCGGGCCAGCCAGCAGTTGGCTCAGAGACGGAGCCACCTCAGCGGGTTGCGGAGGCGTCTCAATCGGGCGCGACGCCGCGCCCATTTACTTGCCCGGATGGACGCCGAACTTGGTGGCGATGCTTTCGAGGACCGACCGGAAGTCGGGGAGAATCCCCTTCGAGTCAACGTACCCGGCGTCCTTGAAGGCTTGGCCGAGCTTCGCGTCGATGTCGGCCTTGGTGGGATTCGGGTTCAGGTGGTTGAATTGCGCCATCATGGCATCCGCCGCCGCCATGACGTCCTCCGGCTTGGCCGTGCCAGCCTTCGGCAGCCCAATGGGCGGAACGCTGGCAGCAGGAGCCGCAGCGCCCGGTGCTACCGGTACTGTCGGAACGACCGTGGGCGCAGTGACAGACGGCGTAACCGAAGAGCGACCATGGTACTCTTCCAGAGCGGCGGCATGTGCCTTGGAAGCCGCAGTACGCATCTCGTCGATCAGTTCCTCGCGGCTCTTTATCGTGGGCCGCGGCTTGACGCTCAACGAGTCGAGGAACATTGACGGCGATCCCTCGGGAGGATACTTGCCGCCATACTGGTCGTCCCACTTCTTACGCTCGGCATCGACGTAGGCTTGCGAAGGGGCAGGCTGCATCGGCTCGCCATCGGCACCGACCATCCATTTCCCGTCGGTACCTTTCACGCCTTCTATTTTCTGCCTGTAAGCTGAAGCGACTTGGCGTGCCGCTGCGTTGGCATACGCCTCGGCCTGCACGTCGCGACCACCAGCCTTGTCGGAGGGGTGCTGGTTCTTGTAGTCCACCATCGCCTGCTGGTCCTGCAAGCGCTGCTGCTCCAGAGACAGGGCGTTGGTCTGCCGATGGTCGGCACGGACGTTGTCTTGGCTCGTGGCGTACTCGCCCTTGACGGAGGCCGCCAAGGGATCGAAGCCGGACTTGATCCCGGCCATCCCAGCGGCACGCTCGGACTTCGTTCCACCGCCTGCGTTCAGCGCAGCGATGGCGGCCTGCTGGTGCTCGAAGATCCATTCCGCCTTCTTGTCGGGAGACATCGAAGGGTCCGAGTTCACCTGCGCCCAGCCCTTGAGGGCGTTCTGCGTCACGGTCGCAACGGTCTGCGGATCGACGCTGCTCGGGTCGTAGGTGATTCCCCACTTGCCCAGCATCTTCCCCATGATCTGCTGCCCGGCAGGGGACTTGGTTCCGACGAGTTCAAGCTGCTGGCCCAGCGACTTCATCTCGTCGGCGTCCTGCTGGCGCTGGAGCATCTTCGCGTTGAGGTCTTGCCGCTGCCTCTCCAGCGCGTGCTGGTCGAGCGTCATCGCGGTGTCCAAGGCGTTGCCCACGGGGTTGCCCCCGGGCGTGCCCGGGCCGAGGGCGTCACCGTGTCCGACGAGGTAGGCCGTGGACATCAGACGCCTCCCGTGTAGCCGCCGAGCGCCCCGGAGCCGTAGTACGCACCGCCCACTCCGAGCTTGCGGGTGTCGAACCCGCCTCCGGTGTTGATGCTCATGTCCGGGGAACTACCCATCGAAGAAGTCATGCCCCCGGCCATGCCGCTGTAGCCGCCCATGGCCGCGCCCCCGGCGCTCGACAGCCCGCTGCTGATGGCTCCCGCCGAACTGGAAATGCCCGCGGCCTTGGCGTTGGCCTCCTGCTGCTGGGCGTCGGCCTTCTTGCCAAGCAGGTTCGCCTCGTCAGCGTAGGTGCTCGCGATCAGCGAGTCGCTGTGGCCGGTCTGCGCCTGGAGCATCTGTGCCACCGCCTGCCTCCGGTTGAACTCCGCGTCCTGTTCCCGGCTGGCGAGGTCGGCCATGCCCATCTCGGCCGCTCCGCTACGCACCGAGCCCGTGGCTGCCTGCATGGCCATCATCCTGCGTTGGGCGTCGAGGTAGCCCTGCGTCTGCTGCGCCGGACCCGACACGTCGTTGACGGCCTGCCGGGTCACGTCCTTCTGCCACGTCTGGTAGTCGGCGTTCTCCTTGCGGAGCGCGTCCCGGAAGGCACTGAGGCGGCTGATGCCGCCCTGCATGGTGGCCTGCGCGTTCTCCGCGCCCTGCGCCGAGGCTTGCGCCGACATGACGCTGCCAGCCACCGACACGGCGACGGATGCGCCGATTGCGATGGCTGCCATCGTCACAGGTCGATCTCCTTGGTGGTGAAGTGCGGCCTCATGGTTTTCCCCAGCAGTTTCTCCACGGCGTGCGCCGAAGGGCCTCCGTGCGTCAGGAGCGATTCTGCCCCAGACTGCCTTGCCAGAGCAAGCAGACGCCACATCAGGCGCTCCGCATTGCCCCGCTCCCGGGCCTCCGGGGCAACGTACAGGTGCCTGCCAACCAGCGTCCGCTTGCGGGTGCCGGGCTCGTAGACCAAGGCCCCGTCAGCGAAGCCCTTGAGGCCCGTGGGGGTGTCCAGCACCACGGCCAGCACCATCCCGGCCCGGATGCCGTCGGTCTGCTGCGCTGCCCACGCCCTGTAGTCGCCGTCGGCGTCTCGCTCCGCTCCCATCACGTCCCAGAGCATCGCCATCTCCGAGACATCCCGAACCGTCGCCTGCCGGATCACAGCGCCACCTCCTTGCCGAAGAATGACAAGGCGTTGACTGAAGCCACCCCAAAGCGAAGCCGGTCGGGAATGGCCAGCCCGGCGAATGCGGCCTTGCTGTAGGGGTAGCTCCCATCCAAGTGCGGGTAGTCGGCCTCGAACATCAGCCGGTCCTGCGTGCCCCGGGGCAGGGCGAGGATCGTCTCCTCCCCGAACGTCTCGCTCCCAAGCACCGACACCCCGAAGTGCTGTTCGAACCTCTCTGACGGCAGCATCTTGAGCCTGCCGAACTCCGCGACGTGCAGGCGTGCCGACTGGTCCGCCAGCGACAGGAACCACGGGATCCATCCGAGCCCGGCCTCCGCCACCAGAATCCGCAGGTTCGGGAAAGGATCCAGCGCAGGCGTCAGGATCCACGCCGCGATTGTCTCGATGGCCGTCGTCCTCGCCAGCGTCAGCGGCAGGTACGGCGGTAGCGAGTCCTTCGTCCCCATCCACGCCCCGGTGTCGTCCGACAGGATGTGCTGGCACAGCGGCAGCCTGTCCGCCTCGCAGATCGAGAACAGGTCGTGCCACCACGGCGACCACACCGGCGGCAGACCGAGTTGGTGCGGAGCCTGCGGAAAGGCCACGCCTACGCACCCCAGCGCCCGCAGGAGCGACGCACGGCCATGGGCCTTGGCGTCCCACAGGGGCACGATGCCAAGCCGCCAGAAGCGCTCGCTTGCGAACGTGGACGCCAGCCATCGGTTGTAGGCGTCCACCAGTTCGTACCGAGAGTCACCCATCTCCGGGTGCTTCACCAGCGTCTCGCCGCCGAGGCCCATGAACGACGGGAACAGCACGCTGGCCTCGATGCCATCGGCGTCCATCGCCGCGAGGCGGGCCTCGGGGTTCCACAGGCTCTCGTCCACGCTGGCCGAGGGCACGAAGATGCCCCGCTGGCCCCAAGGCTTCCCGGCCGCCTGTGCGGCCTCGGATAGGCTGTAGTGCCTCCCGCCGTAGAACCAGCCGAGTCCACCGGACTCCTGGCACCAGCCCCACACGGGCTGCACGTCGCAGCCGTAGAACGTGTCGGGTGCTTCGACGACGTGGTCGTCTACCGAGATGAGGGGTTGAGACATCGCAGGTGCTCCTTGGCCCGGTGCGCTTCGGTGAACACGATCCTCAGCCAGAACGTGTCGGCTCCGGGGTAGTCGGGAATGGGTTGGAAGATGGCGGACACGAGGTCCGCGAGTAGCTGCTCCGTCGATCCCGGCGGGAACGACTCGGGGTGAGACATGGGGTGCCCTCCGCCCCGGAGGATAGCCTCATGTCCCGGGACGGTCTAGTCCCCGAACAGCCAGCGCCACGCCCGGACCACGATGCCCACCGTGGTCGGCGTGATGATCGGGACGATCACGCCATCGTCCCCGCCCTCGCGGCCTGCCTCGCCTTCGGCGCCGTCGTCAGGCATCACCCGCCCCACCTATGAGCCCCACGCCGGGAGTGGGACAGTCTGCCCCTTCAACTCATGCGAACAGTCGGGCAAGAATTGAATCATGCCATTGGCGACGAACGAATGACACCGCGCATCAGTGTCAGCAGGCCCGTACTGGACAAGGATGCTCGGGGAAAACGTCGGTTGAGACAGGCTGCCGTTCCACAACCACGCATGGGGGCCCTCGACCGGGACTTGGTGGTTTAGCCGGCAGCCCGGACAGATGAACAGTAGCCGGCCGTCGTCCGTGGGCTTGCAGATGTTCGAGTCAGGCATCGCCCAGCACCTCACGCAGCGGCCGCCCGCGCAGCCGGGCGAGGAACGACTCGACCTCGCGGAGGTTCATCGCCACCGTCGCCGCGCCCTGCGACACCGACTCCAGCGAACCTGCGAGCGCGGACGAGGACTCGCCCAGCATCCGCACCAGCTCGGCCACGCCCTCGGTCGCGTCGTCGTCCGCCAGCGTCGGCGTCGCAGCGATGGCCGCGCCGAGCACAGCCTCGGCCGTCCCGCCCGCGTGGTACGCCGCCTCGGCCGCGGCAAGCGCCGCCGCAGACTGCGACACCTGGCGGCCGAGGGAGAAGATGGCGGCGAGGTTCATCCCCGAGCGCCGCCGGGGTCCGCCACCAGCAGCGGCGGCTGGCCCGTGGAGAAGTAGTGCTGGCCGTCCGGCACGAACATCGACACCGCCGGTGAGACGACTGCCTGCCGGGCCTTGTGGAACGCCGTCAGGGCCTCGTTGAAAGCGTTCACGGCGGTCGTGAGGGCGTCCGGCGACTGCCCCGCGGCAGCGGCGGCGCACACGTCCCTAGCGGCCTTCTGGAGCCCCGCGAGCGCGGCATCGACGGCCTGCTTGGCCGTGGCGTCCTTGATCTTGGCGAAGTCGAGGCCGACGGCCGCGCCGTTGGCAGCGGTCTGCACGATCATGCACTCCTCGGCAGGCGTCAGCGGTGCGACAGCGGTGGTGCCGGTGCCCGTCGTCGAGCAGGCGGCAGCGCCCACCGTGACGGCGAGCGCAAGGATGGCGGCGATGTATCGGGATCGGGTCATGGCTTTGCTCCTTGGTCGGCGGGCTTCACGAGCACGAAGCCCTTGATGCCGAGGTGGTCTGAGACGTTGGCGGACGTGAACGCACCGCCCGCGGTCGTGTCCGTGGACACGTCGGGCGAGTAGCACGCGCCGTCTGGCGCGCACAGGATCGGCACACGGACCCGCGTGCCGGAAGCGAACCCGCAGAAGAGTTCGCCGTAACTTGCCGCCGTGACCTTGGCGGCGAACGTGATGGCCTTGTCGACCACGACGGTCTAGGGCTCCGGGGCCCCGAAGGGGTAGAGCCCGAAGGCGTCCCCGCCGTGCGTCGCCGTGATGGCGCAGCCCGTGACGAGCACCGCGAGGCACCCGGCGACGCAGCAGTCCCCGAGCAGTTCAATCCATGCGTCGGCCTTGTAGCCGCTCACGGCAGCGTCACCGTGGACTGCGCGGGCGGCGCACCGGCGCGGTCGAGCCTCATGTCGTTCGCGTGCAGGTGCTTCTGGATCGCGTCGATGTCGGTGAACAACTGGTCCACGACCGGCCCGGCCGCCGTCAGCAGCGCCGACAGCGCGGCCAGCACCATGAGGGCATGGGCCAGCTTCACTTGGATGTACCTTCCCGTCGGATCGTTCGGGTCCGCCGGAGGCATGGGCGTAGGGTCAGCCATCACTCCCTCTCCTTGGTGGGCCTGCGGTCGGCGTCGGTGCGCCCCTGCAACTGGCCCAGCTCGTGCAGGATCGTTGCCCGGTCCTGCTGCGCTTCGCGTGTCGCCTCGTCGAGCGACTTCTTGATGCCGTCCACTTCGTCGTGCAGGGCTTCCAGCTTGGCATCGACGCCCGCAACGCTGCGCTCCAGCGTCTCCTCGCGGGTGTCGGTGGTCGATGCCAACTGCCGCGTCACCTCTTCCCGCACGACGAGGGAATCGACGGTGGATCGAAGCTCCACGCCGCCGAGCACGAGAGCCAAGGCCAGCCCGGTGCTCATGGTGCCTGCCCACTCCTTCACCCACATCACCACGTCCATGCCTTTCATGTTCCTTTCTTCCGGCTCAATAGCCGGTCGCTTTGAAAGTATCGTCATCGGGCGCTATTTTTGCCCCATGGAACAACGATTTTGGGAAAATGTTCGTATTGGCGGAGCTGACGATTGTTGGCCGTGGAATGGGGGATTCTGGGTAGGTAAGCCCTACGGTCGATTCTACGTCAACGACAAGGGCAGGCGCGCGCACCGCGTAGCATGGGAACTCACAAACGGAGAAATCCCAGCGGGGATGTTCGTGTGTCACCGATGTGACAACCCGCCGTGCTGCAACCCCAGACACCTCTTTCTCGGTACCCCCGCCGACAACTGCCTCGACAGAGACAGGAAACAGCGCCAAGCAAGAGGAGGAAAGATAGGCTGGGGCCGTCTCACCGAAGAAGATGTCATCGCAATCCGCTCGAAAGCCACAGGCCAACGAGGGGAACTCTCCGCGCTCGGAAGGGAGTACGGAGTCAGTCACACTATGATTCGGTTCGTGCTGCTGCGAAAGAACTGGAAGCATATCGGCTAGTACCCCGTAGCAAGCTGCCAGTGCATCGGATCGAGGGTTCCGTGAAAGTCACCGCCGTACATGAAGCCGTACTTTTGGAAGATCGTGACTACCGCATCGGGGAATCGGTCGTGGCCTCCTAGCGGATACCGCTTGGGCTCCAAGTCGATGGCGATGCCCCAAGAGTGCGTAGAAGGGTGTGAAGGGTTGGTACGCTTCTGGCGCTGGTTGTAGAGGCCGCCAAAGTTCGTCACCAGTGGTGTAAGTGCCGCGGCCTCGATGTCTCGGAACGCTCCGATGAAGTTCTCGACTACGAGACGGTGGCAGCGTGTCCTTGTGACATGGAACGAGGTGCCGTTACCGCCGTCGTAGATCAGCGGGTACGGCAGGTCGAACGACACGATGTTTGCCTCCTCCCAGCCGACGGATGCAGGGTCACCAAACATAGCAATGATCTCGTCAAGACCGTGGGGAATCTTCGTCAGCATCGCTTTCTCCTCCGAGCCAGTCGGAGACTAGCATGAGCCCCGACACCAAACGAACACCACGGCAGTTGCGATGCCGACGAAGAGTTCCATGCCCGCCTCCTAGCAGCCCGGCTTCGGTTTCTTGCCCTTGCCCATGCCTCTCACCTCCTATCGATCCGTCTGTCGTGCCTGCGCGTGTTCACGACCAAGGCTACCACGCAGGCGATGGCGATGGCCCCGACGATGGCGAGCGCGTGCTCCATGACGATCATTTGCCGTCCTCGTACTTGACGACCCAATGCGCCGGGTCGCCGCAGTCGCAGGGCACGTCATGGTCAGGCAGCCCGTTGATCGGGTACGTGTAGACGCGCCCGCACGGCATCGTGATCGTCCAGAAGTGCTCCCGGTCGATGCCCGTCGCCATGATCCCAACGACGCGACCCGCTTCATGCTTCTCGTCGCTAAGACTGAGGCTATAGACGGGGCCGACAAACTGGATGCCGTACAGGTTAGAGATAGGCACATCTGCGGGGTCGAGACCCACTTCGGGCATGTTCTTGATCGTGCCCATCGCGGATACTGCGACGGGGGGATTCCCACAGAACGAGCGCAGTTCAATGATTTGGCCCACGGCAATCAGCGTCGCAAATCCCAACGCCGCGATGGTCAGAATACGTTCCTTCATTTCCCTCTCCTTTATTTCCGAACGTAGGTCCACACGACCCAGCCGCATAGCCACAGGTAGATCCCGAAGCCTGCGGCCCCTAGCCAGCCGCAGGGGTTCACGACGTTTTCCCCTTGAACGTCAGCGACAACTGATCGGCCTGCGTTCCCGTCGACAACTTCACACCCCAATAGACTTGATCGTTAGCCGACACGGCAAAGGACAGGCTGTTCGATGAAGTGACGCCCGCGCCGCCTGAGGCAACCGTAAAGGCCGAGCTGCTGCTCTTGGTGAAATCGTAGAGCGTGACCGTATAGCTCGCGCCGCCCGTTGGGCCGTTCTTGCAGGTGAACACCAGGTCCGTGATGGTGCCGGAGAATGGAAGCGCCGTTCGCACGTTGGCCCCACTCGCTCCGTTATTGGCATTCGCGAGGGAGCCGAACAGGGGCATGAATAGTTCGGTCGTCGCTACTGTGACGGCGTTCGAATATCCCCCGCCGATGACGACGTGGGTGTTGTCAACGTAGCTCTTGACAGCCTTCTGTGTCGCCACGTTCGAGTCGGAATTGGCCGCTAGCGTGCCGTCCGTGTCGCTCGCGAGCGTGGACACCGTGCCAAGGCCGAGGTTCGTGCGTGCCCCGCCTGCCGTACCAGAGCCAGTGCCGCCATCCGCCACGGGCACCTTCGTCCCGCCAGCGCGGTAGACGATGTTACCCTCGACGTTGATGTCGCCTGCACTTGCACGCGAGAGCGTCGTGTCGCTCGCGTTGCCGAGTTCCAACGTCGAGAGCGCCGAGAGCGCCCCCGTCACTCCGAGCGTGCTGCTGATGAGCGCCGCGCCCGTCACGTCGAGGGCGCACGTCGGCGCGGTATCGGCACCGATGCGCGTGTTGGAGGCCAAGCGGTTCGACCCCGACGTGGACACCTGCCGAACGTAGATCGAACCACTTGGCGTGAACGCGTCGATATGGATAGCCTCGGGCGCGTTCGTGTAGGTCGGGCCGCTGGTCGGATCTTCGATCTTGACGCCGTAGAAGTTGGTCACCGTGCCGGTCGTCATGATGTCAGCGTCGGTGGTGAAGTCGGTCGGCGTGATCCGAACGCCGCAGAGATTCGTGACGATGCCGCTGGCATTGTTCATGCCGTAGCCAGCACTCAATCCGCTAAGAGTCGTCGTCGTGCCCGTGGACTGGTGGACGCCCTGCGCCGCAAGTCCGTCGATACGGGTAGCCGTGTTAACGCGAAGGCTGTTGTCGTTCGCGTAGAAGATGTTCTGGAGACGGTCGAACGGAGAATTGTTGCCCGCTGCGCCGCTGTCAGTTCCAGCAATGGCTTTGGCATCGACGCCGACAACACGGTCGATCTTGCCGGTGCCGGCGTGCCATGCCTTGATCTCGCCGGCGAATATCCCCCCGTTGCTACTGATGTTCTGCGACGTGGTCGTGGTCACGCGCAGCGAGTTGCCGAAGTAGAGCCCGGTCGATGCGCCGGACGGCGCAACGTTCATCTCGCCGTAGTAGAG
>Ga0228698_1001588_pt1 | contig 10788 bp, 10 predicted proteins | sample McNCre117_Aug_MG_FD_178015 | JGI IMG/M metagenome (GOLD analysis project Ga0228698, IMG submission 178015) | Freshwater microbial communities from McNutts Creek, Athens, Georgia, United States - 1-17_Aug_MG | ecosystem: Environmental > Aquatic > Freshwater > Creek | place: USA: Georgia...
ACTGAAGTCGAGCGTAAAACAAAAGACCTCTCAACCATTATCGAACCGCTTCTCATGGTTGTGATTGGTGCGGGAGTGGGATTTTTTGCACTCGCACTCATCGCTCCAATTTATTCAATAGGCAATGGTATTAAATAAAAAAACTGTTGGTCGTGGCTTTTCACTCGTTGAGCTTTTGGTTGTGGCCGCACTGATGCTGGTGGTCTTTGGGGGTATTTTTGCGAGTTTTAAATATAGTCTCGATTTGATTACACAATCGCGGGCGAAATTGTCCGCGCTTACGCTCGCGAACGAACGATTGGAGTATATTCACTCGTTGTCGTACGACGCGGTTGGAACGGTGTCTGGTATTCCGTCGGGTACTATTCCACAAGTGAGTACGACATCATTGAATACGATTACCTTTACCGAAACGGTGCTTATTGAATATATTGATGATCCTGCCGATGGAGTTGGGGCGGCTGATAGCAACGGAATTACGACTGATTATAAACGGGCAAAAGTGACTGAAGGATGGACAAGTCGTGGCGTATATCACGAAATCTTTTTAGTGAGTAATATTATCCCGCGCTCGATCGAGACAAACGTTGGGGGAGGCACGTTACGGGTGAATGTGTTTGATGCGAACGTGCAGCCGCTTCCGGGAGTTGATGTGCATATGTGGAATACTACAGGGACAACAACAGTTGACGTGACTCGTTCGACTGATGCGACAGGTGTCGCACTCTTTGGTGGTGCACCGGCTAATTCCGGGTATCAAATTAGTGTGTCTGCTCCGGGATATTCGACTGATAAAACGTATGTGGCCACCACATCGCTCCCAAACCCAACCACTCAACCAGTAGCAGTGCGAGCCGCTGACATTTCAACGATGAATTTCTTTATTGATCGTGTTGGAAGTTTGGCGCTTGCGACGTTGCTGAGCAAAACTGCAAGTAGTAGTGTATTTACATTTGCGACAACAAGTGCAATTGCAAGTTCTAGTGCGATTGCGGTTCGTGCTGGTTCGCTCGAGCTCGCGTCATCCTCTGGTGTGTATGCTACTTCAGGGAGTGCGTATTTACAGACGGTCGTTCCGGCAACGTTAGTGTCGTGGGGAACGGTGACAACCGTGGCAACGACAACTGCAGGTACCGCATTTAAAATCTCTCTCTATACCGGCACGAGTACCTGTACGCTCATCCCGGATAGTGCTATTCCCGGAAATAGTAGTGGTTTGACCGCACCAATTATTAACCTCAGTTCGCTCAGTGTTGTTACGTATCCGAATCTGGCGGTGCGGGTTGTGTTGACGTCTGCGTCGACGACGGCCTCTCCACAGATTGGTGGTGTCAGTGTGACGTATGTGGCAAGTAAAACGGTTGCACCGTCGGTGCCACTCGCGATACATGGTGCAAAAACGATTGGTACATTGATGGATACGTCATTAGTATATAAGTATGCGACAACTGTTACGAGTAGTGTCGGCGGACTGGCAACATTAAATCCACTTGAATGGGATTCGTATTCGGTTGCGCCAACGGGGTATGATGTGGCTGATGCGTGTCCGGCAAATCCAGTGACTGTTGCCCCCGGTACGAATGCAACGCTTGAGTTAACTTTGGCCGCAAATACTGCCAACACGCTCCGCGTGGTAGTGAAAACAACCGGGGGTACAGCACTGCCGGGAGGAACCGTGACACTGAGTCGTAGTGGCTATACTGGAACAGCAGTAACGACATCGTGTGGTCAGGTATTTTTTAGTGGGTTGAACAGTGCGTCGGATTACGACCTTAGTGTTGCGGTGCCTGGATATACGACACAAACGTTTAGTGCGGTAGACGTAACGGGTGATATAGTACAGGTAGTAACCTTTTAATTTTGGTATGCGTGCTCGGTATCAGATTCATCTCGCTCTACAGGGTTTTACCCTGGTTGAAATGATTGTGGTGATTGCCATTAATACGGTTTTGATGACGGCAATTATGGCAAGTGTCACACAGATTTACAAAAACAATAGTTACACCTTTGAACAAGCGAACGAAATCGAAGCGGCACGTCGGAGTATTGGTATTTGGGTACGGGATGCGCGCGAGATGACGCTCGGCGCTGATGGATCCTACCCGGTGGCGGTATTACAGAATAATAAAATGGGATTTTATAGTGATGTTGATCGTGATAGTAATGTTGAGTACGTTGAGTATTCTCTCTCGGGCACTAATTTAATTAAAAAAACATTTAACCCGGTTGGTAATCCTCCCGTGTATAGTACGACAACGCCCGATACGACAGAAACGTTGTCGATATACGTGCAGAATGGTTTACAAAACGTTCCGGTATTTACCTACTATAATGCGACTGGTACCGTACTTGCATCGCCATCCGCCATGCTTACTGATGTGCGTTATATTGTCATGAAAGTGATTGTAAATATTGACCCGTCGCGTTCACCAGGAGAGTTTATGTTGCATGCGAGTGCTGCTCCCCGCAATCTAAAGGATAATCTCTAAAATTCCGCCGATTAACCCTTCATCTACTTTGTATATGCATACAACGCACGCTCGTTCAAAAGTAAAAAAACGACACTAGTGTCGTTTTTTTACTTTGTTCGCTCACTACGTTGTCACTACGAAATTTTGGTCGGTCACCGTACAAACAGTACGGCTTCCTCTCAAAAATCCTAGGCTCCCAGTATCTGAAGGGTTATTGAACGGAATTTGGGTTCTCCATTAATTACGTTTTAATCTGTTCAGAAAAATTTGTTCATTATCTGGTGGAGTCTTGTATACTATAGACATGAATTGCTCTTTCTCTAGAAAAAAAGTACACGCGGGGTATCTCCTGGTGCTTGTGCTCGTGTTTGGGGCAGTGTTCTTTACTGTTGCGAGCTCGTTTGTGGTGTTTATTGTGACGCAGAGTAGACTCGTAACCCAAAAAGTACAGCTTGAAAGTGCTGGCCAAATTGCTGAAGCGGGTTTGAATTATTATAAATGGTATTTGTCTCATTTTCCCAATGATACGACAAATGGAACCGGGTTGCCTGGTCCGTATATAGGTGTGTATCGTGATCCAGAAGGTTCGGCGATAGGTGAATATTCGCTTTCGGTAGCGAGTACTACCTATTGTGGTGACGTTGCGTCGATAGACGTTACGTCAGTTGGGTATACCTATGAAGCCCCTACTGTAAAACGTACATTGTCTGCCCACTACGCCCGCCCGACTGTGGCATCATTTGCAGTTATTTTAAATTCAAATGTCTGGGCGGGTCCGGATCGTATTATTAATGGACCCTATCATTCCAATGGTGGTATTCGGATGGACGGTACGAATAACTCTGTTGTAACGAGTGGACAGTCGACCTGGTCGTGTGATTCTTCGTTTGGGTGCAGTCCAACGTCAAATAAAAACGGAGTGTTTACCACGACCGCAAATGCTGATACTTCGTTGTTTGATTTTCCGGCCGCCCCTGTTAATTTTGCTGGCTTGACGGTCGACTTGTCGTCGATGCAGACGCGGGCTCAGACAAAAGGTGGTTTATACATTGGACCCTCTGGCGCGAGTGGGTATCAATTGCAATTTAATAGCTCAGGCACCGTGTCTGTGTACAAAGTGACAAGTACCTATCAGTACTGGGGCTATACAACCGAAAATGGCTGGTTGCAAGAACGTAATGTGATTGCGGGGACAACGTCGGTAGCGACGTACACTATCCCCGCATCATGTCCGCTTATTTTCGTAAAGGATAAGGTATGGCTCGGCGGTACGGTAAAAGGCCGTGTCGCGCTTGCAGCCGCTGATCTCGATGTGGGAGGAACTGACCCGTCCATTATTCTCCAAAATAATATCACCTATTCGTCGGCCACTACTTCGGGGCTGATGGCAGTCGCCGAACAAGATGTGCTCATTGGGGTAGATGTGCCAACCGATATGATTATTAGCGGTATTTATATTGCCCAGAATGGTCGGTATGGTCGAAATCACTACTGTAACAGCAATGTTAATTGTCTTGGTAATAGTACGTATTTATTACCAAATAATAATCCAAATTTACGCCAGTACACAGTCCGAAATTCTGAAACCATGAACGGTACTATTGTGAGTAATGGTCGTATTGGTACACAATGGACAAGTGGCGGAAATACAATTTCAGGTTTTCTCACACGTACGAATACCTATGACCGTAACTTGATTGCGAGTCCACCACCTCTGATTCCGGTAACCTCGGACGTGTATCAATTTTCAGAATGGCGGGACGGGAGTTGAGTACGGCGTCACAAAAAGACCCACGGTGTACATTGCGTACACCGTGGGTCTTTTTGTGTCCATGGTACAATTTCCTCATATGACAAAACACCACAGACCACTCGTCATCGGCAACTGGAAAATGAATCCTGTTTCGGTGGCAGACGTAAAAACAATCGTCACGAGCCTAAAAACTGCTCTCAAGAAAAATACCGACGTCGACGTGGTAATTGCTCCGCCAATGCTCTATTTAGCGGAAGTAAAGAAATTACTTGGTACGAGTGTAATTGGGCTCGGTGTCCAGAATATCCATCCCGCTCCATCTGGTGCTCAAACTGGCGAACATGGTATTCCAATGGTGACTCCTTTTGGTGTGGCGACAGTGATTGTGGGGCATAGTGAACGACGAGCGCTTGGTGAAACTGACGAGCAAGTTGGTGCGAAAGTCGCCGCCCTTATCAAAGCCAAGCTGACGCCGGTAGTGTGTGTGGGTGAACGGGAACGGGATACGCAAGGTAACTTTTTCATGCAGATTGAAGCACAGATTAAAGCAGCGCTCGCGAATATACCAAAAGCCCGGTTCAAAGACGTGGTCATTGCCTATGAACCAATCTGGGCGATTGGCACCGGCAAGACCGCGACTGCCGAAGATGTGAACGAAATGCGCCTCTTTATCCAAAAGATTCTCACAAAACACTTTGATCGAGCATCAGCAGGAAAAATTCGAATCATTTATGGTGGCTCGGTGTCTGCAATCAATGCTGCTGATGTATATGTTGGGGGAGGAGTAGATGGATTTTTGGTGGGGGGAGCAAGTTTGCGTCCGCAAGAATTCGCCCAAATTATTAGTAGTGTGAAATAGTTAGAATATACCGTATGAAATCAATTGTTGAATGCAGTGACCTCCGCGGAAAGTATGTGCTCGTCCGTTCATCATGCAATGTACCTCTCGAAGACGGAGTGGTGAAAAATAATTACCGTTTGAAGCGCGCGCTTCCAACCCTGAAATATTTACATGAACAAGGAGCGCGTGTGATTGTTATTGCACATATCGGTCGTGATGAGAGTGATACCTTGAAGCCGGTTTTGACTGCGTTTCAAATGCTCTTGCCAATGACGTGGGGCGGAACTATTGGTTCTGCCGAATTTACCGCTGCGCGCGGGAATCTGCAGGATGGGGGAATCGTAATGGCTGAAAATCTCCGCCAGAATGCTGGTGAATCAGCCAATGATCCAGCGTTTGCGGCGCTCTTGGCGTCAGTTGCAGATATCTACGTTGATGATGCCTTTGATAATATCCACCGTGACCACGCGTCTATGGTCACGGTGCCAACACTGTTGCCTGCCTATGCCGGGATTACCTTGATGGAAGAAGTAACGGAACTGCGCAAGGCGATGGAACCGGCGACGCCTGCGCTCCTTATTCTCGGCGGCGCCAAGTTTGAAACCAAGATGCCGCTCATTGAAAAGTATCTCGATCTCTACGACTATGTATTTGTGGGTGGGGCACTCTTGAATGATATTTTGAAAGCGGAAGGTCACGCGGTCGGACAATCACTCGTATCCGAAGTTTCGATTGCGGGTGCACCATTCCTCGCGAGTGAGAAACTTATTCCCGCGATAGATGTGGTGGTGACCAGTGAACGAGGTGTGCGTACCGCAAGTATCGCTGACGTACAGTTAGACGAAAAAATTACCGACATTGGTCCAATGACGGTGGCAGTGCTCGCACCCTATATTGCGAAATCAGCCACGATTTTATGGAATGGTCCGGTCGGAATGTACGAGGCCGGCTCACCAGGCAGTACCCATGCGGTAGCAAAATTAATTGCTGATGCGTCAGGTTACAGCATTATTGGCGGAGGGGATACGGTCGCTGCAATCGAGGAGTTGGGACTCAATGAACAATTCGGATTTGTTTCGATTGGCGGCGGGGCGATGCTGACACTCCTCGAGCATGGTAGTACCCCAACTCTCGATGTACTCGAGTAGTTTAATAGTTGCATGGTTGCATAGTTTAATAGCAACAAAATCCACTCGGTCTATCCGAGTGGATTTTGTTAGTTGAGTGCTGATTTGAGTGTCTCGGCAATATGGGCAATTTCTGCGCCAGTCGTAGCGGCGTGGTGCGGTTTTTGAAATGCTCCATCATCCTTTTTGCGGGGTACGACATGGAGATGGGCATGGAACACCTCTTGTCCGCCGTCGGCATTATTATTCATAACAAGTGTAATCCCCGTTGCGAAACCGTGTGCAATGAGAGCGTTCCCAATCCGTTTCGCCACACCCATCATGTGTCCGAGCGTGGTTTCGTCCCCATCAAGGAGGTTAACAAAAGGTTTTTTTGGCACGACGAGAGTATGGCCGGGATTAATTGGTTCAATGGTAAAAAATGCTATCACCTGTTCGTCGTCGTAGATGATGTCAGCGGGGATTTCACGGTTAATGATACGGGTGAAAACGGATGGTTGTTCGGTTGTCATGTGAATTATGGTACCATACCAGTGCGTTACGCTCTATGTCTCTCACTTTTGCACCTCCGATTACTGTGGCTGCCCGGACGGAACTGGCGTCGTATGACCTCGGGTTGCAGCAGCTGTTGTTTAGTCGTGGTATTACGACCAAGGCAGCCGCTGAACAATTCCTCAATCCAAATTACGATACGCAGCTACATAGTCCGCTCCTCCTCAATGATATTGTCAAAGCAACGTCGCGGATTAAAGCTGCTATGCAGCATAACGAGCAGATTGCGATTTTCAGTGATTATGACTGCGATGGGATTCCTGGTGCCGTTGTCGCACATGATTTTTTTAACGCGATCGGGTATACCCAATTTCAAAACTATATTCCACATCGCCACTACGAAGGATTTGGTTTGTCGGTGAGTGCGGTTGAAAAATTGGCAAGCGACGGCGTAAAACTCATTATTACTATTGATTGTGGTACGAGTGACGTTGCGGCGGTGGCGCGTGCAAAAGAGTTGGGGGTGGATGTCGTGATTACCGATCATCACGAACCGCCTGAGGTACTGCCTGATGCGGTCGCTATCGTTAATCCAAAATTAGGTAATTATCCATTTCCCGATCTCTGTGGTGCTGCTACCATGTTCAAGTTGGCAGAGGCACTCATACAAACGAGTGACTTTACACTCGCGCCCGGTCTCGAAAAGTGGTGGCTTGATATGGTAGGAGTAGCAACGATTGCGGACATGGTACCGCTCGTTGGTGAGAACCGCGTGTTTGCACACTATGGACTCAAGGTTCTACGTAAATCTCGCCGCCCTGGTCTCCAGCAACTCCTCCGTAAAGCCAAAATGAACCAGGCGTACCTGACCGAAGAAGATATCGGGTTTACGATTGGTCCGCGTATCAATGCTGCGTCACGGATGGATGCACCAGAACATGCATTTTTAATGCTCACTGCCACGGATGAAAGCGAGGCGGGCGCCCATGTCGAGCGACTTGAAAAATTAAATAATGAACGCAAGAGCTCGGTGGCGCAAATGACCAAAGAATTGCATGTGCGACTGAAAGAGTTTGGGGAAATACCGCCAGTTCTGGTACTCGGCAATCCGCTGTGGCGGCCAGCGCTCGCAGGACTCGCGGCCAACAAACTCGCTGAAGAATACAATCGTCCGGTATTTCTGTGGGGACGCGACGGGAATGATTGTATCAAGGGGTCGTGTCGCTCGGGTGGTGGAGTGAGTGTGGTGAAGCTTATGAATGCAGCTGCCCATGCATTTTCAGAACACGGGGGACATCATATGTCGGGTGGGTTTGCGGTGCTAGATGATCAGGTATTTACGCTGAGTGATGCCTTGAATGAAGCATATGCCGAACTCGGCACAGAGGCCGCCGTGCCAGTCGACCGAGTGATTGATGCAGCGCTGTCACTTGATGAAGTGTTTGGCGAACTGCGACGCTCACTTACCCAGCTCGCTCCCTTTGGAACAGGGAACCCAAAGCCACTGTTTGCCTTTACTAAAGTCGTTCCAACATCAGTCTCACAATTCGGAAAAGTAAAAGAGCATATTAAATTGGAATTTACGACTGCAAAAGGTCCACTTGAAGCCATTGCATTTTTTGCCTCGCCTACTGATTTTGCGATTGAGCCGAAAAGTGGTCAGCCGGTAACAATGCTCGCCCACGTCGAGGATGCCTTTTTTATGGGGCGACGGCAGGTGCGATTGCGGATAGTTAACATCGTCTAAAAAACTACTACGATTGATGCAGATTGCAGGGGGTAGGACGACATGCGAAACGGTCTTCAGCCGCGCTATGACGATGATGGGGCTTTGGGGAGTGGAATCTGTCCAAGGTGCGGACGGTTGATAGTCCTGGAACATGTAAAAGGGGTTGCTGGCCTCCAGTTCCAGGTGCACTCCCAAAATGTAGATAGTGCTCACCTGTAAAGGGAGTCGGGCGGTACATGCTCCGCATGACTCGGGTGACTGAAAATAAGATGAAGAAAGGCGCCTCACCGCGCCTTTTCTTTTTGTGCTATAGTGCAATTACTGTTATGGAAAAAGTTATCTGTTATACCGGAGGAGGAGCAACTGGCAATCCGGGCCCAGCGGCGATTGGTGTCTATATTACTGATGTTGTGGGTAGTATGATGAGCGAAGTAGGTCAAACGATTGGAAATAGTACCGCACCATTTGCTGCCTATCAGGCCGTGCTTGTTGGACTGCAAACCCTCAAGTCCCTTCTTGGTGAGGCGTGCCGGACGACCGACATTGTGTTGTCTCTCGATAATGCATTCGTTACACAACAGCTCAATGACGAAGTAGAGATCAAAGAACCTGGGTTCGTCCCAATGTTTATCGAAATTCACAATATGCGAGTGTCGAGCTTCCCGCATCTGACCTTCGCTCTCATTCCGACTGAACAAAATTCTGAAGCGACACGTTTGGTGAACGAAGCGCTCAGTGCAACGTAAATAATCACAACGCATCCTACTGGTTCCTGTTGTGCTCTAGTCTGTCTTGACGAGTGTAGATTAATTCTATACTCTAGCCGGAATGTTTAATTGCAGGGGCAGTTAGGCAGAAAATGGGGAAGTAAAAAATGACCGAAAAAGAGCCGAAGCTTATGAGTGATGTTGAACTCAAGGCTTCCACGCAGAAAATTCTTAACTATTGTCTCAACAAGAAAGACAATCTAAAGAAGCATCAAATCAAGAAATGGACGCTTGATCAACTGCGCCGCAATCACGAAATCCTGAATCTCTCGACCCAACTCTTCGAGGGTGTCGATCAGAAACGCGTCAAGTCGCTGAAACTGTTTCTGAAGGAGCTTTTGGTCATTCCTGCTGACAAAGAAGATTTGCAGGAGAACGTGGCCTGATGGTCGGGCGGCGTAATCGGAGGCAGGGGCAGGTGCCTGAACGGATGTCTGTCAGGACCATGCGCAAGCTGGCCAAGGAAGTCGTAGCGACTGGCCTTGTGAAGTGGGGAGAAAAAACCTGTGCTGTGCATTCTGTACGGAATAACGGCAAGGTCACTATCCGTACAATGCACGGGAACGTAAGTGTTGACCCACGCCAGCTTCGGCAGAAGGTTGGTCGCAAGAAGTAAAGTAAGAGATGATCACGGGGGCATTTCGGCTCCCGTGTCCGCCGCCGGCCATTTCCTGGCTCGGTGGCTTTTTTCTTGCTCGCTTTATCTGATACACTTAGCGATATGACGGGTGTATATTTTTATACGCTGATACTCAGTTTCGCGAGCGGGATTTTTCTTCGCTCGTTTTTTGTTATCAAAACAGCGATGATTGTGTGGTTACTAGTGGTAAGTTTCAGTTTGTTCGTCTGGGCATTTCGAAAACGAAACACTCCGTCAGTCCGTGGTGTTTTACTACTCTCTTGCCTGATGTTCGGCATTGCAACTGGATGCGGACGGATTAATCTGGCGGAATACCTTGCGCCATCTGCGCTTCTCTCGTCTGAGGTTGGAAGTGTGCATACTTATACTGGTCAGATAATTCGTGAACCAGAAGCAGCAAGTAACGGTACAAATATCGTGGTGCAAGTGGGTAAAGAACTCGTGCTCATAAAAACTGATCGACATACTGATGTGCACTATGGTGATACGGTTAGTGTGACAGGAAAGCTGGCATGGCCAGAACCATTTATGACTGACCTTGGTCGCACCTTTGACTACCCTGGCTACCTCCGCGCCAAAGGCGTTACCTATACGATGTCGTTTGCAAAGGTGTCAGTGACTGATGCCACTACCGGCAATCCTGTCCTCCGTTTCTTGTTTCGCGCGAAAGAGCGTTTCGTCACGGCGCTTACTGATGTGTTGCCTGAACCAGAAGTAGGTTTAGGGGAAGGACTGCTCCTGGGAGTGAATCACGCGCTTAGTACATCACTTGAAACAATATTCAGACGGGCAGGGATTATCCATATTGTCGTGCTTTCGGGGTACAACATTCAACTGGTTGTGCAGTTTGTTTTGTTACTACTGGCGGGATTTTTGCCACTGCGGGCGCGAGCGGTAGTGGGCATTGTTGCGATTATTGGTTTTGCGCTCGTGGTTGGGCTCGGTGCGTCGGTTGTGCGGGCGAGTGT
>Ga0228698_1001589_pt1 | contig 10787 bp, 7 predicted proteins | sample McNCre117_Aug_MG_FD_178015 | JGI IMG/M metagenome (GOLD analysis project Ga0228698, IMG submission 178015) | Freshwater microbial communities from McNutts Creek, Athens, Georgia, United States - 1-17_Aug_MG | ecosystem: Environmental > Aquatic > Freshwater > Creek | place: USA: Georgia...
GAAAAAATAATGGGAATCGCAATTACCGCAGCGCAAGCCGAGGGACAACTCAATCCTGCTGCCATACAGGAAATGATCGGAGCCATTCCGATACCGCCGCGCCCCGAAGTGGTCCATCAAATCCAGACCGAGCTGGGCAAAGCAGAACCCAACATTCGCAACATCTCCAATATCGTCAGCCAAGACATTGGACTGACGGTGGCGGTGCTTAAAGTCGTCAACTCGCCGATGTTTGCCCTGGCCCGCAAGGCGACGTCGGTGGAGCAGGCGGTGGGCCTGATTGGTTTGCGCCACATGGCTATTCTGGTAACCGGTCTTTCCATGCGTGGAGTGCTCAGAGGCGACTCCAACATGCTCGCGCGGTTTTTCGACACGTCTGCCAAACGGTCGTATGCCATGTCGCAAATGGCCAAGGGGACCAAAACAGTCGACGTTGGCTTGGCCCAAATGTTTGGCCTGTTTTGTGACGTGGGCATCACGCTGTTGCGCAGCCGTTTTCCGAACTACATCGACACTCTGAAAACCGCCAACGCCGACTTGGACCGCTCCTTTACCCAGATTGAGCAGGACGCCCACAACACCGACCACGCACTGATCGGCGCCATGATGGCCAAGTCCTGGGATTTGCCACAGACGGTGGTTCTGGCCATTCGTTTGCACCACGACTACCAGGTGTTCATGGATCCCAAAATTCCGCGCGACGTGTCCCGCCTTATCGCGCTCGGTCTGGTGGCAGAAGTCGCCATTCAGCGCTTTGGACGTCTGCATTCGAATGTGGAATGGACCAAGGGAGGCGACTACGTTGCGGGCGCGCTGGTGCTGTCGCCCGATGACATTGAAGAGTGGATCGAGCAAATCGTCGAAGACTTTGCAATCGGCATTGATTAGGTCTGGCGCCAGGGCATTCTTCAATGAAGCAGTTTTGCGGCAACAGACGACACTGGCCCTGCCGGAGTTGACGGCCCATGAAGCATCTTTGGCGACTTGTGCTTTGGGGCATGCTGGCATGGATGGGCAGCCATGCTGGCGCGCAGGGTGTAGCAGCTGACATCGCATCCCAGCCAACCCCGGCTGTGGGTGACACACCGCAAGGCCTTGCGACCCTGACCGCCAATGCATCCCCAGCGCAAGTGCGTGCCTATTTTGAGGAACGCATTCGTCTGCAGGGTGATGGCATTCGTTATGCGACTGCCCTGGCGCTATACAAGGCCTGGAATGCGGCCCTGCCAAAGGACACGTTGCCTAAGGAAAAGTTGCTTTTGCTCTTGGCCGATGCAAAGCAATATGACGCGGCAGTTACCTTTAGCCAGCCCCATTTCGATGCCCCGGACGGGCGGTTTTCCGGGCAGTTGATAACCGCCTTGGGCCTCTACTTTTCGGGGCGGGATGACGAGGTCTGGACGCGTGCTGTGAAAGTCGCAGAGGACGCGCGCCGGGAGCATGTTCCGCGCTATGCCGGTGGTTCGGCAGGTTCCGGTTGGAGTCCGTTTCGTGCAAGTTCGGCCAAGTTGGGCTTGGCTGGAGCCCTGGAGTTGCAAGCCCGTGTGCTGATTCGCAAAGGGCACTACAGAGACGCACTGGCCATCGCAGAAGACGGCATCGATGCGGCAAAAGAGACCCTGGATATTGCGCGGGTCATGCCCCCCAATGAGGTATCAGCCGCTGCCGTATTTCAAACCAACGAAACGATGTCAAGCCTGCTGCTTCAAAAAATCAGGGCGCAGGTGGCCAATGGTTCCAACTACAACGCGGCACGGACGCTGGACGAATACCTGACCACGGCGCGCACCGTGGAAGCCCACCCGCGGCACTTCTGGAACCTCGCGGTTTCGCAATATAACCAGCGCAATTTTGTTCAGGCGGAAGCGAACTTTCGCAAGGCCGATGCGGCAGCACAAGTTGCGGGCTACCCCACGCTGTCGTTTTTCCGGTCCGATTGTGGGCAGGGCATCGTGGGTTCTCTGGAAGGGCAAAAGCGGTGGCAGGAAGCACAGGCCGAACTAAGCCGGCTGGATGCACTGGCGGGTGACGATGAAACGCTTCAATACCGCATCCGATACCGCTTCGAGCGTGGCTACGCCTACTTGCACCAAGGTGGTCGGCTCGAAGACGCATTGGCCTTGTTTCAGGACTTGGCGACGGTGTCCAGGGATGGCATCTTGACGGCCCATGCGAATGGCTTGCAAGGGGTCACTCTGTGGCGCTTGCAGAGATCGCCAGCGCAGGCGCTTGCTTTGCTCAAGCGCGCAGTGGCGGTCTATATGGACCCCATTTATTTTGATGACCAGGCCCTGGGCCTTAATGCGGACGTGCGGGACCTCGTTGTCGACACGTTTATGGAGGCCGTTTTTCAGACTGCCGGCGAAGACCCCATGCAGGCTGTGGGTCCGGCGCAATGGTCCAGAAGCAGCTCGGTTCAGAGTGCGCTGGCGGATGCGGCCGTCCGATCCGCAGCAAGAGATCCGGCCTTGTCAGAGCTGGTGCGGCGAGACCAGGACATAAAAAATGAAATTCGCAATCTGCGCACGAAGGCAGCGATGGAGCTTGATGCGTCAGTGGGCGCTCAAATCAGTGAGCTGACTATCCAACGTGCGGAAATTCAGTCAAAGATCAAGGTGGCGTTTCCCGAATACGACAAGCTGGTGGCGCCCCAACCGCCCAATGTGGATGCTGCTGTCAGGGCGTTGGCGATGGACGAAGCTTTGGTGTTGTTGTTGCCAACCGACCAGAGCGTTTTCGTGTGGACGATTTCTGCCGACAAAAAAAACGCGGCCGCGCGTGCGCAGATAAGCAAAGCCGAACTTCAGTCGCTCGTAAACGGCATTCGCCGGACGCTGGATTTCGGCGAAATGAACGGTGCTCTGGCGCCGTTTGATGTGCATGCAGCCCGGCAGTTGTACCGGCTATTGCTGGCACCCGTGGAGTCGACGCTGGAGGGAAAGAAACATGTGATCGTCGCTGCCGGCGGTGCGCTGGCGCAGATTCCGTTCGGGCTATTGGTGACCGATCAGGACAAGGGCGTCGATGGCGTCGAGCCTTACTGGATCAAGCGCCATGCGATCAGCCATGTGCCCGGTTTGAGCGCCTGGCTTTCCATCAAACAGCTGGCCGAAACCAATCGTGCAACCGAAAGTCTCATCGCCTGGGGCGATCCTTCTTTCGGGGCGGTTCAGAACGGTGCGTTGCGGGCGCAGTCTGGCGTCCGTCGGCTGGCGCTGACACGTGCACAGCGGCCCGAAGACGATGGTCTTTTTGCAAAAGGCGGGTTGCGGTACACCGATATTCCGGCACTGCCTGAAACACGGGAAGAAGTGTTGTCCATCGCCAGTGCATTGAAAGCGGATGTCACTGCCGACTTGCATTTGGGCGACCGTGCAACCAAAGCCAGCGTGATGGGCAGCAATGCATCGGGTGAATTGGCCAGGAAAAAGGTGGTGGTATTTGCAACGCATGGCCTGATGGCTGGCGACCTCCCCGGACTAACCCAGCCTGCTTTGGCCTTGGCCAACACCGATGCATCCGACCAAAACATGCTGGGAAATTTGTTGCTCCTGGAAGACGTGCTGAACTTGCGTCTCAATTCGGATTGGGTCGTTCTTTCAGCATGCAATACGGCGGCGGCAGATGGCAAAGTGGAAGAGTCTTTGAGCGGCTTGGCACGCGGCTTCTTTTACGCCGGGAGCCGCAGTTTGCTGGTAACGCATTGGGCGGTGGAGAGTGAGTCGGCCAAGGAGCTCACCACCAACACCATGAAGAACTTTGTCGCCAATCCAACGCAACGGCGGGCAGATAGTTTGCGACTCGCCATGCTGACACTCCTGTCCGATCCACAGTATCGCCACCCCGTCTATTGGGCGCCCTATGCGCTGGTGGGTGATGGGGGGCGGTAGGGCAATAGATTGGGTCAAAAAAGTAATTGCGCATGGGGCTGAGTTCAGCCGCAACCTGATGGCGTGCGATCAACCTGCTGCAAATAGAACGGGTCCACTGCGTGGTGCACCTGAGGGCCTATAAAACCAAGAAGGCCAGCATGGAAAAAGTCAATTTCCGTTTGGCGACAGGAGTCCTTCGGATTGGGGTGCACAACGCAAGCCGTTCATTTTTGTGGACCCATTCAATGCCCGTATAGACCGCGGTTTTGGATTTCCAATGCATCCCCATTCGGACATGGCTACGCTCACTTGGCAGCCCGGTACAGATGTGGCGTATCCAGACACAACAGGGCAACAAGGCACGCTGAAGGCGGGTGGACTGTGCATTGGGTTTCGCAGGTGCGCCCCAGGTAAATGGGACTGTTCTGGACCCAATATTGGCTGTGTCAGGGTCGCAGGGGAACATACAAATATCTGCGCGATTCACGCCTTCAGGGCGGAATTGAGCAGTGCGGGAAAAATGTAACAGCGCGGATTTCTGTCAACATCGCAACATGAACAAAAACCGCCTCGAAGCCTTCAGCGATGGAGTGATCGCCATCATCATCACCATCATGGTGCTGGAGTTCAAAGTGCCACATGGTGAACAGCTGGCTGACCTCCTGCCCTTGTGGCCGGTGTTTCTCAGCTACGTTCTGAGTTTTGCGAATGTGGGCATCTACTGGGCCAACCACCACCACCTGTTGCACGCCACCAAACACGTGAACGGCAGCATTCTCATGGGCAACCTGAACTTGCTGTTCTGGATGTCACTCATGCCATTCACCACCGCCTGGGTGGGTGAAAACCACTTCGCAGCAATCCCTATGGCGGTATATGCATTTGACTTGAGCATGTGCGCCGTGGCCTACACCATTCTGGTGTTTCAGATCATCCACGCGCATGGCAAGGATTCCTTGATTGCTGAGGCTATCGGCAACGACAGCAAGGGCAAGATTTCTCTTGCATCCTATGTGTTGGCCATTCCCCTGGCGTTGCTCGGCTGGCCCATCGTTTCCGGATTGCTCATTCTTGCGGTGGCCTGCATGTGGATGATTCCTGACCGGCGGATTGAGCGAAAGCTGGGTGGTCAATAAGGGCCATCAACGCTGGTTGCATGGTGTGTGACTATTTCCCGAGTGCGGGGCGGCTCCATCTGCGGCTGCGGGCTTTTTTGAGGTGGTTGGCTTGGTAGCCTTTGAAACCCGCATGAAATAAGGGGTTCTGGCGGAAGCTGTGAGATTCGAACTCACGGAGGACTCACATCCTCGCCGGTTTTCAAGTTTGGTGTGCCCGAACTTTACGCAGCTATCCGCAACTATTTGCACCATTGTAGGCCAGCCATTTTGGCCGCTTGCGTGCTTGTCGCAATTTGTCGTAACTTTACCCGGGGCGTTAAACATGCGCTAAAAACACACTCGGGAGAAGGAAGTGGCAAAGATTACGAAGACGTTCGTGGACACGGTTGCTCTACCAGATGAGGGCTACAAGGTTCACTTTGATGACAAGCTCAAGGGCTATGGCCTGAGGGTAACCTCCAAGGGCAAAAAAGTTTTTATCGTCACTGGGCGCGTGAACGGTGAACAGGTTGGCATCACCATTGGGCCATATGGTGAATGGACGGAAGACGAGGCGCGGAACGGACGCAAGGACGCCAAAGGCAACCTCGTAGTGGATGGAGCGCGACACCTATTGCAGGCGATGCGCGATGGCAAAGACCCGCGCATCAGCAAGAAGAAAAGCGAAGCTGAGAAGATCACCTTGCGCAAGGTTGCGGATGCGTACATGGCGCGTCCGGGCAAGTTAAAGCAGAGCAGCAAGGACGAAATCGAGCGCCATGTTTCCACGACCTTCGCTGCATGGGAGAAAAAGCCCATTGCAGCCATAACCGAAGACGCCTGCAAGAAGCGTTACAAGGAACTTCTTACCAAGGGCCTACGAGGTACAGCGCCTGCGCCCGGCCAAGCGAATCAGGCGTTTGCAGTCCTGCGAGCCTTGATTAATTACGCGATGCGGCAACACAAGGCCGTTACCCATAACCCTGTTTCGGCACTGAAAGACGATTGGGTGACGCTGAAACCCAAGACCAGTTTCATTGATCCATCGAAGGTTGGGGCAGTGTGGCAATTCTTGACCACAGCACGTGATGAGGCCTATAACCGCGACACGCTTGCAAGCATTGAGCTTGTCATGTTCCTAATATTGACTGGCGCGAGAAAATCCGAGGCGACGGAATTAACCTGGGACCGGGTCAATCTGAAAGAGGGATGGTGGCATATCCCAGACCCCAAGAACACTAACCCCGTGTGGCTACCGTTGTCATCACAGGCAGTTGAGCTTCTTGAAAACCGTCCGAAAGTGAAGGGCAGTAAATTTGTCTTCACCAGCTGGGGCGAGGCAGGGCACATCAAAGACCCCCGGGACACCATGAAGAAAGTCAGCGCGGTCGCTGGCAGCAAAATCACTTTGCACGACCTGAGGCGCACGTTCACTGCGACTGGATTCCAAAACTGCGGCATTGACCTTTTCAAATTGGAGCTGCTGACAAACCATGTTCCCAAGGGCGTAACTGCCACGCACTACCTACAGACACAGCGCCTGCAATATCTGCTCCCCGAGGTGCAGCGCATTTCAGACTGGATAGAGGCGCAGGGGCTGGTTGCTGCTGCGCAGACTTCCATGGAAGTCGAGGGCGACTCTTGACATCGCCAATGTAAAAGTCACATCATCACCGTATCGTTGCATCGGCCATGTGGCTTCATTGATGCAGCATAAATCACCTTGATTTATGGCATTGCACATGACACTTTGAAGGCACTTTCTGAGCACCTTGATGGCCATCATGAACGTCAACTTGCACCATCAGTTTTGAGCCAGTAAAGTTACCGCAATCACAGTACAGCTAATAAAAAAGACTGTACTGGTCCTCAAGGGCATGTCGCCCTTGGGCCGGAAAACCGGCACGCCGTCCACGTCTTCGGCAGCGCATCCAGACATCTGATTAGGAGTAATCACAATGTCATTGCGCACAAAGGAAGATGTCCGCACAAACGCAGAAACTGCATGTCATATCGGCATAAAGCCCAATACGCTGGAAATCTGGCGGACAAAGGGCAAAGGGCCAAAATGGGTCAAAGCTGACCCGGAGTCACCACGGTCGCCAATCCGTTACAGGGTTGCGGATATTGAAGCGTGGATGAATGAGCGAACATGCCGCAGCACCAGCCAGTACAAGCAGATATCTGAAGCTCTTGAGTCGGATGCACCCGATCTGAACGCTGCACAGATAACAGCTTCCCGTCGCAAAAAGAAACGTACGCCCGTACTCGCATAAGGGCACACCATGGAAAAAGATCTGAATAGCCATGGCGATGGTGCCCCGTTTCCTGTGCAGGCGACGCAAATGCCTAGCCAGTACCTATGCGGCACCTTGCCATCGATCGCGGCCCCAGCCGCCTGCATGCCATCCCAGCGTAGCATGCTGGAGCACATGAAGACCGCAAAGCGCTGGCTCCTGCATAAAGACAAGCGACCGTATTACGCAAATGGAAATTCGCGTGGCAAGACTGACACAGCAGAAGACATTGCCATGCTCGTTACATATGAGGAAGTCTGTGTCGCCTTTATGCAAAATCCTGGCCGATTCACTGGCATTGGGTTTGCTTTGGGGCCAGACGGGAATGGATGGTATTGGCAGGGAATTGATCTCGACAGCGTTGCCGAGAATCGTCTGGCCAATATCGCGAATGATCTGCCCGGCTATGTCGAGATTAGTCCGAGTGGCAAAGGCTGCCACGCCATTGGATATGGCAAGAATTTCTCAACATTGGGCAGCAATGGAACCGGCATCGAGGCGTACGACAGGGGAAGGTACTTTACTTTCACGGGTGAAACCATACGTGATGCGGGTTTGACCTGCATTGCGGGCTTTGTTGAGAATGTGCTGGTTCCAGCGTATCGGAGGGTTGAGTTTCATAAGCAAGGCACAAATGGGGCCATGCTTGTTGATGCAAGAACTATCTCCGATCTTCGTTCAGCGCTGCTGTACATGCGGGCGGATGACTACAACTTGTGGATATCTGTCGGAATGGCCTTGCGTGAGTTGGATGACGTTGGCCGTGGGCTATGGATGGAATGGTCAGCTACATCCGAAAAATTCAATCCTCATGACGCATCGAAAAAGTGGGACGGTTTCAAGCCCACTTCAACCGGATATCAGGCTGTGTTTTCGAAAGCGCAGTCACAAGGTTGGGTCAATCCAAATAGCAATGCCGCTACGGTTGGTAACGCACTACCGAAGGTCTTGCCCCTGACTGCCGGACGTGAATTGGTCGCTCGTAATCTCGATTCGGTGGAGATGCGTTCGATTGATTGGCTATGGGCCGGTTGGATTCCGAAAGGATACATCACCATATGGGCGGGTGAAACCGGAGCAGGCAAATCAACAGTCTTGGCGGATGTGACTGCACGTGTCACAACTGGTGCCCCGTGGCCGGGGGAGACTCCCGAATCAATCCGCGAGCCTGGTCGAGTGCTGTGGCTTGGAAGTGAGGATGGAATTGAAGAGCTAACAATCCCGCGCCTTACAGCATGTGGAGCAAACCTTGGCCGTGTAACGGAAATTCAGGGCGTCATGCTACAGGGGCAGCGCGGTACGTTTTCAATGCAGGATGACATTGCAGCGGTCAGCAGTGCACTCAACTATGCACGGAGTTGCCGCGCCCCGTATTCCATGCTGGTTGTTGACCCGATAACAAGCTACCTTTCCGGTCAAAAGCTGAAAAAAGTTGACATGAACGATGCGGGTCAACTGCGTACAGTGTTGGAGCCTTGGTTGGGCCTTGCTCAGGAGCACGGCATTGCAATTGTGTGTGTGACGCACTTCATGAAAGACACCACCAGAGCAATGCTGCACAGGGTGCTTGGGTCATCGGCATTCGTTCAAACCTGTCGCAGTCTATGTTCCGTGGTCGCACGCCCAGACGAGGGGCCATATGCGAAGGCGCTACTTCAGGTAAAGGTCAATTTGCCGGAGCATCCAGGCGGCGCATGGAAATTCACGACAGTGAAGGTAACTGTTGGCATCGATAAGCGCAATAACAAACCCATTGATGCCACCCGCGCTGACTGGGAAGAACTTGATCCCGCATTAACACCGGAGAGCTTGGTCGGAGGTTCGCGTGGTCCGGTGAGCAAGAATCCCGCAGTATTTGGAATGTGGGTTCGGTCGTACTTCCTTGACCTGCCGCGAGATCAAGCGCTACCCGTTGCTACGGTAAAGACTGCTGCAGTCGGGGAAGGGATTGTGACCGAGCAATGGTTTAACAAAAACAGTGGCGAGTATTTGGAGAAACGGAATATTGGAGGTCAGTGGATGTGCAGGCCTAGGCAATAGCGAAACTAGGTATTGTGGTGCTTGTGAGCGGTAGTGGTCCAACTGCGGGATACTGGGGAGTCCTCGCGACCTCACCACCGCCACCACGCAACCGAGTTTCGGTGATCGCACTGCCGGCTGGTCAAGCCCCACGTTTTACACGCAATGGATAAAACCACCCGGATGTCCGGCGCTTCTTGATAAATAGTGTTGCCATCATGCGCCCCCATTGCGTTTCTGTCGCCAGGGCCAGTACCGACTGTGAGCGCTGGTTGCGGTTATCACCAAAATGTTGGGCATGGGCGATATAGCTGTCGTATAGGCAACGAGCCTTCGTCCATTCACCCGGTGCCTGCGCTTCAACTAGGCAGCGACGCACCCAATCATCAAACGCTGCACTGCGCAATTTGCCGGATAACTCTTCTACCTTTGCGCGCGCCTGCTGGAGGGCCGATGAATTTTCCAGGCGCTCACGGCGCGCTAGCTCTGCGCGGAACTCTTCGGGGTTTCCCCCCTTCCATGGCGGTTTAATTTCATCATATTCAGACGCAGTGTGTGCTTCATGTTTCAGAAGCGGGAGCGATCCTGGTCTAGGTCTTAGTTTTGCCATAGTCGTGTATGGAATGTATGGTTTTGGCTCATACCATACATCAAATCCTTGCAAACGAAAAGCGCCCTTACGGGCGCCATGAAGAGACAATATTGGGTGCCAGTCAGGAGGGTTTTGCACGCCCTGTGATGCCATTGAATTTGCGCCACGCGTAAAACTCGCATGCGACGTTGTTGGAGTTCCAGCCTTTGCTTGGCGCTACCTCCTTGGCACTGCCAACGGTAGCGCCGGGGTTTGCATCCAACCATGCCCAGACGGCAGCGCAGACTCCACCTGTCTTGGGGCGCTTCACACCGTTTTGCGCGTCTTGCTGCGCAGATGCTGGCACGGGCTTTGCCTTAGCCTTGGGTGCCAATGTGGTCATTGCCTTGGCAACCTTCACTGGTGCCGCGCATTCAATCCAGCCGAACCGAACCACGTCACCATTCTTGTGAACAGTGATCTTCAATAGCTCCTTCGGTATGCCTGCGGCAACACCTGCGCGACGGGCATTTACGCGCTTGGTGTAGGTGGTGGTCGATTGCTTCATGTTGCTCTCCTGTGGGGTGTTGATGACCGCGCAATTACAGGATGTGCCTCCGAGAAGCGGCAAGTGATTGGTCATGCAACCTGTCGCAAAACAGGGACCACCAAATATGGAAAACGTTGTTCGTCGCAGGTAAGCGATTGGAACTATTCCATTTTTTCGTGGGTCGTCGTGACCCGTTTAGCACATGTGCAGCAATGGGTCGGTTTGGTGTTGGTGGCAGGGGGCTCGGTTTCGCGGGAGCTGGCCCTTATGGGGCCAGGCGCTTGGGCCGTTGCAGGCAGTGCCGCCACCAGTACCTTGGCCTTGCTGGTGCGTTGCGCTACGCCGCCCATACGGGGGCGCGTGCAGCATGTGCGCCCGTTG
>Ga0228698_1001590_pt1 | contig 10782 bp, 6 predicted proteins | sample McNCre117_Aug_MG_FD_178015 | JGI IMG/M metagenome (GOLD analysis project Ga0228698, IMG submission 178015) | Freshwater microbial communities from McNutts Creek, Athens, Georgia, United States - 1-17_Aug_MG | ecosystem: Environmental > Aquatic > Freshwater > Creek | place: USA: Georgia...
ATCCGCAAGGCAGCGGGCTTGGGCACGGCGACACAGTTGCCCGACCCCGACCGCTACGACTGGCACCACGGTTTTCCCGATGTACTGGTGGTGGGCTCCGGCCCGGCCGGCCTGAGTGCGGCGCTAGGTGCAGCGCGCGCCGGGCTAGACGTGACACTGGTGGAGCAGGACTTTGCCTTGGGCGGCTCACTGCTGAGCCATGCCATCGACAGCCCCGAGGCGGCCTGGTTGCAAAGCGCAGTCGCCGAATTGCAGGGCATGGCCCATGTGACGCTGATGACCCGCGCCAGCGCTTTTGGTCTGTTCGATGGCAATACCGTTGGCGTGATTGAACGCAGTGCCCCCGGCGTGGCCGATGCCGCGCGCGGCGTGCCACGCCAACGCCTGCACACGCTGCGCTGCAAGAGCGTGGTGATGGCCTGCGGCGCGCTGGAGCGGCCGTTGCTGTTTTCCGGCAATGACCGCCCGGGCGTGATGCTCAGCAATGCCGTGGGCACCTATGTCAACCGATACGGTGTTGTGGCCGGAAAGCAAGCGCTCTTTTGCACCAACAACGACGCCGCCTACGCCGATGCCATAGCGCTGGTGCGGGCCGGTGCCAAAGTGACACTGGCAGACTTGCGCAAGCAGGCCAACCCGACGCTCTTCAAAACCGCCGAGGCAGCCGGCGTGGAGGTCTTGCTGGGCACGGCTATTTGCTGCGCCGGCGGTGCTGCGCGCGTGAACCGATGCGAGCTGACGTCCTTCGATATCGCCACCGGCAGCGTGGGCAACCGCCAAGGCAGCCGCGATGTGGACCTGATTGCCATGTCGGGTGGCTGGACGCCCTCGGTCCATCTCAGTTCGCACCGGGGCATCAAGCCTGTTTACAAACCGGAACTGAGCAGCTTTGTTCCCGGCGGGTTTGACCGTGCGCAGTTTGGAGCCGGCAGCATGGTGGGCACGCAAACGATGACCGCGGCCATACACAGCGGATGGGAAGCCGCCACCCAGGCCGCGCTGGTGTGCGGCAAAAAGGTAAGCGGTGACGCACCACGCGGGCCCGAATCGCGCGATGCCTATATGGCGTTTACGGCGGTGGGGCCGATCGCAAGCGGCCAGCCACACGACAAAACATTTGTCGATTTCCAAAACGACGTGGCCACCAGCGATGTGGAACTGGCGCACCGGGAGGGCTATCAGTCGGTGGAGCACCTGAAACGCTACACCACGCAGGGCATGGGCACCGATCAGGGCAAGACTTCCAACCTCAATGCCTTGTCGATCATGGCGGCCAGGCGCGGCCTGGCGATTGCGGATGTTGGCACTACCACGTTCCGCCCGCCCTACACGCCGGCCACCATAGGCGCGCTGGCTGGGCGCAGCGTGCGCAAACATCTGTCCCCCTTGCGCCGCACCGCCATGCACGACTGGCATCTCGAGAATGGCGGCCGGATGATGGAAGCGGGGTACTGGATGCGCCCACTTTGGTACCAAACCCACGGCGCCACTCTGGGTGTGGCCTACAAAGCAGAAATGGACATCGTGCGCGAGGAAGTCGGCATGGCCGATGTGAGCACGCTGGGCAAGATCGATGTGCAAGGACCCGACGCTGCGGAGTTTTTGAACCGTGTGTACGTGAACGGCTTTGCCAAACTGGAGGTTGGCAAGGCGCGCTATGGCTTCATGCTGCGCGAAGACGGCATCGTGATGGACGACGGCACCACCAGCCGCATCAGCGAGACCGAATTTTTCATGACGACCACCACCGCGCAGGCCGCCCGCGTAATGGGCCATCTGGAATTCTTGTTGCAAGTGGTGTGGCCGGAGTTGCGCGTCACGGTGGCGTCGGTCTCTGACCAATGGGCCGTCATGAGCGTGGCCGGACCAAAGGTGCGCGATGTGATGCGCGCATCCTTTGACGGGCTCGACTTCAGCAATACGGCATTGCCGTTCATGGGCGTACGGGATGCCACGCTGCACAACGGTCCAATGGCTGGCGTGAAGGTGCGCATCATCCGCCTCACCTTCTCGGGGGAAATGGCCTACGAGGTTTACACCCCAACCCACCACGGCCGTGCCGTGTGGGAGCACCTGATGGAGGCCGGCAAACCCTGGAACCTGCGCAGCTACGGCCTTGAAGCGCTGGGCTCATTGCGCATTGAAAAAGGGCATGTCGTGGGTTCTGAAATGGACGGCCGCACCACACTCGACGACATGGGCGCCGGCAAGATGGCCAGCAAGCTCAAACCCTTCTGGGGCGATGCCCTGCGCCACAGCGAAAACCTGGCGCGCACCGACCGCCCCACGCTGGTGGGTCTGGAAGCAGTGGACGCCAACGAGCCACCCAACAATGGTGCGATTCTGTTTTTTGCTGATGACGAAATAGAGGGCCACGGGCGCGGCCACATCACCAGTACGACCTTCAGCAAGCACATCGGCAAACCGATTGCGCTGGGCCTGCTGCAAGGGGGAATAAGCCGCGTCGGACAGACCGTGATTGCGGCCTCGCCGGTGCATGGCCGTCATTACAAACTCAAGGTCGTGGAGCCCTGCTTCCTCGACGCAGTAGGAGCTCGCTACCGTGGTTAATGCCCCCACCCGCGCCACCATGCGCTCCCCCTTCACGGGCCACCCCAGCGTGCGTCGCCCCGACGCGAAAGACCGGATCGGCGTAGACATCAGCGCCGGCATACTGCCCAGCGTGACGCTGATCAGCACCTGGACCAGCGGCTTGCCCGAATTGATGGACGCATTGCATGCCGTGTTCGGCGCCACTATTCCCGAGCGCACCGGTCTTACCCTGAAAACCGAACTGGGACTGTTGTGCCGCACGGGGCCGCAAGAATGGATGCTGATCGGCGACGACTCGACCGACCGCTGCGCCATGCTGCGCGCGACCGTCACAGCCGATGTGGGTTCGGTCACCGACATCAGCCACGCCCGTTGTCGCATTCAAATCCATGGCGTGCAATGCCGCGCGGTACTCAACAAGCTGTTTGCACTGGACTTGCGAGAGTCCTCCTTCCCAATCGGTGAAGTAGCGCTGACCGGCACCCACCACGTGCCCTGCATGTTGCACCGGCTGGACACCGACACCTTTGCCATGGTCGTGTTCAGCACCTACGCCTATGACCAGTTGGCGACAGTGCTCGATGCAGCGCAGGAATACGGAGTGAACCTGCAAATCGGCTGACCGGTTCGGCGCCCCACGGCATCGCCTGTCGATGCAAAAACCCCATCGGGCAGTTTCGAACAATCGGATTGAACAATCAGCAGTTGCCGGCAATGTGCGCTATGGCAATGCGATTTTCAGACACCAGAAATTGGTCGAAGGGGCCATAGCATATGCCTAAGCCGAACGACCGGACTGGCCGAGAATCGATGCCTTTCGTAGCTGGCACCAGCCCACTTTGGCCTGTGAGATGTCAATGCAGCTCCCCAACATGCGGCCTTTCTCAACGCGCATGGCGGGCCGCAATGTGCCCAAAAAAGTGCGCCTTACAGAAAAATGCCAGATCCCGATTTAGCCGGATTGAAGCCATGCCATTCGCAGCATAGTATGTGGCAATGGATGCATTCGACTTCATCATCGTGGGCGCCGGCTCAGCCGGCTGTGTGTTGGCAAACCGGCTGTCAGCCGATGGAAAACACACCGTCTTGCTGCTGGAGGCGGGGGGCAGTGACCGCAGCCCGCTGATTCAGGTGCCGATTGGCTACGGCATGACCTTTGCCGATCCGCACTACAACTGGGGCTACACCACCGCCCCCGATCCTGGGCTCAACAACCGTGCGTCGTGGTGGCCGCGCGGCAAGGTGTTGGGCGGCAGCAGCTCCATCAACGCCATGGTCTACATCCGTGGGCAAGAAGGCGACTACGACGACTGGGCCGCCGCCGGAAACACCGGCTGGAGCTGGAAAGAAGTGCTGCCGTACTTCAAGAAGTCGGAAGACCACATCTTCGGCGCCTCCGAGCACCACGGCGCAGGCGGAGAGATGCGGGTGAGTGACTTTGCCGATCAGGTGCACCCGCTGTGTGCGCGCTTTCTGGAGGCCGGCCGGGCATTGGGTTTCCCACGAACAGCGGACTTCAATGGCGCCACCAAAGAGGGGTTCGGCCTGTGGCAAATGACCATTCGCAATGGCGTGCGCGAGTCCGCATCCAACGCTTTTTTGCGTCCGGCCATGCAACGCAGCAACCTCACGGTGAAAACCCATGCCCATGTGGGTCGCGTACGGATTGAAGACAAAAAGGCCACTGGCGTGGAGTGTTTGATTGACGGCGCCAAGCACACCTTCATCGCGCGCAAAGAAGTCATTCTTTCGGGCGGTGCGATCAACTCGCCGCAGCTATTGCAGCTTTCGGGCGTGGGGGACGCAACTTTGCTGACCCAAGCGGGGGTTCCACTGGTGCACCACCTACCACGCGTCGGCCAGGGTTTGCAAGACCACCTGTGCGTGTCGTACTTCTTCAAGTCCAAAGTGCGCACCCTGAACGACACGCTCGGCCCCTGGTACGGCAAGCTGTGGGCTGGCCTGCGCTACCTGATCACCCGCAAGGGCCCGCTGGGCATGAGCGTGAACCAGGCCGGCGCCTTTGTACGCAGCCGTCCCGGTCTGGCGCGCCCCAACCTGCACCTGTATTTCAATCCCATCAGTTACAGCGCCGCCACGATCGTGCCGGGGCGCTTCAAGATCACCCCTCCCGACCCGTTTTCCGCCTTTTTGATTTCATTCAATACCTGCGTGCCCACCAGCCGTGGCAACGTCGCGATCACGTCCGCCAACCCACTGGACAAGCCCAGAATCGAGACCCACTTTCTGACCACTGCGCATGACCTGGCCGACATCGTGGAAGGTTCTCGCATGGTGCGCGCCATTGCCCACACCCGCCCCTTGGCCGATGTGCTGGAGAGCGAACACCTGCCGGGCGCGCAGGTGCAAAGTGATGAGGACATACTGAAAGACTTCCGCGCCCGTTGTGGCTCGGTGTACCACGCGTCGTGCACCTGCGCGATGGGCCCCGACCCGGCAACATCGGTGGTGGATGCACGCCTGCGGGTGCACGGCATTGCCCAATTGCGGGTGGCAGACGCTTCCATCTTTCCCAAAGTTACCTCGGGCAACACCAACGCACCGGTGATCATGGTGGCCGAAAAGGCGGCCGACATGATTCTGGAAGACAACCGCTAATCCACTACAACCCCACACAGGAGACAACGCATGCGCAAACTTTCCATCGGCTTCATCGGTCTGGGCAGCCTGGGCGAAGGCCTGTGCAACAGCCTCGTAAAAGCCGGCTACCCGGTGAAGGTCAATGACCTCAACAGGACACTCGCCACACGGCTGCTGGCGGGCGGCGCGCAATGGGCCGACTCGACTGCCGAGGTGTGCCAAGGCGCCGACGTGGTGATTACGGTGCTGCCCTCGCCCGCTGTATCGCGGCAGGTGGTGGAAGGACCGGGCGGTGTGTTTGAAAACCTGCAAGCCGGCGGCACCTGGATCGAGATGAGCACCACGGACATGGAAGACCTGCTGCGCCTGTCCGAAGTGGCCCAAACCAAGGGCATCAGCGTGTTGGAGTGCCCGGTAACCGGCGGTGTGCATCTGGCCAACTCGGGCGAAATCACCGTGCTGGTGGGCGGCGAAGAACCAACCTTCCAGCGCGTGCAAGACATCCTCGGCGCCATGGGTGGAGAAATCATTTACATGGGCAAGATGGGCAATGCGTCGGTGGTGAAAGTGGTGACCAATATGTTGGCCTTCATCCACCTGATTGCGGCGGGCGAGGCCATGATGCTGCCGGCCAAATACGGGGTAGACCCGGACGCCACCTATCGCGCCATCCGCGCCAGCTCGGGCAACAGCTTTGTGCATGAGACCGAAAGCAAGCTGGTGCTCAGCGGCAGCTACAACGTCAAGTTCACGATGGACCTGGCCTGCAAGGACTTAGGGCTGGTCAACGGCATCGCGGAAAAGCTCGGCGTGCCGTTGGAGTTGGGCAGCATGGCGCAGCAAATATTTCGCCGGGCGCGCGGCCTGATGGGCGGCAACGCGCAGTCGCCCGAAGTGGTGCGCATGATTGAAAGCGCCTGCGGTCTGGAACTGCGCGCACCCGGTTACCCCACCGAACTGGTGGCGGAGTAAGCAATGGCCCAACCGCAAACTCTGCAGGACTGGGAGGCGCTGGCCTCCACGTTGCACGTTGACACCGGCCTTTACATCGACGGCGCATTTGTGGCGGCGCTCGACGGCGCCAGCATGGACTGCATCAGCCCGCGCAATGGCGAGTTACTGGCCGTCGTGGCCAAAGGGAATGCAACGGACATTGATCGCGCCGTAGCTTCCAGCAGCGCAGCATGGGCCGATGGCCGCTGGTCCAAACAGGGACCTCGCGCGCGCATGGCGGTGTTGCAAAAATGGGCCGACCTGATCGAAGCGCAGGCCCATGCACTGGCGCTGATGGAGTCGCTGGACATGGGCAAGCCGGTGACGGACATGCTCCACATCGACATCCCTGAAGTGCTGAAAACCATTCGCTACTTTGCAGAGTGCATCGACAAGATCGAGGGTGCCGTAACCAGCACGGATGCGTCGGCCATGCACCTCATCACCCACGAACCGCTGGGCGTGGTGGGTGCCATTACGCCGTGGAACTACCCGATGCTGATGGCGGTGTGGAAAGTGGCCCCGATTCTCGCCGCAGGCAACTGCGTGGTCTTGAAGCCCGCCGAGCAAGCGCCGCTGACCTGCCTGCAACTGGCCAAACTGTTTGTGCAGGCCGGTGGCCCGCCGGGTGTATTCAACGTCGTCAACGGCCTGGGCGCTGAGGCGGGCAAGGCGCTGGCCCTGCACCACGCCATTCAAAAAATCACCTTCACCGGCTCGACCGCCGTCGGCAAACTGCTCATGGGCTATGCCGGCCAAAGCAACATGAAACGCGTGGCACTGGAAACCGGCGGCAAGAGCCCGCAGATTTTCATGCCCGATCTCTACGACCTGGACGCAGCGATAGACCGCGCCATCGGCGGCATTTACGACAACGCGGGTCAGGTGTGCAACGCCGGTTCGCGCCTGTTGGTGCACCGCTCTTTGCACGACCGGTTTGTGGAGCGCTTTGTCGCCCGCACCGATGCGCTGTACCGCATGGGCGACCCGCTCAACCCGGCCACCAGCATGGGACCGCTGGTCAGCATCACGCAGAAGCAAAACGTGCTCGCCAGAGTGAAGCGCGCACAGGAGCAAGGGGCACGCATGGTGCTGGGCGGCGATGTGCCAACGCCCCACGACGCGGGTGCCTATGTCGCGCCCACCCTATTGGTGGACGTACGCCAAAACAGTGCAATCGTGCAAGAAGAAACCTTCGGCCCGGTCACATCCATTCAGGCCTTTGACACGGAAACCGAGGCCTTGGCCATGGCCAACGATTCCATTTATGGTCTGGCCGCATCTGTTTGGACGGCCGACCTCAAGACCGCGCACCGCATGGTGGGTGCGCTGCAAGCTGGTGTGGTGTGGGTCAACTGCTTTGGCGACGGCGACATGACGCAGCCTTTTGGTGGCTTCAAGCAAAGCGGCAATTCGCGCGACAAACACAAGGACAGCCTGCTGTCCTACATGCAGACCAAATCGGCCTGGTTTAGCCTGGCCTGAACTTTTCAATTGGGGACACTTTTGACACATTGCAACTTCTATATCAACGGCCAATGGGTGGATGCCCTGGAGCCCGGCACGCCCCACCCCATCATCAACCCGGCCACCGAAGAGTCCGTGGGTACGGTCGCCATGGGTGGCAAGGCCGACGCGGACCGCGCCGTGATGGCGGCACGCCACGCCTTTGACGCCTACAGCCGGACCACGCTTGCGCACCGCACAGAATTGCTGAACCAATTGCTGGCGGTGCTGGAGCGCCGCTACACCGAAATGGCGCAGGCCATCAGTACGGAGATGGGCGCGCCGTGGGACCTGGCTTATGACAGCCAGGCGGAATGCGGCACCGGCCACATCCAGGCGACGCTGGACGCGGCCAAAGACTTCCCTTTTGAAGTGAAGAGCGGCAAGGGCGACCTGTTGTTGGAACCAATCGGTGTGTGCGTGCTGATCACGCCATGGAACTGGCCCATGAACCAGCTCATGGCCAAGATGGCACCGGCTCTGCTGGCCGGATGCACTGTGGTTTTGAAGCCCAGCGAGTTCGCGCCGCTTTCCGCCAAACTGACCGCAGAGTGCGTAGACGAGGCGGGCTATCCCGCAGGCGTTTTCAATCTGGTCTATGGCGACGGCCCGGTGGTCGGCGCCGTATTGAGTGCCCACCCCGAAGTGGACATGGTGAGCTTCACCGGCTCTACCGGCGCCGGCATTGCAGTCGCCAAAGCGGCGGCAGACACCGTCAAGCGCGTGGTGCAGGAGTTGGGCGGCAAATCACCCAACATCATCTTTGCCGACAGCGACGTAGAAAAGTCCGTGGCACGCGGCGTCAAGCGTTGCATGAACAACACCGGCCAAAGCTGCAACGCGCCCACCCGCATGTTGGTCGAGCGCTCGGTGTACGACCGCGCTGTGGCGGCGGCCGCCAAAGCCGGCGCCGAGGTCCGGGTGATTCAGCCCACAGAAAAAGGCGATGGCATCGGCCCACTGGCCATGCAGCGCCAATTTGAGACCGTGAAGCGCTTCATCGCTATCGGCATGGACTGCGGCGCACGCCTGCTGGTGGGCGGCCCGGGCCGCCCGGAAGGTTTCGACAAAGGCTACTTCGTCAAGCCCACCATCTTTGCCGATGTGACCAACGACATGGCGATTGCGCGCCAGGAAATCTTCGGCCCGGTGCTGTGCCTGATTGCCTTTGACGACGAAGAAGACGCCATCCGCATTGCCAACGACACGCCGTATGGACTGGCCGCCTACCTCAGCACCAACGACAAGGAAAAGGCGCGCCGGGTTGCCAAGCGCCTGCGCGCCGGCAATATATCGGTCAATGCATCGGGCAACGAATACTGCAACCCGTTTGGCGGTTACAAGCAAAGTGGCAATGGCCGCGAGTGGGGCCGCTTCGGGCTGCACGAATTCATGGAATACAAAATCATCAATGGGCTCTGACAGCGGCGCCCTTGGAAATGCATTTTTTTGCGGAGCGGCAGGGTTAAAGACAAGGCAAAGTTAAGGAATCAAAGATGAAAATCAAGGACATCAAAACCTTCACCGTCGGCAACCCACCACCCGGCTTTGGCGGGCGTTACTACGTGTTCATCAAGCTGATCACCGACACCGGCGTTGAAGGCGTGGGCGAAATTTACAACCTGCCCTACCACCCGCATATCGTTGAAAAAATGGCGGTCGATGTGGTCGCGCGCTACGTCGTCGGACAGGACCCTTTCGATACCGAAAAAATCTGGCGCAGCGTCTATGGCGGGGGCTTTATTCAGCGGCCCGACATTTCCATGATGGGGATCCTGAGTGCCATCGACATGGCCTGCTGGGACATCAAAGGCAAAGCACTGGACATGCCCGTCTACAAACTGCTGGGCGGGCAAGTGCACGAAAAACTGCGCAGCTACACCTACATCTACCCCAAGCCCGGCGACAAGACCAACGTCTATGCCGACCCGGAACTGGCTGCTGTGCGTGCGAGCGAGTATGTGGCGATGGGCTTTAACGCGGTCAAATTTGACCCGGCTGGCCCGTACACCGTGTACGACGGACGGCAGTTGTCGCTTGAGGAACTGGACCGTTCTGAGCGATTCTGCAAATTGCTGCGCGAAGCCGTAGGCAGCAAGGCCGACCTGCTCTTCGGCACGCATGGGCAGATGACGGCATCGGGCGCCATTCGGTTGGCCAAGCGGCTTGAAAAATACGACCCGCTTTGGTTTGAAGAACCTGTTCCACCCGACAACCAAAAGGAGATGGCCAAGGTGGCACGGGGTACTTCCATCCCCATCGCCGCGGGTGAGCGCCTCACCACCAAATGGGAATACCAGCGCCTGCTGGAAGAAGGCGCCGCCAGCATTCTGCAAATGAACCTGGCCCGCGTGGGTGGCATTACCGAGGCCAAGAAAATTGCATCCATGGCCGAAGCCTGCCATGCCCAGATTGCGCCCCACATCTACTGCGGCCCCATCACTTGGGCGGCCGCTATCCAGGTGTCCACCAGCACCCCGAATTTTCTGATTCTGGAAACCATTTACGACGGCTCCGGCTTTTATTCCGAGCTGCTCAACAAGCCCATCCAGTGGGAGAGTGGCTACATCATTCCGCCCACCGATGCGGGCCTGGGAGTGGAGCTAAACGAAGCTGTAGCGCGCGCCCATCCATACGAGGGCAACGCCTTGCATCTGGATATGACACACATACCGCAGTTGGTTTGACATGCGCTGACGTGGCGTGATGGGTGGCCAAAAGAGGCGCCCCCATCTGCGCGCAACCACTGCATCCCATTGCCCATAAGCCGCCTATCAGGCCCTACCAAGTTGCCTTCAACACAAGCGACTTGGAACACCTGATTTGCGACGCCCCGCATGTCCCGGAATGGGGCCGCCTAGGGAATACGCGAATGAATCTTGCACATCGAATTGCAATACTATGACTGCGCGGCGGCATGCGAATTGCGCTCGTACTTTTCGGTGCATTGGCAAGCCGGAAACAGTGCACAGAATTCCTAAATTGATTTGATTGGAGATCTACAACCATGGCATCGATCGAAAATAAAACGGAATCGGGCATCATCCTGGACCGCCGCTCACTGATTCTTGGCGCATCTGCAGTAGGCCTCTCGGCTGCCTTTGGATCCATGCCAGCACTGGCCGCTGC
>Ga0228698_1001591_pt1 | contig 10781 bp, 11 predicted proteins | sample McNCre117_Aug_MG_FD_178015 | JGI IMG/M metagenome (GOLD analysis project Ga0228698, IMG submission 178015) | Freshwater microbial communities from McNutts Creek, Athens, Georgia, United States - 1-17_Aug_MG | ecosystem: Environmental > Aquatic > Freshwater > Creek | place: USA: Georgia...
CGTGCTCATCGCGACGTTCGCCGCGTTGGTGCTTTGCGTAATCGCCACCGCCGCGTTTTTCTGAATGCCGTACACCTGCACGCCCGCGTTGGCCAGCGGCATGATCAGGCCCGCCGCATCGCGGAGCGCTTGGCCCACGGTGTACGGTGCCTCCATCTTCGCGCCCTGCTCCGCTGCCGGTTGCGTGCCGCTCAGCGCGAGCGCAAACGCGGCGAAACGCTGCACGTCCGCATCGCATTTCGTTTCTTGGCGCACGACCTTTTTACCGGCGTCGTCGAAATGGTAGACCGTCGAGCAGCCCAATTCGCCCAGCGCTTTGAGCTTGGCCGCTTTGGTCGATTCGGTCTGCTGCACCTGCGCGGTGAGCGCAGTCGCGTAGGATTTGTAATCCGACGCGCAGCCAGTGAGCGCGGCCGCGAGCGCGGCGGCGGCGATAAGGGCGAGAGGTTTCATGATCGGCTTTCTTTGTGGGTTACTGGTTTTTCGCGTTTTCGGCTTCGGCTTTCACGTCATCGAGCACGTCGGCGCAGCGGTGGTGCCGCTTCGCGTTTTCGGTATGGATCGGCAGCTCTTGCGCGCGGCGGCAACTCTCGGTTGCACACACCGCCCACCGCGCCGGAATCTCGGCGGGGCGTTCGCAGCGGGCGAGCCGCTCCAGCAGCTCATCGCTGAGCGCCACGTAATGCGTCGTTGAGCAGCCGCAGGTAATCCACGCGGCGAGCATCATCAAAATTAGGGTCTTCATTAAGGTCCTTCGCAAGCGCTTCCGCCTGCTGTTGTGTGAGTGCCGCAGCGGCATCCGCCACGGTGTCGCGCGCCTTCGCGGCGGCGTCGCTCGTTTTGTTCGCGCGCGTGATCCGCGCATCCGTCGCTTTAATTTCCTTCAGCGCGCTCTTCGCGGTGGCGAAGGTAGAGAGCCACCACACCGCCCCCGCCAAGAGCACCAGCCCCAGCAAAGACGCCGCGAGCTTCATGGCGTCGGATGCGGCAGCGAAGGGGTTCACAATTTCCCCCGATATTTCCCCGCGCGGGCGATGACGTCGGGGGCGTAGCGGCGCGAAATTTGGCAGGCGGTGAGCTTGGTGCCTGGGATGATGCTCTTACCCGAGGCGCAGCTTTTTTCGACGTGGCCCGCCCATTTCGACGCATCGCAACCCGCGCTGATTTGGCAGGCGCGGCGGTCGGCGCGAATGCCGTTGACGCCACGGTTGTATGCGGTCAACACGGGCGCGAGCGGGTCATCGAAGAGCGGCGCGAGCGCGTGGTGGTTATCGCTATTTTTGAGCACCAGGGCGCGGATCTGGTAGGTGGCGTCGCCCACGTTGTCCCAGCCCCATCCGGCGAGCTCGTCGCGGTGCGCTTGGCGCGCTTCGGCGAGCGCATCGAAGCGGCCAAACACCCGCGTGATCTGCCCGAGGCCACTGCCCTGCTCACGCGTCGTCTTGAATTCGACGCGTGGGCTCCAGCATTTTTTCGGGATCGGGCAGGCGGTTTCGTGGTCAATCTGCCCGGCCAAAATATACGCGGGCAGCGGCGAGCGCAGCCGCGACGCTTCACGCGCCAACACGGGCAAGTGCTCGGCAGATTGCGGCGGCAAGTCGGCGTATGGTGGCACTGCGCTACACCCCGTGCCCAAGCGCGGAGAGCGCGACGACGAGGATGCACGCAAGCTCGACCAGCGCGATGCGGATCGTGATGATCGCGGCGGCGATATTGCCCGCCCGCGCCAGCTCGTAATACTCGGCGGCCTTGACCTCCGGCACCAGGAGCTTACGCGCGTAATACGCAATCGACACCCCAACGATGGACCACATCGCGGCGAGCCCGAAGAGCTTCACATCACGCCAGCCGATCCACACGCCGAGCGCGGTGAGCAGCGCCGCGAGCCAGATGGTGCGGGCGGTGAATAGCGAGCCCACGGGGCCAAAAAACGCTTTGAACCGTGCCCACGCCCACGCGCCGACGGCGGGCGTCGTGGTGGGGGCCATCGTGGGCGCGGCGGCGGGATTGGAAAGGGGGGAAACGTCGGGGGTTGGCATGGGGGAGCCCTCCAAAAATAGGGAAACGGCGACGGGCCGCAGATAGAGGCCCGCCATGATTAGCCGAGGGTCACGGTGACCGCGACCGGCGCGTCATACGTCGGCTGCACGACATCCTGCGGCGCGCTCACGCACGGGCTGCCCAGCGGGTTACCCGCGCTATCGAGGCGCTGCACGGTGACGACATACTGACCGCTCGGCAACGGCGGGAACACATACGGCGCGGCATCCGCGACGATCGAGGAGACGGCAGCGCCTTGCGCGTCAACGGCGATTGAGCCGTCTGCCTTGGCGATGCTCACGCGCAGCGCGCCAGCGGTAACGCCATCCGGCAAGCCGACGGGTGCGAATGAGATGTTGGCGATGATGTTTTTCATAAATACCTTTTTTAGGGTGGGGTGAGGGGTGAAGGGTTAATAAATTTCGATGAGGCCCGCGCCGCCCGCGCCGCCGGCGAACGCCGTGGAGCCCGACGAGCCACCGCCAGAGCCGAGCGCGCCCGCGCTGCCAGCAGCCGCCGATGTCGCGCCATTACCGCCCGCCGCGAAAAACGACGCGCCGCCGCCAGCCGTGTTTTGAGTCACGTTCCCGAGGCCACCGGCGCGAAAACCGCAATAGCCGCCATCGCGTGAGGCACCAATGGTCGTAGCGCCATTGGCCCCATAAATACAATTAAGTAGACCATTGGCAGCGGGAGCGCTGGCAGTGGTGACGCCGTCGAGTCGAGCGGTGTTGCTGTGCGTCGTGCCAGAGATGATGCCGCCAGACCCGCCGAGCGCGGTCTGCGTGATGTTGGGGCCGGTGAATGTGGTCGATCCACCATTACCGCCGTTGGCATTGGCAGCGCCCGTGCCACCGGCGCCGATGGTGTAGGCGTATGCAGTGCCCGCGGTGAGGTAATGCCAAGCTTCGCAATACATTCCGGCGTCGCCACCGTTGGGTAAATTGCCGCTACCCGCCCCACCGCCACCCTGACACACAACGCGGTGCCAGCCGGTGACGGTGGCGGTGAATGACGTGCCGCTGGTGAGGCGGGTGCCCTTGCTGGGGGCTGCGTTGATTTGCGCGCCGAGCGCGCCGATGATGAGTGCTGACATTACGAAGTTCCCCAGATGACGGACGCCAGCGCACCGGCGCTGTACGTTAAGTTTTGGTAGCTGTTGCCCGCCAGGTCGGTCCAGTTGGCGTAGGTGGTGCCGCTGTCGTAGCTGATTTCGTAGCGGACTTTGGTAAGGCTGCCGCTGGTGTAGGTGAGCGTTTGCCGCACGAAGATGCGCTGCGCGCTGGTGCGCGTGGGGGTGTCGGCGGCGGCGGCGGCGGTTTGCTCTTGCAGCAAAACGCCGGTGAGCAAGCCGCCGGTGTAGGTCATCCCGCCCGAAACGGGAATATCAAACCCCGGCGCACCGGCCCCCTGCGCGAACATTTCGCGAAGGTTTTGGAGGTTGGTGCGCGTGTTGTCGGCGTTGGTCGAAACGCTGTAGCTGCCCGCGTTGGGGTAGCCGATCCTGATTTGCCCGCTCATGCGGAAACTCCGGTGATGGTGAGAACGAAAGGCAGCGCGACGCGCGCGCCGGTCTGGTCGAATACGTTGACGTCCACGGTGTTGGTGAGCGTTTCTGAGAGCGTTAAATTGCTCGGCGACGCGGTGCACGACGTCGGCGCGACCGGCTGCACAATCGGGTTATTCGCCACGATGTATTTACGCGGAAGCGTGACCGTCACGGGGCCGGTGGCCGATGACGTGCCGGTGACTTGATCGGTCACGGTGGGCATCAGCGCAGCGATGCCGCCTGGGTCTAATTCGAGGGCCCAAGTGCGCCCAACAACAAACCCGCCGCCGAAGCCCGACAGCGCGCTTTGGATGCTGAATTGGATGTATCGGCCGGTGCCATTCGCGCGAGCGCCAAACGCCGTCACGCTGGGCGACATCGTGGGCGACGCCGACACGCTGGTGAACACATTAAACGCGACCAGCGTTTGATTGCCGGTGCCGACGTCTGCCGCTGCACCTGCGCCCTGGTACAAGTTGAGCCACTGGGTGATATTGAAAATCGCGGCAACGATGGCGCGCTGCGTGCCAATATCAAACACCGGCGACGTCGCGATCGGAGCGGTCGCGGGAGATGCAAAATTCGCAGCCTTGAGATCGAGCAGCTGCGAGAGCTTGCCCGGCGTCGATTGGTTCGCGCCCGTGTAGGTAATGGTCTCGATCTGCTCGGCGGCCGCGAGCGTGCGCATACGCAGCGCCGTGTCACCCGCCCAGAGCTTGTAGGTCTCCACGTTGGTAAACGTCCACCCTGCGGACGATGTGATGTACTGCGACCACACCGTCGCCAATGAATCAATCCCCAGCGACACCAGCGTGATCGTGCCGGTGGTGACGGGGCCTTGTGCGATAGACGAAAGCGCGCGCACGGTGACGGTGTATGTCGAAAACGCGCCGACGGGATCGGAAAGCCACGTTGTGCCGGTGGTGAGCCCTTCGCTGACGACGGTGCCCGCCGCGTTGGTAACGACGACGCGGTAGCTCTGAAAAAACGGATAGACGACGCCCGGCCAGGTGGCGCGAATTTTGGATTGCGGCAACGATCCGGCGGGCACGCTGATGGCCTCTTCGGTGAGCGTTAGGCTCGCGACGGCGGGCGGCGTTCCGGCGCTGGGCAGCGTCGTATTGCTGCTCGTTGGCGTGGCGGCGGCGGAGCTATCAAACGCCGCCGGATCGTATTTCTGGCCGGTGAGCCGCCAGCGGCCCTTCTTCACCATCTGCCGCGAGAGCAGCCGATAGGTGATGCCCGACGACAAACCGCCGTCGTTAAACGTGAGCACGTCGCCCGGCTCGACGGCGACCGATTCGGCAAATGTGTCCCACGTTTGCTGAAGCGCTTCGAGCCGCGAGTGATTGAAAAATTCGATGCACTCGCGCATCGCCTGGCTGTAGCGCTGCACGCCCGTCATCTGCCGCCGCGAAAGGCGCAGCTCTTCGCCGGTGGGCGGTAGGCCGGTGGTCGGGTAAATCGCGGTGGCGGTCTTCCACGGGGTCGCGGAGGTGTCGGTGTACGTCACCTGAATCACGTTGGGCTGTTGGTCGACGTCTTTGATCGACCAACCGACGGTGCCTTTGATGATGTTGTTGGCGGCCTTGCTGTACGTCTTGACGCTCGTCGCGGTGGCGTCGGGGATGAGTTTGAAGATCGCGCCAGAGCGCACGACGAAGCAGCCCGCGTGCGCGCGCAACACATCGACCCACTCTTCCGCCGTTTTTCGGCTGTCGATGGTGATGCCGACGAGGCGCTTTTTTTCGCCGGACACAATCGCATCACACGCATTCGCGGCGGTGGTGACCGTTGTCCAGTCGATCGTTTTTCCCCAGCCGTACACGGTGTTGGTGATGAGATCGGCGAGTGCGAGCGCGGGGTTGTCGCTCCACTTGTACGTCGACGGCGTGCCCAGCGTTTGCGTGCCGTCGCGCGGGTCGTAGACCTTGACGCCTTGAACGATCGCGGCGATGTCGCCGATGTCCGCGCCGGGTTGAAACTCAATGACGGAATAGGCAATGCCCGCCAGCGTAGCGCTGTGCGTGATGCCGAGCGAGCCGAACGCGGTGACGAGCTTGGCGTCTGCCGTTTGGCTGGTGGTGCCGGTGTAGTGTGTGGCGATGACGGTGCCGGGTGGCGTGGCGTTGTTGACGGTGAGCGAGCCGATGGCCTGCACCGCGCCATAACCCCACACACCCGCGACGACGATGCCGGTGCCGTAATTGAGCGCGGTGGCAATCTGAAAGCCCACGCGGTCGCTGCCATACGTCACGCGGCAGGGCTCGTTGAGCGCCGCGACGTTAAGCTGCCGCTCGAAGGTATCGGAGACGCCCGCGAGCGTGTCGCGCGGTACGGCGGCGATGGTGGTGCTGAGGCCCGGCTGCGTCCAGTCAGAAATAACGTGAAAGCCGTCGCCCGTGCCACCGAGCACGCCACGCGGGCCGCGACCCGGATCGAAGGTATTGCCCCCAACGCCGCCACTGGGGCCGCGACCGGGATCGAAGGGAGCGCCGCCGGTGATGCTCATTGTTGGCGCAGCTTCAGCGTGACGCGGCAGTTCGTTGCGCGGTAATCAAATTTGGGCGGCGCGGCATAGTCGGCGGTGTACGCCGTCGCGTCCCAGGGCGCGGTGAACGTCATCCCGCCGGTGAGGCGGTTGGTGTTGTAGAGCGCGAGTTGCGCGGTCGCTTCGGCGAACGAGCAGATTTCAAACACGATGGTGAACACTTGTTTCGGCGCGTCGAAATCCGTCCAGCCGCGCTGCACGCCGCCTAGAGAGGTGACGCGCTCGATGCCGTCGTCAATATCGGGCGCGGAGCCGACTGAAAAGCCGCACTGAGGAATGGTGAGGGCTGGCATAACTTAGGCGTACTCCGCGCGGCGCGCTGCGATGACGGTGCCATTGCCGAAGGCGATCGCGCGGCCCTCTTGCATGAACATATACGAGGGCAGCAGTTGCGCGAGCATCCCGACCGGCAGCCATTTGCTTGGCACCGTGCACGCGATTTGCACGCGGCGATTGTCGCCCCCCGACGGGGCACCCATGACGCCCTCGAAGATCTGCACGGGGTCAGCCGTGGCGAGTGCGGACGCATCGTAGAGCCACACCTTGACCGGCTTGCCGACCACTTCCGAGCGCAGCGCTTGCGCGATGGCGTTGTCTGAATCAACAATGGCGATGTTGAGTTTTTGCAGCCCGCCGTTTTCAACGGAGAGACCGGACACGATAATGTCCGCCGCGCTCCAGGTGAGCGCGTTCCACGACTTCGCGCCTTGCCGATCGTGCACGCGCACGGGCGTGGCGAAACCAAGCTCGACGAATACGCCGGGCTCAGAGATGGTGCGCCCGAGGGCGCTGTTCATCGCGGTCGTGAGCGTAATCATCCACCCACCTCCGAGACGGTGACATTCGCCGGCACGTCAACGGTGACGTTGACGTCTACCTGCTTCGGCGTGTTCGCGGCGGTGAGGTTTTTGTCAGCGGCGGTCTTATTCGTTGCGGCGGTGTCGAGCATGCTTTTCTCGATGCCGGGGAGCATGTCGGAGAGCTTTTTGAGCACGTCTTGCAAATCCTGATTGGTTTTGTCGCGAACGTCGTTGAGGTGTTTGTCAGCGGCGTCGTTCATCGCGTTGACGCGATCGATCTGGTCTTGCGCCTGCGCTTTGCGCTGCGTGGGGTCGAGCAAGCCCCAGGCTTGATTTAAGTCGGCGTTGGCTTTCGCGAGATAGTTTTGCACTTCGAGCGGGTCGGTGCTGGCCATCGCTTTTTTGTAATACGCGTCCGCCTCGTTTTGCAGAAACTTGTATTGATCTTCCGGCGACAAAATCGACATTTGGATGTTGCGCACCGTGTCGCCGAACATGGTGGCTACGGCTTGCCGCACCTGCTCAATCTGCACCAGCAGCGCCGTCGCGGCCGATTTGAATGCGAGCATGCCGGTGACCACTTTGCCGAGCGCGTTGGCACTGTCTGGCGCGATGGAATACAAGTCGCGGGCGGCTTTGGCTTGGGCGTTGTAGGATTTGAGGACGTCGTTTTTCTGGCCGTTGACGATGTCGGACACAGCGGCGGCGGTGTCGGAGGTGATCGCGGCGGCTTCGTCCTGCGCGGCCTTGATGACCTGCGTCAGCGCGATATAGCCGTCAATGTATTTCATCAACTCATCGGAGGTGCCCGCGAAATTGCGAATGGTCGCCGCGACCTTTTCGTTAATCGCGTCGAACGCGGTCGCGTAGCGTTGCTGCAAAAATTGCTTCGTGCCCGCTTCAATGCCTGCTTTGTCGAGGTGCTGCCACTCGGTCGCGTTTGGCAATTTCTGAATGTTGGCCTTGACCTTGGCGAGCGTGTCCGCGTCGAGAAAGTGAGTCGCGATGTAGTCGTCAACCGCGTTGATTCTGGTGGTGAGCACTTTGAACGCGGCGGGGTCGGTGCCACGGCCGGAGTAGTCAAACGCGCCCAGCGCAGAGGGGGTCCAGTGGCTTTCTGGGTTGGCGACGCCCACCGTGGAGTTGTCGATTTTGAAGCCCGGGTCACGCTTGCCGAAATACGCAGCGGCAGCACCGGCCGCCAGCGCGATCCAGCCCCAAACGGGGATTTCGGCGAGCATGCCCGCAGCCTTGCCGAGGATGCCGCCCGACTCGACCAGCGACGCAGACGCAGCAGAGAGGCTTTCCGTCACGCTGCCGGTGAGATCGAGCACCGTGCTGAATGTGGATGATGCTTCGCCGAGGCCGCCGGTGCCCAAGATGCCGCCGAGAGTGGAGCCTTCGCCCAAATACTTGCCTGCGATGCCGCCGAGGATGCTGCCTTCGAGACCAGTACCCCCACCGCCGCCCACATTACCCAACGCACCGCCCGCGCCACCCAACCCGAGCGCACCCGCGCCGATGTTTAAGAGGAGCTTCGTCGCAAACTTCGCGATGAGATCAGCGAAGAATTTTTGAACGGTTTTCCAGAGGTTGCCGAAGGCGCTCTGGCCGTGTTGGATGAGGTCGGAGAAGAAGTTTTCGGTCGTGCTGCCAAGCGATTGCCAGGCTGAAACGTTTTGCTCTACGGCGTCTTTATTTTTGATGAGCGCTTCGCGGTTAGCGTAGAGCGCGTCGAGTTCGGCGAGGCGCATGTCGCGCTCTTCGCCGGTGGCGGTGGCTTCGATGCGGCGAAGATCGATCGTCTTTTTCAGCGCGAGGTTGTAGAGCTCGCGTTCGACCTTGGTGAGCCCGAGACCGGCAATTTCTTCTTTCATCTCGCGGTTGCCGTCGATCATCGCTTGTGCGGCGTGTTCGATGGCTTGGCGGTTTTTATCGATGATGTCTTCGTTGACTTTGAGGCTGTCCGCGAGGGCTTTATTGATGTCGATGACGGTTTTCGACTCCGAGGCGGCTTGCGCCATCGCCGACCAATATTTCTCAACACTGATCGCGTTGGCCGTGAGCGCTTTGGCTAATAGCTCTTGTTGCTTCAGAAATACTTTGTCGACATCCGGGTTGTCGAGCGTGTTGAACAACTCGTCCAGGGCTTTGCCGAGGACGTTGACTGCTTCGGTGGCTTCGCTTGCTGGCGCGGCGAGGCCGGTAATCTTCTTTTTGCCTTCCTCGGCGGCTGCGCTTGCAGCAGCGGCCGACGCGGCGAACTGCGCCTTGAGGCGGTCCACCATCATCGTAGGGGTGAACGCAGCGGCGATGTCTTGACCGGCGGCTTTGGTGATGGCGACGACGGCGGCGCTACCGCGCGCGACGATGCCGGGAAGATCGGCATAATTGCCCTTGATGACGGCGACGGCCGCCTCTCCGAGACCGCTGAAAACTTCCATCGAGGCGGCCGCGAACCCGCCGATGGCGATGCCCACGACCTTGACAACGCTCCAGAGCCCTTGCACGACGTCGATCACGTAGGCGACACCAATCGCGGCACCTTCGGCCCAACTGCGCAGTGAACCATCGGCCGCGAGCTGCTTGGCTTGCGCGTTCATGCCGCCGGTTTCGGTTTGCACTTGCAGCATGACCTTCACGACATCACCGAGCACGGGTACGAGCGCGGCACCGAGAATTTTTTTCCATGCGTCCTGCGCCATCGTGAGGCGGCGCATGTTTTTTTCTAGATCATCGGCTTCGCGCGCCTGCGCGGCGGTGACCTTGACGACGAGATCGCCGTTTTCTGCAATGGCGCGCATGATCGGGAGCATTTGCGCGCCCGATTTACCCATAAGGATTTGTGCAAGCGCGGTTTTTTCGGCACCGTCTTGGTACTTCTCCAAAGCGTTTGCAATCGCGACGAATTGCTGGTCGGTCGACTGGCCTTTCATCTGGTCGAGCGAGAGGCCGATGGCTTTGTAAGCGCGGCTGATTTCTTCGCCGCCGACAACGGAGTTTTTGGCGAGTTTGGTCATCGCGCCGCCGATGGATTCCATATCCACCCCCGCGACCTTGGCGACGCTGCGAATGGCGCTGAGCCCTTCGACGGTCGCGCCGGTGACTTCGCTCAACGACTTGAGCCCCGCCTGCGATTCGGCGGCACCTTTGGCGAGGTGCACCATGTAGGCACCAGCACCAATCGCGGCGGTGGCGAGCGCGCCCATGATGCCCACGGCGGCGAGCGCGGGGCCTTTGGTGAAGCTATCCATCAGGCCCGCGCTCCACGCGCTCTTGATGCTGTCGGCGCTCTTGGTGAGCTCGTCAGCCTTGCCTTTGACGGCGGCCAGCGTGCTGCTGGCTTTGTCAACGGCGGTGAGCTCAATCGCGGCGGTGGAGGTTGCGTCAGCGGCCATGCGGGTCAATCTTGTTTTTTCGAGCGGCGCGACTCAAGAAGCAGTGAATCAAGGCGCTCAAAAATGGCGAGCTCGAAGGGCTCCAAGCGGATGCGCGCGCGGCGCTCCCAGGCTTCGAGGTCTTGCCAGGTGAAGGGGCCGAGCGACATGCCCGTGGCGCAGCGCGCACGCATGTGCGCGAACCAGTGCCACAGGTAAGCGATCCACACAGGGCACTGCGGGAGCGATTCGAGCTCAAGGCGCGCGCGATCACTTCCGGCGGCAGCAGCAGCGCGGAGGTGATCAAATTCGGTGACGCCTTGATCATCGGATTTCGTTAGCCGAAAGTGGCGCTCGGCGAATTGCCAGAGCTCGGCGAGGGGGTCGGTGCTGGCGGTGTTGGGGTCAACGTCTGGGCCGTCGCCAGCGGAAAATTTTCAGGGTCAGCGATGAACACAATCGCT
>Ga0228698_1001592_pt1 | contig 10769 bp, 8 predicted proteins | sample McNCre117_Aug_MG_FD_178015 | JGI IMG/M metagenome (GOLD analysis project Ga0228698, IMG submission 178015) | Freshwater microbial communities from McNutts Creek, Athens, Georgia, United States - 1-17_Aug_MG | ecosystem: Environmental > Aquatic > Freshwater > Creek | place: USA: Georgia...
GGCTCTTGCGGCAGTTGGGTCGGTTCAGTCATTGCAATTCACTTCTCAAAAACGGCAGCAAGGCCCTTCAGAGGGCCGCTGGCGTCATTTCATCACACAGGCAAGGGGCAGGGTGCTTGAAGCCCCTGCAGAGGCTCCTGGGGCCTCAGATCCGCATCGGCATCACCACGTACTTGAAGCCGGGCTGCTCGGGCACGGTCAGCAGCGCGCTGGAGTTGCCGTCCTGCAGGTCGATGCGCACCATCTCGGCGCCGATGTTGGTCAGCGCGTCCATCAGGTAGGTCACGTTGAAGCCGATCTCGATGGTGTCGCCGCCGTAGTCGACTTCGAGTTCTTCCTTGGCTTCCTCCTGCTCGGCATTGCTCGAGGCGATGCGCAGGGTGCCGGGCTCGATGTTGACCCGCACGCCCTTGAACTTCTCGCTGGTGAGGATGGCCGCGCGCTGCAGGCTCGACAGCAGCGGGGCCCGGCCCAGGGTGACCGAGTTCTTGTGGTTCTTGGGGATCACGCGGTTGTAGTCGGGGAACTTGCCCTCGACCAGCTTGGTGACGAACTCGAGGCCCGAGAACGTGAACTTGGCCTGGTTGCCGGCGAAGCGCATCTCGATGGGTTCGTCGGTGGTGCCCAGCAGGCGCAGCAGCTCGAGCACGGTCTTGCGCGGCAGGATCACCTCCTGCTTCGGGATGTCGTTCTCGAGCGTGGCCTGGGCCAGGGCCAGGCGGTGGCCGTCGGTGGCCACCAGGGTCAGCGTGCGGCCTTCGGCCACGAACAGGATGCCGTTGAGGTAGTAGCGGATGTCGTGCACCGCCATGGCGAAGTGCACCTGGTCGATCAGCGTCTTGAGCGTCTTCTGCGGCACGCCGAACGCGGGGCCGAAGTCCACGGCTTCGTTGACCAGCGGGAAGTCGTCGGCCGGCAGCGTCTGCATCGTGAAGCGGCTCTTGCCGGCCTGCAGGGTCAGCTTGCCGGCATTGGCCGTCAGCGACACCAGCTGGTCGCTGGGCAGGGACTTCAGGATGTCGATCATCTTGCGCGAGCCCACCGTGGTGGACAGGCTGCCCTCGTCACCCCCCAGGGTGGCCTTGGTGCGGACCTGGATCTCGAGGTCACTGGTCGTGAACTCGATCTCGTCACCGGTCTTGCGCATCAGCACGTTGGCCAGGATGGGCAGGGTGTGGCGGCGTTCCACGATCCCCGAGACCGTCTGCAGCGCGCCCAGGAGTTTTTCTTGAGGGGCTTTCAGAACAATCATGAATTCCTCTTTTTAAAGGTGGTGATAGTTAATAGAGGGCGGCTGGCGCTGTGGAGAACTCTATTTTCGCCTGAAAAATCAATGACTTGGCGTTGGTACAAGCATGTGGGGCAGGGGGCTGGAAGCACAGGGGCAAAGAGACAACAACTTGGGCCCGCCGCGTTTTGCGGTGGAGAAGTACCGTCTTGTTCAAAAGTTGTCCCCACGGTTGTTGCTTGACAGTGTCCCCGAAGCGGGGGCCCGCCCCGATGCTGATCACGATCCTGCTAGTGTCCCTCAGTCTGCGGCGCTTCGCCCCCGTCAGCCCTTGAGCGTCTGTTCGAGCACGTGCAGCTGCTGGTTCAGCTCGGTGTTCTTCTGGCGCTCGCCACCGATCTTGCGCACGGCGTGCAGCACGGTGGTGTGGTCGCGCCCGCCGAACAGCTCGCCGATCTCGGGCAGACTCTTCTGGGTGAGCTCCTTGGCCAGGTACATGGCGATCTGGCGCGGCCGCGCGATGCTGGCCGGGCGCTTCTTGCTGTACATGTCGGCGACCTTGATCTTGTAGAAGTCGGCCACCGTCTTCTGGATGTTCTCGACCGAGATCTGGCGGTTCTGGATCGACAGCAGATCCTTGAGCGCCTCGCGGGCCAGCGCGATGTTGATTTCCTTCTGCGAGAAGCGCGAATAGGCCAGCACCTTGCGCAGCGCGCCTTCGAGCTCGCGCACGTTGGCGCGCACGTTCTTGGCCACGAAGAAGGCGACGTCCTCGGGCATCTGGGCGCCTTCGCTCTCGCTCTTGCGCATCAGGATGGCCACGCGCATCTCGAGCTCGGGCGGCTCGATGGCCACGGTGAGCCCGGAGTCGAAGCGGCTGGTCAGGCGCTCATCGATGTCGGCGAGACCCTTGGGGTAGGTGTCGCTGGTCATGATGATGTGGGCGCGCTTGGCCAGCAGGGCTTCGAAGGCGTTGAAGAACTCTTCCTGGGTGCGGTCCTTGCCGGCGAAGAACTGCACGTCGTCGATCAGCAGCAGGTCGAGCGAGTGGTACTTGGCCTTGAGCTCGTCAAACGTCTTGCGCTGGTAGTTCTTGACGACGTCCGAGATGAACTGCTCGGCGTGCAGGTACAGCACGCGGGCGTCGGGGCGGTCGCGCAGCAGGGCGTTGCCCACGGCGTGCACCAGGTGGGTCTTGCCCAGGCCCACGCCGCCGTAGACGAACAGCGGGTTGTACATCTGGCCCGGGGCGCCGGCCACGTGCAGGGCCGCGGTGCGGGCCATCTGGTTGGCGCGGCCGGGCACCAGGGTGTCGAAGGTGAGCGCGGGGTTCAGGCGGTGGGCGTTGAGCGCCGGCGCCTGGTGGTTGTTCACAGCCCGCACGGGCATGGGCGAGGGCGGGTGGCCGCCCGTGGTGATGGGCATCCCGCCTGTGGAGGACCCTGTGGACAAGCCGCCCATGTTGCTGTCGTTGGGCAGCGGGGATGCGCGGCGCCGCGTGGGGCGCGTGGCCGTGGGCAGCGGGGTGGACTGGTGCGGGGCCGATTGTTGCGGGTGCGGCGGGTGCTGCACGTGGGCGGACGGGGCCTGCGGCTGCGCTTGGGCTTGGGCGTGAGCCTGGGCCTGAGCCAGCTGCTGGGCATGCTGGGCCATGGGGGAGTGCATGGCGTGGCCGGGGTGGCTGCCCAGGCCGGTGATGCCCAGGCCGTTGGGGCTGCCGTGGCCGCCCATGCCGCCGTGGCCGGGGTGCCCCCCCATGCCGGGGCGGCCGGTGTGGGCCTGGGGCGGGCTCATCAGCGCCTGGTCGATCAGGCCGCCGATGCGCAGCGGCTGGGCCGACATCATCGGGCGCTGGGCCGGGGTGAAGCGGCTGGCGCCGCCCAGGTCGCGCGGGGCCAGGGCCAGTTCAAGGCGCACGGGCTTTTCCGCGATTTCGCCCAGCACCATCTCGATGCGGGACGCGTACTGCGAGCGGATCCAGTCGAGCTTGAAGCGGTTGGGCACGCGCACCACGGCCACCGCGCCGGCCTCACCGTGATCGGTGATCTCGGCCGGGGGCAGGGGGCGGATCCAGGTGATGAATTGTTGTTCAGGCAGTTCGGTGGCGAGGCGTTCGCAGCACCGAAGCCAGAGGTCTGGAATCATGTGGACAAGTTCTCTTCGAGCGGCCGGATTCTAGCGGTTCGCGGGCGTGAGGGCTCGTGGTTATCCACAGTTTTTTGCGGGGGGTCAAGCCCCCGCGGGGCCCCGGTCTGCCGTGCAAGTCGTTGACCGGTAAAGGCTTTTTTGCTCTAATCGAGGGTTTCCCGGAGATTTCAACATGAAGCGCACCTACCAGCCGTCCAAAGTCCGCCGCGCCCGTACGCACGGCTTCCTCGTCCGCATGAAGACCCGTGGCGGCCAAAGCGTGATCAACGCCCGCCGCGCCAAGGGTCGCAAGCGCCTGGCCGTCTGAGGCCGCGTCAGACGCCTCGAAGGTGTCTCGCGGTCCGCGCGAGCCCGTTGCGGCTCCTGATCGCGCCCTTGAGGCTTCGCGCGAAGCTTCACCTGAGGCCATGGGCCTCCCCTGCCAGTCCGGCCACGCTGTTGCCCCGGGTTCTGCTGCCGCATGCGGTGGTGAAACCGTCGGCGCATCAGGCGTTGTCACGTCCGTGCCTGTGGCCGTGAAGCCGCACGCACCGCTGGGTCGCATCGTGCGTCCGGCCGACTACGAGCGTGTGCTCGGTCAGCCGATCCGCCTGCGCAGCCCGCATTTCGCCATCCATCACCTTGAAGGCGCGCCGCTGCCTGCGCGCAAGCCGCCGCATCTGCGGCCGGTGCCCGGGGTGACTGGGGTCGTGGCCGAAGTGACGGATGTGACGGATGACGCCGCGGATACCCCCAGTGTGTCCACGGGCCATGCACCGGTTGCCGCCAGCTTGTCGACAGAGTTGTCCACAGGCGGTGAGGCGCTGGCCCCCGGGCTTGTGGATGACTTGCTGCCAACGCACCAGGTCGGGGCAGCCGCGACCGGGGTGATGGGCTGCTGGTTGGGCCTGGTCGTGCCCAAGCGGCATGCGAAGCGGGCCGTGACGCGCAACCTGATCAAACGCCAGGCCCGCCACATCGCGGCCGCCTGTGCCGGTTCACTGCCTGCAGGTTTGTGGGTGGTGCGGGTGCGCTCGCCCTTCGATGCCGCCGAGTTCACCAGCGCGCGCTCCGAGCGCCTGCGCCTGGCGGCCCGGGCCGAGCTGCTGCAATTGTTCGAACGCGCCTGCCGCGGCGAGCGCGACCCGTGGAAGCCCAAGGGGCCTTGGGCGGGCAAGCCGCGCAAATCAGGCAAAGCGGGCCACAGCGGCAAGGCGGCCAAGCCGGCGGCAACGCCTGATGTGGCGGCCGCGTCCGCCGTGACCCCGGCAGCGCCCGAGGCCACGCCCCCGAAAGGCCCGGCCGCATGACCGCCCCGTCATCCCCGCCCACGCCCGCCCCGGCCCGCCGCCTGGCCGTCCGCCTGGCTCAGGCCCTGTGGCTGGCCCCGCGCCGCCTGCTGGCCCTGCCGGTCAAGGCCTACCGCCTGCTGCTGAGCCCCTGGCTGGGCCAGAGCTGCCGGTTCGAGCCCACCTGTTCCCGCTACATGTTGCAGGCGCTCGAACGGCACGGTGCCGTCGCCGGCTTGGGCCTGGGCACCTGGCGCATCCTGCGCTGCCACCCGTACTGTCACGGGGGCTGTGACCCGGTGCCCGACAATCTCGATCTTCCGCGCAGCGTCAGCCGCCTGTTCACCCGTCTGCTGCCTCCGGCGGCGGGTGCGGCCGGTGCATCAGGCTCCACGTCTGACCTGCCGCCCTGTTCTTCCCCGTCCTCCCCTTCCCCCTCTCCCTCTTCCGCGAAGACCCCGTCATGAACGATATGCGTCGGACCCTCCTCTGGGTCATCTTCACGATGTCCCTGGTGATGCTGTGGGACGGGTGGAACCGCCACAACGGCCACGCCTCGATGTTCTCGCCCGCCCCGGCTGCTGCCGTGGCCAAGGCCGCATCGGCAGCCGCCTCGGCGTCCACCTCCGCTACGGCCCTGGCCGCGGCCACCCCGGCCTCGGGCTTGGCCCCGGCCGATGGCGCCGCGTCCGCCGCTGCCCCGGCCCTGCCGCGTGAAGAGGTCCGCATCAAGACGGACCTGGTCAACGCCACCTTCGACACCCGCGGTGGCGACCTGGTGGGCCTGGAGCTGCTGCAGCACCGCGACAGCACCGACCGCAGCCAGAACGTGAAGCTGTTCACCCGGGGCGGCGAACGCTTCTACGCGGCCCAGACCGGCCTGATCCCGGCCCAAGGCGCCCCGGCCCTGCCCAACCACCTCACGGTGATGAAGCTGGCCAGCGCCTCGCGCGAGCTGGCCGCCGGCCAGGACAGCCTGGCCGTGCGCTTCGAGTCGCCCGAGGTCAACGGCGTGCAGCTGGTCAAGACCTACACGTTCAAGCGCGGCGTCTACACGGTCGACGTCACCCACGAGCTGGTCAACCGCTCGGCCGCCGCCGTGGCCCCGCAGCTGTACCTGCAGCTGGTGCGCGACAGCCATGTCGAATCCACCGGCAACTCGATGGCCCCCAGCGCCTTCACCGGCCCGGCCTTCTACAACGAGACCTCGCACTTCAAGAAGATCGCCTTCGGCGACCTGGACAAGAAGAAGGTCGACCCGATCGCCGACGCCGACAACGGCTGGGCGGCCATGGTGCAGCACTACTTCACCTCGGCCTGGATCCCGCAGGGCAACATCAGCCGCAAGTTCCAGACCGAACGCCTCGAAGCCGACGTCAACGGCGTGCCCACCTACCGTGCGGCCCTGCTGATGACCCTGGGCCCCGTGGCCCCGGGCAGCAGCGTCAAGAACAGCGCCACGCTGTACGCCGGCCCGCAGGAAGAGAACAAGCTGGCCGCGATCGCCCCGAACCTGGAGCTGGTCAAGGACTACGGCATCTTCAAGGTGATCTCGGAGCCCCTGTTCTGGCTGCTCGACCACCTGCACACCCTGATCGGCAACTGGGGCTGGGCCATCATGGCCTTGGTGGTGCTGCTGAAGATCGCCTTCTACTGGCTCAACGCCAGCGCCTACCGCTCGATGGCCAAGATGAAGGCCATCAACCCGCGCGTGCAGGAGCTGCGTGAGCGCTACAAGGACAAGCCCCAGCAGATGCAGCAGGAAATGATGCGCATCTACAAGGAGGAGAAGGTCAACCCGCTGGGCGGCTGCCTGCCGATCTTCGTGCAGATGCCGGTGTTCATCGCCCTGTACTGGGTGCTGCTGTCCACGGTGGAAATGCGCGACGCGCCCTGGATCGGCTGGATCCACGACCTGTCGACCAAGGATCCGTACTTCATCCTGCCCCTGCTGATGACCGGCTCCAGCCTGCTGCAGGTGTGGTTCCAGCCCGCCCCGGCCGACCCGGTGCAGGCCAAGATGATGTGGGTGATGCCCCTGGCCTTCAGCGCGATGTTCTTCGTGTTCCCCTCGGGCCTGACGCTGTACTACCTGACCAACAACCTGCTCTCGATCGCGCAGCAGTGGTTCATCACGCGCCAGATCGAAGGCAGCGTGAAGAAGTAAGCACCGGGGCGTTCCGGGCCGGCGCCCTGCCGGCCCGGCCCCCTGCCCGGCCCGCTATCCTGAGGCTGTCTGTATCAGGATGTGAGCCCGCCGGCCCCGTTGCCGGTCCTCCGGCCCCCTGATCCGGCACCCGGTTCATGCGGGGCCCCCCCGAGGGCGTCGTGCCACCCAGTCCCGGCACGTCGCCCGGGCCTGAGCCGCCGGGCTTCTCCGTGCGGAGGGGCCTGGCGGCTCACCCCGCGCCATGCGGTGAGCAGCGGCTCCGACGACAATCGGCCCTGCCATGGACACCACCGCCTCCCTCGCCCGACACGCCGACCCCATCGTGGCCATCGCCACCGCCCCGGGGCGCGGCGCCGTGGGCATCATCCGCGCGTCCGGTCGCAACCTGCGCCCGCTGATCGAGGCCATCTGCGCCCGGCCGCTGAGCCCGCGCACGGCCCACTACGGCCCCTTTCTGGACGCCGCCGGCCAGCCCCTGGACCAGGGCCTGGCCCTGCACTTCCCCGCCCCGCATTCGTACACCGGTGAAGACGTGCTCGAGCTGCAGGCGCACGGTGGCCCCGTGGTGCTGCAGCTGATCCTGGCGCGCTGCCTCGAGGCCGGTGCCGCCCTGGGCCTGCGCCTGGCCGAGCCCGGCGAGTTCACCGCCCGCGCGTTCCTCAACGACAAGATGGACCTGGCCCAGGCCGAGGCCGTGGCCGACCTGATCGACGCCAGCACCGAGGCCGCCGCCCGCTCGGCCAGCCGCTCGCTGGCCGGCGCGTTCTCGCACGAGATCGACGCGCTGGGCGAGCGCATCGTGCACCTGCGCATGCTGGTGGAAGCCACGTTGGACTTCCCCGAAGAGGAAATCGACTTCCTCGAAAAGGCCGACGCCCGCGGCCAGCTCGCCGCCATCCGCGCCCAGCTCGACACCGTGCTCACGCGTGCGCGCCAGGGCGCGCTGCTGCGCGAGGGCCTGCGCGTGGTGCTGGCGGGCCAGCCCAACGTGGGCAAGAGCTCCCTGCTCAACGCCTTGGCCGGCGCCGAGCTGGCCATCGTCACGCCCATTGCCGGCACCACGCGCGACCGCATCAGCGAGACCATCCAGATCCACGGCGTGCCCGTGCACGTGGTCGACACCGCCGGCCTGCGCGAATCCACCGACGAAGTCGAACGCCTGGGCATCGCCCGCAGCTGGGGCGCCATCGCCGAAGCCGATGCCGTGCTCTTCCTGCACGACCTCAGCACCGCCGCCGACCCCGCGGTGCAGGCCGCCGATGCCGACATCGCCGCCCGCCTGGCCGAGGCCGGGGCGGCCGACGTGCTGCACGTGTTCAACAAGACCGACCTGGCCCCGCAGGCCACGGTGCCGGCTGACGCCATCGCGCTCTCGGCCCAGACCGGCAACGGCCTGGACGCGCTGCGCCAGGCCCTGCTGGAGCGTGCCGGCGCGGCCCAGATGCCCGAGGGCGTGTTCATCGCCCGCGCCCGCCACCTGCAAGCCCTGCAAGCCGCCCAGGCCCACCTGGACGAGGCTGCGGCCCAGGCCGCGCTGCGCGACGCGGCGCTGGACTTGTTTGCTGAAGAATTGCGCCTGGCCCACCAGGCGCTGTGCGAGATCACCGGGCAGTTCACGGCCGATGACCTGCTGGGGGAGATCTTCGGCCGCTTCTGCATCGGCAAGTGAACACCGGGGCCGCGCACCCGCGGCCCTCCCCGTTCAGGGCTTGGCCACCGCGAACACCAGGCGCGTGTCCTGCGGCCCCCCCGTCAACGGCGTCTGCAGCGCCACGCTCACGCCCATGCCCGGCACCCGCAGGATCGCGCTCGGCCGCACCGTCGTCGTGCTGCCGTCACTGACCGCCACCCCCAGGGCCCCGTCCCGCGACACGAAGCCGTCGTACGGGCTGTTGACGCTCATCGCCTCCGAGTGCGTCGCCCCGCCTTCGACCCCGCTGCTGCGCACGTAGCCTCCGGTGGCGCTGTCCACCGACAGCACCGTGTGCACCCGCACATCGCTGCTCAGCAGGCTCAGCTGGGTGCTCATGTCCATGTAGATGTTCCAGTTCGTGCTCACCGAGCCCACCGTGGGCAGGCTCAGCGTGCGGCTGCGCGTGCCGAACGCGATGCTGCCGTCCCCGGTGGTCGTGGCCGTGTAGATGTTCGACCCGATGGTGAACCACTCGCCATTGCCGGCGCGGTAGGCATAGCTCTTGTCCGCCCAGGGCCCGCCGTCATTGCTCGCGGCCGAGTGCATCACCAGCCCGCCGTCCGAGGTGTCCAGCGTCACCGGCCGCACCGGGGCCGGGTCGGCCTCGGTGCTGGTGAAGCAGTCCGGCGTCACCGTGCCGATCTCGTACTGGCAGCCCTTCTGGAACTGCGCCGTCACCGTGTCGCCGCTCACCGAGATGCGCTGCACCCCGCGCCCGGCGATCCAGCCCGTGCCGGTGCTCGAGGTGTCGGTGATGATCACGTTCCAGTCGCCGGCCAGCTCGGCCGGGGTGTGGCTCTGCACCGGGATGCCGATGCCCACCGGGTGGCTGCCGTCGTCGGCCACCAGGCGCACCACCAGCACGCCCGCGGGCGACACCACCACGTCCGCGCCGGTGTCGAGGGTGTAGCGGCAGCTGCCGTTGGCCGTGAAGGCATGCACCTCGCCCGTCTGCAGGTCGGTGAGGCTGTTGCCCACCGCATCCATGCGCAGGTGCGCCAGCGCGCCCCCGTGCTGGGCCGACACCAGCACCCGGTACTCGGTGCTGCGCAGCGCGCTGCAGGTGGCCGAGGCGGCCTTCAGCAGCAGCTCGGGCGCCAGCGCACTGGCGGTCTGCTCGCTGCTGCTGCTGGTGCTGCCTGCGCCGCTGGCGGCCGCCACCTGGGTGGCCACGCTGGTGGTGAGGCTGCTGAGCGTGCTGCCGCCGGTGCCCAGCGCGGTGTGGAGACTGTCGAGCACGCCGTCATAGCCGCTGCCGCTGCCGGCCACCAGGGTGCCGGTGACCAGGTTGGTGGACGCGATGGCCGTGGTGTCGATGCCGGCATCGCCCAGCAGGGTCAGCAGCTGCGTCTGGGCGGCGGCCACGGCCGCGGTCGAGAACGTGGTGGCCAGGCCGGCGATGTTGGTGCTGGAGGTCAGCAAGGCCGGCTCGGCCCCGGTGACCTGGGCCAGCAGCAGCTCGGTCAGTGACGTGATCTGGGCCGTGCCCGTGGTGGCCACCGAGTGCAGGCTCACGGCCGCGCCATGGGCGTCCGTGCCCGCGGCAGTGAGCACGCAGGGCAGGGCGCCGTTGCTGATGCTGAGGCTGTAGCTGCCGTCGCTGCCGGTGGTGGCCGTGCCGGTGCCGCTGGCGCACTGGGCCGTGACCGTGGCGCCGGCCAGGGCCGCGCCGATGGCGGCCTTGCCGCTGAGGCTCAGTGGCTGGGGCGTGGGCGTGGGCACATCGGGGCCCGAGCTGCCACCCCCGCCTCCGCAGGCGGCGAGCAGGGTGCTGAGGCCGGCCGCCAGGGCCAGGCGGGACTTCGTGAAGCGGGGCATGGGGACTCCTGTGGGTCTGGGGGGCGCTCGGCGCCGGACGCGGGGCCGTTGAGCGGAACGGTGACGAGATGATTCTCTGGGCCGCTCCGCCGCCTGTGGCGGCGTGCTCCCCCGTCAGAGGGGACGTGCGCCCTCAGATCTGATGAAGGCGGACGCGATGCCGCGCCCGCGTGTGGGCCCATGTCCACCCCGACACCCGGGTTCACCCGGGCTCACGCCCGCGCCATCGGGCCCTTACCGCGCCGCGCCACAGTCCGGGCGTGGCCGCAAGAGGAGAAGAGGAGATCGGATGGATCAGGCAACGGACGGACCGCGCGCGCGCCTGCGCCGGGGTGGGACCTGGGTGATGCGGGTGTCGAAGGCGGGCCGATCGGGCCGGCCGGCCCTGCTGTGGCCACTGCTGCTGGCGCCCGCCTTGGTGCTGGCCCAGGCCGGACCCGGGGG
>Ga0228698_1001593_pt1 | contig 10766 bp, 5 predicted proteins | sample McNCre117_Aug_MG_FD_178015 | JGI IMG/M metagenome (GOLD analysis project Ga0228698, IMG submission 178015) | Freshwater microbial communities from McNutts Creek, Athens, Georgia, United States - 1-17_Aug_MG | ecosystem: Environmental > Aquatic > Freshwater > Creek | place: USA: Georgia...
GGGGGGGGTGCGGAAAAGACAAAGGCCGGGCGAGCCGGCCTTCGTATCATAAGGCATGCAGGAAAACCCTTAGTTTTCCCGCCGCCACTACCGCGATCAGCGCGGCAGCTCGGAGCTGCCCATCAGGAACTCATCGACCGCGCGCGCTGCCTGGCGGCCCTCGCGGATCGCCCACACCACCAGCGACTGACCACGGCGGATGTCGCCAGCGGCAAACACCTTGGGCACGCTGGTCGCGTAGCCGCCAACCAGCGCCTCGCTGGCCTTGGCGTTGCCGCGCGCGTCCTTCTCGATGCCGAAGCCTTCGAGCATGGTCGCGACCGGGTGCACGAAGCCCATCGCCAGCAGCACCAGGTCGGCCTGGTATTCCTTCTCGGTGCCCGGAATCTCGACCAGCTTGCCGTCCTTGAACTCGACGTTGACGGTCTTGAGGCCGGTCAGCTTGCCGTTCTTGCCGATGAATTCCTTGGTCGAGATCGCGAACTCGCGCTTGAGCAGGCCGACCTCGGCGCTCTCGTCGTGGCTGGAGCTGGTGCGCAGCTTGAGCGGCCAGTAGGGCCAGACCAGCGGCTTGTTCTCCTGCTCGGGCGGCATTGGCATGACCTCGAACTGGGTCACGCTGGCCGCGCCGTGGCGGGTCGAGGTGCCGACGCAGTCGCTGCCGGTGTCGCCACCGCCGATCACGACCACATGCTTGCCATCGGCGCGCAGCTGGCCCTTGAGCTTGCCATCGGCGTTGACCTTGTTCTGCTGCGGCAGGAACTCCATCGCGAAATGAACGCCGTCCAGCTCGCGGCCCGGCACCGGCAGATCGCGCGACTGCTCGGAGCCGCCGGTCAGCAGCACGGCGTCGAAGTCCTGCTGCAGCTGCTCGGGACTGATGCTGGCCTTGGACCAGTTCGTGACCTTGGAGCCTTCGGGCAGGGAGCCGATCAGGGTCGAGGTCTTGAACACCACGCCTTCGGCTTCGAGCTGCTTGACGCGGCGGTCGATGTGCGACTTCTCGAACTTGAAGTCAGGGATGCCGTAGCGCAGCAGGCCGCCGACGCGGTCGTTCTTCTCGAACACGGTCACATCATGGCCGGCGCGCGCGAGCTGCTGCGCCGCGGCCAGACCAGCCGGGCCGCCACCGACGACGGCGACCTTCTTGCCGCTCTTCGACTTGGCCGGCAAGGGCTTGACCCAGCCGTTTTCCCACGCCTTGTCGATGATCGCATGCTCGATCGACTTGATGCCGATGGCGTCGCCGTTGACGTTGACCACGCAGGCGGCCTCGCACGGTGCCGGGCAGATGCGGCCGGTGAACTCGGGGAAGTTGTTGGTGCTGTGCAGCACCGCGATCGCGTTCTCCCAGTCCTGGCGATAGACCAGATCGTTGAAGTCCGGGATGATGTTGTTGACCGGGCAGCCGCTGTTGCAGAACGGCGTGCCGCAGTCCATGCAGCGCGCACCCTGGATCTTGGCCTGCTCGTCGCTCAGGCCGATCACGAATTCCTTGTAGTTCTTCAGGCGCTCGGGCACGGGCTTGTAGCCCTCTTCGATGCGCTCATATTCCATGAAGCCGGTGACTTTTCCCATTTTCTTTCCTTTGCGGGGCCGGACTTGCATCCGGCCCCCGTAGAGCATTGAGTTCGAGGATTACTTGGCGGCAACGGCTTCTTGGGCTGCGGCCTTGGCCTTGCGGGCATGAATCTCGCCCAGCGCGCGCTTGTACTCGCTCGGGAAGACCTTGACGAACTTGGCACGGGCTTCCGTCCAGTTGTCGAGCAGCTCACGCGCACGCTTGCTGCCGGTCCAGCGCAGGTGATCCTCGAGCAGCTTCTTGAGCTGCGCCTCGTCGGTCTGGCCACGGTGCCAGGTCGCGACGTCGCCGATGGCCTGCTGCTCGGCGGCCGGCACAACCTTGTCCAGGGTCACCTGGGCGGTGTTGCAGCGCGAGGCGAACTGGCCATCCTCGTCATAGACGTAGGCGATGCCGCCGCTCATGCCGGCGGCGAAGTTGCGGCCGGTCTTGCCGAGCACGGCCACGGTGCCGCCGGTCATGTATTCGCAGCCGTGGTCGCCCACGCCCTCGACCACGGCGGTCGCACCCGACAGGCGCACTGCGAAACGCTCGCCGCCGACGCCGCTGAAGAAGGCCTCGCCGGTCGTCGCGCCATACATCACGGTGTTGCCGACGATGATGTTGTTCTGCGCCACGCCACGGAAGTCCAGGCTCGGACGCACGACGATGCGGCCGCCTGACAGGCCCTTGCCGGTGTAGTCGTTGGCCTCGCCGATCAGGTACAGCGTCACGCCCTTGCACAGGAAGGCGCCGAAGGACTGGCCACCCGTGCCTTCGAGCTGGATGCGCACGGTGTCGTCGGGCAGGCCTTCCGGATGCACCTTGGTGATCGCGCCCGACAGCATCGCGCCAACCGAGCGGTTCACGTTGCGCGCGACTTCCATGAACTGGACCTTCTCGCCCTTGTCGATGGCAGCGCGGCTCTTGGCGATCAGCACGTTGTCGAGCGCCTTCTCCAGGCCGTGGTCCTGGTCGGCCACATGGTAGCGCGGCACGTCGGCCGGCACCACCGGCTGCGCGAACAGGCGGCTGAAGTCCAGGCCCTGGGCCTTCCAGTGCTCGATGCCCTTGCGGGTGTCGAGCAGATCGGCACGGCCGACCAGATCATCGAACTTGCGGATACCGAGCTGGGCCATGATCTGACGCACTTCCTCGGCGATGAAGAAGAAGTAGTTGACCACATGCTCGGGCTTGCCGCTGAATTTCTTGCGCAGCTCGGGATCCTGCGTCGCGACGCCGACCGGGCAGGTGTTCAGATGGCACTTGCGCATCATGATGCAGCCCTCGACCACCAGCGGCGCGGTCGCGAAGCCGAACTCGTCGGCGCCCAGCAGCGCGCCGATCACGACGTCGCGGCCGGTCTTCATCTGGCCGTCGGCCTGGACGCGGATGCGGGCACGCAGGCGGTTCAGCACCAGGGTCTGCTGGGTCTCGGCCAGGCCGATCTCCCACGGGCCGCCGCAATGCTTGATCGACGACAGCGGCGAGGCGCCGGTGCCGCCGTCATGGCCGGCGATCACCACATGGTCGGCCTTGCACTTGGCGACGCCGGCGGCAATGGTGCCAACGCCGACTTCGGACACCAGCTTGACCGAGATGCTGGCGCTGGTGCCGACGTTCTTCAGGTCGTGGATCAGCTGCGCCAGATCCTCGATCGAGTAGATGTCGTGGTGCGGCGGCGGCGAGATCAGGCCAACGCCCGGCACCGAGTGACGCAGGAAGCCGATGTACTCGGACACCTTGCCGCCCGGCAGCTGGCCGCCCTCGCCCGGCTTGGCGCCCTGGGCCATCTTGATCTGGATCTGGTCAGCCGACGCCAGGTACTCGGCGGTGACGCCGAAACGGCCCGACGCCACCTGCTTGATGCGCGAGCGCAGACTGTCGCCATCCTGCAGCTCGATGTCGGCCTCTACCTTGTCAGCGCCGATGATCGAGGCGAGCGACTCGCCCTTCCTGATCGGGATGCCCTTGAGTTCGTTGCGGTAGCGCGCCGGGTCCTCGCCGCCTTCGCCAGTGTTGGACTTGCCGCCGATGCGGTTCATCGCGACCGCCAGCGTGGCGTGGGCCTCGGTGGAGATCGAGCCCAGCGACATCGCGCCGGTCGCGAAGCGCTTGACAATCTCCTTGGCCGGCTCGACTTCCTCGACCGAAATCGCCTTGCTCGGATCGACCTTGAACTCGAACAGACCGCGCAGCGTCAGGTGGCGCTTGCTCTGGTCGTTGATGATCTGGGCGTATTCCTTGTAGGTGTTCCAGTTGTTGGCGCGGGTCGAGTGCTGCAGCTTGGCGATCGCGTCCGGCGTCCACAGGTGCTCCTCGCCACGCGCGCGCCAGGCGTACTCGCCGCCGGCGTCGAGCATGTTGGCCAGCAGCGGGTCGTCGCCGAAGGCGGCCTTGTGGGTGCGGATCGCTTCCTCGGCGATGTCGAACACGCCGATGCCCTCGACGCGGGTCGGGGTGCCGGTGAAGTACTTGGCCACGGTCTCGCTGTCGAGGCCGATGGCCTCGAACAGCTGGGCGCCGCAGTAGGACATGTAGGTGCTCACGCCCATCTTGGACATGATCTTGGACAGGCCCTTGCCGATCGCCTTGATGTAGTTGTAGATCGCCTTGTCGGCCGACAGGTCCCCCGGCAGGTCCTGGTGGATGGCCTGCAGGGTCTCCATCGCCAGATAGGGATGAACCGCCTCGGCGCCGTAGCCGGCCAGCACCGCGAAGTGGTGGATCTCGCGTGCCGAGCCGGTCTCGACCACCAGACCGGCGCTGGTGCGCAGGCCCTCGCGCACCAGGTGCTGGTGGATGGCCGACAGCGCCAGCAGTGCGGGGATCGCGACCAGGGTCGCGCTGACGTTGCGGTCGCTGACGATCAGGATGTTCTTGCCACCCTTGATCGCATCGACGGCCTCGGCGCACAGCGAAGCCAGCTTGGCCTCGACGCCATCCTTGCCCCAGCTGACCGGGTAGGTGATGTCGAGCGTCGCACTCTTGAACTTGCCCTGGGTCTTGGCCTCGATGTTGCGCAGCTTGGCCATGTCCTCGAAGTCGAGGATGGGCTGGCTGACTTCGAGCCGCATCGGCGGGTTGACCTGGTTGATGTCGAGCAGATTGGGCTTCGGGCCGATGAAGGACACCAGCGACATCACGATCGCCTCGCGGATCGGGTCGATCGGCGGGTTGGTGACCTGGGCGAACAGCTGCTTGAAGTAGTTGTAGAGCGGCTTGTTCTTGGACGACAGCACGGCCAGCGGGCTGTCATTGCCCATCGAGCCGATGCCTTCCTCGCCGTTCTGGGCCATCGGCGCCATCAGGAACTTGATGTCTTCCTGGGTCATGCCGAAGGCCTGCTGGCGGTCCAGCAGCGACGGCGCGACATGCTCCAGCGCCGCCGAGGACGATTCCTCGGCCAGCGTCTGGACATCGAGTTCACCGGCGACCGGACGCACCACGTCGTCGAGACGGATGCGGAGGTTCTCGATCCACTGCGCGTAGGGCTTGGAGTTGGCGAGGTTGGCTTTCAACTCCTCGTCGTCGATCATGCGGCCCTGCTCCAGGTCGATCAGGAACATCCTGCCCGGCTGCAGGCGCCACTTGCGCACGATCTTGCTGTCGGGCACCGGCAGCACGCCGGCCTCGGAGCCCATGATCACGAAGTCGTCATCGGTCACGCAGTAGCGTGCCGGACGCAGGCCGTTGCGGTCCAGCGTGGCGCCAATCTGGCGGCCGTCGGTGAACACGACCGAGGCCGGGCCGTCCCACGGCTCCAGCATCGCGGCGTGGTATTCGTAGAAGGCGCGACGGCGCGGGTCCATCGTGCTGTGCTGCTCCCACGGCTCGGGGATCATCATCATCACGGCCTGGCTGATCGGGTAGCCGGCCATGGTCAGCAGTTCGAGGCAGTTGTCGAAGGTCGCGGTGTCGGACTGGCCGGCGAAGCTGATCGGATAGAGCTTCTGCAGGTCCTGGCCCAGCACCGGCGACGACATCACGCCTTCGCGCGCCTTCATCCAGTTGTAGTTGCCCTTGACCGTGTTGATCTCGCCGTTGTGCGCGACGTAGCGGTACGGGTGGGCCAGCGGCCACTCGGGGAAGGTGTTGGTCGAGAAGCGCTGGTGCACCAGACCCAGGGCCGAGACGCAGCGCGGGTCCTGCAGGTCGAGGTAATAGGTACCCACCTGGTCGGCCAGCAGCAGGCCCTTGTAGACCACGGTGCGGCTCGACATCGAGGGGATGTAGTACTCGTTGCTGTGCTTCAGACCCAGCGCCTGGATGTTGGCGCTGGCGGTCTTGCGGATCACGTACAGCTTGCGCTCCAGGGCGTCCTGCACGATCACGTCAGCGCCACGACCGATGAAGACCTGGCGCATGACCGGCTCTTTCTCGCGCACAGCGGGAGACATCGGCATCTCGCGGTTCACCGGCACGTCGCGCCAGCCCAGCAGCACCTGGCCCTCGGCCTTGATCGCGCGCTCCATCTCCTGTTCGCAGGCCAGACGCGAGGCGTGCTCCTTGGGCAGGAAGACGAAGCCGACGCCGTATTCGCCAGCCGGCGGCAGCGCCACGCCCTGCTTGGCCATCTCTTCGCGGTAGAGCTGGTCGGGGATCTGGATCAGCAGACCGGCGCCGTCGCCCATCAGCGGATCGGCACCAACGGCGCCACGGTGGTCCAGGTTTTCGAGAATCTTGAGGGCCTGACCGACGATGGCGTGGCTCTTCTGACCCTTGATGTGAGCCACGAAGCCCACGCCACAGGCGTCATGTTCTTGGGCAGAGCTGTACAGGCCGTGCTGTTGCAGCTGAGCGATTTCGGTGGAAAGGGTCACGCCAAACTCCTAAAAAAGCATGAATTTTGTAAGGGTAAACCATTGCAGCTTCCATGCCAAGCAAAATAAATAGGGTCAGATACTTATTTAATCCACACGACTTCCACATGGAATAAATAAGGGACAGATCAAATCCTGCCGCCGCTGCGCCGGTCACGGGCTTCAGTCTGCGGGCGGATGCGGGTGGCGCGGCCGCCCGGGCCGGCCTTTCTCGATCCTGCGCTCGGTCTGCTGGCGCAGCCGGGCCAGGAAGGCCGGGCCGCCGAGCGGCCAGCCCTGCAGCGCCGATTCGGTCAGTGCCTGCTGCTGCAGGGCACTCAGGCCGGCGCGCACCAGCTCGGCATAGGCGGCCTCGCGCGCGAACGGCGTGTTGCCCAAGCTCCAGATCAGCGGATGCGGCGTCAGCCACTTGTCGTCACGCAGGCCAACGTAGTGCGCATGGCTGGACCAAGCGTACTCTTGCGGTGCATGCACCAAGCCGGCCCGCACCGGATTCAAGTCGATGTAGGCCATGCAGGCCAGCAAATGGCGTTCGGGCTCGATCACGGTCGAGCGGTAGCGCCCCTCCCAGAGCGTGCCGCTGCGGCCATGGCGGGTGTTGAAACCCCGCACATAGGCCCGCCCGAGCGCCTGCATCAGGCGCGACAGGCCACCGTCCTGCTGCGGCGTCAGCAGCAGATGCAGGTGGTCGTCCATCAGCACATAGGCGTGGACCTGCACCTGCTGATCGCGTGCATGCCGCGCCAGCAGCGCAAGAAAATCCTCGCGGTCGGCACGATCGACGAAGATCGCAGCCCGGTTGTTGCCACGCAGAATCACATGATGCGGCCAGCCAGGAACAGCCAGACGGGGCAGACGTGCCAAGACCCAACTCCTTCAGTCGGCCGCGCGCGGCTTGGCGTGACAGCGCCCGTCGCCAAAGCCGCAGGGAAGCCACGCCTCAGGCGCAGCAGGCATCGATCACCTCGGCCACCAGCGCGTCGGGCGCGCCGCGCACGACCGCCCGGCCCGTGCCATCGACCAGCACGAACTTGATCTCGCCGGCCTCGGCCTTCTTGTCCACCCGCATCAGCCGCAGATAGCGTTCGGCATTCGGCAGCGCCTCGAAGCCCTCGCCGTGGCCGTGCAGCAGCCGGGGCCCGCGCACCGGCAGGCCGGCGGCGGCGATCAACCCGGTCAGGCGCTGCATCGCCTCGGCCGACAACAGGCCCAGGCGCTGCGACAGCTGCGCCGCCATCACCATGCCGCAGCCGACGGCCTCGCCGTGCAGCCATTCGCCATAGCCCAGGCCGGCCTCGATCGCGTGACCGAAGGTGTGGCCGAAGTTCAGGATCGCGCGCAGGCCGGACTCGCGCTCGTCCTGGCCCACGACCTCGGCCTTGATCTCGCAGCTGCGCCGGACCGCATGCGCCAGCGCCTGCGGATCGCGCGCGCGCAGCGCCGCCAGATTGGCCTCGATCCAGTCGAGGAAGGCCAGGTCGTGGATCGGGCCGTACTTGATCACCTCGGCCAGGCCGGCGCCCAGCTCGCGCTCGGGCAGGGTCTGCAACGTGTCGAGGTCGCACACCACGCGCACCGGCTGGTAGAAGGCGCCGATCATGTTCTTGCCCAGCGGGTGGTTGATCGCGGTCTTGCCGCCGACCGAGGAATCCACCTGCGCCAGCAGCGTCGTCGGCACCTGCACGAACGGCACGCCGCGCATGTAGCAGGCGGCGGCAAAGCCGGTCATGTCGCCGACCACACCGCCACCGAGCGCGAACAGCACCGTCTTGCGATCGCAGCCGCGCGACAGCAGCGCGTCGAAGATCAGGTTCAGCGAATCCCAGGTCTTGTGGGCTTCGCCATCGGGCAGGCTCACGACATGGATCTGGCCGTAGTGCGGGCCGAGCGCGCGCTGCAGCCGCGCGGCATAGAGCGGCGCCACGGTGGTGTTGGTCACGATCAGCGCCGCGGCCGCCTTGGGCAGCCCGGTCCAGGTCGCGGGGTCGTCGAGCAGGTTCTGGCCGATCAGGATCGGGTAGCTGCGCTCGTCCAGCGCGATCTCGACACGGGCATGCACGGTGCCACCGACGGGCACCAGGGAGGGGGCTTGGGTCATCCCGCTAGTTTAGCGGCAGCCTCAGCGCGGCCCGGCCACGGAGGCAGTGACCGGCACGGCGCCGGCCAGCTCCAGCTGCATCACGATCATGTTGACCAGCGTGGCGACCGAGGGCCGCCCGGTCTCGATCACGTAGTGCGCGCATTCGCGGTACTGCGGGTCGCGCGCCTCGTGCAGGTCGCGCAGGCGCTGCAGCGGGTCCGACACCAGCAGCAGCGGCCGGCCACGGTCATGCTTGATGCGGCGATAAATGTCCTCGGGCGTCGAGCGCAGGTAAACGACATGGCCGCGCTCATGCAGGAAGGCGCGGGTCGCCACGCGCATGCAGGAGCCACCGCCGGTCGAGAGCACGATGGCCGGCCCCTGGCTGAGTTCGTCGAGCGTCTGCTGCTCGATGTCGCGGAAACGCGCCTCGCCCTCGCGCTCGAAGAACTCGCGGATCGAGCAGCCCAGGCGCTGCTCGATCACGTGGTCCGAGTCGATGAAGGAAAGCCCGAGCCGCCGGGCGAGCTGGCGGCCGACGGTGGATTTGCCTGAACCGGGCAGGCCGACAAGGACGATGGTCAAGGAACGCTATCAGGATGGAATGGCTGGGACAGGCAGCGCGCGGGCATGGCCGACCATGCGCTGCCCAGCATGCCGGAAGTTTAACCTCAGCCTGTCCAGACGTCCTCGTCACGGCACGGCCACGTTGAAAACGCTGGTCTTGCTCGTCGCACCGGCCTTGACATCGACCTTGAAATCGATCGACTCGCCGCCCGAGCAGTTTTCCAGGCTGGCGCTGTGCAAGGTCGGCTCGATCGTGTTGCCTATCGTGCTGCCGAGCAGCGTGGCCGAGCACTGGCTGCTGGCGGACTTGTGCATCACCACCGAGAGCGCGGCGTCGGCCGGCAGGGGGTTGCCGTCGTAATCCGCCAGCCTGACCGTGATCCCTCCCCGGGAACTCGCCAGGACTGCCGTCCGGTTCACCAGCGGTATGCTGGCATCGTAGAAGCCGGGCTGACCGATCTCGCCACCCGAGAACACGATCACGATCGCCCGGCGTACCTTGGTCGGAACGTAACGGCTACCATCCGCCCTCGAACCGCTACCGTTCCAGACCTGATTGCAGGTATCCGTCTGCGACAGTCCCGGGTTGGCATTGTCCTGCAGGCAAGCGAGACTGCCCTTGGCATCGGCAGCGATCGGATAAGACACTTCGCCCTCGTCGGTGTTGAGGATCCGGTTCTTGTAGGCCGCCGTGAAGATCCCGTCCTCGTTCTTGTCCATGAAAGGCACGCCCAGGTCCTCGAACAGCTCGCCGGGGTCGTAGCGGTTGTTGTTGTTGCCGTCGATGAAGGACTCCTCGCCGTCGGTCATCGCGAGCACCGTGACCCGTCCGGGGCGCGGATCGCCCAGGGGATTGCCATTGAGATCGATCGAGCCCAAGGGCCGATAGGCCTGGCCGATCAGCTTTACCGTGCATGCCCCATTGCTGATAAGGCAGCTGCTGACATCGGACGAATTGATCTGCCCGCCCTCGGTCACGAACACCACGGACGTGCCGTTGGGCACCGGATTGCCCTGTCGGTCGGCCAGATTGACGGTGATGTTGACGCTGTCGTTGTTGAACTGGCTCGTGAACTGTCCCCCGGCATAGAAGTTCAGGCGATCGGCCGCGATGTCGAAGAAACGCTGCGTCGGCAAGCCGGTCTGCACCGTCAGGATGTTCGAGTCGGTGTGGATGCCAGCTCCCGCCACCAGCGTCGCGCGCACCTGAGCTGTCTCGGGCTGCGTGCCCGCGCAGACCGCGAAACTGACCTCGCCGGTCGTGGCGGCCGACACCGCCGTGTTGCCGGCCGCAGTCGCATCACAGAAATGCAGTCCGCCCGTGCCGTTGAGCAGGGCGGCGTTGACCGTTTGCCCGCCAACCGGATTGCCATTCGAATCGATCACCCTGAACCGCACCAGCGTGCTGTTGGCACCGACCGAATCCGACTGGTAGATCACCGTCGGACTGGCCTGCACGAACTGGATGCCCGTCACGGGAGCAGCGGCCACCGTGAAGCCGGCACTGACGGACTGGGCCGCGCCAGTGGCAAGCGCCGACACGGAACAGCTGCCCGAACCGGTGGTCTGGATCACGGCCGAGGCTTTACCGCTGGCATCGACTGCGGCCGTGGCGGGCGATACCGTGCCGCAGGCGCTGGAAAAGGCGACCGTGACCGAGTTCGAGGGCGCCTGTGCGCCATTGACGCTCGCATTCACGCTCACGCTGACCGACTGGCCGAGCTGAACCGCCACC
>Ga0228698_1001594_pt1 | contig 10762 bp, 6 predicted proteins | sample McNCre117_Aug_MG_FD_178015 | JGI IMG/M metagenome (GOLD analysis project Ga0228698, IMG submission 178015) | Freshwater microbial communities from McNutts Creek, Athens, Georgia, United States - 1-17_Aug_MG | ecosystem: Environmental > Aquatic > Freshwater > Creek | place: USA: Georgia...
CATCAGCACCTACGCGTTGAGTATCGGCACCTCACTGGCTATGGAGTCCATCGGAGTAGGTGAGTTGCCCGCATACGACGCTGAGCGGGTGATGCCCGATCCAGTAGACTTGTCTGCGTACGACGGCTTTCATATCAACCTGAGCACACTGTATCGAAACATCATCGGTGCGGTAGGGGCTCAGAATATCGACTCTTTAAATAAGAGTGATTTAGCGCATACGCTCAATCAGGAAATTGAGATCATCAAGGAGATCGTCAAAGGTAAAAACCCCTCGATCAAGTTGACGTTCTATGTCTGTGGTAATGAGGGCTTGGAGAAGAGATATCCCCATGCCACTTTTAGGCAAAACACCACAGCGAAACAAATCGCTGCTCAGGCTTTGCTCGAAGCCAGTCTATCTACGTTCTTCACCAAGTACAAGAACATATATGCCGATGGTCAAGGTGATGTGGGTCTGTCGTATCAAACTGGTACACTCAACTTGGGTAAGCTCAAGAAGGTGTTGTTGATGACCCATCAGGCCATCGATTTGCTCAGCTGTATCCATCACCAGGTGGATCTACTGGAGAGCCACACAGGTGTACTCAAGACCAAGGCTCAGTTTTATACGAAGTTCCATGATGGGAAAGCGCTGGTGCGCATACCCTTTAACTCTGCGATGTTGGTGGTGTTTGGCGACAGTCAGACCTTCATGCCATGGAAGAAAGCCATCCGTGAGGAAGTGATCGCTATCGCTGAGAAGTATCGCTGGAACTACATGACCACACCCACTCGCATGAGGATTAACTTACATGACCTCAAGGATGAATTGGCACAAGACGTCATCCTGAAGATGTTATAAAATACTAAAACTGGTCATCTTGTAGACCACCAACCACCCCCTCATACTCGCATAGAGTCAACTAGGAGCCTTTGATGTCTGATCAAGAAAAGAAACACATCCTCACGTCTGGGAAGCTGTGGGTGAGTGCACCCAACCCCAATGCGCCGGGCAAATTCGCCAAGTTCGGTGTCGAGGTCTATATGGGCAATCCCTCTTTTACCCTAAAGACCAATGATCCGGCTCACATGAACCGGGATGCGAAGTATGGGAACATCCAAGCTCGCATGGATCTACCTACCTTCTTTAGCGCACTGACCATCTTACAAAACCTGATCAATGACCCCACACCTGATCGTAAATACAAGATCGCGTGTAAAAACCACATCAAGGTCGATGGCAATCGCAGCGATGAGATCACGCATGTGAGCGATCTGGTGTTTGGCCGGGGTGGTGATGGTGTGCTGTATGCCTCAGTGCTCGATGCCACCTCGACAGACAGCAAGAAGCGTGTGAAAGTCACTTTCGATCTGCCTGAGCCCAGGTATCACTCCATCATCCACCACGATGGCAAGGTCGCAGAGCCCACTTTGAGATCGAACATCGCGGCTCAGGCCTTTGTGAACATCTGGTCACGCTACGTGCCAGAACTGTGCGCTCAGACCTATGAGGCTCCCAAGCCCCAGCAGTTCCAAAAGGGTGGTGGCTTCCAGCGTCAAGGTGGAGGCGGTGGTGGTAACTTCCAGCGCAATGGCTCTGGAGGAGGTAACAACTATCAACGCCCCGCTCCTGCTGGGGGTGATGACTATGATGACTCCATCCCCTTTTGATCACTAATTAACCATAAACTCCCATTCGCCCTATCTGTGTATACAGACTGGGTGGATGGGGTTTTTATGTCTATGATTACAGATTGTTGAAAAATACAGTCATATATCATCTATTCGAGTCTAACCCAACAAGGAGAAGAAAGCATGCCGCTTAGGCTGGAGTATGATCCAAATCCCAAGGACACCGGTATCCAAATTTGGATGAAGATGGGATCTCATCACGATATCCCTTTTCGTGGTACACTCACCGACAAATCTCAGGTGATGATCACAGGCCGAGAAGAGCGTGCATTCGATATGTTTCAGCATATCAATGCATACTGGAGTAGGCTGACGATTGCTCAACAAGAGGCGATCTTCCTGAAGGTGCGTGAGATCCATTTCATCATGGAGAACACGTACGAGCCCACTCAACTCATCGAGCAGCTACAGCCGCGCATCAAAGAGCTGTTGGACTATCACAAGTTCGATTCAGTGAAATGGTGGCTATTGACTCTGGGTGGTGTGGTCATCCCGCAGACAGTCACTGAGACTTATCTGGGTGCTGAGCAGACACCGGGCTCTCGGGCACAGACATACATCCGATCGGACTATGAGGAGCTGATCACACTGAGCACGATACTGCGGGTAATGTATCCGATCTTCATGCACTTTGTGTACAAGTGCTCTCGCGTGGTGGGCAGTGAGCGTAAGGAGATGTTTGCCTATATGCTCATGAACCAGTCATACTTGGTGGATCATCCGAGCATGCATCGCATCCGCGAGTACATCGATGGATGTCTGGCCAAGCGCAGTCAGCAACGCATCGGCTTGATTTTCAATGGGTTTTGCTCTGAGGATATCCCATCGTACATCTTGTCATCTCTGGTGGTCAAGAAGATCTGCTGCGGGGATGTACGAGGTGCATCGGCCAGTGGGGCCACTGGCAGTAACGGAAGTTTATCTCTGCCGCATGTCATGTGGCAGTTCTTAGATGGATTCATTACCCGCAGAAATGGCGATGCGGGCAGTCGTGTCACTGAGAAGACCACACTGAGTGCGGCGGCCAATAGCAATGGAGCCGATGAGGGCGGAGTATCCCGCATGGAGGCTGTGAAGATCAGCACCAAGCTGTCCATCGGGGATCAGGCCATCTGTCGGTACTCGGGCTCTCGCATCTACACACTGGCCAAGCGCATGGATGCTAGGCTCAGCGATGAGATCCTCTCGGTGTGCCAGAGCAGTTGCGAAAAAGCGCTGGCCTCTGGACTGCTGCACCCGTCCAAGCTCATGTTGGTGAAGTACATCTTCTCCAGATCCATCTCGTCGGTGTCGTTCGACGTGATGCATAAGCCCGAGCTGATCAAGTGCATCGCTGCGGCTCAAGCACTACTGTGGCTGAGTGACAATCGCACCTACAAGGCACTGGCGGCCATCCTAGGTGCTCGCATCAACTCCAGCGAGGACAGCGATGTCCTCTCCATGAATGGATCTACCAATCGCACTCGGGTACCAGTGGCCACTGTGACCAAGATGGTCGATATCTACCGATCGTTTGTGCCGACTTCAGCCAATACAATCGAGGAGAAAGTTAAGTGGATGCGCAACAGTGACGTCATGATGGCACTGTCGGCACTGTCGGGGCAGATCACCCGCAGTGAATGGGTCAGTGCCCTGCCACCCGAGTGGATCATGCAAGTCACAGGTAACCCCATGGATACCGTGATCGCAGCTCCACCCGATACACTCACCACGCTATGTGAATTGGTAATTGACATCAACAACTGGGTCATCCGATCCGTCTGACATAACAGGAGAAACTCACATGACTATGCCCCTGCAACTGCAAGCGCCTGCGAACTTGTTCAACACCCCGGCTAACACAGTACCCTCTCACATGGGACAGTCCATGACGATTTTGAGTGTCATGATGATCCCTGAGGCTGGACGCACTCCGGTGATGATCCATCCGTACGAAGTGGTGATGGACTATGGTGCTGTGGGTAAGCTCGGTGAGCAATTCGCACAAAACGGTGTGCTCACTATCCCTTCAGTGGCTGGTACACTGGGTGCGGGTATACGGCCGAATATGACTGCAGCTACGGCTGCTCCTATCCACAACGGCTGGGGCACCTCGCGCTACCGCTGGGTCATCCAGGTGCAAGTCCAGCCTCACTTGGGAGTGCCTCAGATCCTCATGCTCGATGGCTGGACCGACTACATGGACAACAGCTATGGTGGTCTGATCGATCCAAACATGCGCTTTCACATCAACTCGACCTCAACGATTAGCTTGGGCAGTCAACCTGTGGCTCAGCTGCACTCGGTGAGCGACACCAGTTTGATTTTCCGCATGCCCGATAAGAGCGACACGCGCAGTCCTCTGATGCTGCAGCGAGCATCGGACATCGATGCCATGAAGGAGACCGCATCGATGATCCACAATGCAGGTGGTTTAAATGGTCAATTCGGGGCCATCAACAGCGGCATTACGCTGAGCAATACCCCCATGACCACGCTCAGTGGGGTGGCTGATGCCGATATCCACACTCATGCGAGCGCACCACGATTTGCCTACGACATGATCATGGCCGCTAGAACCAGCCATACCGCCGGTGAGCTCGATGAAGACTATGCACGACGCAGCATGCGTATGCGCCTCATGCCCAAGTCCCAGCACCGCAATCCCTTCATCGCTGCGGTCAACCGCAAGATGGATAATCAGTACAACTGCCCTGATTATGCCTCATTCACCTTTCAGGATCTGACTGAACTCGATCCTCATCTGGTCGGCTCGAACCGGCTGGTGATTCAGCAGCAAATCTACCAGAATGTGGACTATGGCAATGCTGGAGATTACTCAGCCGCAGCTCAAATTGCTGCAATCTATGCTCAAGCTGTGCCTGCATACATGAGCATCCACGGTATCCAGGCGCTGGAATTTTTGCAGCAAAGCAATGGAGATGTCATCATCGTCAAGTGCAACTCAGTGCTGCAAAACTACGATCTATCTCTGCTGACTCAGTCGCTCAAGGCGGCGCTGCAAAGTGAGCTCTTTGTAGGGGCGAGCTACAACGGAGCAGTGCCTTTTTGTGTCAGTGTGAAGTCTCGCACTTACGGCTACACAGAGGTGACAGTCACTGCCCCTGATGGACGTCAAGAGAGTTACAACTATCCCACGTATGCGTCGAGCACCTACGCGCCTCAGGTGACAGACAAGGTCGACACGGTCTTGAACCTGGGCGTGGCCTTTGGGGACCTCATGACTGAGATCTCAGCGGCCAGTGTGGGTTACGGTGGATTTTGATACTTTAATGCCAATCAACTACGAAAGAAGGATACAAGCATGAGTTCCGATCTCAAACACCTCTACCAAGATTGCCTGGGCAGTGCATTCATCGAACTCAGCGATGGTGACAAGCTGGTCAACCATCTGCCGGGCACAGACAACTATGTGCCCCTGATGCTCGATGGTAAACCCATCCGCCTGTCAGGTAATGGGGTCAAGTCCACGAATGACATCTGGCTGGCTCATCCACTCATGGAGGTGGTCAGCTCTGAGCCTACTCCTGTGGTGGCTCGACTCATCACCGCACATGCTCAGGCCCTGCACTTGAAGATGCAAAGCCTGTTCACATCAATCTTGCTATTGGCCATCAGTCCAGCTCAACAGTCCCTGTGTCAGGGGGACACTGGGGATATCTTGCGAGCCTGTAAGGGTGTCAAGGACAGTGATCTGGAGACGCTGCGCAAGCTCGCCAGTGAGATCAACAATCCGGCCAGCACTGATCATCGCTTCATCCGACTGAAGATCAAGCCTAATCTACGCAAGGACAAGGTCACCTACCAATACGGCGTGGTCGCCTCCTTCCCGCTGTATGAGAAGCTCACGGCTGTACCCAAGCCTCGTAAGATCGGACGCACTTCCATCCCCCAGATCGTGGTGGATAATTACGTCGCTGTCATGCGAGCGATGTTCAGTGACATCGACAGCAAAGAGAGCTTTCTCTACGAGCCGCTGGTGGAGACCAGTCCGCGATACAGCTCCGCACTCAACGCAGTCAGCGATATCGCTGAGCGGCTCAATGAGATCGCTGCGGCTATGAAGGGTTTTGATTTCGACTACGACCAGATCCACACCGATCTGGGGTGGGTCGAGGATTTGAAGTCATTCAAGTCCATCTATCATCCCCAAGCACTGACCTGGACGCGTGAGCGTGCCAGTGCATCGGCTGCGGTGGAGCAATCTATCAACCCCACCGTCACGAGCAACTCCATGAGTGCGGCTCTCAACAGCGCAGCCAGCAATCTCTTTGCTCAAGGCAGCAGCTTGCCATCAGCGAGCTCCCCACCACCAGCGCCCGCCGGCTTTGGTGCACCTCAGCTGCCCACGCCCAGTGCCCCGACAGAGTCGTCGAACAAGATGACTCTGGAGGAGTTTCGCAAGCGGGGTATCAATGCAAATGCCCGACCCACTGGCTCTGCTCAGGTCATGCGTGATGCGAATGGGCAGGAGTGGGTCGTGCGAGATGGAGTCGCCACCGCTGTGCAGGCAGTCGGCGTAGGCGCTGCACCACCGACGATGACCCCTCAGATGCAGCCTGCGATGATGCGACCGGTCGCCCCAGCTATACCTGCAGGGGCAGTCGGTACATGGATGGATCCCGCCAGTGGCATCACCTGGTATGTCGATGCCATGAATCGACCGCTGGGGCAAGTCTATCCTGCTGTGACTCAGGCTGCTCCAGCGGTGCGGCCTGGGGCCGGTATCAATTGGCAAGCAGTGGCTAATGGTGTCGTACAGCCTGCCAATCCCTATCTCAACAACCAAATGGGTATGGGTGGTGGGATGGGCAATATGGGCATGCCTGCCCCCACTCCACCGTTCATTCAACAGCAACCCGCACAACCCACTGGCTACGCGGGCTTCCAGCCCATCGGAGCTACGCAGGTATTCAATCGAGGATATTGATCGATAGGTCATAGCACATCACCAGTCCGACGGGGGTCTCGCGACCTCCGTCAGACTCGGTGTGTGTCTTTTTTCTTTAGTCTATAGACTCACTCTCTGGGTGGTGACATAGCTCAAGCGAATGCGCTCAATCTCAGAGCGATCTGGGATCAGCAGCTGAGTGATACTTTCATTGAACTCGGTATTGGCAAAGATGCCGTTGAGTGCATAGACGAACCAGTGGTGATGTCGCTCTATACCCAGATCCAGTAGGAGAGACTCAAAGTCTCCGAGATTGCTCTGAGTGCGGTCTGCATCGAGAGCGACTACTGAAGTGGTCTTCAAGTTCTTGAAGTACTCCACGTGAGACAGCAGCAAAGCGATGAACTTTCTGTCGTAGTACAGCGCAGATACTTTTGGTGATTGTACAGTGGTGATCTTTAAGGTCATGATTGACTACTCTCGAGTATGTGTATGTGTATATATGTACATACTGAGTGCATGTACACATCTCAAAAAATTGCAGCGATATATTATCTACTTGGATTCATGTAGCGAAGATCCTCCCCCTCGATACTTCTCGTAGGTGGGGGGGGGGGAGTTTTACCAGGAGAGCAAAAGGCATGACGAAAAAACGTTACACCCCAGAGGACTTTGTCAATCGACGACATGATCCTGCACCGAAGAACAGCATCCATCCGGAGCTGATCGGGGCGACTGCGGCACTGAACTCATTTGCTGGCAACAGCTCTGCGTCGCGTGCTCAGATGGCTCATACTCAGATATCGCAAGCTGTCACACTACTCAAGCCCACACCTCGCATCGTGCAAACTGGTGTGGAGATGGAGTTTGCCAAGTATGCCTACAGCATCAAGATGCCATGCGATGGATTGATCTTGGAGATCATCAAGAGCGTGGAGCGCCCCGAAGGGGAGATGCAAGACTACGTGGTGATCTATCAAGACACTGAGACCAAAGAGTTGGGGTGTTTGAATCTGATCAGCCACTACAGCTATCAGGGCTATTTCGGATACAGCTACCGAGCTGGTAAGGACATCCAGCTATTGCGAGTGCATGGACATGTACCCAAAGGGGCGATCCTGCGGGAGGTCAATAGTGTCAATGACCACGGAGACTTCATGTTTGGGCGTGAAGTCAATGTGGCATTCATGAGCCATCCAGGTACTGCTGACGACGCCTTTGTGGTCAGTGAGTCGTTCTTGAAGAACATGCAGTACCAGACGGTAGAGCGCATCATGGTCAGCTGGGGAGTGGGAAACTTCCCATTGAACTTATATGGCAATGAAAGCAATTACAAGATCTTCCCAGACATCGGGGAGAATGTACGAGACGATGGCTTGCTGATGGCTCTGCGTCCTGTGGACAAAGAAAGCCCTCTCAATGGCGGTGTGGAGTTTGATCCACTGTCTCCGATTGCTCGCACTCAGGCGGCTTGCTCCACAGTGTATCACGCCACTGACAAGCGCTGGTACGTAGGGGCCAGTGATACCAAAGTCACAGCCATCGAAATCTACCACGATGGTCGCGATAAGACCTACACCTCTCAGGACGATCAACCTCTTCGATATTATCGAAAGAGTGTGAATTTCGCTGAGCGCATCAAGCAAGTCTATATGACCTATCGCTCTAGACTCGGCGATCAGCTCAAGATGTCTGGAGCACTGCACAAGCTCGTCACCGACAGCCTAGCGGCTCTGTCTCCTGAGCGAGGTGCTGAGCGACTGAGTCGAGTGGTCAAGCAAGTGCCCATCGGTCGGTGGACAGCTTGGTTCACCGTGGTGAGGACTCACACACCAGGCATGGGCAGTAAATATACTTGCACCTATGCGGGCAAGGGCGTGGTCTCCTTGATCCTGCCAGATCGGATGATGCCCGTGGATGCCGATGGTCGTCGTGCCGAGGTGTTGATCGATCCTGGTAGTACCTACGACCGCACCATCCCATCTCGGCTGTATGAACACTACCTCACAGGTACTGCCTACAAGTTGGATCGAATGATTGAGACCATGACTGGGCTGCCTAAGGGCACTCAAAAGTCTATGGCGTATCGATTGCTTCAATCCAAGCCTGAGCTGGTGCAGACCATCTTCGAGCACTGGGTGAAGTGGCACACCATCATCAACCCACAAATTGGTCAGTGGGTGAGTGAGGGCAAGGTCGGTAGGGATCAACTGGATCATGTGTGCCATCTCATCGAGTATGGCTGCATGATCTATCGACCTGTGGACTGTCAAAAGGAAATCACTGCGGTGGTGCCTGAGATGGAGCGCAGCGCCTATCGACCCACCTATGGACCGGTGTCTTTTGAAGATGAAAGTGGACGAGTCGTCACCACGCGAGACGCGGTGCGCATCAGCAGCGTGTACTTCACCGAGCTCAATAAACCCGGCACCGATGGCAATGCAGCTAACTTCACTCGCATGGCTCCTCAGGGAGTGCCTGCTGTGCCCACTGGTGGAGACTCTTACGCCACTGCATCTCGGGTGGTGCCTACTCGAGGAGTAGGTGAGGCGGAGATGCGAATCGCTGCGAGCTACGGGGATATGCACAACCCCTACGCTTTGGTGGCTGAGTTGATCAACAGGCACACCAACCCCAGTGTGCTGGCTCATCAAGCAGATCGACTACTCGGTGTAGACCACCCTGGCAGGCTCGATAGTCTGGTCGATCGTGAAACAGTCCCCTATGGGTCTGGGCGTGTCACCAAGATCATCGAACACGTCTTTGAGTGCAGTGGCGTGAAATTCACATGTGAACCCAATGACCGCAAGACCGAGTGAGAAAAGGACGATGAGCATGAACACCCGACAGATCACTGCGCGTAAGTTTCTACGGTATCAGGCACGTCACTTGCTCGATATGCTGCGCGGTGATATCACCATCGCCTTAGACGATGTAACGATGGCTACGACGGCTCAAGACATCATCTTGAGTCGATATGCGTGGGGCTACCACATTGAGTACCCTGACACCCCGCTGCTCAAGCGCCATCTGATCAGCTCACACTGTCACAAGGGACAACCCACTAAGCAATCTACGATCAAAGTACTCGATGCCATCGTGCAAGATGTGTATCGCACCTATGAGAGTCGAGTGGACAATCCCTCCCAGCTGATGGAAGATTTGCTCAAACGCTCCTATGAAATCAGCACCAATGAACTCTACTCTGAGCTATCTGTAGCACTGAGTGAATACTACACCACCATCGATTTGTTGGATATGATGGAGGTGATCCATGATGAGCGCATGGCCCATGTGCTCGATACGGCACCACACACTCAAGAAGGTGTGGATCTGGTCTACAGCGTCACACGCAAGGTCTTCGCTGATCCGAAGTATACGGCCAACGCCATGGTGGCTGCCACCAATGCGGGGTTCATCAAACGCCCTCAAGTCGAGCAGATGGTCGGTGTGCGGGGATTTCTCACCACAGCCGACCATCGCATATTCAGAAACCCCATCATGCGGGGATTTTCTCAGGGGCTCAACGAGATCTGGTACTATGGCATGGAGGCTCAGTCTGCTGCCAAAGCACTGGCTTCTTCTGAGGCGGCTTTGCAGCTGGCGGAATACTTCTCCAGACAACTGCAACACTGCACGATGGGCGCTGTACAGCGCTTGCATCGCGGAGACTGCGGCAGCACTCGGTATCTGCCATGGAAGGTCAAAGATCGAGTCATCCGAGGTGGCGTGGTCATGGCCGAATGCGATCTCAACGATCTCGAGGGCAAATATTATCTGCACGATGGACAGCTGCGCATGGTACAAGCCAGCGACAAGCACCTCATCGGAGAGACCATCTTGCTGCGCAGCCCGCTGGCAGGGTGTGACCACGATGACCCTGCGGGGATATGTAGCACTTGCTATGGAGAAGGTGCTAAGATCATCCCACTGAGCACCAACATCGGTGAGCACAGTGCGGTGCAGCTCATGGCGCCTTTGGTGCAAAAAGTCATCTCCGTGAAGCACTACGACGGCAGTGCATCTATGGTGGGCATCCACCTCAATGAGCTGCAACGAGTTTACCTCTGGGCACCGGAGAATGGAAACAGCTACTACATCAACTCCAGTGCATTGAAAAATCCCCTATTCAAACTGGTGATTGAGCAGCAGCAAATGCTCAACATCACTGATTTGGGATTGTGTGACGATCCGACT
>Ga0228698_1001595_pt1 | contig 10759 bp, 11 predicted proteins | sample McNCre117_Aug_MG_FD_178015 | JGI IMG/M metagenome (GOLD analysis project Ga0228698, IMG submission 178015) | Freshwater microbial communities from McNutts Creek, Athens, Georgia, United States - 1-17_Aug_MG | ecosystem: Environmental > Aquatic > Freshwater > Creek | place: USA: Georgia...
GGTGGACGCTTTGATCTGCCGATCGCCTTGGGCATCCTGGCGGCCAGCGGGCAGATCGAACCCGCCGCCCTGCTCAACCAGGTCTTTGCCGGCGAGCTGTCGCTATCCGGGGAGCTGAGACCGGTCCGCGGTGCCCTGGCGATGGCGGCAGCCCTGCGACGTGGCGGGCTGGCGCCAACGCTGATCCTGCCGCTGGACAGCGCCCGCGAGGCAGCGCTGGTCCCCGGTCTGACTCTGTACGGCGCCAAACACCTCCGCGACGTGGTGACCGCCTTGAAAACCGGACACCCCGACGGGCTGCAGTGCATTCCACCCTGTCCACGCCCCCAGTCCCCCACTCCGCCAGATCTACGTGAGGTGCGGGGGCAGGCCGCGGCAAAGCGCGCGCTGGAAATCGCCGCGGCAGGCGGACACAGCCTGCTGCTGGTCGGCCCGCCCGGCACCGGCAAATCGATGCTGGCGCAGCGCTTCGGCTCGCTGCTGCCAGCACTCAGCGAGGAGGAAGCCCTGGAGTCGGCCGCCGTCCTGAGCCTGAACCGCACGTTTGATGTGAGCCACTGGGGTCAGCGCGTCACCCGCAGTCCGCACCACAGCGCCTCGTCCGTAGCGCTGGTCGGCGGAGGCAACCCACCGCGGCCGGGCGAGATTTCGCTCGCACACCATGGTGTGCTGTTCCTCGACGAATTGCCGGAATTCCCCCGCGCCGCGCTCGAAGCCCTGCGCGAACCCCTGGAAACCGGCCGAATCACCCTCTCCCGCGCGGCCCGACAGGCTGAATTTCCGGCGCGCTGCCAGATGATCGCGGCGATGAACCCCTGTCCCTGCGGTCACCTCGGATCCTCCAGGCACCGCTGCCGCTGCACGCCTGAGCAGGTGCATCGCTATCAGTCGCGCATCTCCGGCCCACTGCTGGACCGCATCGACCTGCGCGTCGAGGTTCACGACATCAGCCCGGACGAACTGCAATCCGCCCCGGATGGCGAGGACAGCCGAACCATCGCCAATCGCGTCCACGATTGCCAACGCCAGCAGCTCGACCGTCAGGGCCGGCTCAATGCCCGTCTCGAAGGCCATGCCCTGGATGAGCAGGCGGCTCCCGAGCCTGCTGCCCGACATTTCCTCGGGCAGGCCGGGCTGCGGCTGGGCTGGTCCAACCGCAGCCTGCATCGCGTGCTGCGGGTCGCCCGAACCATCGCGGACCTGCAGCGTAGTACAGCCCTCACCACCGCCCATGTCGCCGAGGCGATCCAGCTGCGCCGTGCCCTGCCCGGCTGAGAACCGACCCCAAGTCACGCGACAATCCGCGGCATGTCGACCGCTCCACTGCTCCCGCCTGATTTCCTGAATCACATCCTGCTCGGTGCCCAGGCCCGGGACGGGCTGGAAGCTGCCCTGCGGCGCCTGCCCCGGCCGATGGTCTTCACCAACGGGGTATTCGACATCCTGCACCGCGGCCACGTCAGCTATCTGGCGCAGGCGCGCTCGCTCGGAGCCAGCCTGGTGCTCGGACTCAACAGCGATGCCTCAGCCCGCCTGCTCGGCAAGGGGCCTGACCGCCCGCTCAATCGCGAACTGGATCGCGCCTGCGTGCTGGCCGCGCTGGCCAGCGTTTCGCTGGTAGTCAGCTTTGACGAACGCACGCCCTGCGCACTGATCGAGCGCATTCGCCCGGACCTTTACGTCAAGGGCGGTGACTACGACATCGAGACGCTGGAAGAAACCCGGCTGGTGCGCAGCTGGGGCGGCGACGCCCGGGCGATCTCGTTCGTCGAGGGCTATTCGACCACCGCGCTGGTGCAGCGCATCCGCTGCTGAAGGTCCGCGATGAGTGCCCGCTTTCATGCCGATCTGCCTTTCGCCTCCGGGCTCGAAACCGCTCTGCCCGAAGGAGCGACTCGCCATGTCCAGGTGCTGCGCCTGCAACCCGGCGAACACGTCGTTCTCTTCGACGGCCGGGGGCAGGAATGGACGGCCGAGATCCTGTCGATGGGCCGTCGGGACGTGCAGGTCCGCCTGCTCGAAGGCCGCAGCAACACCGCCGACCCGCTCCGGCCGGTAACGCTGGCCGCCGTCATGCCGGCGGGTGACCGGTTTGACTGGCTGGTCGAAAAAGCCACCGAACTGGGTGCGACCACGATCCAGCCGCTGATGAGCGAGCGCTCGGTGCTGCGGCTCAGCGGTGACCGGGCCGAGCGCAAGGTCCAGCACTGGCAAGGGGTGGCGATCGCCGCCGCCGAGCAGTGTGGCCGCGCCCACGTGCCGGTGATCGAGCCGGTACAGCCCCTTCGCAGCTGGCTCCAGAACATCCCCACCACACCGGGCACCGTCAACTGGCTGCTCAGTCTGGGCACGTCACAACCGCTGCCCGTACGCCTGGCCGCCCTGGCCTCAGCGGACCCGGCAACACCACTGCGCATACTTAGTGGCCCCGAGGGCGGTTTTACTCCGGCGGAGGAAGAAGCCGCCCGCTCGGTTGGCTTTCTGGCCACGCGCCTGGGCCAGCGCGTGTTGCGTGCTGAAACCGCCCCGCTGACGGTCTTGTCGACGCTGCTGACACTCGGCTGAAACCACAATCGACTCCAGGGGCATTCAGCTCGGTGTTTTCCCGCGGATTGTTCCCGGTTTGATCGGGCTTGGCGCTGGGTTGCATTCGCCTATGCATAAAGCGCATGTAACCCGCAGGTAATGCCGCACCCCCCGCACCTACACTGCCCGGCCCATCTCGGAAAGTCTCCTGGCCAGATCATGTAACGGGGGTTTTCCGAGATGTTTTTCAACCTTGGAGACCCCCTGTGCAACTCAACGCTCCCGCTTTCGTCAAGAACACCCGGCTGATCGCCTGGGTGGCCGAAATCGCCGCTCTGACCCAGCCGAAGGACATCGTCTGGTGCGATGGCAGCCAGGAAGAGTACGACCGCCTGTGCCAACAGCTCGTCGATGCCGGCACCTTCAAGAAGCTCAACCCGGCCAAGCGCCCGGGCAGCTTCCTGGCTTGCACCGACCCGTCCGACGTCGCCCGCGTCGAGGACCGCACTTACATCTGCTCCGAGACCAGGGAACAGGCCGGCCCGACCAACAACTGGATGGCCCCGGCCGAGATGCGCTCGCTGCTGCAAACCGGCGAACAGGCTCTGTTCAAGGGCTGCATGCAGGGCCGCACGATGTACGTGATCCCCTTCAGCATGGGCCCGCTGGGCTCGCCGATCGCCCACGTCGGCATCGAGCTGTCGGATAGCGCCTATGTCGCCGTCAACATGAAGCTGATGACCCGCATGGGCCAGGCCGTGTACGACGTGATCGGCGAAAACGGCGAGTTCGTGCCCTGCGTGCACACCGTCGGTGCCCCGCTGGCCGAAGGCCAAAAGGACGAGACCGTCTGGCCCTGCAACGCCAAGACCAAGTACATCGTCCACTACCCCGAAACCCGCGAGATCTGGTCCTATGGTTCGGGCTACGGCGGCAATGCGCTGCTGGGCAAGAAGTGCTTTGCGCTGCGTATCGCCTCCAACATGGGCCGCGATCAGGGCTGGCTGGCTGAGCACATGCTGATCCTGGGCGTGACCTCGCCCGAAGGCAAGAAGCACCACGTCGCGGCCGCATTCCCGTCGGCCTGCGGCAAGACCAACTTCGCCATGCTGATCCCGCCGGCAGCGCTGGGCGGCTGGAAAGTCACCACCATCGGTGACGACATCGCCTGGATCAAGCCGGGGCAGGATGGCCGCCTGTACGCCATCAACCCCGAAGCCGGCTACTTCGGCGTCGCGCCGGGCACCAACACCCTGACCAACCCGAACTGCATGGCGTCCCTGAACAAGGACGTGATCTTCACCAACGTCGCGCTAACCGACGATGGTGACGTGTGGTGGGAAGGCATGGGCGACGCCCCGGCCCACGCCATCGACTGGCAAGGCAAGGACTGGACCCCGGTGATCGCCAAGGAAACCGGCGCCAAGGCTGCTCACCCGAACGCGCGTTTCACCGTCTCGGCCACCAACAACCCGGCGCTGGACCCGGCCTGGGATGACGCCGCTGGCGTGCCGATCGACGCCTTTATCTTCGGGGGCCGCCGCTCGACCACCGTGCCGCTGGTGACCGAAGCCCGCAACTGGACCGAAGGCGTCTACATGGCCGCCACGATGGGTTCGGAAACCACCGCAGCCGCCTTCGGTGCCCAAGGCGTGGTGCGCCGCGACCCGTTCGCCATGCTGCCGTTCTGCGGCTACAACATGAGCGACTACTTCCAGCACTGGCTGACCCTGGGAGCCAAGCTCCAGGCTTCCGGCGCCAAGCTGCCGAAGATCTACTGCGTCAACTGGTTCCGCAAGGGCGCCGATGGCAAGTTCGTCTGGCCGGGCTACGGCGAGAACGCCCGCGTGCTGAAGTGGATGATCGAACGTGTCGAAGGCCAGGGCCAGGGCGTCGAGAACATCTTCGGTGTCAGCCCGCGCTACGACGACCTGAGCTGGAACGGCATGAACTTCAGCCAGGAACAGTTCAACTCGGTGATCGGCATCGACCGTGACGCCTGGGTGCAGGAAATGAAACTGCACGGCGAACTGTTCGAGACCCTGGCCCACAACATGCCGGAAGAACTGAAGGCGACCAAGGCCAAGATCGAAGCTGCGCTGAATGCCTGAACGGTGCTCCGCACTTCTTTGAGCTGAAAAGCCACCTTCGGGTGGCTTTTTTCAGGGTGGACGGGTTGTGGCTGATGATTGCGGGCATGCGTATCCAGCTACTGTCCGACCTCCATCTCGAAACCGAGTCTTTCGACCCCCAGCCGGCCCCCGAAGCCGAGGTGCTGGTGCTGGCCGGAGACATCGATGCCAGCTGGGCCGGACTGGATCGCTTTACCGACTGGCCTGTGCCGGTGCTGTTCGTTCCCGGCAATCACGAATTCGACCGCCGCGACATCGATGCGGCCCGCGCTGGCCTGAGGCAACGCTGCAGTGCGCTCGGGCTGGTCTGCCTGGACCGCGACGAGATCGTGCTCACCGACACTTCGGGCCGGGCCGTGCGCTTTCTCGGCACGGTGCGCTGGAGCGACTTCGACCTCTTCGGGCCCCTGGGTCGCGACCGCTCAATGCGGGCCGCCAGCTACTTTCAGAAGGTGCAGCAGAGCACCTGGCGCGACGGACAACCCTTTGATGCAGCCGCGGTGCGGGAACTGGGGCTGGGCGATCGGGCATGGCTGCTCGAAGCCCTCGGCACCGCGCAGTCGCCCCCCCTGCCGACCGTGGTCATCACTCACTTCGCCCCCAGCCTGCGTAGCCTTGACCCACGCTATGGGTCTCAGCCAGCCACGGCCAGTTTCTGCAACGCCGATGACGACCTGATTCCGCAGTGCAGTCTCTGGATTCACGGCCATCTGCATTGCCGGCATGACTACAGGGTTGCACATACGGCCCGGGTGGTCTGCAACGCACGAGGCCTGATCCGCCGGGGTGAGGATGCGGGCTTTGACCCGCTGAGGCTTTTCGAGGTCTGACCGATGCTGCCTGCCTCACTGAAACAGCTTCGCCAATTTCTGGCCGATCGACGGACCGAACGGCGCATCCGCAACCGCTGGATTCCGGATGGGCTCTGGGCCGACACCCTGGCCCGGTACCCCTTTCTGGGCTACCGCAGCATCGGGCAACAGACCGAGTTGCGGCGTCTTTCAAGCCTGTTTCTGGCGAGCAAGGAGTTCATGGTCAGCGCCCAGGGGACCGACACCGGCCTGGTGCTGAGCGACGAAATTGCCGTGGCCGTGGCTGCCCAGGCCTGCGTGCCGATCCTGGCCCTCGACGGCGGACTGGCCTGGTACGACGATTTTGTCGGCATCGTGCTGCAACCCGATCAGGTCGTTGCCCGGCGGCAGTGGATCGACGAACACACCGGCCTGTTCCACGAACAGGAGGAAGTGATCTCCGGAGAGGCCATGCCGGGAGGCCCGGTCATGCTGTCCTGGGCCGATGTGCGCGAAGCCGGGCAGGCTGCCGCGGTGGGCTACAACGTGGTGATCCACGAGTTTGTCCATGTCATCGACATGCGCGGGGGGGGCGCCGACGGTCTACCCCAGATCCGGGATCCTCAGCTTCGCCAGGACTGGATGCGCATCCTCGGCAGCGAACTCAAGCGGCTGCGGCGCCGCGTCCGGCGGGGCGAAGACACGTTTCTGGATCCCTATGCCTGCGAAGGCGCCGAGGAATTCTTCCCGGTCGCCTCGGAAGCCTTCTTCGTCGCCCCGCACACCCTGCGCGCCGAACACCCCGATCTCTACGAGGTCTTCAGCCGCTTCTACGGCCAGGAACCTCATCGACAGGCCCCAAGCCCCGAAAAAGCGGCATCCGTAACCCCCTCCGTCAGGGACGAACAAAACCGCTGAAATAGCGATCGGCCGTGGCCAGGAATTCACGGGACTTGGCAGCCTCGGCCAGATCCTTGGCCCAGGGCTTGTCCTTGTCTTCCGCGCGGACGACCAGTGTCGTCAGATGCTGGGCCTGGGTCTTTTCGAGCACCAGCGCCTCGGTCAGCTTCAGCCCGGCCGACCAAGCCACCTGGCCATCCGCGACCACGAAGTCTGCGCTGTCCAGGGTGCGTGCGACGGCACTTCCGTCATAGGGCACCAGGCGGATCTTCTTCGCGTTGGCGGTGATATCCCGATCCGTTGCCCAGGCCTGATCGCTGCCGTCGCGCAGCTTGAGCCACCCCATCTGCTCCAGCAGTCGCAGGGCACGACCCTGCTGATAGGGGTCCGAAGGAATGGCCACGCTTGCACCTTCTTTCAGATCCGTCAGCATCCGGAAACGGCGGCTGTAGATGCCCGCAGGCGCTGTCGGGAAACGGACAACTTCTGCGAGCTTGAGCTTGCCATCCGCAGTAGCCCGGCTCAACTGGATCGTCGACTGCACCAAGTCCGCATCGACCTGTCCTTGTCCGAGAGCTGTGTTGGCAGCAACACCTGCGGCCATGTCCTGCACACGAATCTTGTAGCCGCGACGCTCCAGAATGGGCTTGATCCCCATGTTGATCTGGTCGCCATAGGCGGCGCTGTTGACAGCGATGACCAGGTCTCGCTTTTGCGGATTGCGCTGTCCGCCGGTTGCAGCCTGAACCTTCTGACCGCTCGTGATGGCGTCAATGAAATCCTGCTCCTGCGCCACGGCGCCCAGTGCCACAGCACCGATCAGGAGACCCACGACCCAAGACCGATCAAACCATTGCATGACTAAACCTTTCTGATTCCACATCACCGGGTACAGCTCGGTGCCTGAAGCCGTACTAGAAAGGCTGCGCCTTGCTTCGCGCTTTCGGCGGTTACATCAGGATGTCAGGCATTTCACGCTTGATACCGCGACGCACAAGACTTTGATCAATTCGAGGCTGCCGCAGACGGCAGAGGCATCGATCCGGGGGCGGCACCCGCCCAGAGCCGACGCAGCCTGGTGAGCTCCTCGTCGTAGATTGCCGTAATCCGCTGGATTTCGGCCCGGTGGTTCTGAACCAGCGTCTTCTGCGCATCGGCGGAAGCCTGGTTGAACTCGATACGTTCCTTGAGCTTGGCTGGCAACTCGCGTCCCTTGTAGAACTCGGCCTCATCCTGCAGCGCCCGGCTTTCCTTGTCCAGTTCAGCCAGCCGGGTTTCAGACGATTTCTGCACCCTGCGCATGCTCTCCAGCGCTCCTTCCCGAGCGCGACCATGGGCCCGCTCGTCCGGATAACGATTCATCAGATTGCGGTCATGCCGGACCGCATCCTTGCGGGCGCTATCGGCGGCCTGTCGGCGACGCAAGGCTTCCTCAGCCGCAGCCCGTTCCTCCGCAGTCAAACTCGGGCCGACGACCTGACGGGTCGATCCATCCTGGTTGAGGACACGCTGTTCGCGATCCACACACTCCATGATCGGTCGATCGGACGTCAGGCGCCGGCCCTTACTGTCGACGCAGCTGAAGATGCTGCCCTGAGCCCAGCTACCCGACAGCAAAAGCATCAGCACGGCCGCAGACGCCAAGCCTTTCAACCACGCGAAGTCACCTCGCGGAGCCTTCGACGGACATCCGGCCAGCCTTTTCGTTTTGGCTCGCAACATCAGAACCGGTTCATTCACCCACTGACTCCATAGCGTCTACGATAGGCCTCCACGTGCGGGAGGTGCTCGGCCAAGGACGAATCGCTCCGTCCGGCCAGATACTGCAACAGATCATCCAGCGAAGCGATTGATAAAACCTCCAGCCCCATCTCGTTTCTCACGGACTGCACCGCCGAACACTGGGCGGCACCCGGTGCATCCGATGCGGTCTCCTGCCGATCCAGGGCCACGGCCACGGCACACGGCTCGGCACCGGCATTGCGAATCAGTGTGACCGACTCCCGCACAGAGGTCCCTGCAGAAATCACGTCATCGATGATCAGAACCCGACCGCACATCGGTGCCCCGACCAGAACGCCCCCCTCACCATGATCCTTGGCCTCCTTGCGGTTGTAGGCGAAAGGCACATTGCGTCCCATTCGCGCCAGCTCCACCGAGACCGCCGCCGCCAAGGTGATGCCTTTGTAGGCGGGCCCGAAGATCATGTCAAACTCGACCCCCGAACTGAGCAGTCGTCGTGCATAGAATTCGGCCAATCTGCCCAAGCTGGACCCATCGTGGAACAGTCCGGCGTTGAAGAAATACGGTGACATTCTTCCGGCCTTGGTCTTGAACTGGCCGAACCTCAGCACCCCGGCTTCGATCGCGAAAGCGACAAAGTCGATCGCCAGGGATCCCGGAACCGTTGCACCTTGAACTTGACTCATTTCTTGACTTCCTGAAGCTGTGCGAGCGCCATGCGACTGATCAACCTGAACCTGAACGGAATTCGTTCCGCATATTCCAAAGGTCTGTGGGAATGGCTGGACTCGATCAGGCCGGATTGTATTGGGATCCAGGAAATTCGGGCTTCTCACGACGATCTCGCCGTACCCCATTTTCTGCAGTGCGGAAATCTCGTCCCACACTTCAATCCGGCCCTTCGCAAGGGCTACTCCGGTGTCGGGGTCTACACCCGATCACAGCCCACAACAGTTCGTCGGGGGTTTGGCAGCACGGAATTCGATCCGGAAGGCCGCTGGATCGAACTACAGTTCGACACTCCCGAACGACAATTGTCGATTGTTAGCGCATACTTCCCAAGCGGATCTTCCAGCGAAGAACGCCAGGCAGCCAAGTTCCGATTCCTTGCGGAGATAGCACCTATCCTGCGGTCGCTGGCCCGGGAGCGTGAGCTAATCCTCTGCGGAGATATCAATATTGCCCATCGCAATATTGATATAAAAAACTGGAAGGGAAATATTAGAAATAGTGGTTTCCTTCCTGAGGAGCGCGCATGGATAGATCAACTCATCGAATCCATCGGACTGGTTGATGTCTATCGACACTTGAACCCAGACATTGAGCAGTACACGTGGTGGAGTAACCGTGGTCAAGCTCGAAAAAACAATGTGGGCTGGCGAATCGACTACCAGTTTTCAACCCCACAGATTGCCGCATTGGCCCGAAGAGCCTGGGTTTACAGCGATCATAAATTCAGCGATCACGCTCCCTTGATCATCGATTACGACCTTACCCTCTGAAGAAGCATTCATGACCCGGAAATGGCACCAGCGCAACTCGATCCGCGCCCTGTTCACTCTTGTATTTATCCTTCTCCTCATCCTCGGCTACCCCGTTATCAAAGCCCTACTTTCTCCGCCGCTGGACAGCGGCTCGACGCTGGCCGATCAGCGTGCCGGCCAAGGCATGCCGTGGGATCTGAAGACGTCTTCAGATGGTCAGTCGATTTCTGTTTTCGGTTTAAGCCCAGGAATTTCCACCTTGGCTGATGCTTACCGGCTCCTCGGAAATGATCTACAGATCGCCGTTCTCACTCCTGCCAATGGTTTTCCTGTCCTTGAAGCTTATCTGGACCCACTCAGAACCGGCCCGCTCACCGGGAAACTCATTCTTGCGACCGAAGTCGATCCAGCACAGATAACCCACTGGATCGAAAACAGCAGAAAGCGTCAGATCAGCGAAACTGGTGCAAAAATCAACACACCAGCCGAAAGTGATATGCCTCAGATTTCTCAGAGCATTATCACTTCAGTTAATTACCTACCTGCAGCCGATCTTGATGAGGCAACGATCGTCAGCCGATTCGGTCAACCTGAATCCCGTTCTCAACCCGAAGAGGGTCTAGTGCTTCTACGATACCCGCAACTTGGTCTGCTCATCAGCGTCAGCAACCGGGGCAAAGAAGTGTTCCAGTACGTCCAGCCGGGACGATTCGGCCGGTACTTCCCCGGCTGATCGAATTATCAATACCTGCTGCTCCGCAGCGGGGAACTGCTGGGGGGGTGGACCCCCCACTTCCCCCCAAAGGGGGGAACCGGGAAATTTGATCAGTCTGCGAGACTGCCCTTTACAGGCTTTACGCTGTCAAGGAGGCCATCATGCTTAACGATGCACTGCTTACCCTTACCCGCGATGCCGAAAATTCGCAGGAATTGACTCAAGCAGATGATTTACTTTCGCACTCAATCGGTGACTCTACCGAGACATGCGTATCGAGTCGAATTTTCTCGCCTGATCCTGGAGTCGAGATCACCGAGCACCCGGTTCCCGCGGATATCTGGCAAGCCTTGCTGAGGCTGAACCCCTTTGAGCCATCATGACCCCCAAAAGCACAAACCCCCCGAGGGGTGAATCCAGGGGGGGTTGTGAAGGGGAGCCTGACGATGACCTACTTTCACACGGGAA
>Ga0228698_1001596_pt1 | contig 10758 bp, 9 predicted proteins | sample McNCre117_Aug_MG_FD_178015 | JGI IMG/M metagenome (GOLD analysis project Ga0228698, IMG submission 178015) | Freshwater microbial communities from McNutts Creek, Athens, Georgia, United States - 1-17_Aug_MG | ecosystem: Environmental > Aquatic > Freshwater > Creek | place: USA: Georgia...
ACGACCCGGCGGTCAACGGCGTGGCCTGCTACCTGTCGCACGCCAAAACCGGCGGCTACGCCGGCGCGCTGGGCTTGGCCGAAGACACATCAGACGCCGCAGTGGCCTGCCGCCAGGTGGGCCCCATCAGCTTCAAAGAGAAGATCGACCAGCAAGACGAAGTCTTCAAGGCCAGCGCCTCCTTCCTCTTCAAGCATGTGCGCGTGGTGCGCATGGTGGACGCCAAACGCAACACCCTGGTCTACTTGGTGTACTCCGACAAGGTCATCGACGGCAGCCCCAAAAACAGCGTAACCGCCGTGCCCGTGCCGGCAGAGTTGCCCATTCCGGTGAAGTAGGCCTTATGAAAAAATCAGCCGCTAGCGCTTATGGAGCGTGCGCCAGTAGCTATCAAAACATGAGCAACAAGGTTCACCATACATTCGAGTCATCCGCACAACTCCACGCGTGGCTGCAGGCCAACCACGCCAGTGAGCCCGAGCTGTGGGTGCGCATCTACAAGAAGGGCACCGGCCTGCCCAGCGTGACGTGGGACGACTGCGTGGTGGCCGCCCTTACCTGGGGCTGGATCGACGGAGTGCGCAACGCGCTGGACGACACCGCGTTTCTGCAGCGCATGACCCCGCGCCGCGCGCGCTCCAGCTGGTCGCAAAAGAACGTGCAGCATGCCGAGCGCCTGATTGCACAGGGGCTGATGCAAGCCCCCGGCCTGGCGCAGGTCGAGGCCGCCCGCGCTGACGGCCGCTGGGCCAGCGCCTACGCCGGCAGCGCCACCATGGAGATACCCGAAGACTTCTTGGCGGCGCTACAGCAAGACCCTGCTGCCCTGGCCTTTTACGGCACGCTCAAACGCCAGCAGTTGTTTACCATCTACTACCGGCTCACCAGCGCCAAGCGACCCGAGACACGGCAGAAGCGGATGGCGGAGATGTTGGCGAAGCTGGGGCGGGGCGAGAGTTTTTGAAACTCCCCGATAGCGGGCTACAGGTGTGCAGGAACATCCATCCGCTGGTTCAAGATGCGCACCACTTCAACCGTATCGCCCGCCGGGCACCTGAAAAATATCACGTGTGAACCTACCAAGTGCTTGCGGTAGCCCGAGCGAATGTGCTCTGCGCTTTGTCCGACCGGGCGACCTTTTGCCAAGGTCTGCGCCAATCCCTCACACGCTGCATGGATGGCCAACACATAGGCATCGGCTTGGTCTGCCCCCCAGTTGCTGAAGCTGTAGTCCCAAATATCTGAAAGATCCGCCAGGGCAAGCGGAGAAAAGAGGTAGCCGCTACTCACTGGGCAGCCGCGTCTTTGGCGGCGGTGCCGACCACTTTTTGCCGCTTGGCCTTTAAAAATGCATCCACATCCAAAGGGGTACTGGCTCCACTGCCTTCTCCATCCACCAGCGCTGTGCGCAAGGCCGAAAGCCGCGCTTCATGCTCTTCAAGCTGCCGCAATCCAGCGCGCACTACCTCACTGGCAGAGCCATAGCGCCCTCGGCTGATTTGTTGCGCAATAAATGCGTCGAAATGATCGCCGAGCGAGATAGATGTGCTTCGGGTCATGGGGATTGCTCCGAGATGGATGGTGAAACGAAGTGCCAAATCTTACCAATAGCTGGTATTTATAGGTAACTTTGCGCGATACGGCTCAAAAAGTGAGGCGTATTTGCAAAAATACGCCTCAATCAGCGCCAGGCCCCTGCAACTCCGCAAATTTGGCCGCCATCGTCGGGTTGCCGCGTGTGAGCTTTTTGATCGTCAGGTCGTCGGCCTTGTCGTTGGCCAGGCGCAGGTTGTTGGCGGACTTGTGCAGCGCTTCCTTGGTCTTTTCCAGGTCTTTGATGGCCTCGTCAATGCGCTTCACGGCTTCTTCAAAGCCCTCCGAGGCCAGGCGCCAGTTGCGCCCGAATGCGGTTTTGAATTCGTCCAGCTGCGTCTCAAACTTGGTGATGTCCACATTCTGCGAGCGCACCATCGCCAGCTCGGACTTGTACTTCAACGAGTTCAGCGCCGCATTGCGCAAGAGCGTGATCAGCGGAATAAAGAACTGTGGCCGCACCACATACATCTTGGGGTAGCGGTGCGACACATCCACGATGCCGCTGTTGTACAGCTCGCTCTCCGGCTCCAGCAGGGACACCAGCACCGCGTATTCGCACGCCTTTTCTGTGCGGTCCTTGTCCAGCTCTTTCAGAAAGTCTTCGTTCCGCTTCTTGGTGGCCGTTTCGTCGCTCTCGTTTTTCATCTCAAACATGATGGAAACGATCTCGACTCCGGACTCGTCCGCCTCGCGGAAGATGTAGTCGCCCTTGCTGCCGGTGCGGGCGTCGTTGTCTTTCTCAAAATGCGCGCGCTGAAACGCCGCCGCACGAATGCGGTTGAACTCAATCTCGCAGTGCTGCTCCAGCGTCTCGCCCACCATCTTGGTCGATAGCCGCGCCTTCATGTCCCGCAGGCGCTCAATCTCGCCTTCGCGGTCGCGCAACTGCAGGGCAAATTGTTCTTTGATGGCTTTCTCTTCCAGCTGGTTTTTGACGGTGATGAGGCTCAGGTCGCTCTTCAGCGCATCGCGCTCTTGGGCCACCACGCCCACGGCCTGGTTCACGGCCTCCGTCACGGCCAATTGGCGCGCTACATCGCTGGCCGCCAGCTTGGCTTGCAGGGCCTGAATCTCGGCGTCCTTTTTGGCGGCTTCGGCTTGCAGCGCATGGGCCAGCTTGGCCTCGGCCAACTGGGCTGCGGCTTGTTGCGCGCTGCGGGCCTTTTCCAATTCGTTCTTCAGTTCGTTGGCCAGTGCATCGCGCTCTTGGCTCACCGTGCCCAAGGCCTCGGTGACAGCCAGCTTGCGCGCCACTTCGCCCGCGTCCAGCTGGGCTTTCAGCGACTGAATCTCGGTGTCTTTGGTAGCCGCAGCCTTTTGCAGCGCATTGGTCACCTCCGCCTTGGCCAGGGCAATGGCGCCCTGCTTTTCCCGCTCGGCCAATTCGAGGCGCTCGTGCAAAGCTTGCTCAAACTCGCCATCGCGCACCTGCTTGAGGATGTCGGCATACCCCGCCTCGTCGATCTTGAAGGCTTTGCTGCAGTGGGGGCAGATGATTTCGTGCATGGTGGATGTGCTTCTTATTTTTTGTTGGACTGGTATTCAAGGCTCATTGCCTCGCCAATTCGACGTTGTCAAACTGTTGCAGGCTCAGTTGATAGTGCAGGCACATCAACGTATTCGTCGCCCATCATCATCTTGTAGTGCGCCATGTGATCCGATTTCCTGAAAATTTCCCTGAAGACGTTCAGGTACGGCTCAATCATCGAGTCGCTGATGGTCACGTAAAGGTCGTCGTGCGAAAAATGTGAGCCGTCGTTGATCCATGAAACTAGTGACTTGCAGATCAGTTTTTCTTGACCGTCAAACTTCGCATTTAGATCATTGAGATCAACGCCACCCAAAATTTTGAAGTAATTTTCCAGAATCCGTCTGAGCGTATTCTGAATCGTCAGGTTGGAACGGTCCGGTCTGCGAACTTCGGACCACAGCAATTCGTACGATGTTTTGATTGGATTGGATTCATGATGCTCAAGCTTCGATACCAAATTGAGTTTTCGTACAACCCAAAAAGTTTCCTCACTTTTCATGGCAGTGTTACCACTACGTCGTGGGTTGAAAGTGACTTCTTTATAAAAATACACGTTGTGCGTGAGCACGAAAATTTGTTTGATGTACCCAAGGTCGGTTCGGATTTCTTCAAATAGATCTTTTATTAGACTTCCGACCAGAAATAATATGTCACTGTCTAGGCTAGAGACGGGATCATCAAAGACAACGACTCGGTTAGTCGTAATTTCGCTTTCGGAGTTGCTCCCTTTGAGCAAATGATAAAAGTAGAGAAAGGTAACAAATGTGCGTTCACCTTCACTCAGTGTCTCCTTTGCATCTGAACCATCTTCTCTAATTAACTTGTAAAACCTTCCACTCCCAGCTGGTGCTAACGAGAAGCCGCGAAAGCCGAATGACGACAAGAGTAGATTAATACCATCAACGGTAGGCTGCGTGCTGGTCGAATCTTTTTCGAGAGTCCGAATTTCAAACGCCTTGTGATTCATTTCGGTAGTAGTCGAAGCGATGCTTGACTTCATTCCATTGATCGCAGCGGTGAGTGCAGCCGCTTTCTTGTTGTAATCGGTATGGTCGATTTTAAGGTCTACGTCAATAAGATATTTCCAAACTTGCGCAGTCAGCGTGCGCTTCTCTTGGGTCAGGTTTGCAACGGTTTTGTTATGGGTTGCAATAGCCGCATTGGCTTGGTCGATAGCATTCGAAATTGCTGATATGACATTCGTGATGGATTCCAACTCAATGATCTGACTAGGTTCCTTCTTCTTAGAAGCCAGTTTCTGAATGTTTATCGTTATTTTTGAATCTAGTAGTTCCTTTTCTCTCCTCAAGTTCTCCATATCGATAAATCTTGACTGAGTAGCAATTACCTTTGAAATTTCTAGTTGAAGTTTTGAAGCTTCCGTAGAGTAATTTGAGATGAGTGTTGCAATATTTCTTGTGTCTGCAGTAAATGTCTCATCGAAATACTCATTCAAACTTTGTGTGAAAGATAAAGCTACGCTTTGTTGGCAAAAGGGACAGGTCGACTCGTTTGCGTCATAAAAATTGCGCCCCTCTCGTACCCAATCACTATTGCCCAATTTTTTTATCATTGCAGCAATGTCGACATCCCCTTTGCCTATTACGCGTTTGCCAAGGACCGGATCTGACTCATAGGTAATAAGTTGTTTGGCTTGAATCGTTGCTAAAGTCGCCTCTGCTGTAGGTGTAGTGCCAAATACTGTGGTTGCTTTTTCTTCGAGGTCCGTCAGAGCTAGTAGCGACGCAGAATTCGAGGCAAACTCTCGTAAAACCTTATCCCTAAAACTGTCCTTGCTGTTGCGATAACCATCAAAGGCATTGATGAGTTTTGACTTGTGTTTCGAGTAGGCAAGCCAGCATTTTTCTTTGAATTGATTTTCTAACTGTGCCAACTCACCTACCTTCCCGCTGGAACCATCTTCGCCCAACAAACCGACATTCAATTTTCCAATCTTCGTCGCAAGTGCATCGTGTTCGGCTTTTGCCGTTGCAATTTTGTTCAAGGTATCAATGTCATTTTTGCCGAGGGTAAAGATGCCCTTTAGTCCGGTCGATGCGCTGAAATTTTCATGAACAAAATCACGGTTGTAAACCATCGTTTTCAATACCGTCCCGCTTTTCCAGTTCACCTTGCACGACGTAAAAGAGTCTGCATTTGCGATAACTCGGCTTATCGTTGTCTTACCGGCGCCATTTGCTCCATAGAGAAAATTGATTTTCGACAACCTGTGCAAAGTTTCAGGTGTGTTCGCATAAGAAGCTTCGCTAGCAATTTGGATTGACTCAATCATTCTTTTCTCCCTCAGGAACTCGTTAATTGAATTGGCTTGGTAACTGAAATTTGCGATCCAAAGCCGCCGCCCCCACCCGCCCCCAAAACCAGCCTCTGCGTCGCCCGCGTAGCCGCCACATAAAACACCCGCGCCGCTTCCTTCTCGTCCTCCCCTGGCGCAGGCATATGCCCCACGCCGGGTAGTGCCACCAATGGGAATTCCAAGCCTTTGCTGACCTTCATGGTCATGACCTGGATTGCATTCGCAGTGGGGTTGAAGTCTCCGGTTCGTTCGCGCAGGCGATGAGGCAGCTTGCGTTGGGTGAAGGTTCTGTTCATCAGATACATCGTGTCGTAGTCCGAGCACAGCACCGCCATGTCGCCCCAGGCAAAGCCTTCTTTGTGGGCGCTAGCCAGGTGGTCTGCAATCGCAAAGGCTTCGTCGCGGAGTGTGGGCAGATTGATGATGACGGGGGCTTGCCCCTCGCGCCCGCAGCTCACGGGTTTGAGCAGCGGGATGCCGTCGTCGTCTTTGTCGTCCGCGGTCAGCAGGTCTGCCGCCACCAGGCTGGCGGTGTGCAATATCTGGCGGGTGTTGCGGTAGTTGATCTTCAGGATGGTGGTGCGCCCCTGCGCCTGTATGCCCACGCTCTTGAAGCTGAACTGTTTGCTGCGTGCTCGCTCGTAAATGCTTTGCGCATCGTCGTACAGCACCAGCAGGCTGTTGGTGGTGGGGTCCACCATCTGCGTCACCAGCTTGAGCCATTCGGGCGCGAAGTCGTGGCCCTCGTCGATCATCACCGCTTGGTATTGGCCGCTGGGGATCTGGCTGCGCTCCACGGCGCGGATAACGCGGTCCACCAGTTCTTCGGCATATCGCTGGCTGTCAGATTGCCCGGGTAGATCTTGTCCGTAACGCAGTAATTGCGTGCGACACCACTTGTGGAAGTGCCGCACATGCACGCGGTCGCTTAGGCCTTTTGCGTCCATCACGCTGGCCAGCTTCACGCCCAGCGGCTCGTTAAAGCAGAGGATGAGGATGGGTTTGCTGGCTGGCGTGCACGCCTTGGCCAGGTACTCCGCGCGATAGCCCAGGATCATGGTCTTGCCTGAGCCTGCCACACCGTGGATCACACGGTGTCCGTCGCCTAGGCTGCGGGCCAGCTGCTCTTGCTGCAGGTCCATCACCCGCATGATGTCGGGCAGCTCGGCATCCGCATCGTTGTCGTCAAACAAGTCGCCGCTGGTTTGCACCCGCACTTGGGGGAACATGATCCAGCGCACCCGGTCGATCTGGGGCAGGCTGAGCGTGCCACGCATGCCGTAGGGGAACATGTCCCACAAGCGGCTTTGCAGGTCTTCGGCGTCCACGCTCTCGGTCATTTCGTCTTTGCAGAGCACGCGGTGGGGCTCAATGGCGTGGTGCAGCTCGGCCGTTTCAAACTGTTTGCGGGTGATCTCGGTCAACACCACTCCATAGCTCCACGGGAAAGCCACTTTGCCTGCGTGGGGGCCTTCGGTTTGAATGAGCTGCTTGTCGCGCTGCAGGGCGGTCACCACCGTTTGGGCGTATTGGCGGGCTTGCTCCAGCGGGTTGGCCACGGTTTTGGGGATGCCGTCGGGAATGATTTCCCACGTCTGTTTGTCGGCCTGCTGGATGGTGCTGAGCCGCCAGTCTTTCACCTCCAGCACCAGGATGCCGCGGCGCGGATGCAGCACTACAAAGTCGGGGTGGGTATTGCGCGGGCCCATGGGCACGTCGTACCAGAGCAGGTAGTCGTCATCGAGCTTTTGCTCCAGCCGCTCGGCCACCCTGCGTTCGCCACCTGTCATGCGTGCAACGCACGAACTCATTGCCGGAATCAATGTCGCCATGAAAACCTGCCACCCTGAATGCTTTTTTTAGATGGCCGCCATCATGCCCGCTTAAAAGCACAAGTTCCAGTGATTCGTGCTTTCAAATTCCATGTTTTGTGAAAAATTAGCCTCTAGCGCCCGCCAAATGTGCGCAAGCAGCTTCTGAATTGATAGCAATACGCTCCGTGGCAATACACAGCAGCTTGGGCGAATGTCAAACTGGTACTAAAGTGGTAATATAAACAAGACCACTGTACCCCTCCCCAAACCCCCGTGCCCGCCGCCTCATCCCCCAGCCTTGAAGACACCTCCCCGCTGTATGTGCAGCTGGCCCGCCAGCTGGCGGCGGACATTCGCGCGGGCACTTACCGGGTGGACCAAGCGCTGCCTTCAGAGCGGGTGCTGTGCGAGTCGCTGGGCGTGTCGCGCATCACCGCGCGCAAGGCGATTGACGTGCTGGTGGAGCAGGGCCTGGTGGTGCGCCGCCATGGCTCGGGCAACTTCATAGCGCCGCGCATTGAGCAGCCCACCAGCAAGCTCGCCAGTTTTTCTGAAGAGCTGCGCCAGCGCGGCTACGTGCCGGCCAGCCAGTGGATCACCCGCGAAACCGGTGTGGCCACCGTGCCCGAGCGCGAGGCGCTGGGCCTGCCGCGTGGTGCCAAGGTGGCACGCCTGCTGCGCTTGCGCCTGGCCGATGGCGTGCCCATGGCCTACGAGCACAGCGCGCTACCCCTGAGCGTGCTGCCCAGCCCGCAGGAGCTGGACGGCTCGCTCTACCTGCACCTGGCCCGCAGTGGCGCAGCACCCGTGCGCGCGGTGCAGCACCTGCGCGCCATCAACGCCACGGCCGACATGGCCACCCACCTGCAGGTGCCCGAAGGCGCCGCACTCTTGTGGGTGAGCCGCGTGGCCCACGCAGCAGATGACACGGCCATCGAATTCACCCAAACCTATTGCCGCAGCGACTACTACGCCTTTGTGGCCGAACTCCGGAGCACCCCATGAGCGCACGCACTTCTTTGCAAGGTCACATCCTCACCCCCGCCGGCTTTGTGCACGGCAGCCTGCACCTGGGCGCAGACGGCCGCATTGCCGGCATCACCGGCGAGCCGGTGAGCGAGGCCCAAGTGCGCGAGGGCAGTGCGCCCATCGTGCTGCCCGGCTTTATTGACCTGCATGTGCACGGCGGCGCGGGGCACGACATCATGGAAGGCGGCGACGCGGCCTGGCACGTAGCGCGCCTGCATGCGCAGCACGGCACCACCTCGCTCCTGGCCACCACCATGACCGCGCCGCAAAGTGACTTGGATGCCGCCTTTGCCGCGCTCGCACCCTTGTGCACCGCGCCTGCGCCCAACGCCGCCCGCGTGCTGGGTGTGCACCTGGAGGGGCCGTACATCAGCGAGGCGCGCCTGGGCGCGCAGCCGCCATTTGCACGGCCGGCCAGCTTTGACGAAATCCACCGCCTGCATGCGCTCGCGCCCATCCGCCTGATTACGCTCGCGCCCGAGGTGGGCGGCAACGAGGCGCTGATTGCGCAGCTGGTGGCCGAAGGCTTCAAGGTGCAGCTGGGCCACACCACCGGCAGTTACGAGCAGGGCGTGGCTGCGCTGCGCTGCGGGGCCACGGGCTTTACCCATTTGTTCAACGCCATGTCGGCCCTGCACCACCGCGAGCCCGGCATGGTGGGCGCGGCGCTGGCGCATGCCGAGTTTGCAGAGGTCATCCCCGACTTGCTGCATGTGCACCCCGGCGCCATCCACGCGGCGCTGCGCGCCATCCCCAAGCTGTATTGCGTGACCGACTCCACCTCGGCCGCCGGCATGCCTGATGGCGACTACAAGCTCGGCCGCCACACCGTGACCAAGTGCATGGGCGGCGTACGCCTGGCCGATGGCACGCTGGCCGGCTCGGTGCTCAGCATGGACCAGGCGCTGCGCAACCTCGTCCACACACTGGGCCTGAGCCTGGCAGACGCCAGCTGCCGTGTATCCACCTTCGCGGCCGACCACATGGGCTTATCCGACCGGGGCCGCCTGCAGCCCGGCGCCTGGGCAGATGCGGTGGTACTCAACCGCGACTTGCAGGTGCAGGCGGTATGCGTTGAAGGCAATGAAGTGCTATTGAAATAGGAGCTGCTCGCGCTTATTTCACGGGCGCTAGGCAACTCCGCAAGATAGGTATGCTGCACATTTTTAGACTGCGGGCTATCCCATTCACCGGAGTTTGAAAATGCATTTGGAACCCCTGGCCCAGGCCATTCACGTTGTTGGCATCGAGCTGCGCACCACTAACCTGGAGGCCATGCAGACCATTCCCCCGCACTGGCAGCGCTTTTCTGCAGAGGGCGTGTTGGGCCATATCACAGGCAGGCTGAGCGACGAGGTGTATGCCGTCTACACCCACTTTGAAAACGCCGGCAGCAACAACCAGGGCCTGTATTCGCTGGTGATTGGTGCCGCCGTGCCAGCCAGCGCCGATGTGCCGCCGGGCATGGTGCGGGTGGTGGTGCCGGCATCCAAGCGCGCGGTGTTTGCGGTGGAGCCCGGCCGGCACGATCTGGTGGGTCCCACGTGGATGGAAATTTGGGGCCGCACAGACCTGGCCAAAACCTATATGGCCGAGTTCGAGCGCTACAGTCCGGACGGCACCATCCAGATATCCATTGGCCTCTGAGAGGCCTGCAAGACGCCGCCTCACACCCATGAACCGCAACCACAGTTGGACGGACTACCAGGAGCGCCTGAGCCGCGTGATTGCCTATGTGCACGACCACCTGGCGGAGGACTTGCGCTTGGAGCAGTTGGCCGAGGTGGCGCACCTTTCGCCCTTTCACTGGCACCGCACCTACCACGCGCTGCATGGCGAGACCATGGCGGCCACCATCCGCAGGCTGCGGTTGCACCGGGCATCGGGCTACCTGGCCAACACGCAGCAGCCGGTGGCGCACATTGCACAACTGTGTGGCTACCCGAATGCGCAGTCGTTCACCCGCGCGTTTCGCAGCGCCTATGGCGTGGCGCCCATGGACTACCGCGCCCGTGGCGGCCATGTGGTGTTTCGCGCGGGGCTGGCACAGGTGCAGGCTGCTGGCTACGCGGTGGACATCCGCCATGTGCCGGCGGTGCAACTTGCGGGCCTGCCGCACCGGGGGTCTTACATGCGCATCGGCAAGGCCTTTGAGAGCAGCTTTGCCCGCATGGCCGCGCAAGGGCTGGTGCGTGCGGATACGCGCTGGCTCGCCGTGTACCACGATGACCCGGCGGCCGTGCCTGAGAAGCAGCTGAGGGCCTGGGCCGGCTTGTCGCTGCCGGCGGGCGCGCGTGCGGAGCCGCCGCTGGAGTCGCTCACCGTGGGGGGTTGTGTGTGCGCCGTGCTGCGCCACCGCGGGCCTTACGCCACCATGGGCGCGGCTTACCAGTGGCTGTATGGCCCGTGGCTGGTGCAGTCCGGCCGCGAAGCGCTGGACCAGCCGGTGTTTGAGGAGTACCTGAACAACC
>Ga0228698_1001597_pt1 | contig 10757 bp, 4 predicted proteins | sample McNCre117_Aug_MG_FD_178015 | JGI IMG/M metagenome (GOLD analysis project Ga0228698, IMG submission 178015) | Freshwater microbial communities from McNutts Creek, Athens, Georgia, United States - 1-17_Aug_MG | ecosystem: Environmental > Aquatic > Freshwater > Creek | place: USA: Georgia...
CCATCATCAATGCAGCAAGCAGCACGAAGAACGTGACAGCGACGAACTTGCGCATAGAAGCCGCCGACGCAATAGGTACCTCAAACAGACACTTGACGACGAACGTAACGAACCTCACAGCTAAATCGACAGGCACGAACAGCGCAGGCATCTACATCACCGAAGATAGCGATGTCACGGTAAGAGACGTTGCCGTGACGGTAAGCCCAGTGGCAACTGATGGTACCACGAGTGTCGGCACAGCGATAACAGATGCGTCGCAGTCCGATTTGGTGACGGGAAACAACGGGAACATTGTGCTGGTGACAAAGAATGGCAGTATCACGCTGACGGATGGCGCCAATGCAGATGGTACAGCAGTGAGTGCGAATGGAAGTGGCAATGTGCTGATTTCTGCGCAAGGCACAGGCACGAACCTTGATGGGTATCACGCATCAGTGAGTGATATGCTTGTTGACACGGCTGCTGATATCAAGAGTGGTACGGGTCACATCACGCTGCTTGCGGCGGATGGCATTGAGCTTCGCGGCAATGTTGATGTAGCGACCTCAACGGGCGGAACGATAAGCCTTGATGCAGCAGCGGGACAAATTCTGATGGACGGCACGGCGAACGTCACGGCGAACGGCAGCAGTGCCAGACTCAGAGCGAACACCAACTTGACGGTAGGCAACGTAACAGCGACCGACGTGAGCTTGATGAGTGCAACGGGCGCGATCATCAATGCCGCAGGCAGTTCGAAGAACGTGACAGCGACGAACTTGCGCATAGAAGCCGCCGACGCAATAGGTACCTCAAACAGACACTTGACGACGAACGTAACGAACCTCACAGCTAAATCGACAGGCACGAACAGCGCAGGCATCTACCTGACGGAAGACACCGGCGTAACGGTTAAAGATGTTTCGGTAACGGTTCAGCAAGTCGGTACAGATGGTACCACGCTGACCCCAGCGACCGATCTGAGCCAAGCTGATTTGGTTACGGGAAATAACGGCAACATTGTGCTTGTTGCGACCAACGGCAGTATCACCCTGACGGATGGAGCCAATGCTGATGGCGTAGCGGTGAGTGCGAACGGGAGTGGCAATATCCTGCTACAAACCATCGGATTAGGAACAAGCATCATAGGGAATGCAGACGTGAAGAGCAGTACCGGTCATATTACGCTCCTTGGTGCTCAAGATGTCATTTTTACAGCGAATGCGAACATCCTGACGAATGGTTCCGGTTCAACGGGCACGATAGATATCGAAGCTGGTAGCGGAAAAATTGACTTGAGCACAACAAGCAACGTAACAAGTACTCTTGGAGATATTCGGATGCTTGCTGGAACCGACGTTACTCTGGGCAATCTGATCTCTACGACGGGCAACGTGAGCATGACGGCAACGGCAGGCTCTATTATTGATAGCAAAACTGACGGTACTCTGGATATCTCCGCTAATGGTTTGCGGTTGTCCGCGGGTACCGGAATTGGAGTGCTGGGAGCAAACGCCAATCCACTGAAGACAAAGGTAACGACGGTGAGCGCCCGTGCGACGAGCGGCGGTATCAACCTCCTTGAGAGCGACGGACTGATTGTTGGCGACACCAGTGCAACAATCCAGCGCGTCAATACCGATGCAAGCCTTACATCCACTACCGATGCGACACAGAGCGACGTGGTAACAACGGGCGGTAACGGTTCGATAGAGCTGCGCACCACATCTGGCGACATGGTACTGAACGACGGTACAGCAGCAGCCGACAACATTGCGATCAGTGCTAACGGCACCGGCAATATTCGACTTCAGACGATAGGTGCTGGCACCAGCATCACGGGCAACGCCGACATCAAGAGCGGCAGCGGCAACATCACGCTGTTTGCGGCGCAGGATGTAACCTTTACGGCGACTGCTGACATTCTTACCGGCAGTACCGGTACGATTGATGTTGAGGCGACTGCTGGTTCTATCCTTCTCAGCACCACCAGCAATCAGACAACCGGCAGCGGTGATGTTCGCCTTTTCGCCAACAACAATGTGACGTTGGGCGGTATCATCACAACCACAGGCGCTGTTGGTGCGACAGCGAAGAGTGGCTGGATTCATGATGGGGATACGGACGGTAGTGTGGACATCGTTGCCACAACGCTGCGTCTTGATGCAGCAACGGGAATCGGTACCAGCGGCAACTGGATTGAAATAGATGCAGTAACGCTGAACGCATCTTCTCCAACCGGTAGTATCTATCTGCACGATCTTAGTGGTGGTGTGGCAGTTGGCTTGGTTGATGCTGGCGGAACGAGTGGTGGCGATGTGAACCTTACGGCAACGGGCGGCAGTATTACCGAATCTGCGAATACGACTGCTGCTGATCTTGTCGGCAAGACGATAAATCTCGTGGTAACCGGCACTGGAAGCACCATCGGCACCGCAGCCAATGCACTCAAAATTGACGCGGTAACGCTGAATGCCTCAACGGCTGGTGGAAGCATCTTCCTGAATGACACCACCGGTGGTGTGGCAGTTGGCTTGGTTGATGCTGGCGGAACGACGGGCGGCGATGTGAACCTGACGGCGACGGGTGGCAGTATTACCGAATCCGCGAATACGACTGCTACTGATCTTGTCGGTAAGACGATAAATCTTGCTGTAACCGGCACCGGAAGCACCATCGGTACCGCAGCTAATACACTCAAAATTGACGCGGTAACGCTGAACGCCTCGACGGCTGGTGGCAGTATCTTCCTGAACGATACCGCAGGCGGTGTAGCCGTCGGGCTGGTTGATGCTGGCGGAAATGCTGGTGGCGATGTAACTCTTACGGCGACCGGTGGAAGCATTACTGAGTCTGGTGATGATGTTGCTGCTGATCTTGTCGGCAAGACGATAAATCTTGCTGTAACCGGCACGGGCAGCACCATCGGCACAACAGCCAATCCGATAGAGATTGATACGGTAAATCTGAATGCTTCGACGGTTGGTGGCGATATTTCGTTGACCGACATCTCTGGTGGCGTTGTACTTGGTCTTGTTACCACAAGCAGCTCCTTGCTTGGCACGGTGAACTTGACGGCGCTCGATGGTAGTATTCTTGGGAACGCCGCATTTCCTCTTAATCTTGTTGGTGAAACGCTGAATCTTGTTGTAACTGGCGCAGCAAGTACCATTGGTACAGCAGCGAATCCGTTGCAGATTGATGCTGGCGCTAACACGCTCAATATCAAGACCAAAGGTGGTAGTGTGTATGTGACCGATACCAATGGCGGCTTTGGCATTGGTTTAATTGATACCGGCGGTTCTACCGGTGGCAATGTCAATTTGACGGCAACCAATGGCAGTATCAAGGAGTCGGGCAACGACGCTGCCGTTGATATCAGCGCTAACACCATCAATTTGGTGGTAACCGGATCGGGCAGTGCTATCGGCACCTTAGCAAATCCGATAGAGCTTGGCGGCTCTACGTTGAACGCTTCGTCTGGTGGTGGCGATATCAGTCTGCACAATCTTACCGGAGGTTTGTCCATCGGGCAGGTTAATGCAGGCGGCAGCAGCGGCGGCACGGTCAACCTTTCGGTAACTGATGGCGGTATTACCGACGCCGGTACGACAACAGGAGCAAAAATCATTGGTAAAGCGATTCAGCTCACGATTGATGGAGCTGCGGGTTCGGCGATTGGTGATTCACGAAACATGCTTCAAGTTGATGCTCCAAGCATGAGCGTCGATAATCCCAAAGGCAAGACCTTTGTTGATATGAACCGCACCGCAGGTACCTTCCTGAACAAGGAGTTGCCCGTTGGCATGTATGCCAATGATGTAGGTCTACCGGAAGTTATTGTCTCTGGTACACAGGTTCTTGGAGGCAAAAAAATCGACACCCTGCTTGGTGCTGTCGGCGATATTGATGCCTATCAATTCTCGAAAGGTGAACGTCCTGTTGACTTTGGTCTCGATCATCCATCAGAGAAACTTTCGATTGATGATGAGCAGCTTAAACTGAATAATAACGTTATTCGGTGATCGCACTCTTCTCCGTGTACAGCCATGACGGTTACTATCGTTATGGCTGTACCTATTTACTTGAGCATTGCTTGTAACGTCTTAACCTGAAACATGCTATGAAGCCGGTAAAGTATTTTATCTCCACGCTCTCTCTCCTTGTGATGACACAGCAGCATCCTGTGGCTTTTGCCGCTCGTAACGCAATTGACTACTATAAGTTGGGCAATGATAAAGCGGCAACGGGTGATTATAACGGAGCCATAACGAACTACACCAAAGCAATCAAGCGCGAGCCAAAAAATGCAAAGGCGTTCAACAATCGTGCATCGGTGAAAATGAGTGTCGGCGATAAAAGTGGAGCGTTGGCTGACTATAAAAAGGCGGTCGCTCTTGACCCTCGCTATGCTGAGGCGCACTATAACTATGCCATCGCCCGTGGTGAAGCTGGCGATTATGCCGGTGCGATTATCTCCTACACAAAGGCGCTTGAGCTGAATCCCCAGTTGACGACGATCTATTTCAATCGTGGAGTTGCCCGATGGAGCGTTGGCGATAATGAGGGGGCTGTGGCAGATTATTCGCGTTCGCTTGAGCTATTTCCTGATAATGCTGATACCTACAATAATCGTGGGCTCACAAAAAACAGGCTTGGCGACAAGCAGGGGGCAAATGCTGATCTTCTTGATGCCGCTCGTCTCTACTTCAAGAGCGGCTTGGCAAAAGCGGGCAAAGGCGATAACAAAGGTGCTGTGGATGATTACACGAGAGTGATAAAATTAACGCCAAAGTATGCAGACGTCTATAATAACCGTGGAAAAGCAAAGCATGATCTTGGCGACAAAGAGGGTGCGTTGGCTGACTTTTCAACATCCATTGAACTCAATCCGACACAGGAACTCGCCTATAATAACCGTGCGTTTGTGAAAATTGCGCTTGGCGATAAGGTTGGCGCTCTTGCCGATTATTCCGCAGTTATCGAAAAAAATCCAACATCAGCCGACGCCTATTTGAAGCGAGGAGTGGCTCAAAGTAGCTTTGGCGACTTCAAAAGTGCTGAGGCTGATTTCACCAAAGCGATTGATAACAACAAGCAATTTGTGCTTGCATACCTTAATCGTGGTAATGCGCGCTTGAAGCTTGACGACAAAGATGGTGCCATTGCTGATTACTCGAAGATTATTGCGATTGATCCGAAAAATCCTGATGGATTCTTTAATCGTGGGTTTGTAAAAGCAGAGCTTGGTGATAACCAAGGCGCAATAGCCGACTACACCGCAGCGATTGCTTGTGATGCGAATTACACCAAAGCCTATTATCGGCGAGGGGTTGCCAAAAGTAACCTTGGTGATGAGGCTGGCGCTGTTGTGGATATGCAGAGTGCCGCAAAAGCTGGGCTGAACAGCGCTCAGGTGTTGCTCAAGAAAAAAGGAATCACTTGGTAAGGTTTTCCACGTCTCTACGGAATTCCCCGCTCAACGTGGCGGGGAGCGCCGATGACAACTCTCCGCTACAGGACTTTCTCAATGCCACCTTTTCTACAACCTCTCAGCAATGTTGCCCAACTGCTCATTCGTTGATTTTCTTTGGAGGATTATTCTATCCCGCCAAAACGCCTCTTTTTTTATTCTCTTTGGCGAGCTCTAATCTTTAGAGAAGAAAAAAAAAGTGGTTATGAGCATCAGTAATATTTCTGGACGAAAAGCAGAAATCACCCTTTTACAACAAGCATTATCTTCGGCAAATCCTTAATTCATCGCGGTTTATGGACGTTGTCGAGTAGGAAAGAAGACCTATCTTCTCAGGGAGTTTTTTGATGCCGCATTATGACTTTGAGCTTACCGGCATACATCGCGCATCACTGAACGATCAGTTAGCTCATTACGACAAACGGTTAATGCGCTCCCGACACATCCGCCTTATCCTCCTTTTTGATCTTGATAAAGAAGAGTAGCGGCAAGGCGATGGCAAAGAGCAGCGCCACGAGCATAAACGCATCCATGTAAGCAAGATGGTGGCTCTGGACAGTTACCGTGCCTTCGAGTGCGTTCAGTGCCGTAAGCTCGGCACCGGCTGGCGAAAGTCCGCTTTTCATCATCGCCGACTGTGTGATGGCATCAACTCTTGCAACGGCTGCCGGATCGTACGGCGAGAGATGGCTGAGCAGCTCAACGCGGTGCGCTCCGACTCGCTTGACGATGTAGGTGTTGATGAGCGCAATGCCGAACGACCCGCCAAGCTGGCGCACCATGTTGTTCAGCCCCGTCGCTTGCCCAATATCTTTGCCGTGCAGTCCCGATACGGCAAGCATCGTTACCGGAATGAAGATAAATCCGAGTGCGAAACCGCGCAGAAGCAGTATCCAGAAAAAGTTTTCTGCGCCAGACTGCATCGTCTGCTGCCCCAGTGCCCAGCAGAAGGCAATGAAGGCAAGCATACCAACCGTCATCAGCTTTTTGGGTGAGACGCCTTTTTGCAGGGCGATGCCGAGCGGCAGGGAGATCATGCCCGTCACCATGGCGCTGGGGAAAAGCACTAATCCAGTCAGTACTGAGGTAAATCCAAGCAGCCGCTGGACAAAAACGGGAAAGATAAAGAGCGAGCCGTAGAGACCGAAACCGACAACAAAGGTGAGAATTGCCGCTATCGGCAGATTGTGGCTTCGTGCAAGTACGCGCAGGTCAACGGCTGGCTCCTCCGTGTGCAGTTCGCGCCAAACAAAGGCGAGCAGCGAAAGCACGGCAATGACCGTCATCACTGTGATGTAGGGCGTTTCAAACCAATCTTTTGACTCTCCCCGTTCAAGAATGAATTGCAGTGACCCAACGCCCACCGCCAGCAACGCAATGCCAGCCCAGTCAATCTTCAAAATCCTCTGCTTCACCTTTGGCTCGTTGATGAAGGTGAAGGAGGACCATGCCGCCAGAATGCCAACCGGAATGTTCACAAAAAAGCACCACTCCCACGAAAAGTAATCGACAAGATAACCGCCAAGCAATGGTCCGAAGGTTGGACCAAGCACCAGCCCCATCGAGAAGATGCCGGTGGCGGTGCCACGCTCTTCGGGCTTAAAGGTTTCGTAGAGAATCGCTTGCGATGTTGGTAGCAGTGCGCCGCCACCGATCCCCTGCAAAAAGCGGAAAAAAACCAGCGTCCAGATGTCGGTTGAAATGCCGCAGAGCAATGATGCGCTGGTAAAGAGCAAAATCGAGCCGATGTAGTAGTTGCGCCGCCCAAGCAGGTTTCCAAGAAATCCTGAAAGAGGAATGACGATGACGTTGGCGATGGCATAGCTGGTGATGACCCACGCCACATCCTCAATGCTGGCGCCGAGGTTGCCGCTGATCTGCGTCAGGGCGACGTTGACGATGGTGGTGTCGATCAGCTCCAGCATTGCCGCAACAATGACCGTTACGGTGATGATGATTTTGCGAATGCCGGTTTCGTAATGATGCGCGGGATTGGGTAGCATTGCCGCTACCGTCGTTCCCTGTTGTTGTTGTGCCATCGGTTGTTGCTGGTTCTGTTCAATCATTGAAGTGCTTTCGACAAGCAATCTCGTTCTCTTTCTTTGCCGACGCTATTTTTTCCCAAGCTGAAAAGCAATCTTCAAAAAACCGGAGCCGTCATTGTTGTCGCTTACAGAGCGAGTGGTCGTTTCGATACGGGCTTCTTTCCTACTCAACGTCCAAAATCATCTCCGATCGCCGGACGCTGAGTAAGCCGAAGGCTGTATCGAAGCGTGCTAATGGGCGGTCGTTGCCATCTTTCGGTTCTGGTTGAGAAGATCTTACCTGTCATCTTCTGCGTTTTTCGTTGAAATCTGTGATCTCTGGTTGTCTCCTAAAATGTGTTACGCACGAAAATTTTTTCCGATTTCGATTGTTTCGATACGGGCTTCTTTCCTACTCAACGTCCAAAATCATCTCCGATCGCCGGACGCTGAGTAAGCCGAAGACTGTATCGAAGCGTGCTGATGGATGGTCGTCGCCATCTTTTGGTTCTTGGTTGAGAAGAGTGAGCCTGTCATCTTCTGCGTTTTTCGTTGACATTAGTGATCTCCGGTTGTCTCCTAAAATGTGTTGCGCATGAAGATTCCTAACGTTTTTGGTCGTTTCGATACAGCCTTCCGCCCAACTCAACGTCCACAATCATTGCAGTTCCGCCGGATGCTGAGTAAGTCGAAAGCGGTATCAAAGCGTGCACTCCAAGTCGATCAGCACGCTTTTTACAGGGAGCGGTTCCATCATTCGTCGTCATGCTTGCCGTTTCTCTCGCGAGAACGTTTTTCGCTCACATGCCGGCTTCGTCCGCTTCGTTCAAACGCCGCTCGCGAACCCTCTTTCGTCACTTCACCTTGACCTGCACAACCACGTTCATGCCGGCGGCAAGAGGATAGCGGTTGTCGAGCTTTTCGGTAAAGAGAATTTTTACCGGAATTCTCTGCGTTACCTTGATGAAGTTGCCGCTGGCGTTGTCGGGCGGAAGCATTGCAAATTTGGCGCCGGTGCCGGATGAGAGCGACTCCACTTTGCCTTTAAACTCTTTGCCCGGATAGGCGTCAACCTTGATAACGACTGGCAAGTTTGGCGTTATTTTGTCGAGCTGCGTCTCCTTGAAATTGGCGATGACCCAAAGATCATCGCTGCCAACAAGCGCAATCAGCGGCTGTCCAGGAGCCACATACTGCCCGGGCTGCACATTTTTTCTCGAGACCTGACCGGCGGCTGGCGCCGTGATGGTGGTGTACGCCAGATGCAGTTCAGCTTCCCGCAGTTCAGCTTCTCGCTTTTTTGCCTCCGCTTTTTTCAGCGGAACCTGCGAAAGCGCCGCCTGATATTGATTTTTAGCGGCAGCGTGTTGGGCGAAGGATGCCTCTGCGCCAGCTTTGATCCCGTCAAACTCTGCCTGCGAAATCACATCCTGCTTGCGGAGATTTTCGTTGCGGCGCAAGTCAGCCTGCAACTTTCGGCTGGTCGCCTCCGCCGCCGTTGCAGCCTCTCTGGCGGCGTTTGCTTGGTTACTTGATGCCTCGACGGCAGCCTCAGCACTTGCCAACTCGGCGGCGGCAATATTGCGGCGAACCTCGTAATCGGTCGCTTCAAGCCGAATCAGCGTATCGCCCTTGTTGACGCGCTGGTTGGTTTTGACCAGCACTTCGCGAATGGTTCCCGGTACCCGCGAAATGACCGGATAGATATCGCCCTCAATTTGAGCGTTATCGGTCTCAATAAACAAGAATGAGTGGTAGAGATGGCTGCCTCCCCAGAGAAGTCCAGCGGCAAGGAGAAGCGCAATCACGATGATGCGGAGCGGGCTTTTTGCCGCCACCGGCTCTTTTTCGGCAAGGCTTTTTTCAGTCACGTTTGTTGTTTCAGGTTGTTCCATAATTGTTCGTCTTGTTAGGGTATCTCGAAAAATCTTTTCCACAATTGGGGTTGCGTTGTTCGGCGGCACTCGCAATGCTCATCTCTTCATCTGCGATTCCGGTTTCCTCGTTCGCCTTATTCTTACAAGCGTATCTCTAAAAAATAAGTTGCGTTACTTGGATTTGCTGTGTTTTCGCGGTCGTTTCGATACGGGCTTTCGCCCTACTCAACGAGCGGTATATTCATTCAATCTCTAATGGTTGATTCCTCTCAGCTTGCGGCGTTAACGAAACTGTGAATAAGTGGCACAAAAAATTTAGATCGTAATAAATTAATGACTTATGAGTTCTCTGATGCAAGATTTTGAACTTATGCAGAGTATTCTTAAGCTTCATTGATGTGGACGCTGAGTAAGCCGAAGGCTGTATCGAAGCGTTCGACCGCTGCACACTCAAAACGCTCACAACGATGGTGAGCGTTGCCTCATCGCTTCAATGTTTCATCTTCCCAAAATAGTGCGCCGGTGGCGCGTTTGAGCTTGTAACTGTTGATGACGCAGGCGTAGGCTGCTTGCAGTTGCGCCAGTTTTGCTTGGGCGAGCGAGGCTTCGGTGTCGAGCAGATCGAGCGTTGTTGCCATGCCGTTTTCGTAGCGGCTCCGTGCGTGTTTTGCGGCAAGTTCAGCCTGTTTGACCTGCACTTCGGTGGTGATGCTCTTTTCCGAAGCGGTGTGCAGCGCGTGCATGGTTTCGTCAACATCGTTTTTGACCTGCTGCTCGGTATCAATGCTGCGCAAGGCGGCAGCGCGAAGCTGGGCGGCGCTCTCCTGCTGCTTTGCGCTGGTGCGGAAGCCGCTAAAGAGCGGCACTTCGAGGTGCAAATTTGCCGCAACGTTGTTGCGCATTTGATAGATATCTGGCTGGAAGCCGTTGGTAACGCCGTATGACAGTGCGCCAGTCAGCATCGGCAAGCCCTCTTTTTTTGCGAGTGCATTCTGCTGCCTTGCCGCCGTTTCATGCTGGCGCGATAGCTTCAGCTCAATCCGCTGCGCCATCGCTTCGGCAACAAGCGCAGATTCTGCCCGTTCAACATTTGGCGCTAAGGCGAACGAACCTTCGAGCGCCAGCGGAACGCTCTCCGCAATACCGGTGAGGCGGCGAAGCGCAAGCTCGTTGCGCCGCAGTTCGTGCTCCAGATCAAGCTGCCGATTGCGGGCTGCGGCAATGCGCACCTCCGTTGAAAAAATATCAAATGGCGTTGCCACGCCAGCCTGATAGCGTTTTTTCGTGTAGTCGAGCGCTTTGTTGAGCGCCGTAATCTCTGTCGCTTCAACCTTGATGCTTTCGCGGAGAAACAACGTGCCGTAAAAGAGCTGCACCGTCTGCCACGAAAGTTCCCGTTGC
>Ga0228698_1001598_pt1 | contig 10756 bp, 8 predicted proteins | sample McNCre117_Aug_MG_FD_178015 | JGI IMG/M metagenome (GOLD analysis project Ga0228698, IMG submission 178015) | Freshwater microbial communities from McNutts Creek, Athens, Georgia, United States - 1-17_Aug_MG | ecosystem: Environmental > Aquatic > Freshwater > Creek | place: USA: Georgia...
TAAAATTGACAAAAAGCAAAAAATATAATATAATTATACAAAATTATGACCATAGAACTGCAAGAATCTTTTCCTAGTCCAGAGCTGCAACGAAGCACCACTCCACGCTATGATTTAAATCATGACGAACTCGGCTATTTGACAGCAAAATTCTTACAAGAAAAGCACGACCAAATTCCCCGAGTCGGCGACTATGCGTGTATTCGCGTTCACGGGAGTAGTGAATATGCTAACCTTGGCCGTACTGTAGAGGGTATCGTTTTCACGCAAGACCTGAATGAAAACCCTGAAGATATGCAGGTAGAGTTCGCTCCGTATGAAGATAAGAGTTGGTTCTTTGTTGTTGTTGACAAAAAGCAAAAACAACCAGTTGGCAATTTGCGGGTTATTGAAAATGGCCCCAATGGCTTCATGGCGCTTAATGAGCTGGTAGGATTGCCTCATGCCAATGACTCGCTTCTGGACGCTACCTTTACAGTCGACGGATTTTTTAAAGACTATAAAATTAACCCTGTAACTACATGGGAGGTCAGCACAATCGCTACTTTGCCAGAAAATAGACGTAGCGCTCATGACAATAACCTGTCTTTGGTACCGCTTACAACCGAAGAAAAAGCAGCCGAAGCGACTAAGCAGCATATTACATCTGGGTTACTTTATCGTGCACTTTATGCCGGTGCGGTTGCGAATGGTATCGAACATTTTGTGGCAATCATTGATATTGATGCCTATGGCAAACTCCGCAATCTAGGCATTCCTTTTTATAAGATTTTTGATATGTTGCCAAAGGAGTATATCGATAACAATACTCGCTTCCAGCCCTCTGTTGCTAATGTTTCAGATTTTGGCACTGAAATGCGTGGGTACGCTGACTGGAAGATTAACGAAGCGAAAGCGCGCCTCGTTCAAATGGGCCTCAGCGGCGACGCACACGAAGCGGCTAAAAATGCCGCAGACAGAGGTGTTCAGCGAGCAATGGGAAAGCGCGCACTCATAGAAGAGCTGTTGACTGGTCCAAAATTAGATCATATGTTTGCCCAAGAACATAAAATTTCCTAAATAAGGAACGTTTCATTCAATCGGGTGGTGGTAGTAATGCTTACGCTTAAGGTGGTATCATTTTGGTAGCAACTAATAGTCAAATTTTGTGATACTCAATCTAATTATCATTGCAGCGTTTGTGATTGCCAATTTATCGCTTGGCTATATTATCTTTTCTCGCAATAGGAGACTGCTTGCCAATAGAATATTTTTATTCGTCACTGTCTTCTTGACGTTCTGGATGCTTTGCAATTTCTTTTTAGCAAAGACTGGCGATATGCGGACTGCCAATATACTCAATAGCCTTGCGTACACAACCGGTTTTTTTGCTATTTACTGTTCATTTTTATTTTCGAATGCCTATCCGACGGAAAGTTTATTTATTAAAAGTAGGCGTCGCTTTTGGGCCTCTAACGCTCTTGCTGCTTTGCTTGCATTTGCTGCTGCGACACCAATCGTTTCTGGCGAGGTGTTCGTCAATTCGCAAGGAGCGGTGGACTTTACGACTGCTCGTTTTGAGATACTTTACACTACAACCACATTAATTATGGTGGTGATGATTATTTCGCGGTACTTTTTTGTAATTCGCTCAAGTCGCGGGGTAGAGCGCTCCCAGGCTGTTTTCATAATGTTTGCTCTGGCGGCGAGCATACTAGTGGCGCTTTTCGCGAACCTGGTATTGCCGCAGATGAACATAGCTATAGACTATGTATATTTTAGCCCTGTTACCTCACTTATTGTCGTAAGCCTTATTGCGTATGCAATCACGCGACATGGGCTATTTGACGTACGGCCATTTATTGCTCGAACTTTGGCGTATCTCTTTTCTATCACCACGATGCTCGGCCTGTTTATTCTTGCGGCTATTTTTGCCCTAAAAACATTCTTGGGTGCAGACCTGAACATGGGCCAGACAGTATTCTTTGCCTTGCTCAGTATTATGATGGCCGTTTTGTTTCAGCCGACAAAAAAGTTTTTCGACCAAATTTCTAATAATATTTTTTACAGAGATTCGTACAACGCTCAAGAAGTGATCAATAGAATTAATTCTAGGCTCGTAAATACACTCGATTTAAAAACGCTCCTAAGCTCTACGTCTCAGCTCGTAGAAGAGGAGTTGAAGGTGAGTTTTTGTAATTTCTATCTTGACCCAAAGGCGTCTATAGAATTTCATCTAGCCGGCTCAAATGCCAAAATTTTTGCAAAAGAGTCTTGGGCGGTCTTTGCTGAATCTTTTGCCGAACAGACCCAGAAAGTTATATCGGTGAGTGATAATGACTTAGATGATGGGCTAAAGTCAGCGATGGTTGATCTCGATATCGAAGCCGCGGTGAAGATGAAGTCTGCTGGTGAAGAGGTCGGGTTCTTGATGGTGGGCGAGCGAAAGAGTGGCAATTCGTTTACGGGGAACGATATTCAGTTGCTCGAAATTATTGCCGATGAGGTGGCAATCGCAGTTCAGAATGCGCTGCGGTTCGAAGAAATATCGCAATTTAATATCACCCTACAGCAGAAGATTGAAGACGCGACGCGATTGCTGCAAAAGAGCAACGAAAAGCTCAAGGCGCTCGACGAAGCCAAGGACGAATTTATTAGCATGGCATCACACCAGTTGCGCACGCCGCTCACGAGCGTAAAAGGCTACATAAGCATGGTGCTCGAAGGCGACGCCGGCGATGTAACCGATCAGCAAAAGAACTTCCTTAATCAGGCCTATCTAAGCTCACAGCGCATGGTGTATCTTATTGCCGATCTACTTAACGTGAGTCGTCTTAAGACGGGCAAATTTGTTATCGAGGCCAAGCCAACCTATTTACCAGATGTGGTAGAAACCGAAATCGCGCAGCTGTACGAAACGGCCAAGGCGCGCGAGCTGCGCATGGTTTTTGATAAGCCAGATAGCTTCCCAACACTTAATTTAGACGAAACCAAGATACGCCAGGTGATTATGAACTTTGCCGATAACGCCATTTATTACACGCCAAAGGGTGGCAAGATTACGATTAGTCTTAAAGAGACCAAAGACAGTATCGAATATACCGTACGCGATACCGGTATTGGCGTGCCTAAGAGCGAACAGCACCACTTATTTACGAAGTTTTATAGGGCTGGCAACGCCCGTAAGGCCCGCCCCGACGGCACGGGCTTGGGCTTATTTATGGCTAAAAAAGTGGTCGTTGCGCAAGGCGGTGCCATTATCTTTAAAACCGAAGAAGGCAAGGGCAGTACCTTTGGCTTCAGTTTCCCTCGCCCCAAACTCGAAATTACAGAGTAAAACCAATTATTGCAAGCGTAAGCAATTTATGCTGTTATATATTGACAAAATGTAGTGCTTGTGGTAATATATAGGTATTCCTGGAACAGAGGTGCGCGAGGAGGAGGCTAAAAAGGGTAACCCCCTAAGTAGGTCAAACTGCTAACCGCAAGAGGTGGGAAGCGTACAAACAACTCTGTAGGAGTAATTTAACAAGTCACATCATTAGAGTTCACTATCTTACGCGTAGTGGTACGGCGTGGCTTTTATAAGCGCAGAACAGTGTACATCTGGTAATTCAGGTGTATTTTTTGCTGTTCTGCGCTTGTTGCAAAAGCTATAACCCAATTGATCTTAGTTTGTAGTTACAATTACTTTTTAGCTTTGTAACTCGCGTATAGGGTTGATTAGTAGCCGATACCAAGCGTAAGAGCCTGCTTCTTGTATAAGTAGCAGAAGTGATTACTCCTAACTATCGAATATTCGTATGTAAATACGAGCTATGTTCGGGGGCAGCACAGTGCAGATTCTATTGTCTGCAGCGTGTCGTCCCCGAGCTTGCTTGGGTATGGGATTGTGGCCAGATGCTACTAACCTGAGCCCGAGCGACGGGGCACTACCACACAACACCGTGTTGTGTGGAAGACCGCCCCGGGACGGGGCAGAAAGGGGTCGTTGTTATGACGACTCGCAACCTCGACAAAGACGAGATCAAGGACTTGACCGAGGCCGTTGCGGCCTCGATCCAGGGTGTTCGCGATCGCGCCATGCAGGTGATGGCCAAGGATGACGAGCTCAAGTCGAAGATCGACGAAGAGAAGAGCCTCGCGCTGCAGGAAGTCGCCGATGCGAATGCATTGGCTCGATTGTTCTTGCAGGTGCGCCAGGACAACATCGTCGAACTCGAAGAGGACCGCAAGGTTCTTGACGAGGAGCGTGGCCAGCTCGAATCCATTCTTGGTGCTGCTCCTGTGGCGGCGCCGGTGGCAGAAGCTTCTGAGGTGACCCCCGTGGTCCCCGTGGAGCCCACGCCGCCGGCTGAAAGCTCGCAAGATCCCAATGCCGAAGAGCTCCCTGTGGCTCCTACTACCGAAGGCAACCGCCAACCGATCAGTCTGCCCAATTGGGGCTGGCTGGCGTGGCTGCTGGCTGCAATCGGTGTGGTGCTTGGTCTGGTCATCGCTGATGGCTGGAATGCTGATGAGCTGGTTCGTGCTCAGACGTCGTCGCTCGTTGGCGGCCTGTTCACCATTTTGTGGTGGCTGGGCTGGCCATGCCTGCTCGGCGGCCTGCTTGGGTACTACGGTGCTCGCATCGAGGAACGTCCAGCCGCATAGCGACCAAAAAGGATTAACTCCCTCCTTAAAGGGATACTAAATGCAGTTATGCTCCATAGCATAACAACCCGGGGTAGTTCCGGGGCTCGCGCTCGTATGCCGCGTGGTCAGTAGCATACAACATACCATGCACCTGAGGAGGTGTAGGAGAATGAACCTTCGCAAGAAGTTCAGTAACACGGCACTTGCGGGCGCAGTCATGCTGCTCGTATGCGCCATCATCGCCGGCCTCCTTTGGTGGTCGAGTGGTACCAAGGTGGAGGTCGAAAACCTTCCCGCAACAAAGTCCTGTGTCAATACGGATGTCGCCCGAGAGCTTATGCTCAAGGCGGGATTCACTGCTGACCAGTTCGTTGTAGGCGAGGAGCAATTCAACCTCAGCCTGCCAGGTGCTCGCGATGCGGGGTCTGGCGTCTTTGCCAAGCCAATCACAAGCAATGCCAAGCTGAGTGCCGTTCTGAACGGTACCGGCAAGGCAAGCACGTTGATCGTCAAGGCCGCCAAGACGTCAACTCATGCCAGGGTTGCAGCCATCAAGAATGTCAACAATTGGGTTGGTGTTCAGATGCTGGTGCCGACGAAGTGGAAGGGTAATACCATCTTCTTCCGCGGCACCGTTCGCAATGTTGGCGCACGGATGTCGTCCAAGGGTGATATCGGCTGGATTTTCGTTAATCCGGCTGCATGCATCAATGGTCACATCGACATCGCCAAGGCAACGTTCTTCTTGAGGGGTACCTGTGGTAATCCTCAGACGACGCCGCCTATTCCGGTGAATGCCTGCGTAAAGCCGGCCCCTCCGGGGTCGACGAAGTTCTACGTGTACCACGCAAAGAACTGCACGTGGCATAAGAAGCCTCAGACCAAAAACTGCATGCTGAACGGTGGGCCTAAGTGTCCGCCCAATAAGGCAGTGCAGCCTGTTCAGGATAATCCTGGTCAGCCTGTTGGTCCGACGCCAGGGGTCAGTGCAAGCACTGAACCAACCCCCGCGCCGACGTCTACGTCAAGTACGGCACCGGCGAATAATGATGGTGGTTACAACAGCGGAGGGCAAGCCTCCGGACCATCACCGAGCGCAAGCCCCAGCACAAACCCTTCAGCTATGCCGACAGGCTACGCTACGGGAATGCCAGCTGGCTGATAGTTAGGGTGATCAACCAGGGCCCCGCGCAAGCGGCGGCTCACCACCGCTCTGAGGAGTGGCGGGCTTGGTGCTTTATTGCGCCAGCCCGCCCTTCTCGGGCAAACCAATTTTAGCGAACTATAATGATGCGACTTGATGTGCCGCTTAAGAGGCGTCAGATCAAATCCCGTCCTTTAACAATTAAATCCGAAATATTTTACATCACAATGATTAATGTATATTGATAGTTTTTAATGCCAATTAAGGCAATTGTTTAATTTTAAAAGGAGTATTTTATGAAGAACGTCTTTTCTTACGTTTTAAAAGCACTTCCTAAGAAGCTGTTTGCTGCTGCTTTACTAACGATGGCTGTGATGATTCCAGCCTCTACCGTATCTGCTGCAACCGTGCAATTAGAAGGTGCATTAGGTGTCGCCAACGTAACCGCTGGTGATACAACGTATAAAAGTAGTGTCGATGCAAGCTACGACCAAGTCGTAAAGTTTGAAGTCTACTACCACAATATGGAAAACCCAGATTCAGGCAAGATTGCCGAAAATCTAAAGCTAAAGGTAACAATGCCAACCGCTGCTGGCCAAGTGCAGACTGTCCGCTCAACCATTAGTGCAGATAATGCTGCTAATACGGTTGCCAGCGAAGCGACGGTTAATTTGAATCGTGCTGATGCAACGATCGAATATATCCCTGGTAGTGCTGTATGGCGCCACAATATTGGTGACAATACGAACGTTAATTACGTAAACACTGCTATTTCTGACGCTGTCGTAACGAGTGGCCAGGGTTTGGTGCTCGAAAACGAAAAGCCTTGCTACAACTTTTCTGCCACTGTTACCGTGCTTGCACGTGTAAAAGTCGCTGCTGTTAAGGTAGTAAAAGAAGTTCGTATTAAGGGTGAAACCGCTTGGACACAGAGCAATTCTGTACCGGCTGGTAGTGTCTTGCAGTATAGGATTTCGTATCAGAATATTGGTAATACAAACCAGGATAACGTTGTTATTCGTGACGCGTTACCAGCTGGCTTTAAGCTCGTTTCTAATACAACAATTCTTACAACTACGCAGGGTACTCATAATTACGGTTTTGATTCCATCGACAATGGCGGTATCGTAATCGGATCATATGCTCCTGGTGGTGGCGCTCGTGTAACATTTGATGTTACGACCCCTGCAGAAAGCGCACTTGCTTGTGGAGCTAACAGCTTCCGCAATATTGGTGTTGCTCATCCTGCAGGCATGAACGAGTTCTTTAACACTGCCGACACCACTATTACACGTACTTGTGTGACAACCACACCGCAGTACACCTGTGATGCGTTGACAGTCAAGACAATTGGCCAACGCCAGGTAGAGGCAACTGTTACCTATACTGCAAAGAATGGTGCAACCTTTAACAATGTTTCGTTTGACTTTGGTGATACAACAGCACCACTGGTAACGAACAAAGTTACGGTAAACCATACCTTTAGCAAGGATGGCTCGTACACCGTACGTGCAACTCCAAGCTTTATGGTGAACGGCAGACTAACACCCGTAACAAGCGCCGCTTGTGCAAAGGTTGTTACCTTCCAAAAGGGTGAGGTTGTTACCCCACCAACAACAACACCTTCGACAGGCCCAACCGAAACGATTGGTTTGTTTATCGGCGTAACGGCTCTTAGCGCTATCGGCTATCGTTTTTGGATGATTCGCCGCTTAGGCAACTAAGAACCGACACGATTAATGTGGATAAACACTAGCGTTATTTACAAATATATGCTAGTGTTTACCACGAGTATGAGCACTGACTGACCGCTCGAGACTTATTAAAAAGAACCCCGCCAACACGGGGTTCTTTTTATTTTGATAACTCTTTACATATATGTTATAATATGCAAATCACATGATGGCTATGGTAGCCTTGTGGGTCCTTGCGGCCCGCACGTATGTGAAGTGAGAGAGGGGTAGTTAGTGAGCCGACATTTGTTGCACTCGCTGAACGCTGAAGCCAGGAAGAGCTTCGAGGATTGTCTCGATGAATACTTTCAGGTTTTTGGGTCAATCACCGGCAGCTCATATAAAAGTGCTGCACGATTGCTCTACACCAGGACACAGCATGCCATTGACAAGGCACTCAAGAGTGAATACCTGACGGCCGATCAAAAACTTGAACTTATTCAGATCAAGCTTCGAGAGTTCGTTGGTAATCGCATTATCCTTGAACAAGCGGATTGCTTTGTTGTCGCAACCACCTGAGCCCATGTGTGGGGCGCTGGACAATCTTGGAGTCATCCAAGGCCAGCGCCCTACCAGGGCCACACCACTCTCTCACGCATTTTTCTCGACAATTTACATCTGTTCTGGTACAATTCTCTGGCACTTTTTAGTAGCTAATTGCACCTTACAAGAGACGGGTCCCATCGTCTAGCGTGAGTAACGCCAGTGGCGGTATGCAAGGCGACCTTCCGATGGCAACTGGTTGCCAATCGCGAAGTTGCGGGTGAGACGAGCCGGGTGGCTCGTTGCAAGATTGCTAGACCGATTTGCGATTTGTCGCAAATAAGGTCTACAATGGGCCTGCCAGGGGCAGGCGCGGAACGTGGCTAGGACATCTTAACCGCATCAAATCGGTCATAATGTACGCCAGAAGTAGCACCTTACATAGTTTTATTATTTTGGTCCCATCGTCTAGCGGTTAGGACACCGGGTTTTCATCCCGGCAACAGGGGTTCGATTCCCCTTGGGATCACCAAAAGAGACTCATCAGACTTTGATGGGTCTTTTTTAATGCTTGCTAAGGTGTAAAGCATGCTCAATTTTGGCGTTCCAAACTCGTTTTTTGCCAAGTCGTACTCCAAGCCCTCTGGAAACACTAAACGTTGGTATATCAACTGGTGTTCTATAGAGGCATTTGCCCATATTCGAGGTGCGTTCGACATAAATTGCAGAGCATAATCAACAGAGTCCGTTTTTAGCTCAGTCATTGAGCCTACGTCTGCTAGTTCTTTTTGAGCTGAATCAGTCTCGTCGTTTAACTTGCCGATAAGAGCCTTTTTTTCTTCTGGAGTAATGCTTCCGCCCACAAGCATCTCTACTACCTTATTTTTGCGTTCCGTGAGCTGTTCTAAGGTCTTGTGAAGCCGCTTCTGTTTTGATGCGAGAGTTTGTGTTTCCTCGCGCCAAACACGCACGATAATCTCTTTTAAGAACCTATCAATATCGGGGTCTGGTTTGAGCGAGGACAGTAGATGTAAAAACTGTTCGTGTAGTTCATCGGGTTTAATTGATGGCACTTTGCACCTAGCGCAGTGGTAACGAGGCGAGGGCTTACCTGAACCGCTTCTCGGACTACTACCTGTTATTGGTTTATGACAATTCATACAAAGCAGAAATCGTCTGAGCGGAAATTCAGGATTATTTTTATTATATTTTGCTGCTGAGTTTTTGTTTTTTCGCAACAGTTCTTGATTACGATAGAACATTGCTGGAGTAATTATGCCATCGAATCTAGACGGGATAAGTTGGTTATCTGTATGGGCGCTTTGCTCTAAACCCGCATATATGGGATTACGTAAGATTTTGCTGATAGTTTGGATTTGCATAGGCTTGCCTGAGGCGGCTTTGAGCCCGATATCATTGCAGTATTTTAATAAGCTAGCAATGGTATGGGTGCCAGAGGAGTACGCCTCGAGCACCAGAGAAACCTTATCGGCAACACCCTCAACTGGTGCGACAGTTGAATGACCAAGTACGTCTCGAACGTTTCGTAGCCCATGAGGCGCTTTACTCATGCGGTAGCCGTCATTTGCATGACGCTTCATGTTATCTCTAACTCTAACCGATTTCATCTTATTGTCATGCTGTGCAAGTACTGCTTCAATACTTTGTATCAACTCGTCGTTAAGGCTCTCGTCGATACTAGAGTTTATGTTCTTATATTCAACCCCCATTAACGACAACTTTGCACGCAAGCCAAAGAAGTCCGCTGCGTTGCGTGTCAATCTGTCGGTCTGGTAGGTAATAAGGTAGTTAGTGCGTCCCTTGTTTGCTTCAAGATAAGAAAGCATCTCTTTCATCGCAGGGCGGTCTAGTGTCTTTGCTGATACGCCATCGTCATGGTAAATTTTCTCAACGAGAACATTGTTTCGTGACGCCCAATCTTGGCAAGCCATCTGTTGCGTTTCTAGGCTAGCCCCCTCAGCTTGTTTTTGGGTTGATACCCTGAGGTATATGACTGCACGCTTCATTTCTTTTTTCTCATATCTGTACCTATAATAGCATTATTTTTGCTACTTTTGGAACCAATATATCTGCGCACAATAAGCCTCACCACTGTTTCAGTTTGAGTTATTAAATTCTCTAACTCTTTGTTGGTAAGATTATTAGATTTTTTGCCTAAAAGCTTTCTAGCCTCTTTGGGTGAGATAATACTTTTTGTTTGTTGGGTATAAGAAGAATTCGCCAAACTTCATAAAGACCTTTACTGTCTGGTTCCGTCCAGTCAATGAGAGCGGTTTATATCACCTGTTATCAGGCAGACTTATGGTTAAGCGAATTGAACTTATAAATCGATGTTTATAGCGGACGTAATGTAGTCATATTATACCACTTGGAGCTATAATAGATATCAAGTCGTAAGACTATCATCTAGAGCCACCGCAAGGAAAGGTATGATGGAAAATCCACGAAAAGAAACAGCTCGTCATGAGTACTTCTTTTCGTGGTTGCATAGGGAAACTTATGCAGGTGGTCGCAAGACTGCCGCTCGTGGCGAGCTTTTTTGATTTCGCCACTTCATATTACAAAGGAGAGGCGAATGTTTGGAAAAAAGAAGCAAGTACCGATTAGCCATAATGCAGCTGAGTTTTATGATTATCAATATACGTTCGCAATGGCTACAACCGTAAAGTATCTTAACGTATGGTTTAAGCAAATATTCTCTGCTCCAGAGTATAAAAAGATGTTTGATGGGTGGGATAATGTCTCCGAACAAATGGCTTTA
>Ga0228698_1001600_pt1 | contig 10749 bp, 9 predicted proteins | sample McNCre117_Aug_MG_FD_178015 | JGI IMG/M metagenome (GOLD analysis project Ga0228698, IMG submission 178015) | Freshwater microbial communities from McNutts Creek, Athens, Georgia, United States - 1-17_Aug_MG | ecosystem: Environmental > Aquatic > Freshwater > Creek | place: USA: Georgia...
CAGGCCGACGCGGTTGGGAAATTTCAGACCGGCGAGCGTGATCGGGTCGTCCACGCGCTGCTGCGCCGCCAGGCGCATCAGGGGCGAGTGCTGGAGCTTGTCGAGCTTGTCGAGCGTGAGTTCGTGTGCCGCTTCCGGATCCATGGAGAACAGGACGGAGCGGGCGATCGAGTAGGGCAGCAGGGACATTGGATAATCGCGGGTCGAGCCGGGCCGGATTCGGCCCCAAACCCTGAATTCTCCCAGATTGCATCCCATGACCCATTCCCCCCTGACCCAAGACGAACTCAAGACCCTGGTCGGACAGGCCGCGCTGCGCTATGTCGTGCCCGGCGAGATCGTCGGCGTCGGCACCGGCTCGACCGTCAACAAGTTCATCGATGCGCTCGCGGCGATCAAGGACCAGATCCCCGGTGCAGTGTCGAGTTCCGAGGCCTCGACCGAGCGGCTCAAGGCCATCGGCATCCGCGTCTTCGACTGCAACGACGTCGAGGAGCTGTCGGTCTATGTCGATGGCGCCGACGAGATCGACCCCAGCGGCTACATGGTCAAGGGCGGCGGCGCGGCGCTCACGCGCGAGAAGATCGTAGCCGCGCAGTCACGGCGCTTCATCTGCATCGCCGACGAATCGAAGTGGGTCCGGACCCTGGGGGCCTTCCCGCTGCCGGTCGAGGTGATCCCGATGGCGGCGCGCCGCGTCGCGCGCCAGTTCGAGGCCCTCGGCGGCCAGGTCACGCTGCGCCGCTACGCCGGCGAGCCGCTGGTGACCGACAACGGCCAGCACATCCTCGACGTCAGGGGCTTGCAGATCGCCGACCCGCTGGCCTTCGAGGCCGAGGTCAACAACTGGCCGGGCGTCGTGACGGTCGGCGTGTTCGCGCACCAGAAGGCGCATGTCTGCCTGCTCGGCACCAGCGCCGGTGTCAAGACGATCGAGTTCTGATCCGGCGCGGCCCGGTCGGCCTGCTGCGAAGGGTCGCTCCGGGCCGCCCTCGATGGATGATCAGCCTGCCATGCCCTGATGCCGCAACAGGGCGTCGATGCTCGGTTCGCGGCCACGGAAGGCCTTGAACGACTCCATCGCCGGCCGGCTGCCGCCGGCTTCGAGCACGGCGGCGCGAAAGCGCCGGCCGGTATCCAGATCCAGCGTGCTGCCGCTGGTTTGCGCGGCTTCCTCGAAGGCCGCGTAGGCATCGGCGCTCAGCACCTCGGCCCATTTGTAGCTGTAGTAGCCGGCCGCGTAGCCACCCGCGAAGATGTGGCTGAAGGTGTGGGCCATGCGGTTGTAGGCCGGCGGCTGGATCAGTGCGACCTCGTTGCGGACCTGCCGCAGCAGTGTCATGAAATCACCGTCGGGCGCGCCGCCGCTGTGCAGCAGCATGTCGAACAGCGAGAACTCGATCTGGCGCAGCGTCTGCAGTCCGCACTGGAAGTTCTTGGCCGCTAGCATCTTGTCGAACAGCTCTCTGGGCAGCGGCTCGCCGGTTTCGACATGGGCGGTCATGCCTTGCAGCACGTCCCATTCCCAGCAGAAGTTCTCCATGAACTGGCTCGGCAGCTCGACCGCGTCCCACTCGACGCCGCTGATGCCGCTGACATCGCGCTCGTTGACCCGGGTCAGCAGGTGGTGCAGGCCGTGGCCGAACTCGTGGAAGAGCGTGATCACGTCGTCGTGCGTCAGCAGCGCGGGTTTGGTCCCGACCGGCTCGGCGAAGTTGCAGACCAGCTGCGCCACCGGCGTCTGCAGGCCGCCTTCGGGGCGCAACCAGCGCGCGCGCACGTCGTCCATCCAGGCGCCGCCGCGCTTGCCGGCGCGCGCACCGGGATCGAGGTAGAACTGGCCGACCAGCTCGCCAGCGCGCTCGATGCGGAAGAACTGCACGCCCGCGTGCCAGACCGGGGCCTGGTCGGGCTGGATCGAAACCTCGAACAGGGCCTCGACGATGCGGAACAGCCCTTCGAGCACCTTGGGCGCCGTGAAGTAGGGCTTGACGTCCTGCTCGCTGTAGGCGTAGCGCGCCACGCGCAGCTGCTCGGCAATGTAGGCCCAGTCCCAGGCCTGGGGATCGGCCAGCCCGAGCGACTCGGCCGCGAAGGCGCGCATGTCGGCCAGGTCCTGCTCGGCATACGGGCGGGCCTTGGCGGCGAGTTCGCGCAGGAAGGTGACGACCTGCGCCGTCGATTCGGCCATCTTGGGCACCAGCGAGACCGTCGCGTAGTCGGGGTAGCCAAGCAGCTCGGCTTCCTCCTGGCGCAAGGCCAGCAGCTCGCGGATCAGCGCGCTGTTGTCGAACTTGATGCCGTCGCCCTCGGCCTGGTCGCTCGCGCGCGTGCCGTAGGCGCGATAGAGCCGCTCGCGCAGCGCGCGGTCGGTGCCGAACTGCATCAGTGGCAGGTAGCAGGGCAGCTTGAGCGTGAGCTTGTGGCCGGCCTGGCCCTCGGCTTCGGCGGCCGCGCGCGTGGCCTGCCGCGTGTCCTCGGGCACGCCCGCGAGTTCCTCGGCGCTGGCGTAGTGGACCCAGGCGTCGGTCGCGTCGAGCGCGTTCTCGCTGAACTTCTGCGCCAGTTCGGCCTGGCGCTCCTGGATCGCGGCGAAGCGCTCCTTGGCCGCGCCTTGCAGCTCGGCGCCACCGAGCACGAAGCCGCGCAGCGCGTTGTCGCGCGCGCGGGCCTGCTCGGTGTCGAGGCCGGTCGGGTCCATCGCCTTGTACTTGGCGTAGAGGCGCTCGTCGGCGCCAAGTCGGGTCCAGAACTCGGTGATGCGCGGCAGCGCGGCGTTGTAGGCCGCGCGCAGCTCGGGCGTGTCAGCCACGCTGTTGAGGTGGCTGACCGCGCCCCAGGCCCGGCCCAGGCGCTCGGTCGCGACGTCGAGCACCGAGGCCATCGCGGTCCATTCGGCCGGGTAGGTGGGCGCGGTGACGGTTTCGAGCGCGGTCTCGGCGGCCTGCAGCAGCGCGTCCACGGCGGGCGCCACGTGCTCGGGACGGATCGCGTCGAACAGCGGCAGGTCGGTGAAGTCGAGCAGCGGATTGGCGGCCGCGACGGCGGCGGATGCGGGCGGGGTGGTGGCGTTCATGGCGGGCAGTTGGGGCGGGAAGCCGGAAAATGCAAGGCGCGGTGCGCAGGCTGTCGAAAGAATATCAGTTGATCGCTTTTTCCCCGGCCGCGCCCACAAAAAAGCCAAGCCTCGCGGCTTGGCCAATATCGGTCGGGACCAGAGAGCCCGCACGGGGCGGGCGGATCTTACTTCTGGGTCGTTTTCTTGACGCTCCTTTGCACCGGCTTCTTGGCGCGCTTGACCAGGCCACCGAATGTCAGGCGCTCGTTGCCGAGCACGCGTACCTGCTTGACCTCGGGGCGCTGGCCGCCCTTCTTGCTGTACTTGAGGATCTTGACGTCGCGCGGACCCGGCTTGCGGTCCTCGTCGAGCTTCTTTTCCTTCTCGGGGATCGGGCGCCACAGCACGAGCAGCTTGCCGATGTGCTGGATCGCGGCGGCGTCGAGTTCTTCGGCGAGCTGTTCCAGATAGGATTCGCGCTGGGCACGGTCGTCGGAGAACACGCGCACCTTGATCAGGCCGTGCGCCTTGAGTGCGGCGTCGATTTCCTTCTTGACCGCGTCGGTCAGGCCGTCGCCACCGACCAGCACCACCGGATCGAGGTGGTGGGCGTCGGCGCGAAAGGGTTTGCGTTGGGCTGGAGTCAGAATGATTTGAGGCATGTGACAATTATCCCCGCATGAAAGTAAAAACGCAGAGCAAGAAGGTCAACAAGGCCTGGCTGAACCAGCATGTCAACGATCCGTGGGTCAAACTGGCCCACAAGGATGGCTACCGGGCGCGCGCCGCCTACAAGCTCAAGGAGATCGACGAAACCTTCCACCTGATCCGACCCGGCCAGGTCGTGGTCGATCTCGGCTGCGCGCCGGGCGCCTGGAGCCAGTACCTGCGCCGGCGCCTGTCGCCCACGGGCGCGGCGGTCGGCGAACTCAACGGGGTCATTATCGGCCTCGACCTGCTGCCGATGGAGCCGATCGAGGGCGTGCAGTACATCCAGGGCGACTTCCGCGAGGAGACCGTGCTGGCACAGCTCGAAGCCGCGCTGCTGCTGTCCGACGGCAGCCAGCGTCCGGTGGATGTCGTGGTCTCGGACATGGCGCCCAATCTGTCGGGCGTTGAAGGTGTTGACGCCGCACGCATCACGCACCTGGTCGAACTCGCGGTCGATTTCGCCAAGGCGCACCTCAAGCGTGACGGTGCGCTGGTGGTCAAGCTGTTCAACGGCAGTGGCTACAACGATCTGCTCAAGCTGTTCAAGGACACCTTCCGCGTCGTCAAGCCGCTGAAACCCAAGTCCTCGCGCGACAAGTCCTCGGAAACCTTTCTGGTCGGAATGGGTCTCAAGTAAGACCGGGCCGAGACATCTTTTCCATCAGCGACGGCGTGGGCTTGAGGGGTCACGGCGTCGGTCGCATACTTGAAAGTCCTAAAATGGCGTCCATCTACACGCGCAATGCGTTTTCGTTCGGGAGTCCGTTTTGAATAACCCCTGGTTTTCCAAAGTCGCCGTCTGGCTGGTCGTGGCCATGGTGCTGTTTACCGTCTTCAAGCAGTTCGAGGGACGGACGACAGGGGGCGCCGGCTACATGGGCTACTCCGAATTCCTCGACGAGGTCAAGGCCCAGCGCATCAAGAGCGCGACCATCCAGGAAGGCGCCAACGGCACCGAGATCATCGCCGAGACGGTCGATAGCCGCCGCGTGCGCACCAACGCCACCTACCTCGATCGCGGTCTGGTCGGCGACCTGATCGCCAACGACGTCAAGTTCGACGTGCGTCCGCGCGAGGAAGGCTCGCTGCTGATGACCCTGCTGGTCAGCTGGGGGCCGATGCTGCTGCTGATCGGCGTCTGGGTCTATTTCATGCGTCAGATGCAGGGCGGCGGTAAGGGCGGCGCCTTCAGCTTTGGCAAGAGCAAGGCGCGCATGCTCGACGAGAACACCAACACCGTGACCTTCGCCGATGTCGCCGGCTGCGACGAGGCCAAGGAAGAAGTCAAGGAAGTGGTCGATTTCCTCAAGGATCCGTCCAAGTTCCAGAAGCTGGGCGGTCGCATTCCGCGCGGCCTGCTGCTGGTCGGCCCGCCCGGCACCGGCAAGACGCTGCTGGCCAAGTCGATCGCCGGCGAGGCCAAGGTGCCGTTCTTCAGCATCTCGGGCTCGGATTTCGTCGAGATGTTCGTCGGTGTCGGCGCGGCCCGTGTGCGCGACATGTTCGAGAACGCCAAGAAGAACGCGCCCTGCATCATCTTCATCGACGAAATCGATGCGGTCGGTCGCCAGCGCGGCGCCGGACTTGGCGGCGGCAACGACGAGCGCGAGCAGACGCTCAACCAGATGCTGGTCGAGATGGACGGCTTCGAGACCAATCTGGGCGTGATCGTGATCGCGGCGACCAACCGGCCTGACATCCTCGACGCCGCGCTGCTGCGCCCGGGCCGCTTCGACCGCCAGGTCTATGTCACGCTGCCCGACATCCGTGGCCGTGAGCAGATCCTCAATGTGCACATGCGCAAGGTGCCGCTCGGTACCGACGTCGATGCCGAGATCATCGCCCGCGGCACGCCAGGCATGAGCGGCGCCGATCTGGCTAACCTGTGCAACGAGGCCGCGCTGATGGCCGCGCGCCGCAGCGCGCGCGTGGTCGAGATGCAGGACTTCGAGAAGGCCAAGGACAAGATCATCATGGGCCCGGAGCGCAAGTCCATGGTCATGCCCGAGGACGAGCGCCGCAACACCGCCTACCACGAGGCCGGTCACGCGCTGATCGGCAAGCTGCTGCCCAAGTGCGACCCGGTGCACAAGGTCACGATCATCCCGCGCGGTCGCGCGCTCGGCGTGACCATGAGCCTGCCCGAGAAGGACCGCTACAGCTACGACAGCGAGTTCATGCTGAACCAGATCAGCATGCTGTTCGGTGGCCGCATCGCGGAAGAGGTGTTCATGCACCAGATGACCACCGGCGCCAGCAATGATTTCGAGCGCGCGACCCAGATCGCTCGCGACATGGTGATGCGCTACGGCATGAGCGAGGCGCTTGGTCCCATGGTCTATGCCGAGAACGAGGGCGAGGTGTTCCTGGGCCGCAGCGTGACCAAGACCACGCACATGAGCGAGGAGACCATGCGCAAGGTCGATAGCGAGGTGCGCCGCATCATCGACGAGCAGTACGGCCTGGCGCGCCACCTGATCGAGGAGCACAGCGACAAGATGCACGCGATGGCCAAGGCGCTGCTCGAATGGGAAACCATCGAAGGCGACCAGATCGACGACATCATGGCCGGCAAGCCGCCGCGCGCGCCCAAGGATTTCGTGCCGCGCAACCCGCCGACTGGCGGTGGGGGCGACGGTGGTGTGCCGCCTGTCAAGCACGATCCGACGCCGACGGCGGCCTGATCTGGCGCCAACATCACGACCGGGGCCGCGCGCCCCGGTTTTTCTTTGCCGCTTCCGCTTCTTTTCCGATTCTCGCCAGGATATGCCTGATCCGTCCACCATCTCTGAACGTCCCGCAGCCGTCTGGAAGACCAGCCGCCATACCATCGACCTGAGCCAGCCCCAGGTCATGGGCATCGTCAACGTCACGCCTGACTCGTTCTCGGACGGCGGGCGGCATGCCGACACGCGCGGCGCGCTGGCGCACGCCGAGTCCCTGCTGGCCGAGGGCGCGACCATCCTCGACATCGGTGCCGAATCGACCCGCCCGGGCGCGCCGCCGGTGTCGCTGCACGAGGAGCTGGCGCGCGTGTTGCCGGTGCTGCGCGAAGCGCTCAAGCTCGGCGTGCCGCTGTCGATCGACACCTACAAGCCTGAGGTCATGCAGGCCTGCCTGGACCTGGGTGCCGACATCATCAACGACGTCTGGGCGCTGCAGCGGCCGTTCCAGGACGGGCGGGGCAGCGGTGTCGAGGTCGTCGCGGCTCACCCCGGCTGCGGCATCTGCCTGATGCACATGCACCTGGAGCCCCGCAGCATGCAGATCGCGCCGATGGAAGGCGACGTCGTGCCGCAGGTGGTGGATTTTCTGGACCGGCGTGCCCGGCTGTTGTGCGCGCTCGGCGTCGTCGCCGAGCGCATCGTGCTCGACTATGGCATCGGCTTCGGCAAGACCGTCGGGCAGAACTTCGCGCTGCTGGCGCGCCAGCATGAGCTGCTGGCACTGGGCTATCCCGTGCTGGCGGGCTGGTCGCGCAAGTCCTCGCTCGGCGCCGTGACCGGCCAGGCGGTGCCCGCGCAGCGGGTCGCAGCCAGCGTCGCGGCCCATCTGCTGGCGATCGAGCGCGGCGCGCGCGTGGTGCGCGTGCATGATGTGCGCGCCACCGTCGATGCGATCAAGGTCTGGCAGGCGATGTCGGCCCAGCAACGATAATCACGCTGACACACCAAGACGAAAAGGGCTTACACATGTCTCGCAGGTATTTCGGCACCGATGGCATCCGTGGCACGGTCGGCATCCATCCGATCACGCCCGACTTTGCGCTGCGACTGGCGCACGCGGTCGGCCGCGTGCTCAAGGCCCACGACAAGCGCCCGACGGTCCTGATCGGCAAGGACACCCGGATCTCGGGCTACATGCTGGAGTCAGCGCTGGAGGCGGGCTTCAACTCGGCCGGTGTCGATGTGGTGCTGCTCGGGCCGGTGCCGACGCCGGCGGTGGCCTACCTGACGCGCGCGCAGCGCGCCAGCCTGGGCGTGGTGATCAGCGCCAGCCACAATCCGTTCCAGGACAACGGCATCAAGTTCTTCAGCGCGCACGGCGCCAAGCTGCCCGACGACTGGGAGCTGGCGGTCGAGGCGGCGATTGCCGAGCCGCGCGTCTGGGCTGATTCGGCCTCGCTCGGCCGGACCCGGCGTCTGGACGACGCGGCCGGACGCTACATCGAGTTCTGCAAGAGCACCTTCGACAAGGAGCTGTCGCTCAAGGGCATGAAGATCGTGGTCGATGCGGCGCACGGCGCGGCGTATCAGATCGCGCCCAAGGTGTTCCACGAGCTTGGCGCCGAGGTGATCGCGATCGGCTGCAGCCCGGATGGACTCAATATCAACGCCGGCGTCGGTGCCCCCCACCCCGAAGCGCTGGTGGCGGCGGTGCGGCAGCATGGCGCCGACATCGGCATCGCGCTCGACGGTGACGCCGACCGGCTGCAGATGGTGGACGGCGCCGGCCGGCTCTACAACGGCGACGAGCTGCTGTACCTGCTCGCGCTCGACCGGATGGCGCGTGACGAGGTGGTGCCGGGCGTGGTCGGCACGCTGATGACCAACATGGCGGTGGAAGTCGCGCTCAAAAACCGCGGCGTGAAGTTCGTGCGCGCCAAGGTCGGCGACCGCTACGTGCTGGAGGAACTGCACCGCCACCACTGGTTGCTCGGTGGCGAGGGCTCCGGCCATCTGCTGGTGCTGGATCGCCAGACCACGGGCGACGGGCTGGTGTCGGCGCTGCAGGTGCTGCAGGCCTGTGCGCGCGCCGGTCTGTCGATTGCCGAGCAACTGGCCGATGTCACGCTGTTCCCGCAGGTGCTGATCAATGTGCGGCTGCAGCCGGAGCAGAACTGGAAGGACAACGCGGCGTTGCAGCAGGCGATCGCCGCAGCCGAGACCGAACTTGGCGACAGCGGGCGGGTGCTGATCCGAGCCAGCGGCACCGAGCCGCTGCTGCGCGTGATGGTCGAGGCGCGCGACGCGGCCCAGGCCCAAGCGCTGGCCGAGCGCCTGGCTGAGGCGGCGCGCGCCGCCTGAGGCTCCAGAGTCAGCTGAGACTGAGCCGGTTCAGGCTGCGCCGCAGCGGCTTCGCTTACCATCTGGGTTTTCATTTTTCGAGGTTCCATTCCATGATCACCACTCCTTCCGGCCTGCAATACGAAGACACCGTTGTTGGTGAGGGCAGTGTGGCCCAGGCCGGCCGGCGCGTCGCTGTCCACTACACCGGCTGGCTCTACCAGGACGGCGAGCAAGGCGCCAAGTTCGATTCGAGCAAGGACCGTGGCCAGCCCTTCGTCTTCCCGCTCGGTGCGGGCCATGTGATCAAGGGCTGGGACGAGGGTGTGCAGGGCATGGCCGTCGGCGGCACCCGCCGTCTCGTGATTCCGGCCAATCTGGGCTATGGCGCGCGCGGTGCCGGCGGCGTGATCCCGCCGAATGCCACGCTGCTGTTCGAAGTCGAACTGCTGGAAGTCTGATGAACGGCGGGCGCCCTTCGATCCTGGTCGCGCGCCGTATCTTCCCCGAGGTGCTGGCGCGTCTGCGCGAGCATTTCGAGGTCGAGAGCAACGACGATGACGCCGACTGGTCGCCCGACGAGCTGTGCCGGCGCCTGCAGGGCAAGGTTGGCGCCCTGACCACCGGCGCGCAGCGCATCGACGAGGCGCTGCTGGCCGCTTGTCCCGGGCTGCGCATCGTTGCCAACATGGCGGTCGGCTACAACAACTTCGACCTCGCGGCGATGAGCCGCCATGCGGTGCTCGCGACCAACACCCCCGACGTGCTGACCGAAACCACAGCCGACTTCGGCTTCGGCCTGCTGCTGGCGACGGCACGGCGCATCACCGAGAGCGAGCGCTTCCTGCGCGCCGGACAGTGGGACCGCTGGGCCTATGACATGTTCGCGGGCCAGGAAGTCCACGGCAGCACGCTCGGCATCCTGGGCATGGGCCGGATCGGGCAGGGCATCGCGCGGCGCGGCGCATTCGGCTTCGGCATGCGGGTGATCTACCACAACCGCTCGCGGCTCGATGAGCCGACCGAGGCCGCCTGCCAGGCGCGCTACGTCGGCAAGGCCGAGCTGCTGGCGCAGGCCGATCACCTGGTGCTGGTGCTGCCCTACACGCCCGGGAACCATCACGCGATCGGCGCCGCCGAGCTGGCGCAGATGAAGTCCGGCGCGACCCTGGTCAACATCGCACGCGGCGGCATCGTCGATGACGCCGCGCTGGCGCAGGCGCTGCGCGAGCGCCGCATCGCTGCCGCCGGCCTGGATGTGTTCGAGGGCGAACCCGCTGTCCATCCCGGCCTGCTGGAAGCGCCCAACGTCGTGCTGACGCCCCACATCGCCAGCGCGACCTACCGTACCCGGCGTGCGATGGCCGATCTGGCGGCCGACAACCTGATCGGCTACCTGACGCACGGCGAGGCGCTGACGCCGCTCAATCCCGAGATCGGCTGATTGCCAGTGCCCCCCGACCTCGGGGCGCTGGATTAGAATGAAAACTGGGTGTCCTGGTCGCTCAAGACCAGGGCAGGTTCCAGCGCAGGTCGGGCCGCCGCGCGGATTTCCCGCGCCCATCCATGTCTCCGACCCTGATCCAGCTCGTCGCCGCCCTCGTTTTCGGTCTGGCGCTGCTGCACACCTTCTCGACCAAGTATTTCGAGCATCTGGCGCATACCCGGCCGGCACACGCGGGGCTTTGGCACCTGCTGGCCGAGGTCGAGGTCGTGTTCGGCTTCTGGGCCATGGTCATGATGCTCGCGATGGCGGCCCTGGCCGGCCGGTCCGAAGCGCTCGCCTATCTCGATGGCCGCGACTTCACCGAGCCGCTGTTCGTGTTCGCGATCATGGTCGTGGCGGGCAGTCGTCCGGTGCTGCAGGCGGCTTCGATGGCCGTGCAGGCGCTGGTGCGCGTGATGCCGCTGCCGCGCGGCATGGCCTTCTTCTTCACGGCGCTGGCCGTCGTGCCCTTGCTCGGTTCCCTGATC
>Ga0228698_1001601_pt1 | contig 10747 bp, 6 predicted proteins | sample McNCre117_Aug_MG_FD_178015 | JGI IMG/M metagenome (GOLD analysis project Ga0228698, IMG submission 178015) | Freshwater microbial communities from McNutts Creek, Athens, Georgia, United States - 1-17_Aug_MG | ecosystem: Environmental > Aquatic > Freshwater > Creek | place: USA: Georgia...
GCCGTGGCGGCCACATTGAGCGAGCCTGAGCTGCTGCTCTATCGCTCGAACCTGCTCGGCTCCGATCTGCGCGTGACGAATTTCGGCGGCGGCAACACCTCGGCCAAGGTCAAGATGCGCGATCACCTGACCGGCGAAGATGCCGAGGTGCTGTGGGTGAAGGGCTCCGGCGGTGACCTGGGCAGTATCAAGCTCGACGGTTTCTCGACGCTCTACATGGACAAGCTGCAGGCGCTGAAGAAGCGTTATCGCGGCCTGGCCCACGAAGACGAGATGGTGGATTACCTGCCGCACTGCACGTTCAACCTGAACCCGCGTGCCGCCAGCATCGACACGCCGCTGCATGCCTATATCCCGAAGGCGCATGTGGACCACATGCACCCCGACGCCATCATCGCGATCGCGGCCTGCGCCGACAGCAAGCGCCTGACGGCCACCATCTTCGGCGGCCAGCTGGGCTGGCTGCCCTGGCAGCGCCCCGGCTACGACCTGGGCCTCAAGCTCGAAGCGCTGGCCACGTCGCAGCCCGACCTGAAGGGCATCATCCTGGAAGGCCACGGCCTGTTCACCTGGGGCGACACCGCCAAGAGCTGCTACGAGATCACGCTGGAAATGATCCGCCTGGCCGAGCAGTGGCTGGCCGAGAACATCAAGCAGCCGGTGTTCGGCGGCGTCAAGACGATCACGCTGCCGGCCGAACAGCGCGCGGCCCTCGCCGCCAAGCTGATGCCCGCGCTGCGTGGCCGCATCAGCGCCGGCGAGCGCAAGCTGGGCGATTTCAACGACAGCGCCGCCGTGCTGGAGTTCGTGGCCAGCAACGACCTGGCCAAGCTGGCGGCCCTCGGCACCTCCTGCCCCGACCACTTCCTGCGCACCAAGATCCGCCCGCTGGTGCTGAACTTCGACCCGGCCAAGCCCGATGTTGACGCGCTGCTGGCCGGCCTGGACAAGGCGCTGGAAGACTACCGCGCCGACTACACGGCCTACTACGAGCGCTGCAAGCGCGCCAACAGCCCGGCCGTGCGTGACGCCAACCCCGTCATCTACCTGATCCCCGGCGTCGGCATGCTGTCCTTCGCCAAGGACAAGGCCACCGCCCGCATCGCCGGCGAGTTCTACATCAACGCCATCAACGTGATGCGCGGCGCCAACGGCGTGGACAAGTACGTCGGCCTGCCCGAGCAGGAAGCCTTCGACATCGAGTACTGGCTGCTCGAAGAAGCCAAGCTGCAGCGCATGCCCAAGCCCAAGAGCCTGGCCGGCCGCGTGGCGCTGGTCACCGGCGGCGCCGGTGGCATCGGCCAGGCCGTCGCCCGCCAGCTGCTGCAGGAAGGTGCCTGCGTGATGCTGACCGACATCGATGCCGGTGCGCTGGCCGAAGCCCACGCCAACCTCGTGAAGGTCGGCGGCAAGGACGCGGTCGCGACCGTGCAGGGCAACATCACGTCCGAGTCGGAAGTGGAAGCCGTGGTGTCGGCCACGTCGCTGCGCTTCGGCGGCCTGGACATCCTCGTCTCCAACGCCGGCATCGCCTCCGCCGCGCCGCTGGAAGACACGACGCTTGAAATCTGGCAGCGCAACCAGGACATCCTGGTCACCGGCTACTTCCTGGTCGGCCGCGCGGCCTTCCGCCTGATGAAGCAGCAGAAGATCGGCGGCAGCATGGTGTTCGTCGCCAGCAAGAACGGCCTGGTCGCCTCCGCCGGCGCATCGGCCTACTGCACGGCCAAAGCCGCCGAGATCCACCTGGCCCGCTGCATCGCGCTGGAAGGCGCGGCGATTGGCGTGCGCGTCAACGTCGTCAACCCCGACGCCGTCATCCGCGGTTCGCGCATCTGGGACGGCAAGTGGAAGGAAGAGCGCGCCGCGTCCAACAAGATCGAGACGGACAACATCGAAGAGTTCTACCGCCAGCGCAGCATGCTCAAGCTCAGCGTGCTGCCGGAGGACATCGCCGAGGCCGTGTACTTCCTGGCCAGCGACAAGTCCGGCAAGAGCACGGGCAACGTGCTGAACGTGGACGCCGGCAACGCCGCCGCCTTTACGCGCTAAAAATGACACCCCTCGTCCAGTCTTGCCCTGCTGAACGCAGGCAAGTCTGGCCGGTCCCCCGAGGGGACGGCGATGCTTGCGGCATCGAGCCGCAAGCACATCGCCCCACGCGGGCCGGCTTGGGAGCGGCCCGGCGCTCGGCCCGCCAATACTGAATACAGGAGAAATCCATGACGACGAACATCATCGACGCGGCCCAAGTCGAGCAACACAACGCCAAGCTGCGCGCCGAGCTGCAGGCCGACTACGACGCGCTGGGCGGCATGCTGTCGCGCCGCGGCGTGGACATCGAAGCCCTCACCGCCAAGGCCCAGACCTTCGCGGTGGCCGTGCCCAGCTGGGGCGCCGGCACCGGCGGCACACGCTTCGCGCGCTTCCCCGGCAAGGGCGAACCGCGTGACGTGACCGAGAAGCTGGAAGACTGCGCCGTCATCAACCAGCTGACCCGCGCCACGCCGGCCGTGTCGCTGCACTTCCCGTGGGACAAGCCGAGCGACCCCAAGGCCTTGCGCCAGCAGGCCGACGCGCTGGGCCTGGGCTTCGACGCCGTCAACTCCAACACCTTCCAGGATCAGGCCGGCCAGGCCCACACCTACAAGTTCGGCAGCCTGACCTCGACCAGCCAGGCCTCGCGCGAGCAGGCCGTGCAGCACAACATCGAGTGCATCGAGCTGGGCCAGGTGCTGGGCTCCAAGGGGCTGACCGTGTGGGTGGGCGACGGCGCCAACTTCCCCGGCCAGAGCAACCTGCGCGGTGCGCTGGAGCGCTACATCGACAGCGCGAAAGGCATCTACGCCGCGCTACCCGCCGACTGGCACATGTACATCGAGCACAAGCTGTTCGAGCCGGCGTTCTACTGCAGCGTCATCGCCGACTGGGGCACGAGCTTCGCCGTGGCGCAGCAACTGGGCGACAAGGCCAAGTGCCTGGTGGACCTGGGCCACCACGCGCCCAACACCAACATCGAGATGATCGTGGCCCGCCTAGCGCAGTTCGGCAAGCTCGGCGGCTTCCACTTCAACGACAGCAAGTACGGCGACGACGACCTGGACTCGGGCTCCATCGACCCCTTCCAGCTCTTCCTCGTCTTCAACGAGCTGGCCGATGCCACGCAGCGTGACGGCAGCTTCAAGCCCGCCTACATGCTGGATCAATCGCACAACGTGACCGACCCGATCGAAAGCCTGATGAGCAGCGCCGTCGAAGTGCAGCGCGCGTTCGTGCAGGCCTCGCTGGTGGACCGCGCCGCGCTGGCCGGCTTCCAGGAGGGCAACGACGTGCTGCAGGCCGCGCAGACGCTGAAGAAGGCCTTCCGCACCGACGTGAGCCCCATCCTCGCGATGGCCCGCCTGCGCTCGGGCGGCGCGATCGACCCGGTGGCGGCCTACCGCGCTGCCGGCTACCGCGAACAGGTCGCCGTGAAGCGCCCGCCCAAGGCTGGCGCGTCCGGCAGCGGCATCGTCTAAAGAAGAAAAAAGCAACACAGCCACAAAGGCACAGAGCCACAGAGAGACCGGCTTTCTCTGTGGCTTGTTTCTTTGTTGAAGCGACGTGGCACCACCCCAATCCATGAACGTCCAGGACTTCGGCGCACGCGGTGACGGCATCACGCTCGACACGCGGGCGCTGCAGGCTGCCATCGACGCCGCGGCGCTGAGCCGCACAACGCTGCGCGTCCCGCCCGGCGTCTATCTCACCGGCTCGCTGTTCCTGAAGAGCGGCATGACGCTGCGCCTGGACCGTGGCGCCACGCTGCTGGGCTCACGCGACCTCGCCGACTTCCCTATCCTGCCCACCCGCGTGGCCGGCATCGAGATGCACTGGCCGGCCGCGCTCGTCAACATCTATGGTGAACACGATGTGAGCCTCGTCGGCGAAGGCTGCATCGACGGCGACGGTCAGGTCTTCTGGGACAGCTACTGGGCCCTGCGCGCCAGCTACGAGCCACGCGGCCTGCGCTGGGCCTCGGACTACGACTGCCAGCGCCCGCGCCTCGTGCAGGTGTTCGAGTCGTCGCGCGTGCACATCGGCGGCGGCCTGCTGCTGCGCCGCTCCGGCTTCTGGACGCTGCACCTCTGCTACAGCGAGGACGTGGCCGTCGACGGCGTCGTCATCCGTAACAACGACGACGCGCACGGCCCGTCCACCGACGGCATCGACATCGACTCCTGCCGCCGCGTCGCCATCCGCCACGCCGACATCGCCGTCAACGACGACGCGCTGTGCCTGAAGGCCGGCCGCGACGCCGACGGCCTGCGCGTGGCGCGGCCCTGCGAGGACATCACGATCAGCGACTGCGTCGTCCGCGAGGGCGCTGCGGGCCTGACCTTCGGCAGCGAGACCTCCGGCGGCTTTCGCCGCATCACGGCCGAGCGCATCACCGTGCATGCGCCCGTGCCGGTGGGGCTGCTGTTCAAGTCGGCACCCACGCGCGGCGGCTTCATCGACACCGTGCGCATCAGCGACCTGAGCCTGCACGGCGTGCCCGTCGCGCTGCGCGCCACGATGAACTGGAACCCCGCCTACAGCCGCGCCAGCATTCCCGCGGCCGAGCTGCCCGGCGCACCCGCGCATTGGCACGCGCTCGCCGCGCCCGTCGCGCCCGAGCGCGGCCGCACCCAGGTGGCCGGCGTGCACCTGCAGCGCCTGCGCGTGCAGGGGGCCGACGTTGCCTTCGAGGTGGACGCCGACGCCCAGGCGCCGCTGCGCCACTTCCGCTTCAGCGCGCTGGACCTGCAGGCCCGCCGCGGCGGCCATGTGATGGACGTGCTGGGCTGGCGCTTTGACGCCGACTGCCGGCTGCAGATCGGCACACCCATCGCCGTGGGGCCGGGCACGACGCTGGCCGGCCTGCCCACGGCCCACTGGCAGGAAGACCCGGCCCAACGCCGCCGCGACGTGTCGGCGCGGCCCATGGCAGAACAAGACATTCTTTGAGATCCGCTGGAGACAACCGATGAGCGACGAGATTCGCGCCTTCAAGATGCAGCTCAAACCCGGCGCAGGCGTGGTCGCCGAGTACAAGAAGCGCCACGACGAGCTGTGGCCCGACCTGGCCGACGCGCTGCGCGGCGCCGGCATCCACGACTACTCCATCTTCCTGGACGAAAGCACGCTGAGCCTGTTCGCCGTGCTCAAGCTCAAGCCCGGCTACCCCATCAATGAGCTGCCCACGCTGCCCGTCATGCGCCGCTGGTGGGACTACATGGCCCCGCTGATGGAAGTGGAACCCGACAACAAGCCGCGCCAATGGGACTTGCCCTCCGTCTTTCACTTTGCGGGCTGATCCTCGGCACGCCGCTGGCCTCGACCGCCGCCGCCTGTTGCGAAGCACCGCGCCGGCTCGAGACCGCCGCCACTGACGACTTCCGCCACGGCCTGGTGCGCTGGCGGCTGGAGGCCGAGGATGAACGCGCCGTCGTCTCGGCCGCCGACGGCGTGCTCGACATCGCCACGCCCGCTGGCCTGAGCCTGTGGTGGCGTGAGCCGCTCGCGGGCGACTACGCCATCCGCTTCACGGCCGTGGCGCTGCCGGCACCGGCCAGCGCCGGGCCGCTGGCCGGCCGGCTGTCGGACCTCAACATGTTCTGGAATGCGCTCGAAGCCGATGGCAGCGAGCCCTACCCGCGCAGCGGCCGATTCGGCGGCTACGACACGCTGCCCACCTACTACCTGGGCTTCGGCGCCAACGGCAACACGACGACGCGGCTGCGCCACTACACCGGCAGCGAACGCCGCCTGCTAACCGGGTTTGCCGACGGCAGCATCGCCGAGGCCGGCGAACGCCCGATGACAGCCGAGACCCGCCTGCAGGCGGGCCAATCAATCACCATCGAGATTGTTTCGCGTCAACCGACGCCCGCCGACCCCGTTCATCTTCGCTGGAGCGTCGGCGGCAATGAGCTCTTTACACGCGCCGATCCCAATCCACGCCTGCACGGCTATTTCGCGCTGAGGACAACAGCCAGCCGACTGCAAATCAGAGATTTCAAGATCCTCCACTGCCGATGAAACACCTGCTCCCCGCCCTCAGCCTTGCCATGTCGATCGCTGCCCAGGCGGCGGAGCCGGCGGTGAAGATCGACATCCAGCCGTACAAGCCCGGCCCGGTCATCGCGCGCCAGATCTACGGCCAGTTCGCCGAGCACCTTGGGGCAGGCGTCTACGGCGGCCTGTGGGTGGGCCCGGAGTCCTCCATTCCCAATGTGCGCGGCTGGCGCAGCGACGTCGTCGGCGCGCTGAAAGCCATCAAGGTGCCGGTGGTGCGCTGGCCCGGCGGCTGCTTCGCTGACGAATACCACTGGCGCGACGGCATCGGGCCGCAGGCGCAACGCCCGCCGCGCGTGAACACGAGCTGGGGCGGTGTCATCGAGCCCAACACGGTCGGCACGCACGAGTTTCTCGACCTGGCCGAGCAACTCGGCACCGAGGTCTACCTCAACGCCAACCTCGGCTCCGGCACGGTGCAGGAAATGGCCCAGTGGCTGGAGTACCTGACGGCCGACGGCGACACCGCGCTGGCGCGCGAGCGCCGTGCCAACGGCCGCGACAAGCCGTGGAAGATCCAGTACTTCGGCATCGGCAATGAGAGCTGGGGCTGCGGCGGCAACATGAAGCCGGGCTACTACGCCGACCTCTACAAGCACTGGTCCACCTTCGCCAAGGCGCCACGCGGCAACCGGCCCAAGCTCGTGGCCAGCGGCGGCCAGGAGCTGGAGCTGGCCTGGGTGGAGACCCTGAGCGCCGAGATCAAGGAGCGCATGGCCGCCGTGACCCACCACCAGTACTCGCTGCCCACGCGCGACTGGAAGAAGAAGGGCAGCGCCGTGGGCTTCCCCGAAGCCGAGTGGATCTCCACGCTGGCGGTGCCGCAGACCATCGACGGCTATCTCGCCAAGCACCGCGAGATCCTGGACCGCAACGATCCGGCCAAGAAGGTCGCCATCTATTTCGACGAATGGGGCAGCTGGTACGACCCCGAGCCCGGCACCGACCCGGGCTTCCTGGTGCAGCGCAACACGCTGCGCGACGCCATGCTGGCCACGCTGCACTTCCATGTGTTCCACCGCCACGCCGAGCGCGTGAAGATGGCCAACATCGCGCAGATGGTCAACGTGCTGCAGGCCATGATCATCACGGACAAGGAGCGCATGGTGCTGACGCCCAGCTACCACGCGTTCGCGATGCACCTGCCCTTCATGGACGCAACCTCGCTGCCCGTGCAACTGGCCGGTGTGCCCGACTACACGATGGGCAAGTACAGCATCCCCGCGCTGAGCACCAGCGCCGCCCGCAGCGTAGACGGCAAGCTGCTGCTGAGCCTGGCCAACACCCACCCCACGCAACCGTTGTCGCTGCAGCTCGCCGTGGGCGGCCATGCCGCGCGCACCGCCACGGGCCGGCTGTTGACCGCCGCGACGATGGACGCCGAGAACCGCTTCGAGACGCCCGACCGCGTGACGCCCCAGCCGTTCAAGGCCGACGCGAAAAACGGCCAGCTCGCACTGACGCTGCCGGCCAAATCCGTGCTGGTGCTGGAGGTGCAGCCTTGATGCGCCGCCTGCTCGCGCTGCTGGCACTCGTTGCCGCGCCCGCGCTCGCGGCCGACAACCTGCGCCCGCCGCTGCTGCTGACGGCCCGCACCGCCGCGCAGGACCTGGGCGGCACGTGGACCTACTCCCGGGACTACTACCGCACCGGCCTGACGGACATCAACGGCTGGGTCGCCAAGAGCCGCATGCAGCGCCACCGCGACGTGGACGTGGCCGCCGAAGAGGCCAAAGGCGGCAACACCTTCTTCGAGTTCGACCTGGACCGCGCGCCAGGCATGCAGATCCCCGGGGCGTGGAACGCGGCCGAGCCGGAGCTGCGCTGGTATGACGGGCTGATCTGGTTCCAGCGCCGCTTCGACGCCCCCGCGCCCCAGGCCGGCACGCGCAGCTTCCTGCGCTTCGAGGGCGTGAACTACCGCGCCTACGTGTATCTCAACGGCAAGGAAGTGGGCCGCCACGAAGGCGGCTTCACGCCCTTTGTGCTGGAGGTGACCGACGCGCTGCGCACCAGCGCCAACCGCCTGGTCGTCGGCGTCGATTCGCGGCACGACGCGCAGAGCATTCCCGGCGAGATCACCGACTGGGACCTCTACGGCGGCATCACGCGCGCGGTGACGCTCGTACAGACGCCAGCCACCTTCATCGACGACGCCACGCTGCGCCTGACCGACACGGGCCGCCTGGTGGGCAGCCTGCAGCTCAACGGCGCGCAGGCCGCGGGCCAGCCCGTCGGCCTGCAGATCGCCGCGCTGAACCTGAAGGTGCAGGCCACGACCGACGACCACGGCGAGGCCCGCTTCGACATCCCCGCCCCGGCCGGGCTGAAGCGCTGGTCGCCCGACACGCCGACGCTGTACGACGTGCACTTCAGCGCGCCCGGCGACCGCGTGCGCGACCGCCTCGGCTTTCGCACGGTGGCCGTGCGCGGCAGCGAGATCCTGCTGAACGGCCAGCCCGTGTTCCTCAAGGGCATCTCGCTGCACGAGGAGGAGATCGGCGCCAACCCTGCCCGCCGCATCGACGAGGCCGCGGCGCGCCGCCTGCTCGGCGAGGTGAAGCAGGGCTTGCACGGCAACTACGTGCGGCTGTCGCACTACCCGCACAACGAAGCCATGCTGCGCGCGGCCGACGAGCTGGGCCTGCTGGTGTGGAGCGAGATCCCGGTCTACTGGACCGTCGACTGGGACAACCCCGCCGTGCTCGACAAGGCGCGCCGCATGCAGGCCGAGGCCATCTACCGCGACCGCAACCGCGCCGCGCTGGTGCTGTGGAGCATCGGCAACGAGACGCCGGTGGCCGACAACCGCACGCGCTTTCACCGTGCGCTGGCCCAGACCGTTCGCACGCTGGACGCCAGCCGTCTCGTCAGCGCGGCGCTGCTCGTCGAGCGCCAGGGCGACACGCTGCACATTGCCGACCCGCTGCTGCAAGACCTCGACGTCATCGCCGTCAACACCTACGCCGGCTGGTACGGCGACGACACGCTGGCCCGCGTGGCGCAGCTGCGCTGGGACGTGCCCGCCGACAAGCCGCTGCTTTTCTCCGAGTTCGGCGCCGATGCGCAGGCGGGCTTCCGCGACGCGAAGCTGCGCCCGAAGTTCAGCGAGGACTACCAGGCCGACTACTACCGCGCCACGCTGGCCATGGCCGCCCAGGTGCCCACGCTGCGCGGCCTGTCGCCCTGGGTGCTGAAGGACTTCCGCTCGCCTCGACGCGAGCATCCGGTCTACCAGAACGGCTGGAACCGCAAAGGCCTGCTCTCCGAGACCGGCCAACGCAAGCTGGCCTTCGACGTGCTCGCGGATTGGTATGCAGCCCCTCGTCCAGTCCCGCCGCGCTGAACGCGGCATCGAGCCGCGCGCACATCGCCAGACGGGCCGGCTTGGTGAACTGGAGTCGGACACAAACAGTCCCTGCGGACTGTTTATGCCTACGACAGGCCAAGGGCCTCTGGCCCTTGGCAGCCCGGCGCTCGGCCCGAAGAACTTCATGCACCGCCACCACCCATCGTTGGGAAGCAACTGAAATGAAAACCTCCTCGTTCTCCCGCCGCGGCTTCCTGCAGACGACGGCCGCCGCGTCGATCGCCTCGTCGCTGCCCGCCGCGCAGGCCGCGACGGCCAACCTGCCCACCACCACGGCGCCCGTTGCCGAGACGCTGCTGCGCTGGTTGGACGGCGCCGCCCCCGCGCGCTTCGAGGGCGCCACCTTCGGCGTGCCCTGGCCGCGCGGGCAGCTCCGCACCACCGCCAAGACGCTGGACTTCCAGCTCGGCAGCCACCCCATCCAGTCCTGGCCGCTGGCCTTCTGGCCCGATGGCTCGCTGAAGTGGACGGCCCACGCCGTGGCCGGCGGCCTGCCGCAAGGGCCGCTGCAACTGGTGCGCGGTGCTCCTGCCGCCGCCGCGCTGAGCGTGAAGCAGACGACCACGCAGATCGTCGTGAGCGCCGGCGACCTGGCCTGGACCGTGCCGACGCGCGGCGAGGCGCTGATCGCCGAGGCCACGCGCGCCGGTCGCGTCACGCTGAAGAACCTCAAGCTGGTCGCCCTGCGCCAGGACGGCGCCGACCCCGAGCTGGACGGCAAGGTCGCCCGCCAGTCCTTCTCCAGCAAGGTCAACGCCGTCACCGTCGAACAACAAGGCCCGGTGCGCGCCGTGCTCAAGCTCGACGGCGTGCACACCGTGAATGCTGACGAGAAGGGCCGCGACTGGCTGCCGTTCTCCGTGCGCCTGTACTTCTACGCCGGCGCCGACAGCGTGCGCATCGTGCACACCTTCGTCTGGGACGGCGATCCGGCCAAGGACTTCATCGCCGGCCTCGGCGTGACCGCCCAGGTGCCGATGACCAACGCCTCGCACGACCGCCACATCCGCTTCTCCGGCGAAGGCGTGGGCGTGTGGGGCGAGGCCGTGCGCCCCGTCACCGGCCTGCGCCGCGACCCCGGCCAGGCCTACCGCGACGCGCAGGTCGCCGGCCAGGCGCTGCCGTCGCTGGGCGGCATGGACAAGCGCGTGTCCGACCGGCTCGCGCTGATCCCGGAGTGGAACGACTTCTCGCTGACCCAGGCCAACGCCGACGGCTTCACGCTGGCCAAGCGCACGCAGGCCGGCCAGGCCTGGATCGCCTCCAACGGCGGCAGCC
>Ga0228698_1001602_pt1 | contig 10746 bp, 8 predicted proteins | sample McNCre117_Aug_MG_FD_178015 | JGI IMG/M metagenome (GOLD analysis project Ga0228698, IMG submission 178015) | Freshwater microbial communities from McNutts Creek, Athens, Georgia, United States - 1-17_Aug_MG | ecosystem: Environmental > Aquatic > Freshwater > Creek | place: USA: Georgia...
CCTCCTACGGCGAGCGGATCAAGGATATCGTGCCGCAAGGCGTGGATGTGCCGCCCGAGGAAAGCCCTTTCCGCCTGCCCTATGTGCGGCGCTATTCGCAGATGCATTTCAACTTTCCCGCCTATGCCCATGCGCTGTTGACCGAGTTTTTCCAGCACGGCGGGCGCTTCGTGATGCGCGATTTTCATGATCGGGCCGAATATGGGCGGCTGAAGGAAAAGGTGGTGATCAATGCCACCGGCTTTGCCGCGCGTGACCTATGGCGCGACAACACGATCATCCCCGTGCGCGGGCAAACGGGTTGGCTCGTGCCGCAGACGGGCAGCTATTACACGGTGCGCTATCGCAATGTGTTCCTCACCTCCAAGGCCGATGGCGTGGTGGTGATGAACAATAACCCCGATCTGGGCGAGATGCTGGGTGTGGGCGATACTAATGAATTGCCCGACCGCGATGCCATTCTGGAGGGGCTGAAGATTATCGCCCCCGTGTTCGCCGGTATGCGGAGGCACGCATGATGCGCCGTGGTCTGGCCTTTGCGCTGGCTCTGCTGGCGGTTCCTGCGCAGGCGGTAGAGGCGGATCCGGCGCTTTATGTCCAGCGTTGCGCCATGTGCCACGGGGCAGGCGGGCAGGGCACGCATGAGGTGCCCGCACTGACCGGAGCCTTTATCGCGCGTTGGGCGGGCACGCCTGTGGCCGACTTGCAGGCCTATATTGCCCGCGTGATGCCGCAACATGCCCCCGGCACGCTCAGCCCCGACGAGGCCGCGCGCATCACCGCCTACCTATTGGCGCTCAATGGCCAGAACCCCAACCAAACGCGGGTTGAACCTTTGCGCCCTGCCGCCATTCCCTGAAACCCATCCACCAAAGGACATTGCCATGATCGATAGTCTGAACGCCCAGTCACGCCGTGAATTGCTGACCATGATCGGCAAGGCGGGCGGGGCCGCCGCTATGTATCAGGCGATGACCGCGCTGGGCCATGCTGCCGAAACCCAGTTCAAAGGCCCGCCCAAGCTGGCCAGTGCCAAGCCGGGGGCCACTGTGCTGGTGCTGGGGGCGGGTCTGGCGGGGATGTTGGCGGCTTATGAGCTGACCAAGGCGGGATACAAGGTGCAGATCCTTGAATATCAGCACCGCGCCGGTGGGCGTAACTGGTCGGTGCGCGGGGGCGATACGATTGTGGAACTGGGCGGGGCCAAGCAGACCTGCAGCTTTGCGCCGGGCAATTATCTCAACCCCGGCCCTTGGCGCATTCCGCATCACCACCGCACGCTGCTGCATTATTGCAAAGCGTTTGGCGTGGATCTGGAACCTTTTATCCAGATGAACCACAATGCGCTGGTGCATCGCAAGGATGCCTTTGGCGGCAAGCCGCAGCGCTACAAGGAACTGGCGGTGGATTTCAAAGGCCATGTGGCCGAGCTTTTGACCAAGAGCCTGAATGTCGGCGCGCTGGATGCTGCGGTGACCAAAGAGGACAAGGAAAAGCTGTTGGCGGCCCTGCGCGAATGGGGCGTGCTGGACGGCGATCTGAAATATACCACCAATCTGGGCAGCTCCGGCCAGCGCGGCTATGATCGCGCGCCTGGTGGCGGGGTGGGGGGCGAGCCTACGCCTTCGCAGGTCAATAGCCTGTCGGACGTGCTTTCCAGCCATGTCTGGACGCAGACGGCTTTCTATTTCAACTATCTGATGCAGACCACCATGTTCCAGCCCAAGGGCGGCATGGATATGATCGGCAAGGGTTTTGCGCGACAGGTGGGTAAGCTGATCCGCTATAACACCAAGGTCACCTCGATCACGCAGGATGACAAGGGCGTGACCGCACAATGGGAAGACACCGCCACCGGCCAAAAGGGCAGCAGCAGCGCGCAATGGATGGTCAACACGATTCCGTTGCCGGTCCTCTCGCAAATCCCGATGCAGGTGGGGCCAAAGCTGCAGGCCGCCATCAAGGCGGTGCCGATGAACGGGCAGGTCAAAATCGGTCTGGAAATGAAGACCCGTTTCTGGGAAGAAAATTACTCGATTTATGGCGGCCACAGCTTCACCGATCAGGCGATCAGCCTGATTTCCTATCCCAACAACAATTTCTTTAAAGATGGCCCTGCCGTGCTGCTGGGGGCTTTTGCCAATGGCATTGGCGCGTTCCAACTGGCGGGCATGACGCCCGAAAAGCGCATCGAGGCGGCGCTGGCGCAGGGTAGCGTGTTCCATCCCGCAGAATATCGCGCGCAATTTATGAATGGCACATCGGTGGCATGGAGCCGCCAGCCATGGATCATGGGCTGCACCTCCAACTGGACCGAACAGAGCCGTGCCGAGCATTATCAAAATCTGGTGGCGATGGACGGTCGCATCGTGCTGGCGGGTGAACATGCCACCTATTATGGCGGCTGGATGGAAGGTTCGCTGCTCTCTGCGCTGGACGCGATCGAGCGGTTGCATGCCCGCGCTATGGCGTAAAGCTTGACGAATAGGGGAGGGCCTGGCCATGTCATGTGATGGATAAGTCTTCCCCCGCTCGTTTCCATCCCGCCTTTCTGGTGGCTGGCATCACCTTTCTGGCGCTTTTGGTGTCGGCAGGCGTCCGTTCCGCGCCGGGCGTGATGATGGTGCCGCTGCAACTGCATTTTGGCTGGGATCGTGCCACGATTTCGGCCACGGCGGCCGTGGGAATATTCCTTTACGGGCTGGTCGGCCCCTTTGCTGCGGCGCTGATGATGTCCTTGGGCATTCGCCGGACCATGTTGCTGGGCCTGATGCTGATGGCGGCGGCCACTTTTGCTAGTCAGTGGATGAGCCAGAGCTGGCACTATCTGATCACTTGGGGCATTTTTTCCGGCCTTGGCACCGGCATGGTGGCCAGCGTGTTGGGCGCGGCGGTGGTGAACCGCTGGTTTGCGCAGCGCCAGGGGCTGGTGATGGGGCTGTTTGCCGCCAGCACGGCGACAGGATCGCTGATTTTCCTTCCCTTTCTGGCATGGCTGACGCGGGATGGCGCGTGGCAGGGCGTGGTGCAAACCGTGGCTCTGGCCTGTCTGGTGCTGGTGCCTTTGGTGTGGCTGTTGATGGCCGAAAGCCCCGAGGCTGCCGGTGTGCGTCGCTTTGGCGAGGCCGATGATACGCCTGCCCCGCGCCGTCAGGGCGCCAGTGCGATGCTGGCGTTGCAAGTCCTGTGGCAAGTGCGCAAGGATGGCACGTTCTGGCTGTTGACCGGCACATTCTTTGTTTGCGGCCTGACCACCAATGGTTTGGTGGGCACCCATCTTATCGCCTTTTGCGGAGATCATGGCATTGCGCCCGTGGCGGCGGCAGGGCTACTGTCCACCATGGGCCTGTTCGATCTGGTGGGGACGACCGCCTCGGGCTGGCTCACCGATCGTTATGATCCGCGCCGCCTGTTGATGGCCTATTATGGCTTGCGCGGCCTGTCGCTGGTGGTGTTGCCCTTCATGGATTTCGGGCCGGTGGCCTTGGGCGCTTTCGCGGTGTTTTACGGGCTGGACTGGATCGCCACCGTGCCGCCCACGGTAGCCTTGGCCAACCGCCATTTCGGGCCGGATCGCGCGCCGATCATCTTTGGCTGGGTGGCGGTGGGGCACCAGATCGGCGCGGCCTTTGCCGCTTTTGGTGGCGGTCTCTTGCGGCAAATGCTGGGCAATTATGATTTTGCCTTTGTGGGCGCGGGCGTTGCGGGTGTGGTTGCAGCGGTGGCTATCCTGTTGTTTGCGCGTGGTGAAAGCATGCGCGTTCCGGCCTGACTGTGACGGATATGTGCCAATTCTGGCCGCAATGATAATCGATATCATCGCCAGCTTGCGCGGATGCCTTTATAGTGTATCATTCGCACTTGCACAAAAGCTTTGGATAAAGAGCGGGCATAACGGGTCGGTGGGATAAGCATGGGGGCCATTCCGGTTCCGGCTTTCATTCGCGCTTCGTTTGTCTTCGGGCTTTAACAGGGTTTTTGGCCAGTTTTGCAAACGGACAACGCCCTTTGACGTTACAGCCTGTTTCCCCCCCTGCCGGACTAAAACGCCGCCCGCTGGCCAGCTTGTGGCAGGAGCAGGCGCTGCCTTCGGCGCTGGGTTTGGGGGCTGTGGGTGGTCTGGGCTGGATGGCGGCGCAGGGTGCGGGCACTTTGGCAGAGGCGCTGCCGGTGGTGCTGGCCGGTGGCTGTGTGGCGGGCCTCTTGGCCTATTGCCGCCAACAGATCCGCCAGCGCGCCGCGTTGCAGCAGGAATTGGCCCAGTCGCAGCGCGCCTGTCAGGCTGCCGAAACCGCCAATCTGGCCAAGAGCCGCTATCTGGGCAATGTCAGCCACGAGATCCGCTCTCCGCTCAATGCCATCTATGGCTATGCCCAGTTGATGGAGCGTGACAATGGCGCGGGGGCAATGGATGCTGCCGTGGTGATCCGCCGCTGTTCCGAACATATTACCAGCCTTGTCGAATCCCTGCTTGATATTTCGCAGGTGGAGGCAGGGGTGATCCGTCTGCGTTCCGAGCCGGTGCGCTTGGAAGCCTTTATCGAGCAGATCCTGTGCATGGTGCGCCCCGCCGCCAGCGCCAAGGGGCTGGACTTTGATTTCCAGACCAGCGGGCGCATGCCCGATGTGGTGAGGATGGACCCCAACCGGCTGCGGCAAGTCTTGCTCAATCTTCTGCTCAACGCGGTGAAATACACCGACAAGGGCTCGGTCACGCTCTATTTGCGCTATAGCGGGCAGATCGCCACGTTTGAGGTGCGCGACACCGGCCCCGGTATCCGCGATGAGGACCGCGAGGCGATTTTCGAACCTTTTGACCGTGGTGGCCATGAAAAGGCGCTGGCGCGGCCCGGTGTGGGGCTGGGCCTGTCCATCTCGCGCGCGATTGCCGATATGTTGGGCGGGCAATTGATGCTGGCCTCTTCCTCGCCCGCCGGCACCTGTTTCCGCCTGACCATGATGCTGGGCGAGGTGAGCAAGCCGCATGGGGGGACGCAGAACGCGGTGCAGGGCGTAAGCCGTGCCAAACGCAAGGTGGTGGGCTATCTGGGGCAGCGCCGCTCGATCCTGCTTTGCGATGATGATGCCGAACAGCGCCGCTTCCTGTCGGGCCTGCTGGAATCGATGGGCTTTGCAGTGGAGGCCGCGCCCCATGGCGAGGCGGCGGTGGCGCTGGCCGAAAGCGGGCGGCGGTTTGATCTGGCCATATTGGACATCAGCCTGCCCGGCATGTCGGGCTGGGATGTGGCGCAGCATTTGCGGGTCGAGATGGGCGATGATCTGAAGATCATGATGCTGTCGGCCAATGCCCATGAATTCCATCGCCCCGAAACGCGCCATGCCGTGCATGATCATTTTCTGGTCAAGCCGGTGGCCTTTAACGATTTGATCGACGGCATTGGCGGATTGCTGGATGTGGCATGGCGGATGGATGGCGACGTAACGCGCCATCTGCCCCCTGCCGATCAGCCCGAATTGCCGCTGGCGCCCAAGGCAAAGCCTGCTGTTTCGGGCGGTTTGCAGCCTGCGCCCGCCGCGCAACTGTTGGTGGCTGACAAATTGTCTGAGAATTCGGTGGGTAACTCGGCCCCTGTGACCACCGAGCGGCTTCGCGAAGTGCTGCGCATCGGCTATGTGCGCGGCATCGAGCAGGAAATCCGTTTGCTTGCCGATCAGCCGGAGACTTCCGAGCTGGCTATACGACTATTTGCCTGTCTTGATCGTTACGATTTACCGGCTATGTCGCGCCTTTTGGAGGAGTGCTGAGGGAATGTCGCTCCCTGTCCACACGCAGACCGTGCTGGTTGTTGATGATGAGCCGGATTCGCTGCGCATGCTGACCGCCGCGCTGGAAGGCGCGGAATTGAGTGTGCTGGTCGCCACGTCGGGTCAGGCTGCGCTGGATACTTTGGGGCATATTCTGCCCGATTTGATCCTGATGGATGCCATGATGCCCGGGCTGGATGGTTTTGAAACCACATCGCGCATCAAGGCGCGCAGCGAATGGGCCAATATACCCGTCATCTTTATGACCGGCCTGACCGAGAGCGAGCATGTCGTCGAAGCCTTTGAAGTGGGCGGCGTGGATTATGTGCGCAAGCCGGTCAATCTGATGGAACTGATCGCCCGCGTTCGGGTGCATATGACGCAAAGCCGCGCCATGCATGCCAGCGTGGCCAGTCTGGACGCCACGGGACGCCTGATGATGGCCACCGATGCGCAGGGGCGTATGCTGTGGTGCACCCCGCGCGCGGAACAGGCAATTGGCCGTATCGCGCCCGACTGGGACCGCGAGGCAGGCCTGCCGCCGCAAGTAGCCTTGCAGGTGGAGCGTTTGCTGCAACGTGGCGCGCGCCCCGGTTCGGCGGTGAAGGCCGATTATGGCGATGATTCGCTCGAACTGGTGGTGATTGCCCAATATCGCGAAAATGAGGTGCTGATCCGCCTCAATGAAGTGAGCCATGACCAGAATGTGGCCCGCCTGCGCGATCAACTGGACCTGACCCAGCGTGAGGCCGAAGTGCTGCTATGGGTGGGCTATGGCAAGGCCAGCAATGATATTAGCGATGTGCTGGATATCAGCCCGCGCACCGTGCAAAAGCATCTGGAGCGCATTTACGTGAAGCTGGGCGTGGAAAAGCGTTCGGCGGCGGCGGCCATTGCCATTCGCGTAATCGAGGCCTGATCTGTCCAAGGCCTGACCGAATGAAAACCTGCGGAAGCGAGGGAGCTTCCGCAGGTTTTTTTTTCGTGCTTACTTCTTCTTGGCGGCAATCGCCTCGATTTCGATCAGGAACTGCGGCGCGGCCAGCGCGGCAACCTGAAACGCGGAGCGGGCCACGGTGTTGGGGTTTTCCGCCGTGCCGAAAAATTCCTTGAAACCGGCATTGGCGCCGGCAAAGTCCAGCTTGCCCAGCTTGGGATCGGGCGCGATGAACAGGGTCAGCTTGAACACGTCGGACATGGCATAGCCATTGGCTTCCAACTGGGCCTTGATCTTTTTGAGCGTGCTGATGGTCTGGGTCTTGGTGTCGCCAAAATCATCGGGATTCGGGCTCATGGCCTTCGACGGATCCAGCGGCGAGGCGAGCTGACCCGACAGATAATACAGTTCCGAACCCGCAGCGACCTTGGCGCCATCAAGGATCAAGGCATTGGGGTTGGTCTTGATGCGGGTGATCTGCGCCTGCGCGGGAGCAGCCATCGACGTGGCGGCCAAAGCGGCCAGAGCGGCGGGAACGATCAGCTTGCGAAGCATGGGATGGTCCTTCTTTGCGGTAAAATCAGATTCTGGCGGTCAAGCCGGATTGGCAATTGCGACATATTTACCGCACTTGCCTTGGTTAAAGCTTCTAGGCCCCCAGCCTGCGAACCCACTACGCTAATCGGCGTATGGGCAGATGCGGTGGATTCCGGTGCAACTAGACCTGCATTCGAGGCGAATTTCAAGATCGCTCTCGAAGGCAAACAGAGGGGTCTGCACTACAGGAAGTTGGTACGTGGCTTAGGGTTCGGCGCAGGCTGGATCGCCCGATACCAAACCGTTTTCCCCTCTCAGCCGAGGATGCTGGGATTATTTTTGGAAAACACGGGGATTTCCGCATGAAAATTACCAATCGGGCCAGCACCATTGCCCTGCTAGCTTCCACCATTCTGGCGGCCAATGCTGCCCACGCGGCTGACGCTCCTGCCGCTGCCGATGAAGGCACCGCCATCATCGTGACCGGCACCCGCACCGTGGGCATGAAGGCCGTAGACAGCCCCGCGCCGATCCAGGTGCTGGGCAGCGATCTGCTGAAGCGCACCGGCCAGCCCGACCTGATCCAAAGCCTTGCCCAGAACCTTCCGCAGATTCAGGCGCAGGCTTTCGGTTCCGACCTTGCCGCCCACAACCTGTCGATGAAGCTGCGCGGCCTCTCGCCCAACCACACGCTGATCCTCGTCAACGGCAAGCGTCGCCATGGTTCGGCCAACGTCAACGTTTCGGGCGGTCCTTACGGCGGTGGCGCCGCCCCTGACATCAGCTTTGTGCTTTCGGACTCGGTAGACCATGTCGAAGTTCTGCAGGATGGCGCTGCTGCCCAGTATGGTACGGACGCTATCGCAGGCGTGATCAACTTCATCCAGAAGAAGGCCGATCACGGCGGTTCGCTCACCGCCACCGGTGGTCAATATATGGATGGCGGCGGCCGCAGCCTCGACGTTTCGGGCAACATCGGCATGGCGCCGGTCGAGAATATGTATCTGAACATCTCGGCCCAGACCAAGTTCAAGGATTATAGCTTCCGCGGTGACGTCGATCCCCGCGTCTATGGTTCGAACACGGTGGCCATCGCCAATCTGGCGAAATATCCTGCCCTGTCGCAGGTCGCCAACTACCCCTATGCCAACCGCGTGCTGGGCGATCCCAAGATCCGCCAGACCACGGTTGCCTATAATGCTGGCTACACTTTCGGCGATTTCGAAGTCTACAGCTTTGGCAGCTTCGGCAAGAAGATTGCCTATGCCTATGAAAACTATCGTACCCCCGCCACGGTGGTAAGCGCGGCTGGCGTACCTTATTTCCCCTCGGGCTTTAACCCCAAGGAAAAGATCGAGGAAACCGATTATCAGGTTTCGGCCGGTTTCAAGGGCGTTCTGGCCGACACGACTTTTGATATCGCCACCCAGTACAGCAAGGACATGATCGGTGTTTACGTGGTGGATTCGGCCAATGCCGAACTCTACAAGGCGACCGGTTTCACGCCCTCGACCTTCCATGATGGTGATTTCATCACCACTATGTGGGACACCACGCTGGACCTGACGCGTGAATTCAAGACCGGTCTGGCCGAACCGCTGCATGTTGCTGCCGGTCTGGAATATCGCAAGGAAAGCTATCAGATCGTCGCTGGCGATCCGGCCTCCTATTATGGTGGCGGCGCCCAGTCCTTCTTCGGCTACAGCCCGAACGATGCTGGCTATCACACCCGCAACAACTTCTCGCAATATCTGGACCTGAGCCAGAAGGTGACCGACAAGTGGCTGGTGGATGGCGCGGTGCGTCATGAAAAATACAGCGATTTCGGCAACACCACCGTGTTCAAGCTGACGCAGCGCTATGACTTCAACCCCGCCATCGCCATCCGTGGCACGGTGTCGACCGGCTTCCGCGCCCCCACTCTGGCCGAAAGCTTCTATTCGGGCATCAACGTGGGTCCGTCCTCGGTGGGCGGCGTGCTGCCTGCCAACTCGGCCGGCGCCGCGGCTCTGGGCTTTGGCGGTCTGAAGCCTGAAAAGTCGACCAACTTCAGCCTCGGTTTCGTGCTGAACCCGCTGCCCAAGCTGACGATCACGATCGACGCCTATCAGACCACGATCCGCGATCGTATCATCATCTCGTCCAGCTTCTATGGTTTCCGTGGCCAGTATTGCCCTTCCAGCAATTACAATTCCTCGGGCGCTTCGACGCTGTCGGGTTGCGTCAGCAGCTACAATGCCGACAATTATGCGCTGTATAACCAGTCGGCGGTGTATAACGCTGTTGCCGCCAGACCTTTGCCAATGGCGTGAAAATGCGCACCCGTGGCGTGGACTTCCTGGCCACCTATCCCACCGATCTGGGCAGCTATGGCAAGATCGACTGGTCGCTGGCCATGAACTACAACGACAACAAGGTGCTCAAGATCGCCGCCCTGCCGTCCTCGCTCTATTCGAGCACGGTCAACCCGACCGCCTCGGCGCTGATCTCGCGCTTTGACGTGTCGCAGTTGCAGGACACCACGCCCAAGTTCCGCGCAACGCTGGGCGCCTATTGGAAGAAGGACAAGCTGAGCGTCAATCTGCGCGAAAGCTTCTATGGCGCTTCGGGCCTGCTGGTTCAGCTGCCCTCCACCGGTGCCGACTTCCGCGAGCATATTGCCGCTGCGGTCATCACCGATCTGGACGTCAGCTATCAGCTGACCAAGGCGGTGAAGTTCACCATTGGCGCGAACAACCTGACCAACCACTATCCGACCAAGGTGGCGGATGTCATTCGCAACTACTATCTGGCGACCGGCAACCGTTCCTACTCCAGCGTGACCTATCCGACGTTCTCGCCCTATGGCATCAACGGCGGCTATTATTACGCTCGCGTCGGCGTGAAGTTCTAAGCACTGGCCTAGCATGAGGGGGTGGGTGGCGCTGTGCTGCCCACCCCCTTTTGCGTCAAAAAAGGGAAAATCATCATGCGTTTGCCCGTTTCATGTGTCATGGCCGGTCTGGCTCTGGCCGCCGCGCCTGCCTTGGCTGCCACCAAGGCTCCTGCGGCCAAGCCGGTGATCGAACGCACCGCCAGCAGCCCGACCGCTGTTATTGGCAGCACCGCGCTGGTGCCGGTGGGTTCCAAGACGCTTTACCTGTCGGGCTCCACTGCCTCGCCGCTGGACCCTGCCAAGCCTGAAGACTTTGGCGATACGGCCACCCAGACCAAGTCGATCCTGACCAAGATGAAGGCCCAGTTGGAAGGCATGGGCTGGGGCATGGGCGATATTGTGAAGATGACCGTGTTCATGGTGGGCGTGCCGGACAAGGGCGGTCACATGGACAATGGCGCGATGAATGAAGTGTTCAAGACTTTCTTCGGCACGGCGGAACAACCCAATAAGCCCACCCGTTCCACCGTGCAGGTGGCAGCGCTGGGACGCCCCGGCATTTATATCGAGATCGAGGCGATTGCCGCCAAGGCGCCTTGAACCGGACGGGACAGCTATGGTGAAACATCGC
>Ga0228698_1001604_pt1 | contig 10738 bp, 10 predicted proteins | sample McNCre117_Aug_MG_FD_178015 | JGI IMG/M metagenome (GOLD analysis project Ga0228698, IMG submission 178015) | Freshwater microbial communities from McNutts Creek, Athens, Georgia, United States - 1-17_Aug_MG | ecosystem: Environmental > Aquatic > Freshwater > Creek | place: USA: Georgia...
TCAACGAGATCGTCTCCAACGTGCTGGACCTGTCCAAGATCGAGGCCGGACACCTGGAGCTCGAGAAGATCGAGTTCGACCTGCATGCGATGGCCCAGGCCAGCTTCGAGGGCTGTGCCGCGCTGGGCCGCGAGCGCGGGCTGGACATGCGCATCCACCTCGCGCCGGGCCTGCCACGCCTGGTCATCGGCGACTCGATGCGCGTGCGCCAGATCCTCGCGAACTTCCTCGTCAATGCGCTCAAGTTCACGGAGCGTGGCCACATCCACCTGAGCATCACGCCGTCCGGCCCCGATCGCGTGCGCATGGCCGTGCAGGACAGCGGCATCGGCGTGCCGCGCGAACTGCAGACGCGGCTGTTCCGCCCCTTCGCGCAGGCCGACGATTCCACGACGCGCCGCTTCGGCGGCACGGGCCTGGGCCTGTCCATCTGCCGCGAACTGGCCGCCCGCATGGACGGCAGCGTCGGCGTGGACAGCGACGGCACCCGCGGCTCCACGTTCTGGGCCAACCTGCGGCTGCCGCGCTCGCTGACGGTGGACGACACGGCCTCGCGACGCCGCCTGCCGCCGCCGGCACGCCATCCGCTGGCCGGCCAGCGCCTGCTCGTCGCCGAAGACAACCCCGTCAACCGCCTCATCATCTCGGCGCTGCTGGAGCGGCTCGGGGCCGAAGTCATCGAAGCCGAGGACGGCGAGCAGGCCATCCACATCGCCCGCGCGCAGGCCGAGCACCTCGACGGCGTGCTGATGGACCTGCACATGCCCAAGGTCGACGGCCTGGCCGCCACGGCGCTGCTGCGCGCCGACCCGGCCACGGCCCGGCTCCCCATCCACGCCTTCACCGCCGCCGTGCTCGACCAGGAGCGCCAGGCCGCGCTGGCCGCCGGCATGAACGGCTTCATCGCCAAGCCGGTGGCCGAGGCGGAGGTCATCCGCGTGCTGGGGCAGACATGACGACGCCCCGGCCCGCCATCGTCCTCGTCGACCGCACCGACGGCATCGAACCGACGCTCGACCGCCCCCGCCCCGACCGCCTCGTCGCCGGCAACCCGCTGCGCCGCACCTGGGTGCTGCACGAGGCCGGGCCGATGAGCACTGGCGTGTGGGAATGCGAGGTCGGCCGCTGGCGCATCGTCTTCCCGGCCACGCGGCAGGAGTACTTCCACGTGCTTTGCGGCCGCGTGCGGCTGCACGGGCCGGGCGGCACGACCGACATCGGCCCCGGCCAGGGCGGCGTCATCCCGCCGGGCTTCGAGGGCGAGTTCGAGGTGCTGGAGCCGGTGAGGAAGCAGTTCGTGCTGGTGGATATGCCGGAGCCCCTCGCCCCGTCTTGCTCCGGCTGAACGCCGGCAAGCCCGGTCGGTCCCCCGAGGGGACGGCGATGCTCGCGGGGGCTTCCCCGCTCGCACATCGCCAGACGGGCCGGCTTGGCGAACTGGAGTCGGCCCCGTTTCAGGCGCCCCCGCCCTGCCCCGCCTCGTGCTGGCGCCGCATGTCCGCCAGCGTCTTGCCTGGCTCGTCACGGAAACTCCCCAGCGCTTCCAGCGTCTCGATGCGGTCGACGCGGAAACTGCGGAAGTCCTCGCGCAGTTCGCACCAGGCCGACAGCGTCCACACCGGCCCCCAGAACAGGCAGGCCAGCGGGCGCACGATGCGCTCGCTCCTCACGCCGCCCAGGTCCAGGTAGCCCATGCGGAGCTTGCGGCGCGCCTCGGTGGCCTCGCGCAGCGCGGTCAGGTGGGCGCTCGTCGCCGGGTCCAGTGCCGGCAGCGGCGCGTACAGCGCCAGGCTCTCGGCTGCGGCGCGCGCGTCCAGCGGCAGCACGGCGAGGATCTTGCTGAGCGCGTTCTCGGCCTGCCGGGCCAGCGCGGCGTCCAGCCTCGACTCGGACAGCCGCACGCTCGCGACCAGCGCCTGGGCCTCCTGCTTGCTGAACATCAGCGGCGGCAGGTCGAACCCGACCCGCATGCGGTAGCCCACGCCCGCCTCGCCCTCGATGGGCACGCCCTGCTGCGCGAGCGCCGCGATGTCTCGGTAGACGGTGCGCATCGACACCTCCAGCCGCTGGGCGAGGTAGTCGGCCGTCGTGAGGCGACGGCCGCGGATGAGCTGGACGATCTGGAACAGGCGGTCGGCGCGGCGCATGGGGCGGATTGTGGGGGTGCCGGCACGCGGCTTGCGTATGCCGAAAGTCTGACTTCGAGGTTCAACGTCATGGCGCTCGTCGCCGGGGGCCGGCCCGCGCCAGCGTCGAAACCCGCGACGGCGCGCGACCGTTGGGTTACAACGCCGACATGCCGCGCCGTACACCGCCCGATCCAGCCCGCCGCCGCTGCCTCGCCGCAGGGGCCGCCTGGCTGGCCGCGCCCGTGACGGCACAGGCCAGCGAAGCGCCGTTGGTCGCCGATGTCATCGACATCCCACCGTGGGGCCTGCGCAGTGCCGACGGGCGGCCCGCCGGCGTCTACGCCGACCTGATGCAGATGCTGGCCGAGCGCAGCGGCTGCGCGCTGCAGCTGAGGCTGGTGCCCATCCTGCGCTCCATCGTCGACATCGGGCACAACGTCAGCCAGCTGACGATGATGCTGGACCGCAAGGACATGAACGATGCCGGCCTGCTGCTGGGCCGCGTGACCCAGCTTCCCGTGCAGGTGTGGCTGCCGCTGGGCTCGACGGTGCGCCAGCCCGAGCAGTTGCGCGGCCACACGGTGGCGGTGCTGCGCGGGCCGACTTACCACGAGGGCGTTCAGAACGACGCGGGCATCGCCAAATGGCCCGTGAGCTCGCCGCGCCAGCAGCTCGACATGCTGCGCAACGGCCGGGTGGACGCCGCGCTGGGCGTAGAGCAGAACTTCCTCGTGGCGGCACGTGCGATGGGCCTGGCGGCGGACAGCTTCGCGCCACCACTGCAACTGGGCAGCCGCGAGGTGCGCCTGTGGCTCGCGCCAGGCCGGGCCGGCCACCCCTGCCGCGCGCGGCTCGTGCAGGCGCTGCAGTCCCTGCGCCAGGACGGCAGCATCGCGCGCCGCATGGCCGACGCGACGGCCGACGACTGACAGCGCCGGGCTCAGCCCATGGCCGTGCACAACTCCACCAGCGTACCGTCCGGGCAGCGCACATAAGACACCAGCTGGCCCCACGGCTTGGCAACGGGCGCCGCCATGGGCGTGGCGCCGGCCGCCACGGCCTTGTCGAACGCCGCCTGCACATCGGTCACGGTGAAACCGATCTCCATGCCCAGCGGCTTCGCGCTGGCGTCGGCGGCCACATAGTCGTGCTGCACGCTGCCGCGCGCCGTGGCGTGGTCGACGAAGGCCAGCGTCGTGCCGCCGGCGCCGGTGTCGACCTCGCCATACGCGCCGCCCTCGGCCAGAAAGCGCGTGGGCAGGCCGAAGGCCTTGTCGAAAAAGGCCAGCGAGGCGGCCACATCGGCCACGTAAACCAGGGTGTAGGCAAATTTCATGGGAGGTCCCGCGTTGAAAGGTCGCCATGCTGCCGCCGGGCCCTGACAGCGCTTGTCAGCAGCAGCGGCCGCACCCCGCGCGCCGGCGCCTGACGTCTCGGTCAGTGGCGCTCGGCGGCCTGCCAGGCCCGCATCACCCGCACGGCGGCCACGATGACCAGCCCGTTGAGCACCGCCGCGACGATGCCCTTCCCCGGCGGCGTGGCCACCGTGAAGTTGAACGCCGTGTGCCACAGCGCGACGACCAGCACGCTGTCCGTCGCCAGGAAGAGCCAGCCCAGCAGCAACGAGCCGGCCAGCAGGCCGCCGGCCCAGCCCAGCATCAGAGGCCCCCACATCGCCGCCATGCCGGCATGCAGCCAGAACAGCGGCGCGTGCCAGCCGGCCCAGACCACGGCGACGATGACGGCCGCTCGCAGCGGCCGCTGGGTGGCGGCCAGCCGGCGCAGCAGAAAGCCCCGCCAGCCCAGCTCCTCGCCGTAGCCGTTCAGCAGCAAGGCCGCACCGATGACGGCCGGCGCCGGCCAGCCCGGTGGCAGCCCGGGATAGGCCAGCAGCCCGGCGAGATCGGGGAGCCGGCCGCCCACCACGGCCGCGCCGGCGAACACGAGAGCGCCGGCCACCAGCGGCGACAGCGCCAGCGCCAACGAACGCAGCCGGGGTTGCGGCCACCGCACCGCCCGACCGGCCATTGCCCGCAGACCAGGCCACCCCTCCACCCAGGCGGTGACCAGACCGGCCGCCAGCGCCGGGCCCGCGAGGCCGGGCAGGTGCGTGGCGGGCGACCCCGGCTCCACGCGCCAGCCCCGCGCGAGCAGGGTCAGCCAGTACGCCCATGACAACGCATAGGCCAGCACGCCGAACGTCAGCAACGGGTGCCTGGCCACCCAGCCATCGGCGCGCCCCTGCCGCCTGTCCTGCCCCATGTTCCCGCCCTCCCCGACGAAGATTGCGCGCGCGCTCGAACTTACCGCTCGCTCAGGGTGCCAGCACCTGCCGCACCGCGCGGTCCCAGTGCGCCAGGCGCTCGCCGGCCTCGTCACGCGACATGCGCGGCTCGAACGCACGGTCGAGCTGCCAGATCGCGCCGACTTCATCGGCCGACGCATACAGCCCCGCGCCGATGCCGGCCAGCAAGGCGGCCCCGAGCGCCGTCGTCTCGATGACGCGGGGGCGCAGCACCGGGATGCCCAGCAGGTCGGCCTGGAACTGCATCAGCAGGTCATTGGCGCTGGCGCCGCCGTCCACGCGCAGCTCGGCCAGGCGGCCGGTCGGGCCGACATCGGCATTCATGGCCGTGAGCACCGCCGCACTCTGGAACGCAATGCTCTCCAATGCCGCGCGGGCGATGTGGCCCTGCGTCGTGCCGCGTGTGAGGCCGAGCAGCGCGCCGCGCGCGTCGGGCCGCCAGTACGGCGCGCCCAGGCCCGCGAAGGCCGGCACGAACATGACGCCATCGGCATCGGGCACGGTCTGCGCCAGCGCCTCCACCTCGCCGCTACCCCCGATGGCGCGCAGCCCATCGCGCAACCATTGCACGACAGCGCCGCCGACGAACACGCTGCCTTCCAGCGCGTATTGCGCCGCCGGCCCAACCTGCGCGGCGCGCGTGGTCAGCAGGCCCTGCGTGGACACATGCGGCTGCCCACCCGTGTGCATCAGCAGGAAGCAGCCGGTGCCGTAGGTGTTCTTGGCCTGGCCGGGCTGCAGCGCCGCTTGGCCGAACAGCGCGGCCTGCTGGTCGCCGGCCATGCCGGCAATCGGCGCCCCGAACGCCTCGGCGTGGCCGAACTGACCGGCCGACGGCCGCACCTCGGGCAACAGCGCGCGCGGGATGCCGAACAGCGCCAGCAGTTCGTCGCTCCATTCGCCGCGGTGGATGTCGTAGAGCAAGGTGCGCGACGCATTGCTCGTGTCGGTGGCATGCACGCGCCCGCCGGTCAGCTGCCACAGCAGCCAGCTGTCCACCGTGCCGAAGGCCAGCTCGCCACGCTCGGCGCGCGCCCGGGCGCCCTCGACGTGGTCGAGCAGCCAGCGCAGCTTGGTGGCCGAGAAGTACGGGTCCAGCACCAGGCCGGTCAGCGCGCGGATACGCGGCTCCAGGCCCTGGCGCTTCAGCTCTTCACAGAAGTCCGCCGTGCGCCGGTCCTGCCACACCAGCGCCCTGTGCAGCGGCTGGCCGGTGCGGCGGTCCCACAGCACGACGGTCTCGCGCTGGTTGGTGATGCCGATGGCGGCGGGCTTCACGCCGGCCTTGGCGATGGCCTCGCGGGCACAGGCCAGCTGGCCCTCCCAGATCTCGGCGGCATCGTGCTCCACCCAGCCCGGCTGCGGGAAGTGCTGCGTCAGCTCGCGCTGCGCAGCGGCCAGCAGGCGGCCCGAGCGGTCGAAGACCAGCGCGCGCGAACTAGACGTTCCCTGATCCAGCGCCAGCAGTGCATCCATGTCCGTGTCCATTCGTCGTTGGCGGGCCGAGCGCCGGGCCGCTCCCAAGCCGGCCCGCGTTGGGCGATGTGCTCGCGGCTCAATGCCGTGAGCATCGCCGCCCCCTCGGGGGGCCGACCAGACTCGCAGGCGTTCAGCGATGCGAGGCTGGGCGGGGGGCTAGAGTACCTTCATGAACGATTTTGACGTCGTGGTGGTCGGTGGCGGCATCAACGGCACGGGCCTGGCGCGCGACCTGGCCGGCCGCGGCTGGCGCGTGCTGCTGGCCGAGGCACAAGACCTGGCCTCGCACACATCCTCGGCGTCCACCAAGCTCGTTCACGGCGGGCTGCGCTACCTGGAGACGCGCGAGTTCGCGCTCGTGGCCAAGGCGCTTCGCGAGCGCGAGGTGCTGCTGCGCAGCGCACCGCACCTGATCCAGCCGCTGCGCTTCGTGCTGCCGCATGCGCCGCACCTGCGGCCGGCCTGGCTCATCCGCGCGGGACTGTTCCTCTACGACCACCTCGCCCGGCGCGAGCTGCTGCCACCGTCGCAGGGCCTGCGGCTCACGGGCAGCCCCTACGGCGCGCCGCTGCGGCCCGAGTTCACACGCGGCTTCACCTATGCCGACGGCTGGGTGGACGATGCGCGGCTGGTGGTGGCGAACGCCCAGGATGCCCGCGCGCGCGGCGCCGAGGTGCTGACGCGCTGCGCCGTCACCCAAGCCGTGCGCGGCCCCGGCGCCTGGCAGGTGACGCTCGCCAGCGGCCGCGTGCTGCGCAGCCGCGCCCTCGTCAACGCGGCCGGCCCCTGGGCCGAGCGCTTCCTGCGCGACCACACGCTGGGCCCCGACGCCCGGCCGCTGCCGGCGCGCGGGCTGCGGCTCGTGAAGGGCAGCCACATCGTCGTCGACCGGCGCTTCACGCACGACCACGCCTACATCTTCCAGAACGCCGACGGCCGCGTCCTGTTCGCCATCCCCTACCAGGCCCGCTTCACGCTCATCGGCACGACCGACCTCGAGCTGCCCGAGCACGAAGCGCCGCCACCGCAGGCCCGCATCGATACCGCCGAGATCGACTACCTGTGCGAGCAGGCCTGCCGTTACTTCAAGCAGCCGGTGACGCCAGCGGACGTGCGCTGGAGCTACGCCGGCGTGCGCCCGCTGCTGGACGAAGGCGGCACGGCCTCGCGCGTCACGCGCGACTACCTGCTCGAAGCCCAGCCTGGCGCCGGCGCGCCGCTGTTGAACGTCTGGGGCGGCAAGCTCACCACCTACCGCAAGCTGGCCGAAGACGGCGCCACCCAACTCGGCCGGCTGCTGGGCGACGCGCGCCGGCCCTGGACGCAGGCCGCCCGGCTGCCCGGTGGCGACCTCGGGCCGCACGGCGTGGACATCGCCGCCTTCGCCGCAGCGTTGCAACGCCAGCACGCCGACGGCGGCGCCGACCGGGTCGCGCGCCTGGCCTACGCGTACGGCGACGCCGCGCCGGCCCTGCTGGCCGCGCCGCCGGGCGCCGAAGTGGCCCCGGGCCTGTTCGAGTCGGAGCTGCGCCACCTCATCACGCACGAGTGGGCGCGCAGCAGCGACGACGTGCTGTGGCGCCGCAGCAAGCTGGGCTTGCAGCTCACGCCGGCACAGCGCGATGCCGTGCAGGCCTGGTTCGATCGCGAAGCCTGACCCGCCCGGCCGCGAACGCCCGCTGGGGCATGATGCCGGTCATGCTGACTGGTGTGCTGTTCGCCCTCGCTGCGGGCTTGATGTGGGGGCTGGTGTTCGTTGCGCCGGTCATGCTGCCCAGCTACCCGCCGGCCCTGCTGACCACAGGCCGCTACCTGGCCTTCGGCCTCATCGCGCTGCCGCTCGCGCTGATCGACCGCCGCACGCTGCGCGAGCTGACGCGGGCCGACTGGTGGGAGGCCGTCAAGCTCAGCGCGGTGGGCAATTTCCTCTACTACCTGACGCTGTCGGCCGCCATCCAGCGCGCCGGGGCGCCGCTGCCCACCATGATCATCGGCACGCTGCCGGTCGTCATCGCCGTGTGCGCCAACCACCGCAACCGCGTGCGCGACGGCCAGCTGCCCTGGCTGAAGCTGCTGCCCTCGCTGGCGCTGATCGCCACCGGGCTGGCGCTGGTGAACCGCGACGAGCTGCTGCACCTGCGCGCCAGTGCCGGCGACCTGCGTCGTTATGCCGAGGGCGCGCTGCTGGCGGTGGCCGCGCTGGCCTGCTGGACCTGGTACCCCATCCGCAATGCCGACTGGCTGCGCGCGCACGCCGACCGCAGCCCGCGGGCCTGGGCCACCGCGCAAGGGCTGGTGACAGGGCCGATCGCGCTGGCCGGGCTGCTGGCCGTGGGCGCCGTGCACCTGGCCGCGCCCGGCACGCTGATGCCGGTGGGGCAGGCCTTCCCGCTGGGCGACCGCCCGCTCGCCTTCGTCGGCCTCATGGCGGCCGTGGGGCTGTTCGCGTCGTGGCTGGGCACGCTGTGCTGGAACGAGGCCAGCCAGCGCCTGCCGACGTCGCTGTCAGGCCAGCTCATCGTCTTCGAGACGCTGGCCGCGCTGGCCTATGCCTTCACCTGGAACCAGCGCATGCCGCCGCCCGCGACGCTGGCCGGCATCGCGCTGCTGCTGGGCGGCGTCATGTGGGCGCTGCGCATCAAGCCGGTTCGAACACACGGATGACGCGCTGGCCGTCGAAGCCGTCGGCCTCGCCCTTGCGGAAATGGCCCGCGCGTTGGCCACCACGCGGGTGTCGCCCAACCGGTAGTCCTGCCGGCAATGCAGGTGGCCGTGCAGCCACAACTGCGCACCGGGCATCAGCGCCTCGTCATCGTTGCAGAAGCTGGCCGTGCCGGGTTGGCGGCCGTAGCGCGGGTCGGCGCTCTTCAGGCTGGGCGCGAAGTGCGTGATGACGACGGTGGCGTCCCAGTCGCCCTGGCGCTGCAGTTCATCTGCCAGCCAGGCGCGGCTTTCCAGCGCGAGCGCGCGCACGGCATCCACGCCGAAAACCTCGCCGTGGCGGGTGGCCTGCATGACCTTCTGGAAATAGCCGCCGGCGCGCATCGCGCGCTCCCGCCCCGCCGCGCCGAACGCGTCGAAATCGCACCAGCGCGTGCAGCCGATGAAGCGCACGCGCCGGCCCTCGGCATCGGTCTGCACCACCGATTCATCGTCCAGCAGGCGCAGACCGATGGCCTGCACGTGGGCGCGCAGCGCCTCGCGCGCTTCGTCCACGTCCCGCCCATCGAACTCATGGTTGCCGGGCACGAACAGCACCGGCACCGGCCAATCGCGGAACAGCTCGAAGCTGCGCCACGTCGTGTCGATGTCGCCGGCCAGGATCAGCAGCTCGGCGCCTGGGGCGGGCACCGGCTGGTAGGACTCCGTTTCGAGGTGCAGGTCCGAGAGGAGCTGCAACCTCATGTCAGTCGGGGACAGAGCTTGGCGCTGCGCGCCTGCGGTCTGTCCCGCAAGTCCTTAGTTGGCGCCATGGCACTGCTTGTACTTGCGCCCCGAACCGCAGGGGCAGGGGTCGTTGCGGCCAACCTTGGGCATGTCGCGACGGATGGTGTCGACGCGGTAGCGCTCGGCCTCGGTCAGGTCGGCCAGGTCGGCGACGGTGACCACCAGTTCCTCGATCGCGTCGTCCAGATCCTTGAGCGGATGCTCGCGGTTCAGCGTGGCGACGACTTCCTTCTCATCGTCCGTCTCGGCCGGCAGGTGGCGGTACAGGCGGGCCATCGCGGCGGCCACGTCGTCGTTGGGCAGATCGGCCAGCTCGGGGAAGCACAGCGCGGCGTGCTGGAAACCGGCGACCCAGGGCATCAGCGCGCGCGAGATCGGGCCCAGTTCGTCATAGCTGGCGCGGGCGGACTTTTCCTCGTCGGAGGCGTCCTCTGGCAGCGGCTCGGGGCTCTGCTCCTCGTCGACCTCGAGGATGACCGGGTCGAACCAGCCGTCCTCGACGAGGCTGCGGTTCAGCGCGGCATGGCGGCGCTCGACAAGCTGGGTCAGCCGCTCCAGCCAGGTGGCGTCGACGCTGTCGGGCAGCAGGCCGCCGTCGTAGTCGAAGATGTTGGGCAGCCACTCATCCGTCTCGATGAGGCGCGGCTGAACGATGATGCCGCACAGGTAGCCGTCCAGCATGGAGGCGTCCAGCGGTTGCAACGGCTCGGGCGTCGCGGCAAGGAGTTCGTCGAGTTCTGCGAACTCGGCGTCGGTCAGGTCTTGGGTGCTCATGGCCGGCATTGTCGCGCCGCACCGGCCGCCGGGTCGAGCCACGCGCCGCAGAATCGCGGCCATGCCCACGCCCACCCCGGTTTCCCGCGCCGCCACCGCCCTCGCCGTGCTGGCGGCGGCCCTCGTCTTCATGGCGGCCAGCGCCTGGAACTACGCGCCCGTGTGGGAGCGCGCGTTCCGCTCGGACGCGTCGCCCGTGTCCTGGTTGTCCAGCGCGCTGCTGCTGACGCTGGCCGCGATGGCGCTGCGGCTGATGGCCGACGCCGGCTTGCCGAGGGCGCTCGGCGGCTGGATGGCCCTGGCGATGTTCGCGCTGGCGCTGGACGAGCAGTTCATGTTCCACGAGCTGTGGAAATACCGCTGCGAGGAATGGCTGCCGCTGTGCCGCTTCGAGGCCGTGCGCGAGGCGCCAATGCTGGGCGTGGCGGCCGTGGGCACGGTCACGGTGTGGGCGCTGCACCGGGCGATGGCGTCACGGCTGAGCCGTGGCCTGCTGTGGGCGGGCCTGGCCGTGGGCCTGTGGGCGATCACGGTCGATCAGGTCGCCATGCCCTACCCGATCGCCGAGCTGGAAGAAGGGTTCGAGGTGCTGGCCGAGGCGCTG